>Ga0081526_100123_pt1 | contig 54968 bp, 50 predicted proteins | sample HotLakmasection2_FD_70991 | JGI IMG/M metagenome (GOLD analysis project Ga0081526, IMG submission 70991) | Hypersaline microbial mat communities from Hot Lake, Washington, USA - Section #2 (SPADES assembly) (version 2) | ecosystem: Environmental > Aquatic > Non-marine Saline and Alkaline >... | reverse complement strand
TGAGAACTGGAGTTTTGTATGATCGGGCAGAACCTCACCTAACCTCTCCTTTCAAAGGAGAGGAACCAGAGTCTTGTCAAACCTCTCCTTGAGAAGGAGAGGTGCCGCAGGCGGTGAGGTTTCTCACATACCAAAACTCCACTTCTGAATCTGGATGAGGTTTATCGAGGAAACTTTAGTCTGGTTTCCCCCAAATCTGGGGCTCAAGAAGCCGGAATCCTGCCGACTCTAGATGCAATTGCCTCAAGTTGCGATTAATCGCTGCTGGGTTGAGACTTCAACAGCTCAATCTCCTGGCGTAAAGTTGCCAGTTCTTGAGTGAGTGACTCTAAATCCGCTTGCACCGATGCATCGGCGACTGGGCTTGCATAGGTATCTACCGTCGCTTCTGAGGCGGGTGACGGCGCAAAGGGATTGGGCATTTGCCCCATTTGGCTCATCAAGGAGTCAACGACGGCGCGGGCTTCCCGTTCGGCATCAGTGCCTTTGGCCTCTAACTCTTGAGCCAACACTTCAAAATCAGAGATATTGCCAAACTTCTCTTGAGAAGCTTGGGGATCGCGAAACGCATCCACCAGAGACGCGGTGGCCCCAAGCGTGACGCGAAATCCTTTCTGAATGGTCTCAGTCAGCGTCTCTGGATTCATAAGGAACCGTTGAACCTCCCTAATCTTTGATTCTGTCGTGATTGCGACGAGTTGATTCTAGCGTGGAGTGGCTGAGCATAGATGCCGCCTAGTAAACCGTTTAACCGCGATTAGGCTCCATAGGCTGTTCCGGCAAGCCCCGCTCGATGTCACGGAGCATTCTGCAGGGGGGCAAGCCAGGTCGATCTCGGATCCGGAGGGGAAATCATCGAGTCCTGTTCACATTCAAGAGACGAGGTCGGCAGCGATCGCCCGTCGCAAATCGCAGCCGTTACGAATAGCCAAGCCAGCAGGACGTACTTTAGGAGGGGGTGGCGGTTCTCGCAATGATTTGAGGGTGAAGTCGAATCACGATTTTTGATGTATAAACTTTTTACTTATAAGTTCTTGATAATTGTACGTATAGCTTCTTCAAAGCGGCTGGGCCTGGGCGGAGACCTTTGAAAATTAGGCTTTTGATAGATGCGAGAGAACCGCGATCGCTCACTTTCTGGTACATCGAAACTACACAAATCCATGTTTTTCAGGTAAATTCCTGCGGATTGATCCGGCAAAGGAGTGGTAGCTAACTTGTCTATGAAGCTACAATCGTGTGAGGCAGGTCACAAACCTTAGATAAATCTGGTTGACTTGCTATCCACCCCAAAGGTTTTCGAACAGTTCTAAGAGATGACTTGCTAGCGGGTTAACTGCCCTCACGGCCTCTAGGTATGGGCGTCAAAGTGCACATTTTTTGACATTCCCCCCCTGAGGTGACAACAAAAGCAAGGTGTTAAGCTGAACGAGCCTTTGACATTGAAAGCATCACGCACGAAGGAGCACGAGGAACGCGGCATGACTCAAGCTAAAGAATTGCTCGGAGCAATCAAGCCACAGAATGAGTTAGAACTTCTCATCGACAGCGATAGTAACTCGGCTAAATTTGATGATTCTGACGACGCTGCTGCAGCCAAAGCTCCTGCGAAAGCAGCCAAAGGCAAGTCGACCCGTCGCACTCCAGCCAAGAAAAAGCATTACACCGAAGACTCCATCCGCCTCTATCTACAAGAAATTGGCCGCATTCGCCTCCTACGGGCTGAAGAAGAGATCGAACTCGCTCGTAAAATCGCCGACTTGTTAGAGCTAGAGCGCATTCGCGATGACTTGATGGATGGTCTCGACCACGAACCGACTGACGCTGAATGGGCTGAAGCGGTGGATATGCCCCTTCAAGCGTTCCAAAAGCGCTTGCACTTGGGTCGCCGCGCCAAAGACAAGATGGTGCAGTCCAACTTGCGTCTGGTCGTTTCCATCGCGAAGAAATACATGAATCGCGGGTTGTCTTTCCAGGATTTGATTCAGGAAGGCAGTCTGGGTCTGATTCGGGCGGCTGAAAAGTTTGACCATGAGAAGGGCTACAAGTTCTCGACTTACGCGACTTGGTGGATTCGTCAGGCTATTACGCGAGCGATCGCGGATCAGTCTCGGACCATTCGTCTACCGGTTCACCTGTACGAAACCATTTCTCGGATTAAGAAAACCACCAAGCTGCTCTCTCAAGAATTGGGTCGTAAGCCCACTGAAGAAGAGATCGCCACCAGCATGGAAATGACTATCGAGAAGCTGCGCTTCATCGCCAAGTCTGCACAACTGCCGATCTCGCTGGAAACGCCCATTGGTAAAGAAGAAGATTCTCGTTTGGGTGACTTTATCGAGTCGGATGGCGAAACGCCCGAAGATGAAGTTTCCAAGAGTTTGCTGCGGGAAGATTTAGAAGGCGTGTTGGGCACCCTGAGCCCCCGTGAGCGCGATGTTTTGCGTCTGCGCTACGGTCTAGACGATGGCCGCATGAAGACCCTGGAAGAAATCGGCCAGACCTTCAACGTGACTCGCGAGCGCATCCGGCAAATCGAGGCCAAAGCTCTGCGTAAGCTGCGGCACCCCAATCGCAACAGTGTGCTGAAAGAATACATCCGGTAGCGATCGCGGATTGACCAAAATTCAAAAGCCCCAAGACTTATCTCTTGGGGCTTTTCGTTATGGTGTGAAAACGCTATGCCGAAAAGCCGCCATTCCCAAGAATAGCGGGCACATCAGCAGCGCCAGCTAGCTGATAGTTTGACGCAACTCGTTCAGCGCGGCCTGATGTTGAGATTGCTGCTCAATTTGTTTCGCTAGGGAATTGCAAACTAGCTCACACAGGTCAAATACAAAAGGATTGGCAATCTGGTAAAACACACAGACTCCCTGCTGTTCGCGGGTGACAATGCCTGCTTGAGCCAAAATTTTGAGATGCTTGGAAACGTTAGCCTGACCGAGACCCGTCAACTCGATAATTTCGGAGACATTTTTGGGGCCTTTGCGCAGGCGACACACAATCTGTAAGCGACTCGACTCCGACAGCACCTTAAAAAACTCTGCCACCAACTGCAGAGCAGCCGGTGAAAGTTTGGACAACATGCAATCGTCTTCACAGTCACTCATGACCGGGGTATTTTTGTGAGTCACCTGCGGAGTCGTTACCATAATGCAGAGTTCCTAAGAAAGTGTCGACTTTAATCTGTCGGATCAGCTTAACCAATAATTAAATTATAGTGTACTCTATAACCACTGAGTTGTATTGAGTTTAGCCATTAGTGGCGATCGACAACATAGTTTTATCCCTTTAGACCACTGCCCGATTCTGTAGGGACAATGAATCGCTGCATGACAATGAAAAATATTAGGACCGGCAGAATGGAAATGACTGAACCTGCCGCGATGAGCCGCCAGTCTAGCGAAAAGCTGCCCGCCAGCTTAGCGACCCCGAGCGGGAGTGTGTAATACTCTGGGCGATCGAGCAAAATCAAGGGCCACAGAAAATCACTCCAGGCCCCGATGAATACAAAAATCGCCAGGGTGACGAGCGCCGGGCGAGTTGACGCAATCATGACATTCCACCAGATACCCAGTTCCGAACAGCCATCGATACGAGCGGCTTCTTCCAACTCTTTGGGGACGCCTAAGAATGCCTGACGCATGAGAAAAATGCCAAAGGCCGAGGCGATGAAGGGCAATATCAAGCCCAAATAGCTGTTGCGTAACCCTAGCTGAACTGCCAGCACATACAGCGGAATCATGACAATCTGAAAAGGAATCAGAATGGTCGCAACGATGAGCGCAAACAGCAGTCGCCGTCCCGCAAACCGCAGACGAGCCAACGGGTAAGCGGCGAGGGAGCAAAACAACAGATTGAGGCTAACGGTCAAGACCGCGACGATAATGCTGTTGACGAAATACTGACCGAAGGGATTTTGCTGCCAGACGGTGATGAAGTTGTTGAGCGTCGGCGCGGCAGGAATAAACTGCGGCGGGAAGGCAAAAATATTTTCTTCGGGGGATTTAAAGGCGGTGCTGATTAACCACAGCAGGGGCAGCAACATCGCGAGGGCGATCGCGCTCAAGACGGTATAAGTTACAGTTAGCCTGACCCAGGCAGCCGGTGGGCGAGTCGCGATCGGGGAGCGTTTGGCAGTGGCCTTCATGGATTTACCCCAATTCCACACTCTGCATCAACCAGAATCCAGCGAATGCTTCCGTATTGGGATCCGCTTGAATTGCCAAAAAATGGACCTGATTAGCCTGTTGTTTGGTCGCCTCAAAGGTTTCCGCCTCTTTCTGCAACTCCGGCGTGTTGAGCACCGCCATCACCCAACTATCAGCAGTTCCGGTTTCTAAAATGAGTCGCGGCGTCTTACCCGCTTCGACTCGCAACTCACTGACTTCCAGCCCGGATAGCCAACCCGCCATCGGTTGAGCGCGGGAGGAGAAGATCACCAACCCCGGCACCATTGCCTCCTTAGAGACGCCCGCCAGCGCCAGAGGAAACGCTTCACCAAAATCGATGGGCCACTCGGGCATGTCGGCAAAATCTTGGGCGGGCAATGACACTAGCGCCCACTGTTGACCAATGAGTGCATCTGGCAAGGACTTGGGCGCGGGGGGCGGTGCGCCGATGCGAGGCGATGGCTTGTCAGTGTAGCCCGGTTCGTTGGGGTAAACTTCGCGCTCTCGGTGGGCCATCCACTGTTGCAGGGCGAGGGTGCGGCGACTTGCTTGAACGGCGATGCCTAACTCCTCACAGGCGCGGCTGATCATGTTTTGCATCGAAAACCGAAAGAACCGAATGCGACTTGGGGGCTCCGGGGCTTGGGCGATCGCTTCTGCGATCGCATTTTTCAACTCAATGGAGTTGACTTCGGTATTGGCAACAAACTTGCTAAAGCGAAACAGTTCGTCCGGGTTCGCATTGACAGTTTGCAGTCCTTCACTAATGAGGACTTCCCAACGTTTTTTATTGTTCTCATCCAAAATGGGGCGAGAGTAAAAATCGAGTTCCCAGACGGTACCCATAGGTCGTTGTTCACTTTGTGGTGTTGCAATGTGCAGATCCCCAACGTCATCTCCGGCAGGGATCAGGTTTGGTCCGTTCTCCAGCCACCATGATTGATCGCGGCTCAACGAGCAAACCACTTTTAAGCTTAAAGCAATGACGGCCCCACCTTTTTCCTTGAATGGAGGGTTAGGCAAAATTTGTCAACAGCTTTGAGCCGTGTGTGTCCCACCTTCCTGACTGATACGGAGAAGTAGCAGCGCCCCGATCCCGATTAAAGTTCACTATTAGCCAGCATTTTGCCGACGTTCTGTAGCCGGTTGTCAACGTCTTCCATAACGGCATCAAATTCTTTCAGCACTTCTCCGGGGTATTTTTCCAACACTTTGGTGGATAGGGAAATGCGCCCCCGCTGCTCATCCAGACTCACGATGATCGCCTTAATATCTTGTCCCGCTTTCAAGAGGTTGGGCAGAGAGTCGACGTAGTTTTGGCTGATCTGGTTGATGTGTAGCAGCCCGGTGACGCCGTCAAAGCTCACAAATGCGCCATAGGGTTTGAGACTAGCAATTTTGCCCTGAACCAGTTGCCCGACTTCTAAGGTTGACATGGCCTGCGATCGCGCGGCAATCCGCTGAGACAGTACCAACTTGTTGGCTTCCTGATTGACTTCTAAAAAGCCGACGGAGAGAGTACTGTCCACGAGTGAGTCGAGATCATCGGCCTGAGCGAGGTGCGATCGCGGGATAAATCCCCGCAAGCCTTCCACATCAACGATGACTCCCCCCTTGTTCGTGCCGGTCACTTTGACATCCAGAATGTCTTTGTTGGCTTCCTTTTCCAGCAGGCGTTCCCAGACCCGCTGCACCATTAGCCGTCGCAGTGAGAGAACAACACGACCGTCCATGTCCTGATCGCGAATGATGAGAAAATCGAATTCTTCGCCCAGAGGCAGCGTTTCTTCCAGGTTTTCAATCCGCTCTAAGGAAGCTTCCTTCAGGGGTAAAAAGGCGTCAGATTTACCGCCAATTTCTACCATGACGCCTTCGGAACCATAACCAATAACAGTGCCCCTGACGGTACTGCCAGTTTGAAAGTTGTAGTCATGGTCGGCTAGGGCGCGGGCAAAATCTTCAGTCGAAAAGGTCAAGTCGGGCCTCCCCCGGTCGCTGCAAAAAATTCGGTCTTCCAATCATAGCAACCGCTTTACAGGCTGACACACTCACAATGAGGGGAGTCACGTGCTACCGGCGGACCTGAGTGAGCGTTTTGCTCACTCAGCCTAAGTCTAGGAGCGTCAGAGCAATTTACCAGGCGAGGAACCAACTCCGTTGCTCCCAGAGCATGACGACGCCACTAACCGCGACGAAAGCGTACACCATCTGCTGAAATTGCTCGTTACTGATGCGTTCGAGCACCCACTTGCCAGCCCAGTTGGCGGGTACTGCACCGAGACCGATGAGCAGGCCATAACCGATGTGACTGGGTTCTAAAACGCCGACGGCAGCATAGCTGAGCAGCTTGAAGATATGCAAAAAGGCTTTATTGGAGGCTTTGGTGGCAATCATGGCCTCTTTTTCCAGCCCGTAAGAAAAGTACATCGGGTTCATGATGGGGCCAGTGCTACCGATGAGGGCCGAACCGACCGAGTTGAGAAAGGAAACTGGAAGAAAATACCAGGCTTTAACGGGGAGTCGGCGATCGCTCCAATTCAACACCTTGCTCAGCCAGTAGTTCAATACCATGCCCAAGAGCGCGACGCCGATCAGGATTTGTAGCCAGTCAGCCTGCACCCAGGAAAAAATAAATGCCCCCAGCATCGCTCCGGTGATACATCCCGGCAAATACCAGGCCGTCACCTGCCAATCAATGGCTTTCCAAAAGAAGAGACTCCGCTGAGTGTTGCCAATGAGCAGGCCAGTGGTGATGACCGGAGCCACCGCTTGAGAGCCTAAGAGCAGCGACAGCAACGGGATTAAGATGAATGGACTGCCGCCCCCCGCGAGCATGCTAAAGAACCAGGCGACAAAGCTGGTACCAGAAATGATTAAGGCGATCGCAGTCGTCGATAGCTCAAGTGAAAGGTGAGGCACGTCAGCAAATAATCCTTGATAAAAGCACTGAACAATCTCAGTTAACTTAACTATTCTTAAGATTAGTTTAGAGTACCCAGGCTCGAGATGAAAGCTGAGATGTTTTGAAAAGCTGATGTTGAGTGGGATGCTGAAGTGCCAATTGGGAGGTGAGAATAAAGCCGTAACTACGGACGAACCCGGTCATACCAAGCATATAAGCTCAATTCAGAGAGCCTATTTCCCTTGAGTTTTGCGGACTAACCATTAGTACACAGTCAATGGCAGTCGATTTCCAAACTACATAAGTACCGGCCTGGGATTAACTTATACCAATCCAACATGAAGATGGTCAAAACAGCTCAGACTAGAAGCCAATGCTGGCAAAGCTTTCAGGCACTGGATTATGCTCATCCTCACAAAGTATTGGTATTAGGTATAGCTTAAGTTCCTTAAGCGCTTTATGATTCCTGTCTTGAAGTGAAGAAAGCTGGTTGCTTAGTCTGTTCTCTTATATCCTGCTTGAAATTCAAAGGCACGACAGATATCAGGAACGTCTTCTGCATTGATACTCAGAAAGTCTTCAATTCCTGCCATGTATGAGATGCATTGCTGTCTCTTCTCACGCCATTCTGTCAAGCTCTCTTCTTTGTAAGTGCTCAATGCGGTTTCTGTTGTTGTCCAACTGATAAATCGTTGAAATGCTTCAGTTGCAGCAGTCGAATTACCTTGTAAAAATAGCTTGGCAATACCATAGCTATCTTGATAGCGATCAAATCGAGCATCATTTTCTGGCATCAGTGCAATGGCTCGATCGCAAGCGTCAATGACTGGTTGAGCGTACCCAAGATTCTCACTACCTTGGCGGCAAAGAGCATGCCAGATACTGGCTGAAATTTCCATTTCCGGATATAACTCTTGTGCGATCGAGTAAGCTTTCAGTACTTCTCCCAACTCTCCCCCTTCTCTCATTAATGAGAGCGCCATCAGTCGTTTTGCCTCTTCCTCAGGAGATAAATTGGAATCCCGTAAAGTCTGACTCTTATCCATTAGTTGAATTGCTTGGGCATAGAATTGAGCGGAGCGATCTATCCTCTCAAAAAAATTTTCATTTTGCTCTTCCTGAAAAGTTTGGCCAAACGTTACCTCGACAGAATTATGAGGATTCAAGAAGTCATCTTGGAGAGATTGCTGGTTCGTAGAAAACTTTTTAACCGGAAAGATATATCTATTTAATTGGTGGGTAAATGAATTAAATAGCTGATTTTCGGTTTCTGCGTTGTCTACTTCAGTTGCCAAACTATCCAGTGCAGATTCTAAACTCTCTGAAATCTGAAAAATTGTTTCTGCAAGTTCTTCACTAGCATCAAATTCCCAGTCAAAACCGTTTTTTCTGGCTTCAGTAAATTTTGCGATCGCGGCTTCAGTATCACCACTACGAGCAAAATCCTGACCTTTTTGAAAAATAGAATCTGCTGATATGCGTGGCGTGGAACAAGCTCTGCTCGGTTGGATCGAGGTAGAAGTGTTAAAATAATCCTCTAAAAGGGCACAACCTTTATCGATTAAGCTATCTAGTCCAAAATCACGAATAGCGATATAGCCATTGCGACTAGCAGATATGATGTGTTTTCCATCTGGACTAAAGTCGACACTGTTGATGGCAGCATCATCCCCGATGATTTCATGCAGTTTAATACCATCACGATTCCAGACAACAATTTTTTGATCACCCCCCGCTGTCGCAAACAGACTTCCATCGGGACTGAAATCAATATCTAAAACTTCTGCATAGTGGTCATAAACTGTGTTGATTAGGTCACCGTTAGCAGTCCAAATCTTCACAGCGCCATCGGTACCTCCCGAAACGAGGCGTTTACCGTCAGGACTGAAGGCTAGACTATATACACCTGTTTTATGATCTACTAAAGAATCTTGTAATTGCCACTGCTGTTGTTTTTGCTGCCAAAGTCTAATTACTTTGTCTTCTCCCGCAGTTGCTAAAACTTTTCCGTCAGGGCTAAAGATTGATAGATAGATGGACTCTTCAGATACTTTTAACTGTTGAACTGATTTTCTAGCAGTGTCCCAGATATACACACTTCCATCGCGGCCAGATGTTGCCAATCTACCATCTTTAGAAAAGCTGACGTCATATACAGGGCCTTCGTGTCTCTCTAAAGTATGCTGATGTTTAATATATTTATTCCAAAGTTTTACAGTTCCGTCAGAACCGGCGGTCGCGATCTCTTCACCATCAGGACTAAAGCTAATATCCCAAATTTTTCCTTGCTCTGCTAATTCAGTAGCTTCGATATTCCATGACTTGGTCGGTTTATCGAAGATTTGGGATTCAGTATCGTCAGAGCCATTCGATTGGATCTCCTGGAATTTATTTATCTCGGAGGTATCCAGTTCTTCCTTCGGAACACTAAAAGTCCAAAGTTTTATGTGACCAGAATCGCCAGCAGCTATCAGCATTTCGCTATTAGAGTGCACACTTGCCCTAGCATAAGTGTTATCGTGCCAATGTTTATCTATTTTGTTGATCGTAGAGCGACGACCGTGCCATAGCTGGATGGTTGTATCTCTGCTGGCAGTTATTAAAGCATCTGAACTAGGACTAAAGACGACTTGATTGACGGCTAAGTCATGACCTTCTAGTGCCAAATGATCTAACGACTCAAATTGACTCTCTTCTTTTCTGAACCACAGTTTAGCAGAATTATCTCGACTGACTGTCGCCAGTACATCTACATCTCCTGATTCATCATTTTGATCGGCCAATTTACGAATGAAGTCTAATTCATGAACTTGATCTGAATGAGTTCCAATAGTCTGAATAAAAGACCCATCAAGCCCCCATAAATGGATTTTGCTGTTATCGCTGGCAGAGGCGAGGTACTCTCCATTATTACTAAAACTAACGCCGAAAACGATGCACGTCTCACTATTACAGCTTTGGGCATCAAAAGCTCTGACCAGGTTACCTTGGGCGTTCCAAAACTTGATAGATCCATCACCTCCAGCAGAAGCGAACAAAGAACCATCAGACTTGAAATCGATATCGAATATGACTCCTTGATCAGCTTGAATAGTTTTCTGAAGTCCGCCTTCTAGATTCCAGAATTTAATAGTGCCATCATAACTGGCGGAGACAATCAGATTACCATCAGGACTAAAAAGGGCTCTATTAATCTCATTACTATGGCCTAATAATGTTGCCTGATGTTCACCTTCGATATCCCAAAGTTTTATCGTTCCATCTTTGCTGGCAGAAATCATTAAATCTCGGGTCGGATGAAAATCAATACTTCTGACAGTATTCGTGTGAGCTTGAAGAGTGGTAAGTAAAGAGCCACTCCCATTCCAAATTTTGATGATTCCATCGCTATCCCCAGATACAACAAGTTCTCCATCTCTACTTATGCCCAAAGCTATTACATCGCTATTATGGCCTTCTAAAACATTTTTTTGACGAGTATCATAAACCGCTTTTTCGAGTGATGCAGCGACTTTGAAGCGATTATCTGAGAGCTGTTGAGTTCCGAGAGCCCACTTGGGAAGCTGATTCACAAAATCGATCTGTTTTTGAATTCTGCCAGCTTCTAAAGCTTCATTTAAAGCATCCAATTCGCGAAAGTTGACCAGCACAGAGGAGTTTTCGGCAATGATTCGACTTTGGTTAGATTGGTTGCCGACTATGATGCTAAATATGGAACTGACTAAAAACACAAATCCACCGCTGACCGTGACGGTTTTGGCAATACTCCATAACTGACGCCGACGGATGCTTGTTTTGACAAATTCATCGGCATGACTCGATAGACCAAATTCTTTGAAATGCCTTTTCAAAAAATCTTCTGCTAGCGAGAGTTGAGAACCCCTCAGTAGAAAGTCGCGATGTTTGCCGTGTGACAACCACTCTTCCGCATCTGCTTCAATGTGCCGCTGGTCGCGGATGGCGTGTCGATTTTCATCGATCCAATTACGTAGGAGTGTCCAGTGCTCAAACAGAGCTTCATGGGTGACTTCGGCGGTTTCTCGGCCTTCTTGATTAGCGAGGCTGATTAACCGTGCCCCAGGGGATGCAAATTGGTGAAGTACCCTTTCAAATGACTGAGGAGAGTCTTGAGCAGCTTTTAGACTTTTCACTGCGACTCGTCGTCTTGTGTCTCGTGCCCCTTCGCCAAGCTGTACTAACCCAACAAAGATTCGTCGAGCAATCTCTCTTTCTGAGCTTTGCAGATTATGGTCATAGATCTCCTGGGCTTTGCTGGCTAGTGCACCGCCGACACCGCCCATGTCACGATAGGTGACTGCAGGTTCTTGACCATCTCTGAGTCCTTCCCAGATGCGAGTCAGCGCAAATTGGAGCAGTGGCAGTGCCCCTTCACGGGTTTCGGTGTCTCTAATCAGAAGGTCGATGGTGGCTTCGTCTAGGGGATGCCCGGCGTGGCGTGCCGGTTCAGCGATCGCACGGCGGAGTTCTGCTGCGGTCATCGCTGGCACAATCATGCTTTGGTCTGAACCAACAATTTGATTGAGCTGCTCGTGGTGTTGGGTTTCTCCCAAAAAGTCGCTCCGTAGCGTAATGACGACGGAAACGCTTTTGGCAGGGTCGCTGGCCGCGCACAGTAGATTGTCGATGAAGGCTTGGCGCTGAGGAAGAGATTTGCAGAGAGAGAAAACTTCTTCAAACTGATCAATCAAGATGACCAGGGGAGTGTTGCGGATGTCAGGAATGCGGCTGGCAATTCGCAGCAGACCATCGTATTCCCCTTGTTCATTAGGAACTGCCAAGACTGCTTCAAACTCATTGGCAAACTTGTCATGGGGATTTACCCCTCGCAATACTCCTGCAAGCGCATCGAGGGGATAAGGTCCTGGCAGTAGCGTGGCAATTCGGATGGAGTCTTTTGTGGGAAGAGGGCGACGGGCCAACTCTGGGAGTAGGCCCGCTCGGGCTAGGGAAGACTTGCCACATCCAGACGGGCCTAAAATTGGCAAAATCCGTGGCTGAGTAGTTGCTTCGTAAAGGTTTTGAAAACGCTGCCAGAGCCTCTCTACTTGGGTCTCACGTCCGAAGTAGAGAGCGGCATCGCTTTCCTTAAAGGCCGCGAGTCCCTTATATGGATTGGGACCGATAGTCTTGTTAGTGGACTGGATAACCGCTTTTAGTTGGCGCTCCACCGTCTGCTGAATTACGTAGACGGTGTTGCCATCCCCCGAGATGAGAGTACTGCCGGTCGCGTTACCCTCAATGCGAATGCTGCGATCGCTTTGTAGTCCAGTCATTGTGGCCCCTCCTCCACCTTGACACCTACAGTGCCAATCCGACTAAGGGCAGTAGCTTATAGCCATGTTTACCCAGCCAACCTGCTGCGGCTTCCACATGAGGCCGAAGGTTATCAATGACTTCGGCAAATCCATTGGCCTTTTCGGCATAGTTCAACGCTCGGGTTAATGCCTGCCCGACCTCGTCCTTGTCAGGCTCTGGCTTTTCCAGTTCGATTTCTGCATCTTCCAAAGCGTTATTAATTTTCCGCTGATCTTCTGATGCCAGCTGACTCAACGCTGCTTTCAGGGCTACCAGTTCGGCCTTGATATCCACCGTTTCCGGCTCAGGCAACGTTGCCTGCTGAACCTGAACCGAAACCGTATTTTGATTGCCCGTAACAATGGCACCACCGGACACACTGCCACCGATATGCACCGAATTATTTGAACTTGCAGGTTGATCAGCTGTCATAGCTCTGTGTAACGAGAATGATTTCCCAAAGCTACACGAAGAGTTCTCAAAATTCCGTTTCGTTTTCTTTTTTTTGGGTTTGTGTTTAGAGATGTAGCTTAATGTAAGGTGAATTTCCAACTACTAAGTCGTGGGCATAAATAAACGATGTCGTAGGGTGCTGTTAGGCGAAGCCGTAACGCGCCATGCTAAAGGGATTTGATGCGTTACGCTGGTGCTAACACATCCTACAAATAATTAAGCCCATCTACTTACAACCGTGATGCAATCAACTACTGGCATTGCACAACCAGTAATTTCTGAGGCAATTCCAAATGTCAGGCAATCATGATGGACGAAGCAATTTAAAGATTTATAACGCGATCGCCTAGCCCAAGGATTCCCGGTATTCGGCGAGGAGTTGGGGCAGGTGGTCGTAGCCATCGACGCCAATTTGCTTCAGGAAGGCGGAACGGTAGGCTTCCAGGGCTTGTTGAAATCCAGCTTGACCGAGTTGACCGGAGAGGATGCTGAGGGTGCCTGCAGGCTGGTGCCATTGCTCAGAGTTGATTTGCCAGAGCAAGTACATGCTCAGCGCGGCACAGAACACAGCCATTTCGGTATTTTCAAGATTTTGGTAAGCGATCGCCAGATAGCTGTAATTCACGCCCTGCAAAAAGACGTCGCCGATCGCCTGAGCGATGTGCAAGCCCTTTTCTAAGGCGGCAACGGCCTGATCGTAGTGTCGCAACATGACTTGAGCAACGCCAAGGCTATTGGCACAAAGGGCTTCGCTGGGGCGATCTTGCACCTGTTCAGACAGCCGTAGACCCTGTTCTAAGTAGGTGAGAACGGATTCGATCTGCTCCGCTTCAATCGCTTGCTCTTGGGCGCGAGACACTTCGCTGTAGCCAAAGTTGGCCAGGGCATTGGCTTCGCCGATGCGATCGCCCGCCTGCCGGGCCAAAATCAGCGCCCGTTGGCTATTGGTGATGGCGGCCTCAAAGTCTTGCTGCATGACCAGGGTACGGCTGAGGTGGTTGAGGTTGGCGATTTCGCAGCGCTGATCATGGATATCACGGGCACTTTCGAGGGCGCGTTCGTGAAACTGGCGGGCCAGGTCGTATTGACCCAGGGCGCGTTGTGAGTAGCCCAGCAACGTTAAAATACGGGCTTTGGTATCGGTATTAGGCACTTCTCGCAGGGGTTGATCCAGATAGTCCAGCAGGGTGCGTAGGGGTTCGCCAGACAAGGCGGTAAAGAAGCCCCCATACAGCGGAAAGTAGTCCTGCTGCGCGAACTGGCGCAAGCCTTGCAACGCCATTTGAAAGCAGCCGTCAGCGAGGAGAGATTGGCCCAATTCGCTAAAGCGGCGGGAAAGCTGGCTCCAAACCACTGCAAACGTGAGAAAGGTGGAAATCGAGAGCCGTTTGCCGGCCCTGGTGTCGTAGGGCTGCTGGTCAAACCAGGCGACTAGGGAAATCTGGAGCCGTTGCAGCGCGATCGCCATTTCCACCCAGGTTCTCACCTCAAAGGGCACCGGAATGCTCTCGTCAGTCACGGTCTGATTTTCAGCAAGGCCCGTCAAAATGCGCTGGATGCTGGTGGTCTCGACCTGTTTGGCCCAATAGGGCCAGGGGCCTTGCGGTGTCGAACTACCAAACCCGATCGCCTGTTGTCCCTGGTCGTAGATCCAACTTACGACGTGGCCTTCGAGTTGTTGCCAGGTGCTTAACCCCTGCAGCAGTCCGGTCGAAAGTTCCTGGAGCGAAGGCTGAGCGGTGGCTTCGGTTTCGAGCTGGCGGAGCTGTTGCGCGAGGGTCTTGATTTCATCGCGGCTGAGGTGGTCGGGCCGATTTTGATCGAGGACCTGAAGCAACGCGGTTAAACGGTCTTTGTCGGTGGTGCGGATCAGCGTGGCGATCGCCCCTGACAGCACCGCCGTACTTTGATTTTCCTTTTGCCACCGCTCAAACTCGCTTTGCAGCGTGGTCAAAGCCCGTTGCCGCCGGGTAGCTTTTGCCAGCTTCATCTCGTCGGTTTCGGACTCTAGCGTGGCGGCGACCGCATTCATTTGCTCGGTGAGGGTCTGGGCAAAGCGATCGCCCTCCTCCGGTTCAATCTCCGACTGCAGCATCTTAAACACCTGCTGCTTAGAGCGAATTTGGCCCTTGAGGGTCATCGTCACGACTTGATCGATCAGCTCCAAATAGACATTGTCTGAGCTGGGGGTGGAATGAGAGTCGGTCATGACGCAACCTCATAGTGAAACAACACAATTCTGCAATGAGTAGGGCTATTGAGGCATTGTAACGATCTGTCGACTTTTTCGCGTTCGGTGTGAGTTGACTAGCCGACCGCTCCCGCTCGTCAATTGCATGCTCGGTAGCCGCTGCGAAAGCACTGCCTGCTAAGCCACTCGGGGATTGGGGGCGACCCCATCCAACAGCGGCATTGGGGGCTTGGCCGTTTCCCAATATCGCACCATGGCATAGGCCAGAGTGGCCACCCCCACGGCGATCGCCTGTTCATTCACCTCAAACTTGGGATGATGGAGCGGATGATTGGGGGTGCCTGGGTTGCCAATGCCCAAGCGAAACATCGTGCCCGGAGCGTAGTCGAGATACACCGAAAAATCTTCGGCCCCCAGGGAAGGCTCGCCAATCAATAGCACATGCTCATCTCCACAGACACTGCGGGCACACTGCTCAAGCAACTGCGTCAGGGCCGGGTCGTTCATCACCGCAGGCACGCCGGGGCGATAGCTGACTTCATATTTTGCGCCAAAGGGTTGGCAAACCCCAGCGACGATCGCTTCAATCCAACCGGGCAGCTCTTGGCGAGTATCGGGGTGGAGCGATCTCACGGTGCCGGTCATGCGGACGTGGTCAGCAATCACGTTGGGGGCACGTCCCCCTTGAATTTGGCCGATGGTGAGCACCACGGGACGCAGGGGGTTGTGGGTGCGACTGATGGCCTGCTGCAGGGTGGTTACCACCTGCGACGCAATCCAAATGGCATCGATCGCTTCGTGAGGGCGAGCCCCGTGCCCAGATTCACCTACGATATTGATCTCCAGGTCGTCCGCAGCGGCGGTGAGCGCCCCATAGCGAATGCCAATATCGCCTCCCATCACTGAGGGATAAACGTGCACTCCAAAAATCGCGGCGACCCCAGCCATGACATCATCGGCGACCATCCAGCGAGCGCCTTGGGCCGTTTCTTCGGCCGGCTGAAAGATGAACCGCAGCGGACCGGGCAGGGGTTCGCCTAATTCGGCCAACACCATAGCCACCCCCAGACCAAGGGTAGTGTGCACATCATGGCCGCAGGCATGCATGACCCCTGGTTTTTGGGAGGCGAAATCCAGCGTTGTCTTTTCCAACATGGGCAGCGCATCCATGTCGGTGCGCAGCGCCAAATATTCTTCCCGCTGACCATTGCCGGGTAGCTCTGCCACCACCCCCGTTTTGCCGACCAATTCTTGCGCCTTTAATCCACAACTAGAAAGGACCCCGGCGATATAGGCGGCAGTCTGATACTCTTGCCCACTCAATTCTGGGTGGCTATGCAGATGGCGGCGGATTTCGATTAAACGAGGGGTCAGGCGGTCAGCGATCGCACGTATTCGGTCGAGCATGAATGGTTAAAAATAGCTTGCTTATATCTTAAGGAAGATCTCACCATAACACTCGCCCAACGGGACAGACTCTCAGGGCTCGCTGGGGCCAAGACCGTGCCGGGTAAGCGGGGAAAAGGCTGAATCATGATGGCAGTTAAGCAAGGGAGCGGTGGCGACGGTGGCGCGATCGCTGGTCTGATAGTTTTTGGCAAAGGTTAGCCTGGCAAATCGGCGCTTGCCCCAAGAGGAGCAGACACCTGTCCCCTCAAATCCCCCTCAAATATGGAACCGCCCTCTCATTCAGGTAGCGTTTAACCCCAGACAATTGAGGGCTTGAGCGACGCGCGATCGCTCACTGGCCATTGGTTAAGAAGAAATGGAGGCTGGAGAAGGTTGCTGTTGAGCAGCGTGCTCCATACGTTGAAAATCTCGGTTGACCTCTTGCCACAGCACTTTGTTGTGGGGATCGAGGCGGAGAGCTTTTTTGAGCGCCCGGCGGGCTTTGTCAGGGTAGCCGTGACGAATCAGATAACGGCCCCAGCGTTGATAGGCGATCGCCTGCCACTGCCGCACTTCGGCATCGTCCGTCAGCCGTTGCGCTAGGCCATCTACCAGGGCGATCGCGCGGGGAAACTTTTGGGCCTGAAATAGCCCCTGCAGTTGGTCAAAGCCCTTTTGTTTCAGGGCTTGATCCTCAGGAGATAGATTGGGATTGACCTGAACATTGACGGTAGAAGCCGCTCGCTGTTTGACCGTAACTTTAGGTCGGGGCGCAGAGGGCGCGGCTACGGGCGCTGCCCTTTCTGAGCCAATGACCTTGGCGGGCATGGCTTCGACCAATACCTGATAGGCTTGCGTGATGCGAATGAACTTCTCTTCGGCGGCGCGATCGCCCGGATTCATATCGGGATGGTAACGCCTGGCTAAGCGCCGATAGGATGCCTTGACATCTTCAAAACTAGCATCGGGACGGAGTCCTAATACCCTGAGTTCATCTACCAGTTGTCTGCCCACCGTGCTGTTGCCTCCCGTCACTCGCCCAACCTGTCATGATTAATCGTTTGAGCTAAGGCTAACCGATCAATCAATCTAACGCTCAGAATTAAGGATTAGTCTACCGATTATTTTCGAGAATGGTGCAATTTGCCCCAAATATGTGGGGGTTTGATGGGGCGAACTACCAGGGATAGTACTGGATGGCTGGGTAGTGGGGTAGGGGCAGTTGCGCCACAATGCCCCCCTGAAAACGGGAGTGGATAGGCGAGGAACTTGCGGCAACGCCGCAAGACACTTTGAAAATACATAAAAAAAGACCTGAAGCGATCGCTTCAGGTCTCTGAAAACAGGTTTGTTGACCACACAAAGCCGCTACGCCGTAGCGGTCGCTGCTACGGGCTCTGGAGTGCGTTCTTCGATGACGCGATCGATCAGGCCATAGTTCATAGCTTGCTCGGCAGACATAAAATAGTCGCGATCGGTGTCACGCTCAATTTCTTCCAAAGTCTTGCCAGTATGCTTCGCCAGCATCTCATTGAGGGTGTGCTTGATGCGCACCACCTCTTTGGCCTCAATTTCGATATCGGTGGCCTGCCCCCGAGCACCGCCTAAAGGCTGGTGAATCATGATGCGGGCATGGGGTAATGCCAAGCGCTTACCAGGGGTCCCCGCCGCGAGTAAAAAGGCTCCCATCGAAGCCGCTAAGCCCACGCAAATAGTGATGACGTCGGACTTAATGTGCTGCATGGTGTCGTAAATTGCCATGCCAGCGGTCACGGAGCCACCAGGGGAATTGATGTAGAGATAAATCGGCTTAGTGTTGTCGTCCGAGTCGAGATATAGCAGATAGGCCACGATCGCATTGGCAATACTATCGTTGACCTCTTCTGACAAAAAAATAATCCGTTCCCGAAACAGTCGTTCATAAATGCTGATCCACTGTTCGTAAGGACTTCCGGGCATACGGTAAGCCACACTGGGGACACCAATAGGCATAATCAAATTCTCCTAAAACAGTTGACGTAAGCAAAAATCAGGGTCGGAGCAGGGGTAAGGTTAAGCGTCGCCAGCATCTCCCAACACGCGATCGATGATGCCGTACTCTTTCGCCTGCTGGGGAGTTAAGTAGAAAGTGCGATCCATGTCCTTGTTCAGCTTTTCAATGGATTGCCCCGTATTGCGAGCCAAAATCTCCATCATGAGTTGGCGTTTCGCAATGACCTCACTCGCATTGATTTGAATATCCGAGGCCTGTCCCTGGGTGGCTACTTTGGGCTGAGCCAACGTAATCATGGCATGGGGTAGGCTGACTCGCTTGCCTGGTGTGCCTGCCGATAGGAGCACTGTCGCCACGCCAAAACTTTGGCCCAGACAAATGGTTGTAATCTCCGATTTGATGTGCTGCATTGTATCGAGAATGGCCAGGGTCGCGGTGACGCCTGCCATCCCCGAAAAAGCATCGGCCATGCCCGCCGTCACGGGATCACCCATCGAATTGATATATAAATTGATGGGTTTGCCCTGATCTTCGGAATCCAGGTACAGCAGTGCCGAAATCACAGAGTTCGCTAACCCCATCGTGACCGGCTGATTCAGAAAAATAATGCGTTCCTGACTCAAGCGAGTGTAGATATTAATCCACTGCCAGGATTGACTACCCGGCACCTGATAGGGAACGCGCAAAATTTCATCAACAGGCATAGCGTTCCTAAGCCATTGCGGGCATTTGTTTGGGCAGATCTTTCGTGCTTTCTAGCACCCGGTCAATCAAGCCATATTCTTTGGCTTGCTCCGGCGTGAGGTAGAAGGTGCGATCGGTGTCCTTCGAAATTTTTTCCACCGACTGACCGGTGTTAAAGGACAGGATATCCAGCATGGCGGCTTTGTTATTCAGCACTTCCTTCGCCCGAATCTGGATGTCGGTCGCCTGGCCCCGTCCCATACCAATTCGCGGCTGATTGAGCACAATAGTCGCGTGGGGTAGGCTCGCTCGGTAGCCCTTGGTGCCTGCCGAGAGAATCATAGCCGCGGTGCCCATGGCCTGACCGATACAAATCGTGTGCACCGGGGGCTTAATGTAGCCGATGGTGTCACAAATGGCGAAGGCTTCGGTGTCTTGCCCGATCGCATCGCCTGTGTACCAGGAGGTGCCAGTGGAATTGATGTAGAAATAAATGGGCTTATCGGGATCATCAAACTGCAAGAACAACAGTTGCGCGATGATTAACTTGGTCACATCGACACCCAATTGCCGCTTGTATTCGTCCGCCGATACTAAGGGCAACCCTAAGTAAATGATGCGTTCTTTCAGCAGCAGGGAGGGCAGATCGGGCGGTGGAGTGCGATAGTAGGCACCACCGCCACCGCCGTAAGGGGCTTGTACAGCACGAATTGTTGAGCTCATAAACGGAAATTAATCACTTAGGCTTCCCAGTTCTTAACATAGTAACGTGTGTGGGGAGGCTGTCAGCGGGCGAGATATCCCTACTTCATTCTCAGATCAGTTGTTTAGATCATCAGTTGTTTTGGAGTCCTGCCGTATGAGTGTCGCAGTTCACTGTGCCCTGAGCGATCCCTTTCTCGATAGCCAACAAACGGCAAGTCAGAGGCAGTTGGCAATTTCCCTGCAGGTGGTAGCGGGCGCTGGTGCTGGCCATGCCCCCCTCAACCTGGGGCTGATTTTAGATCACAGTGGGTCTATGCATGGTCCCCCTTTGACCATCGTGAAGGAAGCGGCAGGACGGCTGGTCGATCAGCTTTCGGATCAAGATTCGCTGTCGATTGTGGTATTTGACCATCAGGCCAAAGTGCTGCTGCCGCTGCAAACGGTGGGCGATCGCGAGGCCATTAAGCGCCAAATCAGCACCCTAAAACCGAGTGGGGGAACGGCGATCGATGAAGGCATGAAGCTGGGCATTGAGGAAGCAGCCCAAGGCAAACAAGGCAAAGTGTCACAAATGTTTTTGCTCACCGATGGCGAAAACGAACATGGTGACAACCAGCGTTGCCTTAAGCTGGCGCAGGTCGCCGCTGACTACACCCTGACGCTCAATGCCCTGGGTTTTGGCGATCACTGGAATCAGGATGTGCTGGAGCAAATTGCGGATGCGGGCGGTGGCACGTTGTCCTACATTGAGGCTCCTGAGTCAGCGGTGGATGAGTTCAACCGACTCTTGACACGGGCGCAGTCGGTCTTTTTTACCAATGCTTATCTGCATCTGGAGATGTTGCCCGGCGTCCGACTGGCAGAACTCAAGCCGATCGCTCAGGTATCTCCTGAAACGGTCGAGCTGCCCTTTCAACAAACGGGCAATGAGGTAGTGATGCGTTTAGGCGACTTGATGGCCGATGTCCCTCGGGTCGTATTGACGAATCTCTACATTGGGGCTCAGGGGGAAGGGACCTTTCCCATTGCTCGGGCTTTCGTTAGTTACGACGCTCCGGCTACCGGACAAACCGATTTAAAGTCGGAAGTCATTAACGTCAGCGCCACTGCCCTGAGCACGTATCAACCCGCTCCCGACCAGCAGGTTCAACAGCATGTGTTGACCCTGGCAAAATATCGGCAAACTCAGATCGCCGAACAGAAATTAGCCCAGGGCGATCGCCAGGGCGCTGCCACCCTCCTCCAGTCCGCCGCCAAAACCGCCCTGCAAATGGGTGATCACGGAGCCGCTACCGTACTCCAGGAGAACGCCACGCAGTTGCAGGCTGGGGGAGACCTGTCAGAGCGCGATCGCAAGCGCACCCGCATTGTGTCCAAAACCCGGCTTCAATAACCTTATGCAACTTTCGATTACGCCCTTTACCGTGCATAAGCGAGTTGCCCTGACCATCAGCCGGGGCACCACCTCAGATTCCGTCAATCTTTGGATTAGGCTCACAGCAGAAGGCATCGAGGGCTGGGGAGAAGCCTCGGCCTTTTCGGTGGGCACGCACACGCAAACAACGGAACAACTCACCACCGAACTGACGGCGCTAGCGCCCAAGCTAGCGGATTTTCATCCACTGGAACGGCAACGACTCGATCCTCTGCTAGCGGGGCTGAGTTCGGCAGCGCGAGCGGCGATGGATGTCGCCCTTTACGACTGGTTAGGTAAGCGGGTTGGTCTGCCTCTGTGGCAACTCTGGGGACTGGATCGCGAGCGTATCGGCCCCACCGCCGTCACCGTGGGCATCAATTCGCCTGAGCAAGCAGTCACGCGGCTACAGCAGTGGCAGTCCCAGGTGCCGGAGTTGCAATCCGTCAAAGTCAAACTGGGTAGTCCCCAGGGCATGCAAGCTGATCAGGCGATGATGACGGCGCTACTAGCGGCCATTCCCGCCGGCACTAAGGTGAGTATTGACGCGAATGGCGGTTGGGATTTAGCCACCGCGATCGCCATGGCAGACTGGTTGGCCGATCGCGGAATCGCTTATCTGGAGCAACCCCTCCCCGTCTCGCTAGATGGGGAGTTGGAAAAGCTGTCAGCGCGATCGCCCTTGCCCATTTTTGCGGACGAGAGCTGTTTCAATGCAGCGGATGTCATGCGCCTAGCGGGCAAAGTGCAGGGTATCAATATCAAGCTGATGAAAGCCGGTGGTCTCACCGAAGCCTGGCGCATGATTCAGACCGCGCGAGCCTGCGATCTGCAGGTGATGTTTGGCTGCTACTCCGATAGTGCGATCGCCAACACCGCCCTCGCGCACCTCGCCCCGCTAGCGGATCATCTCGACCTGGACAGCCACCTCAACCTGACCGACGATCCGTTTCAAGGCGCTACGATGCAGACGGGGCGGCTGGTGCCAAACGATTCTCCGGGCTTAGGAATCGGGATCGAACCAACTCTTGAACTGGCAGGTGGCTGAGCAACTGTGTCCTGCTACCCCAAACGCCACAGGGATAAAACATGAAGCATATCCAAGATTTTGATCCAGGCGTCAAGCTGTGCGGCCCTTCAGTAAAGCAAAATTGAAAATTAGCTTGATCCATCCTCTGCTTTGACCCACCATGAACTACTGCTTTGACCCACCATGAACTACCTCACCGCTGACCATCGCATTGCCTTACTCATGCACGAGGGCACCGATAATCCAGGCGGCAAAACTGGTTTGTCAATCCTGCGCTATAGTCCGTTGAATATTGTGGCGGTCGTTGATCAGCAGCAGGTAGGCAAGGACTTGAAATCGGTAACCGGGATTGACCGCGACGTGCCCATCGTCGAGTCAGTGGCGGCGGCCATGGTGCTGCAACCGACGGTGCTGGCGATCGGGATCGCGCCTTCCGGTGGCGCACTGCCCGCTCCCTGGTATCAAGAAGTGAAAACCGCCGTGCAAGCTGGCCTTTGTATTGTTAATGGCCTGCATACGCCGATGGCGACCGATCCCGAGTTGGCGGCCCACGTGGCCCCGCCGCAATGGATTTGGGATGTGCGCCGGGAACCTTCTGGTTTAGGCATTGCCAGTGCAGCGGCGCGATCGCTCGCCTGCCGACGGGTGCTGCCCGTGGGTACCGATATGGCAATTGGTAAGATGTCAACCAATCTCGAGCTGCACCAGTTGGCTTTGCAGCAAGGACTCCGTTCCAAAGTGATTGCCACCGGCCAGACGAATCTGATGCTAGGCGACGACGGCATCCCCCTTGATACTATTCGCGTCGATTTTGCGGCTGGAGCTGTTGAACAACAGGTGATGCAATATGGTCCTGACCATGACATCCTGTTCATCGAAGGTCAGGGCTCTCTCTTCCATCCGGGCTCAACTGCGACCTTGCCGTTGATGCGGGGTAGCCAAGCTACACACCTGATTTTGGTCCATCGAGCTGGACAGACTCATATTCGCAACCATCCGGCGGTTAAAATTCCGTCCCTGCCCGATGCCATCGCGGTTTACGAGGCGATCGCCGCCGCCGCGGGCTGTTTTACCCCTGCCAAAGTCGTCGGCATCGCCCTCAATACTCATGGTCTGGATGACGCTGCCGCTCAGCAGGAAGTGGCGGCCACCCAAAAGGCAACGGGGCTGCTCACGACGGATGTGATCCGATTTGGAGCAGCCCCGTTGCTAGGGGCTATTTTGCAAGTGCCGACGCCTTAGTGAACAGGTGCTGAAGCTCTATGCACTTACTTTTTGCGCAAACGGTAGGTGATCCGTCCCTTACTCAGGTCATAGGGAGTGAGTTCAACCTTTACGCGATCGCCCGGCAAGATTTTGATGTAGTTACGACGAATTTTGCCTGAAATGTGAGCTAATACGTTGAACCCGTTATCGAGATCAACGCGAAACATCGCATTTGGCAAAGACTCCGTGACGGTGCCTTCCATTTCGATCAAATCTTGCTTAGACAAACGCTTACCTCCTAAAACCAGTAGTCGCCATCGACCCGGTACTCAATTCTGAATGATCTCTTTCAGCGTAGCAAATCAACCTCGCTGCTTCGCTATGATAGCGTCAAACTTGGACAACCTTGACCAAGTCTTCTGTGACATCCTCAACTGGCTGATTGCCATCAACTGATACTAATTGCTGACGACTGCGATAAAAATCAATCAAAGGTTCAGTTCTCTCTCGGTAAACCTCTAAACGATGGCGAATTGTCGCTTCCGTATCATCGGAACGACCTTCTTCTTGGCCTCTTTGTACTAGCCGAGACACAATCACCTCGTCGGGCACTTCCAGATTCACCACACATTCAAACGGTTGGTGAATTTCTTGCAGCAAATTATCTAAAAAAGCGGCCTGTTCGACGTTCCGAGGAAATCCATCTAAAATCCAACCCGAAAGCGCATCATCATCAATGAGTCGCTCTCGAATCAGGTTGATAATTAATTCATCAGGAACCAGTTCTCCAGCATCCATGTAAAACTGAGCTTTTTTGCCTAACTCAGTACCATTGGCGACAGCTGCTCGGAGAATATCACCGGTCGAAATATGAGGCACCTGACACGTTCTCGAAAGCTGCTTGGCTTGCGTGCCCTTGCCGGCTCCAGGAGGCCCTAAAAAGATTAGTCGAGTCACTATTGTTTCACCATTCCTTCGTAGCGTTGAGAAATCACATAGGTCTGAATCTGCTTGGCTGTATCGATCGCTACACCAACCAAAATCAGCAAAGATGTGGCCCCTAAGCCCCGGAAAGTTTGCACCCGGGTCGCACTCTCAACGGCACTTGGAATAACAGCAACCAATCCTAAGAAAATGGCTCCCAAAAAGGTCAGGCGGTTTAGTACACGCCCCAAATAATCGGTTGTTGCCTTACCTGGACGAATGCCTGGGATACTGGCACCCATCTTCTTGAGGTTACGCGACATATCTTCAGGGTTCACTACGAGCGAAGCGTAGAAATAACTGAAGAACAAAATCAGCATCAAGTACAGGGCAACATACAAAACCGAAGTGGGATTGAGATAGTTGCCGACAAAATTAACAAAAGTCGGATTGCTGATGTACTGAGTCAGGGAAAGTGGCAAAACCAATACCGCAGAGGCAAAAATAATGGGCATCACGCCGCCTTGATTAAGCCGCAACGGCAGATAATTACTCTGCTCTAAATAAAGTTTCCGACCGACTTGACGACGAGCAGAAATAATGGGAATGCGTCGCGTTCCTTCCTGTACGAAGACGATCCCTACAATCATCGCCAGAAAAACTAGCAGCAATATGATGACCCCACCCACCAGGTTGCGATCGCCGCTCTGAGCCAGTTCTACTGTCTGGTTGAGCGATCGCGGCAACGTGGAGACAATGTTCAGGAAAATGAGCAGCGAGGCTCCATTCCCAAGCCCCCGCTCAGTAATAAGTTCCCCTACCCACATGACAAACATGGAACCGGTGGTTAGGGCAATTACGGTTTGCAAGACGAAGAAAACACCAGGCTGTTCAGCAAAGGGAGCCAATAAAAATAAAGACAACAAGGTGCTCTGCAAAATGGCCCAACCCAGTGCCACATAGCGGGTGATTTGGGAAATTCTTCGCCGACCCGCTTCCCCTTCATTCTTTTGCAGATCTTCCAACTGCGGGATCGCCGCTGTCAACAGCTGCATGATGATTGAGGCATTGATGAAGGGCAAAATACCCAACGCAAAAATGCCCAGCGCTGACAAACCACCACCGACAAAGATGTCGATAAACCCGACAAAACCGCCCAGGGAACCACTCTGAATCGCTTCGCCAAAAGCCTCGCGATCAATTCCCGGTACCGGGATAAAGACCCCGAGTCGCACCAGAACGAGCAAACCCAGTGTCAGCAGTAGGCGACTGCGTAAACCGGCAGCCTGAGCCATCTGCATAAACGTTTCCTGAGCACTCGGCGTTTTGCCGCGGCTAACAACCATATCTCAAACACCTCTTCGGCATCAGCTAACTAAAAAATGGGCGATCGCATCGCTACGCCCGTCTGTACATGTGATCATAGCGACTTAAGCAACTCTACGAAAGTAATTCGCAGGTTCCACCAGCCGCCTCGATCTTTTGCCGAGCAGTTTTGGTGAACGCTGCCGCTTTAACTGTCAGCGGCGCTGACAAATTTCCGTCACCTAAGATCTTCAGCGGACCGTTGCTAGCGGTCAAAATTCCGGCTTCTAGCAAAGACTCGAGCGTGACCTCAGAGTTGGCCTCTAAGTCGGCCAAGCCGCCCACATTGATAATGGTAAAAACCTTCCGGTTAATGACTGTAAAGTGCTTGAGCTTAGGAACTCGACGATACAGAGGCAACTGTCCCCCTTCAAACCCTGGACGAGTTCCCCGACCAGAACGAGACTTTTGTCCCCGCATGCCAAAGCCGCAGCTCGCCCCTTGGCCAGCCGAAATTCCTCGGCCAGCGCGCCGCTTACGGTGTTTTGAGCCTGCTTGAGGCTGCGCATCATTAATTCGCATGACTTGCTCCTGGCAATTTTCTTCCTAATGTCACTTCCGAGCGCTACGCGTAGAGCTTCTCAATGGGAATCCCTCGTTCTTCAGCCACTTCAGCAAACGTCCGCAAAGACGCCAGTGCATCAGCTGCAGCCCGAGCATTATTCAACGGATTATTAGAGCCCAATTGCTTAGCCAGCACATTTCGGACACCGGCTAATTCCAGCACGGTACGGACCGCTCCACCGGCAATTACACCAGTACCGGGAGCAGCTGGTCGCATAAAGACCTTGGCCCCACCGCCATATCCGGTCGCCTGCTGAGGCAGCGAGTAGGAGCGGGTCAATGGCACGTCGATGAGGTGCTTCTTACCATCGGCAACCCCTTTTTTGACAGCACCGATGACATCACCCGCCTTACCGACCCCAACACCCACTTGGCCGCGCTCATTACCGACCACCACAATAGCCCGAAAGCTGAGCTTTTTACCCCCTTTCACCACCTTGGTCACGCGGCGGATTTGCACCACCCGTTCCTGCCACTCTGACTCTTTTTCCTTGGCTCGTGTATTCTTTCGGCGATTATTTGCCATAACTTTATCCCTATCGCATCAACTCAATCACTGGACGCTTCATCTCTAAAAAGTCAGTCCGCCTTCTCGGGCCGCATCGGCTAAGGCTGCAACTCGACCATGATAGAGCTTGCCACCCCGATCAAAGACGACTTGACTGATCCCTTTTTCACGTGCCCGTTCAGCCAGCAACTGACCGACAGCTTGAGCCCCTTCTTGATTTGCGGTCTCGCCACCGGACTTGATGGCGGCTTCCAGGGTCGAAGCGGAGACCAAAGTGCGATGAGTCGTATCATCGATAATTTGCGCATAGATATGCTGATTGGATCGAAAAACCGATAGCCGAGGTCTTTCGGGGGTGCCAAATACGCGCCGTCGAATGCGAGCATGACGGCGACGGGTGAGTTCTTTCCGACTTGCCTTCATGATTATTTCTTCCCTGCTTTACCAGCCTTACGCCGAACATACTCGCCTGCATAGCGAACGCCTTTACCCTTATAAGGCTCAGGCGGACGAGCAGCCCTGATCTTAGCGGCCATATTGCCAACCACTTCTTTGTCAATGCCGCTCACAATGACATTGGTATTGTTTTCAACGGCAAATTGAATCCCTTCAGGGGGGTCGAAGACGACCGGATGGCTATAGCCCAAACTCATATTGAGCTTTTGACCCTGTACCTGGGCTCGGTAACCGACTCCTTGAATTTCTAACCGCTTTTGATAGCCGTTCGTTACCCCTTCGATCATGTTAGCGACCAGGGTCCGACATAAGCCGTGGCGTTCTCGCGATCGCCGTGACTCATTCACAGGCTGCACGACAACGGCATTGTCTTCTTGAGAGACTAAGACGCCATCGGGCAGTACTCTCGATAGTTCTCCTTTGGGCCCCTTGACCGTCACCGCTTGACCATCAAGGGTGACGGTCACTTTAGCGGGTACTGGTACGGGGCGCTTCCCAATTCGGGACATGACTAAGCTTCCTCCCTAACAACCGCACATAACTGATGAAACTGTCGCTTTCTGGCGCTACCAAACATAACAGAGCACCTCGCCACCAATGCCTTTTTGACGGGCGTCGCGATCGGTCATGATGCCGCTAGAGGTTGAAATGATGGCGATACCGATACCACCTAGCACCCGCGGCAACTCCTTGCGGTTAGAATAAACCCGCAAACCTGGACGACTGACGCGCTTCAAGTTTTTGATGATCGGATCGCGGGTCTTGCCGCGATATTTGAGTTTAATCACCAGTTTGCGCCGCACGCCCTCATCGGCGAGTTCGAAGCTCTCAATGAACCCCTCCTCCTGCAATACCTGAGCGATGCTGCGGGTCATCCGGGTAGAGGGGATATCCACAGTTTGATGACGTGCTAGATTCGCATTTCGAATCCGCGTCAGCATATCTGCGATTGTGTCGTTAGCCGCCATAGTCCTCTCCAGTGATTAAACCTAATTCTCGCGGAAGGGCATGCCCAATTCCTTTAGGAGGGCGCGTCCTTCTTCATCTGTGTTGGCCGTGGTCACAATCGTGACGTCCATGCCGCGTATCTGATCAATGCGGTCGTACTCGATCTCCGGAAAGATGAGTTGTTCCCGTAATCCCAAAGTGTAGTTGCCTCGACCGTCGAAGCTTTTACTGCTGACTCCTCGAAAGTCACGAATGCGGGGCAGGGTGAGGTTGATTAACCGATTAAGAAAGGCATACATCCGCTCTGACCGGAGCGTCACCATGGTGCCCACCGGCATTCCCTGACGAATCTTAAAACCAGCGATCGCTTTCTTCGCTCGAGTTACGACTGGTCGCTGCCCCGTAATGGTTGCCAATTCAGCCACCGATGCTTCCAGCGCCTTCGCGTTTTGAGAAGCCTCTCCCAGGCCCCGATTGACGGTAACCTTGACCAACTTGGGTACTTGATGGATATTAGTGTACTCAAACTGCTCCATGAGTTTGGGTACCACTTTTTCGGTGTAAAACGTTTTTAGCTGTTCTGCCATTTCTGATGTCCTCGCGGGCTTTCTGGGCTGGGTCAGAAAGCGGTTGAAAAAAATAAGGATAAAGTGATCGCATCTGGGATGATATCGAAAGCTCTAGTCGATAATCTCGCCCGTCTTCTTGAGTACTCGGACTTTCCTGCCCTCTTCAGTAAAGGTGTAGCCCACTCGGCTCGCCACTTTTTCCTTTTCGGAATAAAGCATGACATTGGAGCTGTGAATGGGCGCTTCCTCCGTCACGATCTGCCCGGACTCGCCGTCTTGACGCGGCTTAACATGTCGAGTGCGGATGTTGACCCCTTTGACCAATATCTGGCTCGACTTAGGGATGACCTTAATCACCTCGCCGACTTTACCTTTATCTCGACCAGCGATAACTTGAACAGTGTCGCCAGACTTGACATGCATCCGAGCTCTAGTTTTGACTTGAGATTGAGGCATCACAAAACCTCCGGTGCTAACGAAACAATTTTGGTAAAGCTTTTGTCGCGGAGTTCCCGCGCTACCGGACCAAAAACCCGAGTGCCTCGGGGGTTACCGTCTTGGTTAATGATGACGGCAGCATTGTCATCAAAACGAATGCTCATGCCACTGCTACGTCGTAAAGACTTTTTAGTGCGCACAATTACGGCTCTGACAACATCAGATTTCTTCACCGCCATATTGGGTATGGCATCTTTGACCACCGCAATGACAACATCACCGACGCCGGCATAGGTCCGATTGCCGCCTAAGACACGAATGCACATCAACTTACGTGCACCACTGTTATCGGCTACGTTCAAATACGTTTCCTGCTGAATCACCTTGCGCCTCCTTTAGACCTCGACGGTGCGATTAAGAATATCGGCCACGGTCCACCGCTTGGTCTTACTTAGAGGACGGGTTTCCCGAATGCGGACGCGATCGCCCACTTGGCAAGAATTGTCCTCATCGTGAACTTTGTAGCGCTTGGTGCGAACCATGATTTTGCCGTACTTGGGGTGAGGCACTCGGTTTTCTACCGCCACCACCACCGTTTTTTGCATCTTGTCACTGACGACAAGGCCTACTCGTTCTTTAACAGCCATTCACTTAACCTCCCTATTCCTCTTCTGTGGCGCTATCCGTCGCGCTGGCAGTTGCTGCCGGAGGAGCGTCGGAGTCTGCGGTTGACTGAGCTGTGGCAAGTTGCCGCTCTCTTAAAACAGTCATCAGTTGGGCTAAGCGATGACGCTCGTGCTTAAACTGGTGCAACCCTGTCTGCAACTGTCGAGTCGCTTGCTGAAAACGCAAATCAAACATTTTGCGCCGAGTGTCAGCGATCGCCTGTTCTAGCCCCTGATTATCGAGTTCACGAGCCTCTTGGATTTTTGGTAGAGCCATGATTAAGCCTCCTCCTCACGAGCGATGAACTTAGTCTTGAAGGGTAATTTGAAAGACGCCAATCGCATGGCTTCTCTCGCGACCTCTTCCGGAACGCCAGCAATCTCAAAGACCACCCGGCCTGGCTTGACCACCGCCACCCAAAACTCCGGATTCCCTTTACCCGAACCCATGCGGGTTTCCGCCGGACGCATGGTAACGGGTTTGTCGGGAAATACACGAATCCAGATTTTGCCACCCCGGCGCACATAACGAGTCATGGCTCGACGGGCCGCCTCAATCTGTCGAGAAGTCATCCAGGAAGGTTCAGTAGCTTGCAGTGCAAACTCTCCAAAATTGATCTTATTTCCCCGTTGGGCCATGCCTCTCATCCGGCCCCGGTGCTGCTTGCGGAATTTAGTACGTCTAGGACTTAACATGGCTCAACTTTTGCCTACGAATCACATTCAAAAAAAGGGATAGCCCAGTGGTCAAAAAACAAATTGAAGCGCTTAAGATTCGTTTGAGCGATCCTCAAACTGCTGTCGACGACGGGGTTGCCGACGACGGGGTTGGGCCGCATCCGGCGTCGCCCGCTGGTCTTCCTGTCCCGGAATGATTTCTCCCCGGAAAATCCAGACTTTGACTCCCAGTACGCCGTAGGTGGTTTGCGCGGTGCGGTAAGCATAATCCACATCTGCTCGCAATGTATGCAGCGGGACACGACCTTCACGAGTCCATTCTGTCCGGGCGATTTCCGCGCCATTCAGACGCCCACTGACTTGAATCTTAATCCCCTCTACCCCGGCTCGTTGGGCCCGCTGCAAAGCCTGCCGCACGACTCGACGGAAAGCAACCCGACGCTCTAGTTGCTGCACAATATACTCAGCGACTAAAGGTGCATCGGCATCAACCCGCGTCACTTCAACCACGTTGATGCGAATCTGTCGGCTCGAATCTTTGAGGGCCTTCTGCAAACCCACACGCAGTGCCTCAATGCCGCTACCCCCGCGACCTACAACTACCCCAGGACGGGCGGTGCGAACTTCAAGATCGATTTGATCAGCCTTGCGTTCAATGCGAATGTCGGAGATGCCAGCGTTGCTGAGATTCTTCTCGATATACTCGCGAATAATGTAGTCTTCTTTCAGGAGTTGGGGATAGCGATTGCTATCGGCAAACCACCGCGACCGGTGTTCTTGCACAATGCCTAATCGAAATCCCGTTGGATGTATTTTCTGTCCCACTCGTAATCCCTCAGTTACATGCTTTACCGTAATGACCGATCGACTTAGTTACTGTGCCTCGCCAGGAGCAACGGCGATCGTAATATGGCAAGTTGGCTTACGAATCTGATAAGCCCGTCCCTGGGCACGAGGACGAAACCGCCTCAATGTCGGCCCAGCATCCGCAAATGCTTCACTAATCACCAGCGAAGCTGGATCAAGCCCATTATTGTTTTCTGCGTTTGCCACCGCCGAACGCAATACCTTGAGCACAGGATCGCAAGCCCGATAAGGCATAAACTCAAGAATAATCAACGCCTCCTGGTAAGAGCGGCCCCGAATCTGATCGAGTACTCGTCGGACCTTGTGGGGCGACATGCGAATGTAGCGAGCAACCGCTTTAACCTGTTCAGTAGTATCAACAGCCATTGAACTCTCCGACTCTGAAAATTATCGACGCGCTTTCTTATCGCTTTTGGCATGTCCCCGGAAGGTGCGGGTCGGGGCAAATTCCCCTAGTTTGTGGCCAACCATCTGCTCGGTGATATAAACCGGCACATGCTGACGACCGTTGTGAACCGCAATCGTGTGACCAATCATCTGGGGGATAATCGTCGATGCCCGCGACCAAGTCTTGATGACCTGCTTATCTCCCTTACTATTGAGTGCTTCTACTTTGCTCATGAGATGATCGGCCACAAACGGCCCTTTCTTTAAGGAACGCGACATAACCCTTACAACCTCGTACTTCTATCGTCTCTAGCCAACCTGCTGCCTAACTCCGTCAACCCACCCATGCGGCCCCGTTAAGTATTGCGTCCACCCCGTCCTCGCTTGGAGGTCTTCCGCCGCCGCCGCACAATTAAGTCGTTGCTCGGCTTCTTCTTCTTGCGAGTTTTAAGACCGAGAGCAGGCTTACCCCAAGGGGTGACTGGTCCGCTCCGCCCAATGGGAGCGCGGCCTTCACCGCCACCATGAGGGTGATCAACTGGGTTCATCACACTGCCGCGAACTTCAGGACGCCGACCCAGCCAACGCTTACGACCGGCTTTGCCGAGGGTAATGTTGCGGGAATCGACGTGTCCGACCTGACCGATGGTTGCATAGCATTCACGACGCACCATCCGCACCTCCGTAGAGGGTAATTTGAGGGTGACATACCCGCCTTCCTTCGCTACCACCTGTGCAGAAGTGCCCGCAGCGCGAACGATTTGTCCGCCTTTGCCGGGTTGCAACTCTACGTTGTGGACAGTTGTTCCCAGCGGAATTTTATGCAGTGGTAGCGCATTGCCAATCTCTAAAGGAGCCTCTGGCCCTGCGATTACAGTGGCTCCGACAGCCAGGGTTGCTGGATGCAAGATGTAGCGCTTTTCCCCGTCTTCGTATTGCAACAAAGCAATCCGAGCGTTGCGGTTGGGGTCATACTCAATTTCCGTCACCGTCGCTGGGATATTCCGCTTGTTCCGGTAAAAGTCAATGATGCGGTAAAGCCGCTTGTGACCACCACCGCGATGGCGGCAAGTGATAACTCCACGGTTATTACGACCCTTGGCACGGTGTACCGAGACGGTCAAAGACTTTTCTGGCTCAGAGCGGGTGATTTCGGAAAACTCTGAAACTGTACGCTCACGGGTACCGGGGGTTAGGGGTCGATAGGAACGGATGCCCATTGCTCAAATACTCAATAAACTGCGTCAACTGCAAACCGGAAGTTAGGGGCGGCTACACATCAGGGAATAAAACGATGGTGTCACCTTCAGCTAGCGTCACCACCGCCCGTTTGTAGGCTGGTCGGAATCCTTCGAAACGACCAATACGACGCTTTTTGGGTGGCTGATTTGAGGTGCTGACGTTGGTCACCTTGACATCAAATAAATATTCGATCGCGGCCCTGATCTGTGGCTTAGTCGCTTTTGGATCAACTTCGAACGTGTACTGGTTGTTTTCCAGCAGCAACGTGGCCTTTTCAGTGATGAGGGGACGCCGAATCAAATCCGCTAGTGCGCCCTCAGTACAAACCTTAGTCACTGTAAACCTCCTGGATCTTTTCCATTGCCGCAGCAGTCACAACCAATCGATCGGCATTCAACAGATCGAAAATATTCAAATTGGTAGCTGAAATGATCTTGACGCGTTCAATGTTGCGCAGAGACAGTATGACGTTCTCGGGCTTTTCATCAAGAATGAATAGCACCTTGTCGTCTTCCTTGATGCCCCAGCGATCCATCGCTGCAACCATCTCACGGGTCTTGGGACGAGGCAACTGATCAGCAAAGTCCTGCACAACGATGGTGTCAGTTTCTAATCGGCCCTGAAAAGCCGTCCGCAATGCCAACCGCCGCTCTTTGCGATTCATTTTGACACTGAAGTCACGCGGTTTGGGGCCAAAGATGACACCACCACCTTTCCAAAGGGGCGATCGGTTGGAACCGGCCCGAGCTCGCCCAGTCCCTTTTTGACGCCAAGGCTTGCGGCCACCGCCTCTCACTTCTGCTCGAGTCTTGCTAGACAAGGTGCCTTGGCGGGCATTACTCATTTGCCGCACTAAAGCTCGATGCAAAATATGGGAAGCACTTTCAGGCTTTGCTACCTTAAGCTCAACGGAAGCCTTCCCTGCTTCCTGACCTTGCCAATCTTGTACAACACACTCAACCATGACTTTTGTCTCTACTTACGTTCCCAGACAACTCTGCCGTCTTCTGCCGTCTTATTAATAGATATAAATCAGCCCACAATATTAGCAGGGGCAATGCTTAAAAGGCCGCCAGGCTTACCGGGGATCGTACCTTTAATCACCAGCAAATTGTTCTCGGCGTCAATTTTGACGACCTGCAACTTACGGATCGTGACCTGCTTGTTGCCCAACTGGCCAGCCATTTTCTTGCCGGGATAAACCCGCCCTGGAGTTGTACCAGGACCAATGGAACCCGGCAAACGATGGTTTTTAGAACCGTGGGTCATGGGGCCGCGATGGAAGTTATGTCGCTTTTGGTTGCCCGCAAAGCCTCGACCAATGCTTGTACCCGTGACATCAACTAATTGCCCCGGCTCGAACTGCTCGGCAGTCACACTCTGACCCAACTCGTATGCATCAGCCTTTTCGAGCCGATACTCTTTCAAGTGGCGAACCGGTGTCACTCCAGCCTTGGCTAGATGTCCCAACTCAGGCTTTGTTAATGCCTTTTCAGAAACGTTCGCATAACCAATTTGCACTGCTGTGTAGCCATCAGTTTGAGCCGTTTTCACTTGAGTAACGACACAAGGGCCAGCTTGAATGACGGTCACGGGAACGGCGTTTCCCTCGTCATCAAATATTTGGGTCATGCCCAACTTAGTTCCAAGAATCCCAACTGACACTGTTACCCGTCTCCGTTGCTACACGTTACCGATAGAGCGGTGAGTGACGATTGGCGGGGTTCTGAATTCAACTTCAGTTATCCCAATCGCTGACACTCACACGTTTGACCTGGGGTTTTCGCCCCAAGCTTTAGAGCGGCCTGCAAGCAGACCACCCAAAGAGCACGCTTTGCAAAAGCGCTTGCCAGACAAAGATTAACCGCCACCAAACAGTCTGTTCAGCGACAGCGTTCGTAGACAAGAATTTTAGTCGAGGCAATTAAGTAGTTATCGCTACAGACTTAGAACGATTAACGTCCAGTTTCCGTTTCAGCGACAGTTAACTATGGTACACAGAATGAATGAAAATGTCTAGGAAAAGTTTTCGGAATCCTGATTATGCCTGTTGAAGGAGCTCGCCAGAGCGCTGAAACCCCCCTCATTTTGCAGTGATTGAGGAATTGCTCGGGAGGCTGATCAAAGTTGGTTGATGCGGTGCTGGGATTTCAAGTTGCTGGTATCGCTGGTCTACAGGGTTGGGACAACAGGTTGGGGCGGGTTGAGAACGCTGTTATTGGCCATGATGCTTAAAACATTGCCGATATTCCACCAAAAAGATTTCTGAATTGTGAATTGACCTGAAAATAACCCGGCGCTCAGGCCCCCTGTCCCTGGGGCTCGACTTTAATATATCGGTTGTCCTGACAGGTATATCGGTTGTCCTGACAGGGACGGGTGCCTCTCCCTCTCCCGGATCTCTCCCTGTTCATGGTTTGGATTGTCGCGATCGCGTCATAGGGCATTGCGCTTTCAACAATTCTGGCTGTTTCAATTTAGTCTTTTTGTCGTCACTTTTCTAGAGATGACGGGTTTGGAGCGATGACAAGAGTATCCGGGGGCGTCGGCGACATCGGGTCGGGTGGGATGATGGTTGGCGATCGCTCGAAGACGTGGGGTAAGATTATCGCCCAATTAAGGGGGCGTGAGCGCAACCTCAGGAGTTGATAGATCGCCGTAACAACGGCTCTAAGGAGCGATCGCGCTGCCCCGTCTATTATGTCGATGTAATTTGTGTTTTTTGCTGGACACGAGTGTGTTACGAGTGTAGTATTGACCCAGATACGCAACTGTGTAAGCGCATTCCTGGCGGAATGCTTCTTATGGAGATCATTACCATGCTGAATCAGTTCATTCAAATTTGCATCCAACTTCGCAACGACGGCGCTGTCGCCACCGGATGCCTGATTGATGGGTTGATCATCATGGTCGACGGCTCTCTCGGACAGGCCACGTGGCTCACCCATGATTTGGGCGATCGGCATCTGAAACGAGATCGTGATCACGGCGGATGTCTGCCGCGATTGGGTGATTTCCGCCGATTCCTGCGACTGCGGCCTGACGATACGCCGCGTTCCGGTTGGCAGTGGCAGCAGGGATAACTCCCTCAATTTTTTCAATTTCAATCAGCGGTTTCTGGCGCTGCCGTTAGTTCATCAACGGTCAGTGTTGCAGTTCAGCCGTGCGGTTTCTGGCAACGGGCGATCGCCGCCCCGAGTCGAGGTCTTGAATGGCTGGGCTCAGGGCGATCGCCGCCAGCATTTTTTCCCACGCGCTTTGGGAAAAATCGTCATGGATCGGGATACAGCTACAAGCGACCACTCGCAATGCTTACCCTTTGACGAACGCGCCGCAACCGGATTGTTTTGGCCTGAGAGATCGCGTCAATTTTGTTATTTATTATTTCGGGTGTCTCCATGTTGAAAGTGACTTACACCGAGACCGGATTGTGTTTGGAATATTGTTTTGAGCCGTTAACTCAACTGCTGAGCGATCGCGTCTGCACTTACGCTTGCGCCCAGCGGTCAGTTGTTATACAGCCGATGGAAGCGAATATTCCCCTGGCAGCGACATTAGTCAATCGACTAGCCTGGCAACAGCTACGTGATTTTGAACTGACCCGCTGCGATCGCGACTGGTATGAGGTAACGTTGTCGGGACTATGGCTGACTGAACCACCTCATGAAGATGAAGGCATCTTTATGACAGAGTTGGATGCGCGCTTAGAGCATCGCTTGTTGCATCTGTGGGCCTGGTCACAACAAAGCCAATCCCAAAAACTGACAGCTTGACCAATGCACCGTGACAACTCTCGACCTACCCATTGGCGATCGCCAGGAGATGCAACCGTTGTGTGGCTATTAATCGGGCTGGCTGGAGGGCTAGGACTGCAGGGGTGTGGGCCAGAAGATGTGGCCTCCTCCTCAGTCATGGCTCCAGACCCGCCGTCGTCACCGGGGACGATAGCGCTAGACGAGCTACCAGAAGTTCCCCCGCCATCGGTAGAGCATCAGACCTATGACCTGCCAACGAGTCGGGTTCAGGTAGTGACGGTTCCCCCAGAGAGTAGTCGGCAGATCAAGGTGGCCGTTAGCGAAAACCTTGACACTCTAACAACTCTGGCGACAGAAACGGAGGCGATCGCGGCGATTAATGCGGGATTTTTTGATCCGCAAAATGGCCTCACAACGTCATCTGTTCTCCTAGATGGGGCGATCGTGGCCGACCCCCAGCAGAACCCGCGATTGATGGAGAATCCCGATCTCCAGGCGTATTTGCCCGCGATTCTTGACCGTTCGGAATTTCGGATTTATGCCTGCGGCGATGAGGTGCTTTATGACATCGTGAAGCGTAGCGCCCCGATTCGGGAGGGCTGTTTGCTCACAGGAGCCGTGGGCGCTGGACCGCAGTTGTTGCCGACTATGACAGGGTATGAGGAGGGCTTTTTTGCGGATAACGATGCAGGACAAAGGGGGCGCGATGCCCTGGGTAGTCAAATGCTGAATGCGCGATCAGCCGTGGGACTCAAGCTCGACGGGACGGTGGTTTTGGCGATCGCCACTCAGCTTCCTGAGGTCGCCTCAAGGGGATTGACCTTGCCAGATATGGCCAACTTTTTGGACAGCCTGGGAGTTGAAAGCGCCCTAAACCTCGATGGGGGCAGCTCTACCGGATTGTATTTTGAGGGCGTCACCTACCTGGGGCGCTTAGATGAGACGGGTGAATCCATTGAGCGGCCCATCAAGTCCATTTTGCTGGTGCGCTAGAGAGTTCATGCATTCTGGCAGCGGGCGATGTTCATCTAAAACCACTTCAAAGGGAATTAGGCCAATGCTCGACGAAGGCAATCTACAGTAAAAATAAGCCCCTCAAGCAGTGCCTGCGCCCTCAGACAACAGCCACAACGACAGGTCAATTCGTTTTCAGAAATCTCCTGATCGCGTCAAACGCTTCAACCAAGAGTCGCCTGTTCTCAAAAACCAACCTAATATAAATGCCGCCATGGTCGCATTTCGCCAGCGCCATGAGCGATCGCTTCTATTATGAAAAGAGAAACCCATCCTCTTGATCGACTAATGGCGAGTTCTCGCTCAGTAAATAACCCATCCAGCCCGACTGATGCCCCTAAATGTGAGGAATCGTTGGTGCATCTCGACTCCGTGCGGCAGGCTCAGCGAGGCGTGTTGGAGACGTCACAGGCCCAACGCATGGCTGACTTTTTCAGCACGTTATCTGATCCGCATCGGCTCAAGTTGCTGTCCGCACTGGCTCAACAGGAACTCTGTGTCTGCGATTTGGCGGCAGTGGTCAAAATGGGAGAGTCGGCTGTGTCTCATCAGTTGCGGATCCTGCGATCGCATCACCTGGTTAAATATCGCCGCCAGGGCCGCAATGTTTACTACAGCTTGGCCGATGACCACATCATGAGCCTGTATCGCACCGTTGCTGAGCACCTCGACGAATAGTCATCACTTCACAGAATTGCTATTAGCCCGCTGCTACTCATGACATTTTTGTCCAGACAAGCTAATATCTTAGGAATCAACATCTGAAGAAATATTCAGATGTTCAGTTGTTAGCGGTGCTTGCCATGTCAGACTCACACTCTCCGCGTTGCTGCAATTCTGCCTCTGAAGCGATCGTCGCTGAATCTGCCGCTCCTGGTGCAGGTTGCCACTCTGGGGCTGTCGCTAACGAACCCGCTGGTTGCTGTGGCGACAACGAAGACGGAAACCACTGGCGTGAATTGTGGCCGGTTTTAGTTTCGGGGCTGCTGCTCCTTGTCGGCATGGCCTTTAATGATGCGCTGCGCAATACGCCTGGACGCCTGGCGGAATATGTAGTGTTGCTGCCTGCTTACTTGCTGTGCGGTTGGGGGGTGCTGACCACTGCTGGTCGTAACGTGCTGCGGGGGCGCTGGTTTGACGAAAACTTTTTGATGACGATCGCCACCCTGGGAGCCATCGCGATTCAAGAATTGCCCGAAGCGGTGGGCGTGATGCTGTTTTATCAGGTGGGCGAACTCGTGCAAGGCCTGGCGGTCGGGCGATCGCGCCGCTCGATTCAATCCCTGTTGGCAGTGCGCCCTGATACCGCCAATCTCCAGGTGGGGGACGCCATCCAAACCGTTGCGCCTGAAACCGTTCGGGTCGATGACGTGATTCTGATTCGTCCGGGAGAAAAGGTGCCGTTGGACGGCGAGGTGTTGTCGGGGATATCGCGGGTCGATACTTCGGCGCTGACGGGGGAATCGGTGCCGCGATCGGTAGTGGTTGGCGAACCTGTGTTGGCCGGCATGGTGAACCAATCTGGAGCGCTCACCGTGCGGGTGACCCGTCTCTTTGAGGAATCTTCGATCACCCGCATTTTGGATTTGGTGGAAAATGCCCGCAGCAAAAAGGCCAGCACGGAAAGGTTTATTACCCGCTTTGCACGGATTTATACCCCAGCAGTGGTGTTTATTTCGCTAGCGGTGGCCCTGGTGCCGCCGCTGTTGATTCCAGGGGCGACGGCGGCAACGTGGACCTATCGCGCCCTGGTGATTCTGGTGATTTCTTGCCCATGTGGCCTGGTGATTAGTGTGCCCCTGGGCTTTTTTGGGGGCATTGGGGCTGCTGCCCGCCAGGGCATTTTGGTGAAGGGGGCAACCTTTTTAGATGCGCTGACCCAGGTCAAAACAGTCGTGTTTGATAAGACGGGAACGTTGACCCAGGGGCAGTTTCAGGTGACCGAGATTGTGCCCCACAAGGGCCTGAGCGATCGCCAACTGCTGGCACTGGCAGCCCATGCCGAATCGCAGTCGACTCACCCGGTCGCGCAGTCCATTCGGCAAGCGTATGACGGCCCGATTAACCAGGCTGGTGTCCAGGATTATGAGGAAATTGCGGGTCATGGCATTCGCGCCCGAGTCAACGGTCAAATAGTGCTGGCGGGCAGCGATCGCTTGCTGCACCGGGAAGCTATTCCCCATGATGAATGTGTGACGAAAGGTACCATTACCCATTTAGCCGTTGATGGGGAATATCAGGGCCGTATCCATATTGCGGACGACCTGAAGCCGGACGCAGCGGTGGCAGTGCAACAATTGCAGGCTCAAGGCATCGCTGTTCACCTGCTGACGGGAGATAGTGCGTTTGTGGCAGCGGCGATCGCGCAACAACTGGGCATTGCTCAGGTGCAAGCCGAACTTTTGCCCGAAGATAAGGTGGCCGCGCTGGAACGCATTCTCGCGGACGTGCCAGGTCCCCATCACAAGGTGGCCTTTGTCGGTGACGGCATCAACGACGCCCCGGTGATTGCCCGCGCCGATGTCGGGATCGCGATGGGGGGCCTGGGCTCCGACGCCGCGATCGAAACGGCGGATGTCGTCATCATGACCGATGCCCCGTCGAAGGTGGCCGAAGCGATCGCGATCGCCCGCCGCACCCACCGCATTGTGTGGCAAAACATTGGCCTGGCTTTGGGTGTGAAAGCGCTCTTTATCCTTCTCGGGGCAGTGGGGCTCGCGACCCTGTGGGAGGCGGTATTTGCTGACGTAGGGGTGGCGCTGTTGGCGATTCTCAATGCCAGTCGAGTGCTGCGCAACCCGACGAAATAGGTCCATATCTATTTACTCGCATTGGTCAGGCTGTCCATTACAGGCAGCTTCCATCAGTTACCAGGGATTGCCCACCAGTGTATAGGCAGACCAGTAGAAGGGATGGTTAAAGTCGGCGGCAACCTCGGCAATCTGGGCTTCGGTGCCAATTTCTCTGGATAGGCGTTGTAACCGCTCTAATTCTGCTTCCGTCAGGGATTCTCGCGATCGCTCATCCTGCAACAGCGCCTGCACGATCCGAGCTAATTCTTTCAAATTTTGCTGGGTTCTCTGCTCGTCGAGAAAAGCGCGTTGGGCGTTGTGTACAGCTTCCGCTTTGGTTAGCCCGTTTCTGAGGTTGCGATAAAACTCCATCATGTAGAGCAGCGAGGCTAGGTCATTGACGTACCACAAGCTGGCGAGGACAGACTTCACTTCAGCATTGAGGAAACTGCCAGCAAAGCCTAATACCGCATCTTCATCCCCCAGAGCTGTCTGGCAGGCACTCAGCACCAGCAGTTCTAACGGCGGCTTGTTGAAATTGAGGGTCGAGAGCTGCAGCTTATTCAACGGCAAGGTGGTGTCCCAAAATTGAATGCTGGAATCGCCAGGTCTGCCGGAGCGGAAGTTGGCATGACTGGCTAAATGCACTATGGGGTAGGGGCGATCGCGTCGCTGTTGGCGCAAATTTGCCAGCGTAAAGTCTTCATTGCGGAGTACTTCGACCTGCTGGTTATCGCCCTGCCCCCAAATATTGGCAATCAGGCTGAGTTCAATGGGGACGGCAGTCAGAGGGGCATAGCGATCGCTGTCGCTAAACTCTGACGCACCCATGGCCAACACGTTGGTCTGATTGAGATTAGAGGGGCGAATGTCTAGGGAACGAAAGTTGGGAATGATTGCCAGGCGATACTTTTCGGCCAGATATTGCTCATCTTCTGAATCATAGAGCGAGGCCAGGGGCAGCAAGCCCAAGTCCGCATCCATCGCCACTAGTAGCGTATTAATCCCTTCCTTTTCTAGCTCCTCCTGAATGGGGCGAATCAAGAGGTCATAGAGATTATCAGCATATTCGCGATATTCCGCAGAGTTAGGATTTTGTACCAATCGCCAAAAGGTTTCAGCCTCGACAACGAGGGTGTCGCGATTAACATTGTCTCCCCGAAACAGTCGGCTGATAAAGTTGCCGTTGTCTGCTTCATTGTCTCTCTCTTCGACAAACGTCCCCTCTTCAGTAAACGTGAATTCGCGCTCGGGGGCTTTCGCTTCAAAGCGGGCGATACTCTCGATCTCGATAGGAGGAGCATAGGCAGTTTCCACTCGAATGACTACGCGATCGCCATCCGCCGCAATATAAACCACTGCCGCCTGGATATCGGGCCGTTGCTGCTCCAAACTATGCAACGCAAACCGAATCAGTGACTCATCGACCATGGCTTGCTCAAACGTATCGCCAAAGTAGCTTTTGAACGCATTGCTACGGCGCTGCTCCAGCTCAACGGTGTTGGTTACCAGGTTGACTGCGAAGGGATCTTCCTCCACGTCGCCAACCTCGGCTACGATGTTTTGGAGCTGCATCTCTAGCACGCTGGCCCCTGGTGCAACTGTATCGGTATTGAAATTGATATTGCGACGTAGCGCGATCGCCTCGACTTCGGTTAAGGTAGGCACCCGCAGACGAGAAAACATCTCCAACGGGGCAAATCGCGGATCAGCGGCCAAGGCTTGCAAGCGAACTTCGAGTTGCTTTAGGTTGACGGGACGCTGCGGTTGGCCATTCTCGTCCTTGAGGATGGGCGCTAGATAATTAGCGGCGTATAACCAATCGCGAGGGCCATCTTGGGCGGGCACATAGACTGTGCCCTCTTCGTTCACCCAACCAATGTTGACATCTTGGATAAAGCCCTCAGTGACATGGATGACCAGCCTGCCATTTTCGTCAAACTCTACACAATCGGCCCAAGAGGATAGGTAGCCCCCTTCAATATAAAGCCGACTAATTTCATCTTGCAGGGCGCGCAAGTCGGCGGTGGTGACTACTTCTCCCAAGTAGGGCTGAATCAGGTTATCGACCACGGCCTTAAAGGTCAAACCAGTATCCGCAAATTCAGCATCGCTATCTGCCAGGGTGGTGTTGGCAGGCAGCGTAACTTCGCCATTTAGGGAAGCGTCTTTCCCTTGCAGTTTATACAAGTGAGTCTCGTTGCCTTCTTGATAGCTAAGAATGACCCCTGCCGTCTGACGGTTAGGCAAGGTTGGGCAGGCAGTATGGTCGGCATTGGTAGCGGCAGCGATCGCCCCGGAGGCATCCGGACTCTGGCTGGACAGGTGGCGGTCTGAGCGCTGATGAGTAGCGGCCCCAACGGCTGCAGTACTCGACATAAAAGTGGCGGCTGTGACCAAACCTGCGAGCAACAGATAATTTTTGAATCGGTTCAAAAATTCATCCTGAGGAAAAAACGCGACCCAAAAATTCATAACAGTGATCATTTTCAATTCTGAAGACAGGTGTAACTCAATACCTTAACTACATGAGACATGAAGCGTAAAACCCTGCTCAAAATTCAAGCAAACCTTTTCAGGGAAATCAACCTTTTCTAATCATAAACTCCTGAACTGAAACTTTCGAGGTTAGTCAACCGGGGTTTTTGATGCATGAGCCAAGCGTTGTTAAGTTTGTGAATACCAGTTCAGCAGTCATTCAGTATTCCTCAATACAAAAAGGAACGATCGCTCAACCCACTCACTTTTTGGGTCCATGGCCAGCAGCGGCAAGCATATTTCATAAATGCTCAAAGTTTTGCCTAGAGAGCTTTATGCGTCCCTGTCGGCGGACGGGATCAGCCTATGTGCAGCTTGCTATCGGTTCCTCTACTGACGCCATGCAAACTCAACCTTTAGTTCTTTGAACCCCCTTGAAACGTATCGATAAGGGGGTGTCTCCCCCCCCGCTGGCTGTCAATAAAACGCTACTTCTATGACGGCGATCGCGATCCTTGGCGGTGATCGCGATTCTTGATATTTTTGATTCTTTTTAGATAGATTACTTGATTTTCAAGGATTGACTTTGATATATTTTTGGTTATGTGTTTCCCGTAGAGTTGCCCAAGCTACAGCATTCTCGCTGTCATTTGCTCTGGGTTTTTCCGCACACCTTTGAGTTTTTAAGTCATTTGCTGAAGATCTTTGAAGATCTTTTTCCAAGTTACTGACTGAATATTTTGAATGGCATGGCGAGTCTATTTCCGAGACGGCTGTTGTGGCTTTTGGGCTGCATTCCTTTGCTCTCAGCCGACTTTGCGATCGCGGCTACTTTGGCGCAGCTCTCTGTGCCCGAGCAGCGGTTAGCCCAGCAGGATGAAGAAATTGTTTGTATCCCCGATGAATGGCGCAATGCCCTAAACGCTGCTGATTGGCAGCGACTGATGACGCTGCTGAAAGACTGCGACTACGAGTTTTTGAGCAGCCCAAGAAACCTGTCAAGTGACTTAAAGCAAGTTGTTCGCCGGGGCCATGAGCAGCAGCAAATTGTCGCGCTGTACGGTTTGCAGGAACTAGGGCTACAGGCACTTGAGCGCGACGACTCTGCCCTGACAACACTGACGGCAGATCTTATCGACTGGCTAACTCAGGAATTGGCCTCAGACGGTACGGCGCTGACCGCAACGGGTGAGGCGATCGCGGCCCAGGTGCTCAGCAGCCTGGCGGTCAACGTGATGGCTACACTAGATCCCGCCGAGAATCTTACCGGTGCGGAAGCTTTTTTGGACGGCTACAGCGCTCAGCCCTTTAATCTCCCAGCATCAGTAGGGGCTTTAGAGCAACTGGCGCGCCGCTCCGATCCGCGTTTGCAAATTGCCGCTGCCGAAGCCCTGCGGGATATCGGTTATGGTTGGCAAACAAAACTCGACGCCCTGTGGTTTGCCAACCAAATGAATGTCGGTGATGATCGCCGCACCTGGGCTGATGCTGTCGTCAACACGATGATTGAGCAACTGGGGAATTCTCTGGCGGCAAAGCCGCCAATCACCGATGAAGATTCTGAAGCTTCACAATCACCTTTATCCCTGGCGGCAGAGGTCGCACAGGTGGAAGCGCTAGGCGCTTTTCTATATCTCATCCGCCCAGCCGAGGACAGCGACAATCTAGCTATCGCCGGGTTGCCTGATACCCTCCTGCCATCTGAATCTCCCTGTCTTCTGAGAAATGCAGTCGGGTCGGGGGAGGGCACCGAAGCAAAGAAAAATGATAATGATCGCGACACAGAGCCACCCCCACAACAGATTGATTTAGGTGGCATTCAGGTGCTGAACTGCCTATCGGCCCAGCCTCGATGGGAACTTGAGGATGACAAAACCGTCGCCTTTGACACCCTAGTACGGGCGGCGGCGATCGCTGAGTTGGAGCGGCTGGGAGCGCTGCCGACCTTCCGGGGGCCGTTGGCACAACAGCTACGGGATCTAGCCTTATCGCAGGAATACCCGGAGCGAGCAGCAGAACAGCCTGGAGGCGTGACAGCAGCGCGAAATAGCGCAACCGATAATATCCATAGCCGCTCCGAAGCCGATCTTAGCCATACGAATGATTGGACGAATATTGCCACGGATATTCGCATCGGCGGGGTGGAATCGATGGGGCGAGTCGAAGCACTGCCCGATCCCCAGCGCCCCAGAGGGAGAACCGAACAGGAGCGTCGAACTCAGGCCAGTGCTGAAGCCGCTGTCGGAAGCACGCGGGAATATCGAGATCTCATCTCTGATGATTTAAATTTACTGGTGTTGCTGGCAGATGGCTTAGAAAATGCGGATCTGGATGAGCAAACCGCCGCTAATGAGGATCTGGACTCCCAAGAACTCCAGCAGCGAGCTGAAATTGCCTTTGAAGAACTCTACGTTCAAGACCCTGGAGATCAGGAATTCAATCCCTTAAATCAGGATTTTCATCGCTTACATCGAGCGGTGCGCTATGCCAGTGCCTCGGGAAACCCTGCCATTCAGCGCAACGCGGTGAAAGCTCTGGGAGCATTTAGTTATCGGCGCTTGAGTGCCCCACTTACCGAGGAGCAACTTGAAGCCATAGCTGAGGCATTAGGGTCTCCTCCTGACAATGCATTGGAATCAGTGACTCAGTTTCTGGGCTTCAGCTTGCTCTGTTCTCCTGAAGTCGAGGTGCGTCGCGATGCCGCCTTTGCCCTGGCGCAACTGGCGTCCTACCATCCCCATCTGCTGAAAGCTCCCCTGGGAGATACTTGGGGCCGCTTAGCACCTGTTGCAGATCCCAAGGTAGAGTCTGGGTTGACTGAGTCGTTTGACAAACGCTGTAGGGCTTTTGCGCTGGGTGATCAAGAAACCGAGGCGTCTGACCACGGCGATGTTAATAAACCATCCGCTAAAGACACGAAAGTGATCGATGCGCTGGTGTTGCGGTTGGGCGATCGCGAGGAACAAGTCATCGTCATGGCCGCCCTCGCCCTCAGCCGCTATGGTCTCGCCCTGACAAATGACATCAACGAGAACGACACGAACTTACGAAGTCGCGGGCGGCGCACCCCAGATCCAGACGAAGCTGACCAGATAACTAGGATGCCGCAGGAGATTGCCCAGGCTGAGCAGGATCTGGATCGCATCAAAGCCTGTATGCATGTGCTGATCTCCCCCACACGATTTGAGAAGTGGCCCGAAGAGATGAACGACGACCCGATGTATGCACCGCTGGCCGCTGCGACAGAGCGCTACACCGAGATCTGTAAAAGTGCAGACGCTTATGAGCTGCCAGAAAATAACTATAATAAGCAGGCGATCGCGGCGGCGTTTGTCTTGGGTCAGGTGGGCATCAGCGATGGAGACCCGGAGGCCAGCGATGCCGAGCGGACAAGCGTCGCCTTTTTGCTGCGATCGCTACGAGGTCGCGATCTGCTGGCCCAAGAGGAACAGGAAACCACCATCCCGGAGTGGATCACCTCCGTTGATACCCTACAAATGGCCCACCCCTACCGGCAGGATAGTGTGCGCGACGGCATTGTCAGCTACGCCCTGAGTCAGATTCATCCCCGCGAACATGATCTGGTGCAGCAGCTCATCGCCGCAGTCACCTTTCCCGATGAAGAACGCCGATTTAATTTGCCTGAAGAATATACACAACTGCCCCAATTCTACGTGGGACGAGCCCTGAGTTGTGCCGATCCCACTCGTACTGAGACACCTGAGGAGATGCCGGTGTGCATTGATGATCCGGTCACTCGGGCGGCAGTCGTAGGGGCGATCGAAGTGATCGGCTTGGAAGCTTTACGAGCCATAGACGCCGCTGATCTGCGCCGCCAAGAGCGTCACCAAGCACAGCGGGAATATGTGCAGGCTTACTTAACCGCTGTTCGACAGCTCCTCGTCCAGGATGTTTCTCCGGTGCTGACCGAAGCCGTCACCACCACCGTGGTGGAGCGCATCATGCGACTGGCTGGCAGCGCCAACGAGGATGCTGAAACCCTACTGGCAGAAGGCATTCCTGATCAGCTGATCGATGCGGCTGGCCCTGGCAATGGTGACGACTCCAGCGAATATAGCCCCCTGCCTGAACCGGCGGGCGACACCTCGTCCCCCAAAGCGGAAGACTCCCCTGTTGCGAATCGCAACGGCATACTCTCTCCTAGGGCTGAAGAAATTCTGTCAATGCACGGCAATCTGGCGGCGACTCGCTATGCTCTGGCGATGCCCTTTACCTCGCTCTATTCCTGTGCGGGGGCGGCTTATGGGCTGGCGCAGTTGGGCGTCTACAACGATAAAACGGTTGATCACCTGATTAATTATCTCTTTGTTTATCCGCAACCCTTGATCGACCCTGCGAACAGCGAGACAGGTGACTATAACGGCAATTTCTGTATGCCCGATTTGCTAACCGCTGGCAGCGATCGCGATGACGATGACCTGCCCTCCCGGCTGGAGCAACTAGAGATTCTCAAAACCGGAGCGATCGCCGCCCTTGGTGGCATCGAACTCCACGAACCCGAAGCTGTCCGCGTTCATCCCCGTGATGAAATTGAACTCGCCACCACGAACCCTGAAGATTTAAACCTTAGTGACTCTCACGTTGGCGACGACACCGTTGTAAAAGTCGTTGCCTGTTTGGTCAATGTCGCTAACCTCAAGCCTTTAGTTTTATCGGATGAATCTTGTTCTCCAGAAACCGCAGTAGCTCAATCCAATGAAGTTGACGGTTGGGATGAGTTGAGCTTGAGTGACGTCTTCGTCACTCAAGCTCAGGAATTAGAGCTAACACCAAACGACATTAAAGAAGGGCGAACAGAAGGTTTGCTGCCCATAGAAACCATTCAGGCAGCGAAATGGGGCTTAACGCCAGAGGAGTTTTTCTCGCTGAAGTTGCGGTTGCAGGAACCGGCGATCGCGGCGATCGGTCAACTGGCTCTTACTGATGACGGTGAAGCGGCGATCGATGCGTTAGCCATTGTCATCCGTAAAAAGCAACCGGATGACACAGTAGTCGAAGAAGATCCCCCGATTACGGGTGGTTCACGAGGCATCCAGGGACTTTCGGAAGAAGCCCTCCGTACTCTGAAGCTCGACAACCTGGAAGCCGTTTTACTAGGGCTGCAAGAATCGCCCAATATTCCTGGTCGAGACCCAAAAATCGATGGCATCCTTAGCAATTATTTGCTGCCTGAACTCACCCTTGATCGCACGGATTACAGGGTCAGAGACAAAATTGATCAGTATTTTCCAGCCTCTACCGAAGCGGGGTTAGGCGAATATGACCAAGCTGCAATTGATGCGTTAGCAGATGGCTTGCGGCAGGAAGTGAAGCGCTTGATCGAAGGCTATCGGCGGGAGTTCAACGAGATTCCTGAAGATCTCGCAGAAAGATTACCGGATATTTCCAAAGCTCGATACGAGAAAGAAAAGGCAGATCTTGAAGATGAGTTGACTAAGGAATACAGCCAGCGATTGCTCGAACGGGCCGAGAACATTTGGGAATATGATCGAGCCTTTCGCGATGAAGTTCTACAAGTCTTAGTCCGTCTTGAAAGCTCGACCATTCAGGGGCTAAGCTATGCCACTCGCGTTGATATCATCACCGCGCTGGGAGTGGAACAACGCCCTGTAGCTCTGGCACAAGAGTGCCTTTCTGAAGCAGATGTCTTCGACCGGGAACGGCTCTGTCACGGGGTTGCCAAGCTCGTATCAGCAGCCTTAGCAGGAGACGTTGGCGTGATCGCCCGTGCCGATGCCAGAAACAATGTCGAGTTTTTGGAAGCCTTAGCCGGTGACGAAGAATCTTCCTTTGACATAGAAACCACTCCGGTGATTCGCGCCAGCGCGATCGAATACTTGGGCGATCTGAATAGCCTCCAGGTCGGCATGACTGCCTCCAGCGGCTTTCATACCCTGCTGCTGGCTCGCCTCGCTGCCAACGATGAAGAACCCGGCGTTACCGAAACCGCGACCGCGGCCTATCTCAATACGTCTTCACCAGACGTTGGCATTGCCCAACTGACTCGCACCCTGGCCAACCCCGAGGATAGCCAGCACACCGCTGCCGCCCAAACCGTGGCCCGTTTGGGTCAGGCCGCCTACCAGGATCCCGCAGATCTTCCCTCAGGAGAGGACTATACGCACTGGCAGGTACCCCTCCGCAACCCTCAGTTAATTGCAGCACTGGTCAATGCGGCTGACAATCCCAATGCAGATGAGGAATTACAGCGCCAAGCCATTAGCGCGATCGGCCATACCCGCACCGATGATGAGTCGGCGATCGCCCTGCTGCAAAGCACCCTTAACAATCCAGACAAACCTCTGGAACAGCGCCTCGCCGCCGCTTATGCCCTGGGCAACATCGTGGCGGAGCATGGAGCGATCGCCGACAGCCTGGGTACCGGCTTGCTCGCCCTCGTGCTGGGAGAGGAAACTCCCAGTGAGTTGCAAGTTGTCTCTGCCTTTGCGCTATCGAAATTTGACGACGTTGGGGAGGGCATCAACGCGCTGCCGCGATCACAGCGCATGGAATATGCCACCAATCTGATTCATCTCTATCGCGACGCCCAAGCTGCCCCCTCTAGCGGCGATGACTTACTCATCAGCCCCAATACTCAAAAGGCGATTATTCTCTACGCTCTGGGCCAGATAGACGTTGATCCTGGCATTGCGACTCGGCCCGCAGAAGCAACCCCGACAGCAGTGGCCCAGTTGATTGAAGCGATCAGTGAAATTTATGCCGAGGCTCTATCGAATCCCGACAACCCGATTGCTGTTCGGGTCACAGCCGCCACCTACGCTCGTAACCTGCCCTTGTGGGAGACAAAGTTGGTCAATGCGATCGCTGACGCCTTCGACGATCCAAATCTGGCGGTGCGCTATGCCGCGATCGAAAGCACGCGACTCCGCCCCGCAAATTCCCTAGAGCCACCTACGCGATTTCAAGACCTCACAGAGAGCCTAGAGAACGAAGAACAGCTATTCGAAGCGCTGCTGGAAGTCTTCTGGAACGAGCGCGAATATGCCTTCGTCCGCCTCCGCGCTGGACTCGCCCTGGATGACGAGCTTATATATCCCAGTGAAGCAGAGGGCGAACCTGACCTCTATGCCCCAGAAAACGAGTTATTCGCCAGAGCCATCCCCACCGCGCTGACCGAAGACAATGAAGACGATTTTGATCAGGAGTTTGCCGATGCCCTTACCGCCCTACTCGCCCTCGATGAAACCTCCATCGATTTCCGCGCCGAAGGCAGCGACGCCATCCTCCAAGCCCTCCGCAGCGCCGAACTCCTCGGCACCCTCGACGAACTCAATCAACAACTCCTCTTCGAAATTCTCGAAGCCATCCGTCCAGGTGGTTTAAGTCTGGTTGATGGCATAAGAAGATTCATCGACAACGTGTTGAAATAGCACGAGGAATAAGCCTACATGCCGATAATGTTCCTGACAACATACATCAAGAGAGAGATTGCAGCAAAAAATGACAACTGATTCTAGGAGAAAATATCCTAAAAAATGGGGCAAAGAAAAAACGAAAGTTAGATACGGACCTAAATCAGGCAAAACAAGCGATGAATACTGTGATATTAGCTTTAAAGACGCTAAGTTAGCGGGAAGCAGCTTTCAGAAACTTAAACTGAATGGCTTTGATTTTTCAGGAGCTGATCTGCGAGGTGTCAGCTTTCACAAAGCAGAGTTGAAAAATATAGAATTTTCAAAAGCTGACTTACGGGGTGCCAGTTTTCATGAGGCAAAACTGGAAAAGGTTGAAATAGATGGAGCCCTGACAGGTATTACTACATCTCAACAAGTTCGCTTATTCTTGCTCTCCTGTATAGTCTCTTTGCTCTCCAATTTAGCTACTGCGTACTCGATTGGGTTATCTCTAGTAACCTTTCTCTTACCTCTAGGACTAATCCATACTGCTAAAGAAGACTACTCTGTCAATGCCATAGAACTGTTAATTTTGATCGCGTTTCCATTTCTATTCTTCCTGACAACAATTTTTAGTTACTTCGTAGGCATGGATAGCTGCTTTCCTGCATCTTTCCTAACAGCTACTATTTTGAGCGTTGTAGTTGTCGCAGCTATACCAAACGACAACACTGACTTTGCGACCCTACTTTTATCTGGAATAGTGAGCTTTGTTATTGTATCTTTAGGGACATTCATCCAGTCTCAGGTAATCTATTTAATCAGGGAAATCAGTTATCTAAATAATTCTATCGAAGAGGATAATTCTATCGAAGAGGATAATTCTATCGAAGAGGATAATTCTATCGAAGAAGGATTGGGACTCCAGTCAATATCTATTTACGCAACGTCTTTCATAGGCATCTTATTGGGGATATGTGCTTTTGTATTGCCAGACTATCATTCTTGGGCTGAGAAGATAGATATATTAATCATATATTTGTTGGCAACTATTTTCGTTTCCTGCATAGGGATTTTATTTGGTTTTAGGGCATTTAAAGAAAAGGAAGACTACCATGATTTCTCAGGAACCGCTCCATATGAAATCTCTATTCCTCAAACCTTGAAGGATGACTTCAATGAAAGAGATAAGAAGTCAGGCTTGGAGATTAGCAGCCAAGAAGTTAATTCGAATAATAACAATGGAAAAATAACACTTGAAAGTGTTGTCAAAGATCTTGAAAAGCAGATCACAAAATTCGTTGACAAAACAGTTGAAGAACGCACCAATCAAAGAAAATTCAAGTTTGCAATTGTTCGTTTTTTAGTTGATTTATTACTTAATTTATTCAAGACCAATTTCTCAAAATCAAGGATTGTAGATGCAACTTTTGGCGACACGAATTTACACAGGACAAACTTTAGTCCGGCAATTGTGAATTTCAGTCCAAGCATAGATTTCGATTTGGACAAAACAACTTTGCTAGAGAGGTTTGAAATTCTTTTAACAGAACAACTTATACCTGTAAGGCAGGCGATTTTAGAAGGACCTCCTACAGTTATTAAAATTGATAGTATTATTAACGTTGTAAACAATATTATCGACTCAATGATCAAAGGAGGATCTATAGGGAGCATATCCATGCAAGCTGGTCCTTCAGAAACTTCACAAATTGAAAGTGTACCAAAACAAGATGATAAAGGGAGTAGCGGCATGCCTTCTGAAGACAAAATAAATGTTACAAGCACGACTACTGTGAGTGGTAACAGTACTGTTAGTGGCAATGCTCGAGTCGGAACTGTAGAGTTTTACAATGGATATACAAATCGTGGCGTTGATCCGGAAGACTTGTTTAGCTTAATTGGTGTAATCAGCAAGAAATCAAAGGTTTTTCCAGAACATCATCAGAGAGAGGCAGCTGATATAAATCTTGACAATTTAAAGGACGAACTTGAGAAAGAAGTAGATAAACAAGATCCTAAAAAGGTAAATTACTATCTCAAGGGTTTAACTGCCGCCGCCGCTTCTGCACTCGTCAGCTTTGGCGTTGCTTCTGGAGAAATTGCAAAGATAGTCACCAACGTGTCAGATGTACTGGGAAGTACACGGACAATCACTGAAGAAGTCCAACGTATTCAGAAGAATCCCGTTGAGTTTCAGAGTCTAACCGCAAGCGAGGATCAACTTGTTGCGATTGGAATTTTTGCTGAAAAGCTTGGCAACGTCGCTGAAGAGGTTAAGAAGTTATCTGGACAGTAACCATAAGCCTTATGCTTCGCTCTTTGAGTAGTTCCTAGAACCCCGGTTTCTTTTTGTGCATTGATTCAGAACTTGGCCTTTTCAATCGCAGAAACCCGAGTTCTGCGCCGGGTTTTGGGTTGGAAAGTTTTGGTGTTGGTGAGTGTTGCGATACTGACGGGGTGTTGGCTGAGGTAGGGCATTGATTGAGGGACGTAGCGACCCTCCCCAGCACCCCCAAACCATCAGGCGAGCAGCCCCCAGACGAGCAGCACCACCCCTGCCACCAGACATACAACCATCGCGATCCCCATATTCTGAGCATGGCGGGAAGTGGTTGTTGCCAGCATCTCCTCGTCTTTTAGGGAGATGAGGTACTTGTGGTCGGCTTGCACGGGTTTGCCGATGATTACCTGCCCAGTCACATCACTGACGGCTCCGACCACCAGCACCGATCGCCCCACCGGCAGCACCGACTCCCGGTAGCGATACCCCAGAGTCGATCGCGATCGCTCTTCGCGCAACTCGTCCATGATGTCCACCGTTTCCACTGCCGCCCCGTCGGGATTGATCAAAATGCTGCCCGTGTCGTCTTTGAGCCAAAACGGAGTGAATTGTCGGTTGTGGGAAACTTGTTCTGACTTGCGTTTGAGTTCGCCTTCCTGGGTTTTTTCCTCATACTCGCGGGTGACGGTGGCCACAAAGTAGACACAAGGCTTTTGCCGATGCTCTGACAGCAGCGGTGCCTCAGTCGTGACGGTACCCCAGAGCTTCACGTAGTCGCGCCAGTTACCGCCGCCAATCTCCTCGGCTACAGCGCCTGCGGTCTCGGCCAGTTCCGCCGCAGTGACGGCTCGTGCCCGCTTGATGCTAAACAGCTTTTGTTGCTGATTCCGGCGAGTAAAAAACATCACTACGCTGATAACTAAACAGATAATGCCGATGAATTCCATCGCGACTTCACCCAATCTTGATCAGTTTCTGCTGGGAACTTCATTAGGATGCCCACTGCTTCCGGACAAAGGGCGATCGCTACGTCAAACCACAAGACATCCCCAAGTCTTAAAACCCTTCCTGGAAAAGAGTTTCAGCGATCTGCATTGTAAGCAGACTTAGCCACTTTTCACGAGGATTAGGGGTTTGAGCCGCTCATCAACTAAAACTCAAAGGAAAAAGACCGTCTAAAAAGGGCACTGCCAGAGCTGTTTCATTTTCATTTGAAGGGAGCACTAAAGACCCGATTCTCAACCTGACTAGCCCGCAAATTACCTTCATCACGAGTGGATACCGCTTCCCTCTTAACCGAAATCGTTGTGGGGCAATTCTAAATATCTTGACCCCACGAATAGTGTGTTCGACGTAAACTCATTTTTGAGCAAATTCCTTATTCTTGGCTTTCTCTTCTGACGTTAATTTCCGTTGCTTTGGGCGCTTATGAGGCGTTGCGATATGCGCCTCTCCCTGATATCCCGTGTCTCCTCTAAATGGTTGCCTTGGGCTAACCTTACGCCGATTCTAGAATGAAGTGCATCACCTAGAAGCTTCCCGTAGAGAGGCTCATAGGATAGTCTGACGTTTACCACAACCAAAAGACACCCTATGAGTTATGCGCAGCTTAGCGCTTTTGAACGAAATCAAATTTACGACTTGAGCACTACGACAGCGTTGTCCATACGTGCCATTGCCCGACGAATTGGCCGCGATCAGAGCACCGTATCGCGTGAGCTGGCCCGCAATAGAAACGAAGAAGGACATTGCCGTCCTTTTTACGCCCTCCCCCGGCTTGGCGTTTGCGGTCCGCTCGATGGGCTCGTTCTTGCCGGGCGGCTTGCTCCAACGCGGCAAGGCGCTGCCACAGTTCCCATAAGGCCAGGGGCTCCAGTCCAATCATCCGTTTCCCTTGCGCAGGGCGTTCCTCTAGGAGATGCAGGATACGGTTAAAAAGGGCTGATTCATATGCTGTACTAGTGAGCCAGACTTTTTCATTCTCACATCTCAGCTTATTTTTGAAGAGGTCTATTGGTCTCTAAGGGTTATTTGACGCCGGATTCTCTATCCATGGAGATTTGCCGAGTGCCTCACTAAACCTCATCCAGATTCAGAAGTGGAGTTTTGGCATGTGGGAAACCTCACCGCCTGCGGCACCTCTCCTTCTCAAGGAGAGGTTTGACAAGACTCTGGTTACTCTCCTTTGAAAGGGGGCCGTTTT
>Ga0081526_100121_pt1 | contig 55502 bp, 44 predicted proteins | sample HotLakmasection2_FD_70991 | JGI IMG/M metagenome (GOLD analysis project Ga0081526, IMG submission 70991) | Hypersaline microbial mat communities from Hot Lake, Washington, USA - Section #2 (SPADES assembly) (version 2) | ecosystem: Environmental > Aquatic > Non-marine Saline and Alkaline >... | reverse complement strand
TACCTATCTTATCAAGGATTAGCCTAGATAGACGAAAGATTCCCCTTTATTACTCACCAGTATGCAATATAGAACCGTATTCGGCCTATAGTTAACTTGCATGTGTTAAGCCTGCCGTTAGCACTCACTCAGAGCCAGGATCAAACTCAATCACTGTTGTGTCTCTAACAATTCTATTGTTAGAGCTAGTTTACATCTTTGTTTTTTCAACAAAACATTTTTAATTTTGAGAAAAAGTTTGAAAATTTTCTGGTTTTTCATTTTATTATATAATAAAATGAACAAATCTAAATAAAGAAGAAGATTATCTGAAACTCACCATGTACGAGTGTTTTTTCTATTTACAGGGGACTCCGTTTACGTTAATGGGAGCTAACTGTAAATTTACGAAGGGAGGGACACGCTTAGTGGCGGAATGCTTTAGGGTGTGCACCTTCGTAAGCTGCGGTTAAGAAGAATTCTTGCCATTATTCAGGCAAAAAGTTTCCCTCTTATTATAAAAACTAGCTCGTTAATTTTTTTAATTACAGCTTTAGAAACTTAATTAGTTTTAAAAATCTTGAATCCAATTTGATTCTATAAACCCACACGCACATAGGCTAGAAACAGGAATTTAGTACTGCAAAACTAAACAGATTAGTCTGCTCGCATACGCAGCCTATCTAAGTGATTATCTTTCACCATCCTTAGAGAACTTGTTTTGAGCGGCCCTTCACGTTTAGATTTTTTCAACGCTTATGGCTTATGTGCGTAGCTACCCAGCAGTGCTTCTGACAAAACAGCTGGTCCACAATCGGCACACCCCCATGTTAACCATCCATACATAATCTGAAATAGATCCTGCGCATGAAGTCGAAAAAAAAGTTGGTGACTAGCGCCTTAACATTTCCGGTCCTCTCGTACTAGGCGGGGAAACTCGCAATTCTCTTACACCCATGGTAGATAGGGACCGAACTGTCTCACGACGTTCTAAACCCAGCTCGCGTACCACTTTAATCGACGAACAGTCGAACCCTTGGAACCCCCTACTGCCCCAGGATGTGATGAGCCGACATCGAGGTGCCAAACGACTCCGGCGATAAGGACTCTAGGGAGTCATCAGCCTGTTATCCCCGGCGTACCTTTTATCCGTTGAGCGGTAGCTATTCCATACAAAACTACCGGATCACTATAGCCGACTTGCGTCCCTGTTCGATCCGTCGATCTCTCAGTCAGGCAGACTTTTACTATTGCGCTACCTCATCAGCAGCTACCGATTGGAATCTACCTTTGCGCGTACTCCGTTACTCTTTAGGAGACGACCGCCCCAGTCAAACTACCATCCACAAAATGTCTCTATAACAGATTAGACTCAGAATTTCGTAAGGGCAATATTTCAAGGTTGCTTTACCAGTCAGCTGGCGCTGAGGGATCATAAGCTCTTGCCTATCCTACACAAACGAGATTCCGAATCAATTTGAAGTTGTAGTAAAGGTGCACGGGGTCTTTCCGTCTAGCCATGGGTACTCCGCATCTTCACGGAGAATTCAATTTCGCTGGGTTGATGCTGGAGACAGTGGGGAAGTCGTTACACCATTCATGCAGGTCAGTAATTATCCGACAAGGAATTTCGCTACCTTAGGACCGTCAGGGATACAGCCGCCGTTTACTGGGGGTTCGATTCAGAGCGTTAACTCCTCCTGTTAACCTTCCAGCACCGGGCAGGTGTCAGACCCTATACATCATCTTACGATTTTGCAGAGTCCTGTGTTTTTAATAAACAGTCGCTGCCCCCAATTCTGTGCCGGCTACCCGCTACTATTTATTTCGATTTGTTAACAAATCTAAGTAGCAGTGCAGCCTCTCTTTCTCCCGAAGTTACAGAGACAATTTGCCGAGTTCCTTCAGCACCATTCTCCCAAACCCCTTGGTATACTCTACCTGGTCACCTGTGTCGGTTTGCGGTACGGTTTCAAAAATTTAAGAAAAGCTTTTTCTCGCTTGCAAATCCTGGCTACAACTAAAAGACATAATATTCGTAGCTGAATTTTGTTGCGTAACAAGGTCACTTTTCTACTCTTATCAATTAAAGTTAAGATAAAAGCTTTTTGAAGTTACAGGATTGTTATTCCCGTATACCCATCGAGTTCAGTTTTAACTTTACCCTTAGGGACCGACTCACCCATCGTGGTCTATCCTAGCGATGGAAACCTTGACCTTACGGGGATAGTGGTTTTCTGTCCTATATAAGGACAACACTATTTATCGCTACTCATGTCAGCATAATCAATTCTGATATCTACATTGAAACTTACGTTACAACTTAAACGACTTACAGAACGTTCCGCTACCGTAGTTCAACTTCTTTGAACTACCCGCAGCTTCGGCTGGTATCTGACAGTCCCTTTACATTCTCGGGTAAACCTCCCATCAATCAGTGAGCTTTTACGCTTTCTTTAAAGGATGGCTGCCTCTAGGCCAACCTCCTGATTACTAGAGATTCTCTCCTTATCACTGGGATACCAATTAAGGGCCTTAGCTTGCGGTCTGGGCTGTTTCCCTCTTGACCACCGGAGCTTCTCCCCCGGAGTCTGACTGCCATAATTTGTTAGAATTGGTATTCGGAGTTTAACCGGTATCACAGGACCTAAAAGATCCCTACACTCCGTACAGTGCTCTACCCCCAACTAACTACTATGACGCCCTACTTAAATAGGTTTCGCGGAAAACCAGCTATCTCCAAGTTTGATTAGCCTTTCACTCCTAACCACAGTTCCTCCGAGCCTATTTCCACAGACACCGGTTCGATCATCCAGCATAGTCCTGAAACACAGGACATGGCCTTCCACCTGACCATGGTTAGATCACTTGGTTTCGGGTCTAGAACGTTTAACTATATGCCCTTTTAGGACTCGCTTTCGCTTCACCTCCAAAATATATCCTTAAGTTTGCTAAACGTACTAACTCGCTGACCCATTATGCAAAAGGTACGCCGTCACATCTGTAAAATGCTCCGACTGCTTGTAGGCTTCAGATTTCAGTATCTTTTAAATCTTCCTTATTTGAAGTTCTTTTTCATCTTTCCCTCACGGTACTCCTTCACTATCGGTCTCCGTTACGTATTTAGGTTTGGAAGATGGTCCTCCCATATTCGAACGAAATTTCGCGTGTTTCGATCTACTCTATAGGTAAAAGATTTTGAAAAATTACGGGGCTCCAACCCTCTTTGGCAGCTTTGTAAAGCTTTACTTTCCTATTACTTACCCTAAAGACCTAGCTCGAATTCGCTCACCACTACTATCGAGATCTCTGTTGATTTCTTTTTATCCAGGCTAATTAGATGTTTCAGTTCGCCTAGCTGTATACCATCTATAGGTTGTTTTCAACTTGGGGTATTCAAGCCTTATTCGATCGTGGTGTCAGGACTTGACTTTTCGTAACTGTAATACGCCCCTTATCGTAACGGTGCCTAGACATCCGTCTGAAGCCTTTAAAGTCTAGCCTAAATAGGCGGTGGGATAGCTATATTATAACGAAGCGCTAATTATGTATCTATAATCTTACTAATACTATTGAAAAATTATTTAATAATAAACAGTATAATTAGCTATAAAGAATTAAGAATGCCATCATTATTGCTAGCAAACCCATAGATTCAGTTAATGCGAAACCTAAAATTGCGTTCCTAAATAACTCATCTTTTAAGAAAGGATTTCTAGCAACAGCATTCAAAAAACCAGCAAAAACTATACCTACACCAGCACCTGCTCCGGCTAAACCTATAGTTGCTAATCCGGCACCGATGAATTTTGAAGCTGACAATACTGATAATGCCACAGTCATAATAAAATAGTAACTATTTTTTTGAAAGTTTAGAGATTAAACTAGGTAATTTTAAATGTATCATTTTTTTAATAGAATCTCTCGTATTAAAATCTTTAGTAGATACAGATAATTCACCGTCGGTATAATCTGTTAAACTATACAGTTCATTATGATTTAAATCTTTCAACTTAGTATAACTTAAATCATTATTTAAATACTTTTTAGTAAAAAATTCTAGTAAAATCTTCAATGCCTCTTCTTTTGTTTTATCAAATATTTGACCTTTTTTTATAGAAGTAATTAATGACTCTTTGTAAGAATAAAAAATCACAGAATTATCAATGAATTCAAATAATTTTTTCTCATAGTCACCTACTTTATTTACACTAATAGAATTTAAATATCCATTTATACCAGCAAATAATGAAATAATTTGTTTGTAAGCAGGTAAAGGTGAAAATTGAGGTTGTTTCAATAACTCTACTAATCTTTCACCCTTATTCAATAAATTTTGAGTCGCCTCATCAATACTTGAACCAAATTTTGAAAATTGCTCTACCTCTCGATATTGAGCCAATTCTAATTTTAATGAACCTGAAACAGCTTTCATAATTTTATTTTGTGCAGCAGATCCAACCCTACTAACAGACAATCCGGGATGAACTGCTGGCCTTATACCTTTCCTAAATAATAGAGATTCCAAATAAATTTGACCATCGGTTATAGAAATAACATTAGTTGGTATATAAGCAGATACATCACCTTCAATAGTCTCAATAATAGGTAAAGCTGTTAACGAACCAGAATACATATTTTCTGAAAGTTTTGCTGCCCTTTCTAGCAATCTTGAATGCAAGTAAAAAACATCACCCGGATAAGCCTCTCTACCTGGAGGTCTTCTAAGTAAAAGTGACATTTGGCGATATGCTACTGCATGTTTACTTAAATCATCATAAACTATTAATGAATGTAAACCTGAATCACGAAAAAATTCCCCCATAGCACATCCTGAATAAGGCGCCAAATATTGTAAAGCAACTGGATCTGACGCAGTAGCGGCTACTATAGTTGTATATGATAAACAACCCTTTTCTTCCAATATTTTAGCAATCCTAGCAACACTAGAACGCTTTTGTCCAATTGCAACATATATACAGTAAACTCTATTTCGAATATCATTTGTTTGATCAGACTCAAAATTATTTTTTTGATTTATTATGGTATCAATTGCAATAGAAGTTTTACCAGTTTTTCTATCACCAATTATTAATTCCCGCTGGCCTTTACCTATCGGTATCAAACTATCTACAACTTTTAAACCAGTTTCAAGCGACTCGTGAACAGATTTACGGGTAATAATACCAGGAGCTTTTTCTTCTACATTTCTAATGTCAGCTTTTAATTTCTTATAAGCAGGTTTTGAAAGAGGGCCTTTACCATCTATAGGATTACCTAATGCGTCTACAACACGACCTAATAATGAAAAGCCTGTTGGAACCGACATAATTTTTCTAGTACGTGATACTTCATCACCAACTTTAACCAAGCGATCATCTCCAAACAAAACTGCACCTATTACATCTTCTTCTAAATTTAAAGCCATACCTTTTATACCAGATTCAAAAACTAACATTTCGTTAGCTTGAACATTAACTAAACCAGATATCCTAGCAATACTATCACTAACTGAAACAACTACACCTTTATCATAAGGTGATTCTGAATCAGGTTTCTTATGATTTCGTACGTCTAACGCTAACATTACTTCTTTAGCGAGACTAAGTAAAGTTTCTAACTTTTTAAGATCTTTTTCTGGATTTTGTTTTCCATTTTCAATTCTTCTTTTAATAGGAAATTCGTTACCAGGAAGTTCTTTACCAGGAAGTTCTTTACCAGGAAGTTCTTTACCAGGAAGTTCTCTAATAGGAAGTTCTTTACCGGGAAGTTCTATCCTCTCAATCCTCTTAACGCTATTAACACTAATAGAAGAATTAAGATAAGCGAATTCAGAAATTCTTCCATAACCTTGGCTTTGAATAGAGCTAGTTGAGCTAGTTGGGTTTGGATTCGGTATAAAAAAATTTAAATTTTAAAATCAACACTTCTTTATACTTATTTTTTTTTATTTTTATAAAAGAGAAAAGAAAACGAATAATTCACATTTCTCTTAAATCTAAAAAATATTAAATTATCTATCTATTTCACCAAAAACAATATCTTGAGTACCTATTATAGTAACCAAATCAGCTAGCAAATGATTTTTAGACATAAAATCTAAGCCTTGTAAATGCAAAAAACCAGGAGCTTTAATTCTACATCTATACGGCCTGTTACTGCCATCTGAAACTAAACCGACTCCAAACTCACCCTTAGGAGCTTCAACAGCCTTATAAGTTTCTTCTTTAGAAACTGCAAACCCTTCTGTATACAATTTAAAGTGATGTATTAGTGATTCCATAGAATATTTCATAAAAGCTCGAGAAGGTGGGCTTACTTTACGATCATCTACTTTAATAAAACCTGCCGTAGGTATATTATTTAAACACTGCAAAATTAAATAACAACTCTGGCGCATCTCCTCTACCCTCAATAAATACCGATCATAGCAATCACCATTAGCACCAACTGGTACTACAAAATCCAATTGATTGTAAATATCGTAGGGCTCCGATAACCTTAAATCTCAAAGTAAACCAGAACCTCTAAGCATAACGCCACTAAAACCCCAATTTTTAGCATCCACTAATCCCACAACACCTATATTCACTAATCTTTGTTTTCAAATACGATTATTTGTTAATAAATCCTCCAACTCTGATATACGGAACTGAAATTGTTTAACAAAATAATAAATATCTTCTAATAAACCAATAGGTATATCATTAGCAACCCCGCCCGGCCTTATATAACTAGAATGTAATCGTGCTCCTGAAACGCGCTCATAAAACTCCATGAGCTTTTCACGTTCCTCAAAAGCCCATAAAAATGGGGTTAATGCACCAACATCTAAAGCATGTGTTGTTATTGCCAAAAGATGGTTTAAAATTCTTGTAATCTCAGCAAAGATAACCCGTATAAATTTAGCTCTTAAAGGAATATTACAAAATACTAAGTTCTCGACAGCTAAAGAATAAGCATGCTCCTGAGCCATCATAGAAACGTAATCTAACCTATCAAAATAAGGTAAAGCTTGTAAATAAGTTTTATATTCTATGAGCTTTTCTGTACCTCTATGTAGTAAACCTATATGAGGATCTACCTTAATTACCTGTTCTCCGTCTAACTCGAGTACTAAACGCAAAACGCCATGAGCCGCTGGATGCTGAGGCCCAAAATTTAAAGTTAAGTTCTTTATTTTTTTTGAAAAACGATTAATTAAATTTAATGTCATAAACCTTTGATTTTGACTATTAGCTGTAATAATTATTTTCTCAAGGCGAATTAAAATAGAAAAACCTAAATTCTTGTGAAACTTCTACTGGTTCATAAACTATCCTTTTTAAACTATCCTCATATCTTAGCTCTAAATAACCGGTTAATGGAAAATCTTTTCTAAGAGGGTGCCCCACAAAACCATAATCAGTAAGTATACGCCTCAAATCTAAATTATTAGTAAAAAAAACGCCGAACATATCCCAGACCTCCCTTTCTAACCAAGCTGCTGATTTATATAAAAAAGATAAAGATGGCACACTTTCAAAAGCACCAACACAAATCCGTAAAAAAAGCCTAAATGAGTATTCCTGAGATAAAAAAACGTAAGTTATAAAAAAACGTTTTTTTCTATGAGGAAAATCTGAAGCCCAAATATCGGTTAGAGTAGAAAATTTGAACAAACTTGAAAGCTTTAAAAAACAAACTAAGTTTAATAAATTTACTTTATTTAGGTATATATAAATGTAATCAGGCTTTATAACTAATGAAGTTATATATTTTCTAAAATATTTTGTGAACTTTAAAAACATATAAATTAGTTGGTTCAATCTAACGCGCCTTTTTTTCATTCATAAATAAATCCTACAGTTAAAACCAATAAAAAAAACATCATAGAATAAAAACTAAACTTACCTATTCAAACAACGCTAACGACTCACGGGAACAGAAAAACTATCTCTAAATCAAAAATTATAAAAAGAATTGAAACCAAATAAAATTTTATTTCGAAAGCGGCTCTAGCGTCACTAAATGGATTAAAACCACATTCATACGAAGAAATTTTTTCTGGATCAGAAAATCTACGAATTAAAAAATAAGAAATAAAAAAAATAAGAGCCGACAAAATAAAACTAATTAACATATAAACTAACAAATACAAATAATCACGAAACATTTTTTTTATAATTAAATTAATGTATAAACTAACAAATACAAATTTTTTTATAATTAAATTAAGAATTTAATTATAAAAAAATTTTTACTAATGCAAATTTAAAGAATCGTTAAGGTATATACAAGCTAAAGTAGTAAAAACATAAGCTTGTAAAAAAGCTATACCAAATTCAAGGGTTAAAATTGCTAACACCAATAAAAAAGGAAAAATAACTAAAAATCAACTAAAATTCATAATTTGAACAGAAAAACCAGATAAAATATGCACCAAAGTATGGCCAGCAGTCATGTTCGCACTTAAACGTATTGCTAAACTAAATGCACGGATAACATAAGAAACAATCTCAATTAAAATCAAAAAAGGCAACAAAATTTTTGGTACATTAGGTATAAAAAGCTTTAAAAAACCTAAACCATGCTCCAAAAAACCTAAAAAAAGAAAAGAAAATCATATAGTAAAAGAAATAAAAAAAGTTAAAGCAATATGGCTTGTAACAGTAAAACTAAAGGGCGTTAAACCCAGATAATTAGCAAAAAGTATAAAAAAAAAAACTAAAAATAAAAACGGTAAAAACGGAGCAGATTTAAAACCTGCTTGTTGAAGCATTAAAGATGAAATAAAACGGTAGGAAACCTCTGAAAAAATTTGCCATATATTAGGTACTAACGTTGATTTTCTTGAAAATAAATAAAAAGCTGCTATTATTAAAAAAAAAGATAAAAAAAGATATACAAAAAAATTAGTTATAGATAAATCAAAGTATCCTAACGTACCTATTTTAAGTAAACTAATTATATCAAATTTTTCCAAAGGAGAAAACACTAAAATATTAAATTTAAAGAATCTCGAAAAATTAAATATGAGGGGACAACTATAATAAAAGATATAGAAATAGGTAAAAGAATTTTTCAACCCAAATACATAAGCTGATCATATCTGTATCTGGGTAAAGAAGCACGCACCCAAATGAATACAAAAATAAACATCACTATTTTAAAAGCAAATCAAACTTCATTTGGTACAAAAAAAAGATCTACAACCGGAAGTCAACCCCCTAAAAAAAATATAGTTAAAAGCGAACACATAAATATAATATTTGCGTATTCCGCAATAAAAAAAAGAGCAAAACCTGCTGCTGAATACTCTACAAAATAACCAGCCACTAATTCCCCTTCTGCCTCAGGTAAATCAAAAGGGGCTCTATTGGTTTCAGCCAAAGCAGATATTAAAAACATAATAAAGATAGGAAACAAAGGAAAAATATACCAGCTATAAATTTGTGTATAAACAATTCAACTTAAATTTAAACTACCCGAACAAAATAAAACACACATAACTATTAAACCAATCGAGACTTCATAAGAAATCATTTGAGCTGTTGATCTTAGTGCTCCTAAAAAAGAATATTTAGAATTACTTGATCAACCAGACATAATTACACCATAAACACTCAAAGATGAAATAGCAAAAACAAATAAAATACCTAAATTCAAATCAGTAAAAAAAAAACCTCAATTAAATGGTATAACAGCCCAAATCAATAAACTAAACATTAAAGTAAATACAGGTGAAAAAATAAAAATTATATAATTTGAAGAAGCCGGAAAAATCGTCTCCTTAAAAATTAATTTTGCAGCATCAGCAAAAGGTTGCAGTAAGCCAAAAATACCTACTACATTAGGACCTTTTCTACGCTGCATTGCACCCATAATTTTTCTCTCAGCAAGGGTCATAACCGCAACAGATAGTAAAACAGGGATTACTAAAAAGATATATTTTAAAATAAATGAGATAAAAAAAATATCTAACATAAAAAGCTATTTTTAAAATGAGTTATTTCGCTTTAAAAGTTTTAAAGATGCTTCGGACAAAACTTTGGAAGATCTAGCAAAAACATTAGTTTTGTAATAATTGTCTACACCTAAATTAATTGCATTTAGATCAATTTTTTTCATTATAATTGAATAAAATCGCATAGGTCGTAAGTACTTAAAATGATTTGAAGATAAAAGATCGAATTTACTAAAACTCTTTGCATTCAAATTTTTATTATATCAATTTTCGGCATTAATAGAAAAATTATTATTAAAATTTTGAAAGTCTGATCCAATTAAATTATAATAAAAATAACAATATTTAATCACACTTTTTAAAGAACACTGAATGACATTTTCTCTAGTTTTTTCAAACAAAGGATAAAAATCAACAAACTCTCGATTTTCAGGATTTAACCAAATATTATCCATAATAATTTTATCAAATTTTGTATAAATTATATTTTCAAATAAAGGATATAAATTTTTAACTTCCTCTTCATTTTCAAAGTCTAAACAAATATTATCTAAATAATTTGTGCTGTATTTACCCAAAACTAAACTTAAAAACACTTGACGTTCATGTATTAAACCCATCATTACTTGTTTTAAAACATCATAATCGCTCAACAAACTTTTTTTAGGGCTAGACACTATTTCATTTGTAGACCTTACCCTGTTGTTTAAATCCATAAATTTTTTTGAATCCTCAAAAAAATTTTTTACAGGTACAACAACATCAGATAAATTCACAGAGTTCTCTCCGTTAGAACCTTGATAAACAAAAATACAATTAAGATTAAATTTTTTTTTGTAAATATAGATTTCATTTAAAAAATTCGATGACAAAAAATAAACAATATTAAGCGGTTTAAAACTAGAATCAGCACAAAAAATTTCTTTCAAACATGATTTTTCATTAACCACCTCATTACTAAAAAGACTAAATTTTTGAGAAGATATATAGCCTAAAGAAGATGGTACGGTATAAATAAAAGAGGCAGGATCTGCATTAAATTTTAACAACCTACTTATATAATTATACATGCAAGTTTTTATAAAACTAAAATCCTTTCTATTCACAGCTGCTTTTCCAATAAAAAAAACTGGAGGGTAAGTAAACTCAATTGCCGCGATTGATCTAAATTCTGCTAACCTTAAAATTTCTTTATAGGTATTACCTAAATTTTTAATTGCAAAAGTAGTACAATTTAACCCTAAACCTATTGAAAAAAAACTTACTTGCCCTAATATAGCTAATTTTCTAAATTTGGCATTTAAAATTGGAGACTCTAGTCTTGGGTTTAAACCAACAAAAATACCAACACCTTTGAAATTATAAACAGACGAAAGTCTACTTTCTAAAAATAAAGGTGATGAATCTTTTTCTAAATTAAGTAATTTTTCATCTGAAAAAATTTTAGCCTTAACACCAGGTATACCATTTAAAAAATAAACTAAAAGTTTCAATAATGATGAAGTTTCGAGGTCAAGAAACGGCCCTGTAACAAAATTTATTTTAACAGCATTTTTACTAGAACCTACAACATCTAAATTCTGCAGTATCTTTTCAAATATACACATTAAAGCAGTATCGTATGTAACTTTATGTAATTCTGAGTCATTTAATCTTATCATAGGAAAATTTAATCGTTGATAATTTAAAGCATCATAACAATATCTAGATTTATTTGTTAATCACTCTTCATTTAAAGAATCATCTATTTTAGGAAGTAATCTTACAATAGAATTACCATAACAATCAGCACGTATAGAACTTGCAAAAGAATCCATTAAATCTAATGATTCTATACTTTTTAATTCCCAAGGCCTATTAGTGAAAGAGTAAGGCTTAGAAGTTAACGCACCTACTGGACATAAATCTACAATATTACCTGATAGCTCATTATCTTCAAAACTATCAATATACGTGCCAATCTCCATATTAACACCTCTACCTGTTGTACCTAAAAAGTTTGAACCAGCAATCTCAATACCGAACCTAACACATCTAGTACAATGAATACATCGATTCATACTAGTTTTTATAAACGGACCGCAGTATTTATCCGAAACAGCCCTTTTTTCCAATTCATAAAATCTTCCACGATCGCTACCAAACTTCATAGTTATATCTTGTAAATCGCACTCACCCGCTTGATCACAAATAGGACAATCCAGAGGATGATTATACAAAAGCAGCTCTAAAACACCCTCTCTAGATTTTCGAACTCTACTAGTATTAGTTAGAATATTTATATTATTAAAAACTAAAGCTGCACAGGAAGCAACAAGCTTTCTATTTCCAACAACTTCAACCAAACACATTCGGCAATTTCCAGCAATAGATAACTTACGATGATAACAAAATCTAGGTATATCTATATCAGAGTAAGAACAAGCTTCTAAGACCGTCAAATTTTGTACCCCCGATTGATGAAATTTACCATCAATTTTAAAATTTTTGAATTCACGCAACTGTTCCAAACTAAAATAAACCTGATCTTACTTGACTTTCTCGATTCAATTTATTCCTTAAATACAATAACTTAGATTTCTTGTAACTATGTTTTTTACGTTCATGTTTTAGCAACTTAATTCTAAAAATAACTGTACCGTATAATGGTATAGTTTGCTCAATTTGAACACCGGCAAAAACATTCCTTAATAAAAAAGTAGTATTAACATCTTTAAGGCTTTTCTTTGATATAGAAATACATATACCCTTAAAACCACGCATTCTATTATTAACCAAAAATCTTGTTGAAACTATATCACCGGACCTGAAAAATGGATATTTATTTGCTACCAAACTTAGCATAATACATTTCAGAAATAATTTTTTTTACTTTAAAATTCAACCTTGCCCCTTTATTTAACCAAATCGCTAAACGCTCAGTATCTATCAAGATACGTTTACTTGAAGGATCTGGATCAAAAATTCCAATTTTTTCAATACATTTAGTAACAGGGGGTCTATCTTTATAAACTACTATAATATCATAAAAAGGCCTTTTATACCTGCCTCTTCTAGTAAACCTAATATAAATCTTACGCATACTATAAAAACAAATCAAATAATAAAAAATTAAGGTAAAGATTTAAAGATGAAAAAATAAAAATAAAAAAAACATTAAAATAAACAGTTAATACAATTACCAAAGACTGTAGAAAAGTCAGCTCCGTTAAAAAAATAAATTTTTTATTATTTTTAAAATAAATAGTTTTAACAATTTTCAAATAATAAAACGCAGACAGAACACTAAACAATATAAAAAAAATAATAAAATTAAAATTTAATGAGTCAACTAATACATTTAATATAGATAATTTTGCAAAAAATCCCCCTAAAGGAGGTATACCCGCTAAAGAGAAAAGATTAATAGATAAAGAAAATGACAAAGCAGTATTAGACTTATAAATTAAAAGTAAATCATCAAAATTTCTAAGCTTTAAATTATTTGTACGTCTACGTAGTGAAATAATTACACTAAATAAGTTTATTACTGTTAAACAATAAATAAAAAAATAAAAAATCGATGAAATCATACTCTCATACAAACAAGTGGAAATACCTAAAAAAATAAATCCCATATGAGAAATTGAACTATAAGCCAAAAAACGCTTTATATTATTTTGATAAACGGCGCCTAAAGTACCGATTGTTATTGATATTATTGAAGAAAAAACCAGATAAGGTAATCAAATGTAATATTGATCAAAAAACGTTATAAAAAAAATCTTAAAGAAAATCAAAATTATACTCAATTTAGATACGGTAGCAATTAACAAAACTGATACAGTAGGCGCACCTTCATAAATGTCAGGGGATCAAAAATGGAAAGGAAATAATGATAGCTTAAAAATAATGCCAGAAGCTATTAAAATCAAACCAATCAAAAACCCGTAATTTATAGGATCAGAAAAAATTTGAAAAAAAGAAAGCATTCTTAAATCACTAAGATTTAAACTACCGGTAAAACCATATACAAAACTTATACCAAAAAGTAACAAACTTGAAGAAAATGCCCCAAAAATAAAATATTTCAAACCAGCTTCAGTTGAAAAATTTGAATCCTTTTTGTAAGAAACGAGAATATACATTACTAAGCTTTGAAGCTCCAAGCATAAATAAATAAAAAATAAATCTACAGAAGCAATTAAAAAATATACACCTAAAAAAAAATTGAAAACCAGAAAAACATATTCAAAAGAATAGATTTTTTCCAATTTAAAATAACTAAAAAACAAAAAACTTGAAAAAAACATAACTATTATTAAAAAATATTTGAAAAAATTAGTTACTGAATCTGACATAAAAGAAAAGTAATAATATAAATAAAAATCACCAAAATGAGAATTTAAAAATACTAAATAAAACTGAAAAATCAAAACCATCAAAAACAAAGCATTAAAGGATTTAATTAAATTAGTTTTTTTGTAAGAATAAATAACGATAAAAATAAAAAAAATAAAAATTAAACTAGATACTAAAAAAATTTCTGGAAAAGTTAACAATGAAAGCTTGCTAAAGGGCCAAAATAAAATGAAATTAGACCATATCTCTTGCTCACTTAACTTAATAGTTAAATTTAAAAATAAATCCAAAATATCATAAAAAGAAAAAAAAGAATTCTCTTTAACTAAATCCTCCTCTGTAATCAATTTACGTAAATTCAAGCCATAAGGCTTTAAATATTTTTCCACAAACATTTCAGAACAATTCGGGAAAGCTTTTCCAAAAGAGGTATTATAAAAACATTTTATTTGAGATTTCAATGCTTCTTGTTCAACAAAATTTTCAACAATAGACAACAACTTATTACCACCTAATCTATTATTCAACTCTTGAATTCGAATAAGTTTCTCAGCAGTAGATGGATCGCCACATCTTTCAATAAAATAACTAATTAATTCTTTCGGCCTATATTTATAATCCATATCAAACCAAGTCAAACCTTCTTCTCTAAGGACTGGGCTAGAAAAAAATAAATCTTTAAAATAAACAACATCAAGGGGGCTAGTATCAACGAAATCAGTACCTCTTTCTTCTGTATATTCGGATATACCTCCATATAAAAGTCTAAAAAAGTCAGTTACCTGCGGTCCAATGAATTTACCATTCGATAAATACATTTCATGGTACATTTCATATACATTTTTTAAATATGGTGGGGTAAATTTAAATTGATATTTAAGACTAATTATTTGCTCTATAAGATTAAAATTTATTTTAAACATATCATCTGCAGAGACGACCTCAGTTTTAGTTGATCATAAATGATCGTATGCCTTATAAACTTCATCTACATAATTCCTTGCCTTAATATGTGAATTAAAACCATCATTATTAATTATTTCTCAATAAATATGTTTAAAATGTTCTTCATTTGCTGATTTATACCTAAAAAAAGAATAAGGTGTAAAAACAGGTTCTATAGAATCTGATATTGTTTTATTATGTTTTGAGAAAATTGAGAATATTCCTTCCGTCATCATAACTATTTATTTATCAAAAGAATTGTAGATGAGAAAATTGGATAAAAGTCTCTAACAGTAACGGGTTCAGCTCAAAGGCCTAATATAATAACCATAGTAGATAAAATACTTAAAATAAAGAACTCTATTCGGCTTAAATCTGAAAAATAAAACAAAAAACTTGAAAAATTTCCAGAAAGGACTCTATTAACAAGTAATAATGAATAACTAGCAGAAAAAATCATACTTAAAGATAAAACTACACCTACAAACGAATTTCTATTAAAAGAACCCAAAAGTATAAAAAATTCTCCTAAAAAACTCAAAGTACCTGGTAAAGCTAAATTCGATAAATTAAAAAAAATGAAAAAACTGCTAAACACAGGCATAACACGCATTAGACCAGAGTAATATAAAATAATACGGGTTTTAAATCTTTCATACAATGATCCTACCATAAAAAAAAGAGAAGCAGATACCAAACCATGACTAAACATAGTTAAAACCGACCCAAACAATGCCTGAAGATTTTTGACACCAATACCTACTAAAACAGTATTCATATGCGCAATAGATGAATAAGCAATAATTTTTTTTACATCAACTTGAGAAAAAATAACAAAAGATGCAAAAATCATACCAAATAAACCTACAGTCAAAATTAAAGGCATCACACTATCAAATGTATTAAAAAACAAAGGTAGCATAAATTTTATTATCCCGTAACCGCCTAACTTTAATAAAATACCGGCCAACAGCATCGAACCTGTTGTAGGAGCTTCTACATGAGCCTCTGGAAGCCACAAATGTACTGGAAAAATAGGAATTTTTACAGCTAAACCTAAAAATAATCCCAGTCATAACAACAAATCGCTAGAAGCGCTAAAAGAACTTAAAACCGGTAAAGATAAATCATTTGAACCTTTAGTTAATTGAAAAAACACAAGGCAAGTCAACATAAAAAGTGATCCAAAAAGCGTATATAAAAAAAACTTGTAAGCTGCATAAACTTTACGTTCTCTAGAACCTCAGATACCTATAATAAGAAACATAGGTATTAAAACAGCCTCAAATAAAATATAAAAGAAGAAAAAATCCATAACAGAAAAAACATGCAACAAAAAAAAATACGTTAAAGTTAAAAGAATAAAAAATTCTTTTAACCTATAGCTTAGATTAAAATTAGCGCATATAGAAATAAAAAAAAGAATTGCAGATAAAAATATAAAAATAATAGACAAACCATCTATAGAAATCCAATACTCAAAATTCAAAATTTTTAAAACACGTTCACCAAAAAAACTAATCAGTATTGGTTGTGAAAAATCAAAAAATAAAGCAATTAATAAAATTATAAAAAGAAAAAATAAACTAAAAATTAAGTTTACTTCCCGAATGCAACCACCCAAAACCATATTTGTAAATGTTAATAGCACTGGGCTATACATTAATAATCCAAGCAAATATTCTAACGTAAACGCCATAATTTTAACTTAAAAGAAAATTTAACATTCCATATAATCAAAAATAGCATATTACTTCAATCACAATGGCATATAAAAATGAAATTTTCGAAAATTTCAAGCCGTCAAAATAGTCTAAAAACAAAGAATTAAAACCATAATAAATATGAAAAGACAAAATTACTAATAACAAAAACAAAAATATATTAAAAACAAAATTTCTGATAAAAAAAGAAAAAAATAATCAATCGACGCATAATAATAGAAAAATCAATAAAAAAAAACGCTTATAACCAAATACTCAGAATGTATTTAAAGAAACAAAAAAAAGTTTATAGATATTAAAAATCAAAAAAGTATATAAGATAAAAAAATAAGAGAAATAAACCCAAAAATAATCTCTAAGCTTTTTTAAAAAATAATTAAGAAGCGTGTAAATTTTTGACCCCATAACCAAACTAGCTTCAATTACCTCATCAATAAACTGTGATTAATAAAAACAGCCATACTACATCAACAAAATGTCAATATCAAGCAGCTGCTTCAAAACCTAAATGATGTCTTACTGAAAAATGAGTTTTAAGAAATCTTAAAAAACAAACTAATAAAAAAATAGTACCAACTAATACGTGAAAACCGTGAAATCCAGTTAACATAAAAAATGTAGAACCATAAACACTATCAGAAATAGAAAAAGAAGCGTTTAAATATTCAAAAATTTGTAAGCCTGTAAATATAAGAGCTAAAAAAATAGTTACTAAAAAACCAAATATAATTTGGAATCTTAAACTATTTAGATCTTTAAAAAGCAATACTAAACTTTTCTTAAATTTTAAACTAAGTACCGTTAACTCTAAAAAATTCAACTTACGTTTTTTTGAAAGATATTTGTAATTATAATTATTGTAATTTGAGTACATTATAGCATAATGTACTAATGTAACAGATGCGCCAGACAACAACAATATCAAAGTATTCAAAAATGGTATATCCCAGACATTAAATACTTCAACACCTAATGGTGGTCAAACTGAACCCAATTCTATTGTAGGTGACAAGCTAGAATGAAAAAACCCTCAAAAAAAAGATGAAAAAAACATTACTTCAGAAACAATAAAAAGAATAAAACCTAATTTCAAACCTTTTCTAACTAATTCAGTATGAAAACCCATAAAGGTTGATTCTCTTATAACATCTCTTCATCATAAAAACATTATAAACAATATTACACCTAAACCAATATAAGTCAATAATAAACCATAATTATAAGAATGCATATACATAACAAAACCGAACGTAAAAAAAAAAGCACCAAAAGAAACAGCCAAAGGTCATGGACTAGAATCTACTATATGATAAGTGTGGCTCAAAAAATAATTTTTTTTCATATTTTTCTTATTTTAGTATAAAACTTTTTGAAATTTTAATAGAGTTGCAAATTCTTAAAAAATCTAGTAAGCATACTGGTATAATTAACTTTCTATATTCAAAAAAAGAAAAAGAATAAATTAAATATAAAGTCAAAATATCCCTTAACTTAATTGATTTAAACACAACAGGAAGTACTAAAAAAGCTAAAATTATGTAACTCACTCAAAAAAACAAAAAAAAATAAAATATTTGACCAAAATAGGTTAATCTATCTAGATGTGCCATAATTAAAATTCATTAATTTGATCAAATAGGTAAGCAATTAACAAAATAGGAAAAAGAAAAGCCAAATGAGATACTAAGTTTACCTCGATTATATAAATTGAAATAAACAAAATAGCAATAAAAATATAATAATTTAATATCAACGAATGAAATAATTTCACCAACATATTTAATAAAAAAACTAAGTAATCTAGTAAATACGGTCCTATAAATTCTAATAAACCTTTATCAATTATTTTGTAACAAATCTTATAACTAAAATTATACAGTAATAATTTTGATATTGAGTTGTAAAACATATCAAAATATCATTTTTGATTAAAAAATTTATAAAAGATAATATAAAAATTATGGAAATAATACCTATTAAAAACTGCGGCATTAAAAACAAAATAAATTAAGATTGAAAAAAGAAAAATAAAAAATGGAAAAATTTTTAAATAAAGGGGTATAAAATCAACTTCAAACAAAATAAAGTTTTCTTCTTTTAAAAAAACTGAATTTAGTCAAAAACTGGTACCAAAACCAACCATGGCTTCGCGAAAAATATAACCAATAAAAATAGTAAATACTGACAATAATAGTAAAGGCATTAGCATATAAAAAGAAGACTCGTGTATAAATTTTAAATTAAATTTAAAAAAATTCGGTCTGAAAAAAAAAACTAATCAAATTATTTTTAAACTATAAAAAACTGTAAAATAAGCGGCTACCAAACCTAAACAATAAGAAAATAAAGACACAAAAGAGTAAGTACCGTAGGCGCATTCTAGTATAAAATCTTTTGAGTAATAACCCGTTAAAAAAGGAAAACCAGAAAGTGACAATGAACCAATTAAAAAACTAACATACGTAACAGGTAAAAAATTTAACAAACCACCCATTTTTCGTAGATCTTGTTCATTTGAAAGAGCGTGTATAACCGAACCGGCCCCTAAAAACAAAAGAGCTTTAAAAAACGCATGATTAAACAAATGAAACATACTAGCAGTATAAGCTGATAGGCCGCAAGCAAAAACCATATAACCCAGCTGACTGCACGTAGAATACGCTATAATCTTCTTTATGTCATTTTGAAAAGCCGCTACAGTGGAAGCAAAAAATGCAGTTAAAGAACCAATAAACACAATTATATTCAAACTAAATTGAGTATATTCTAAAATAGGCGAAACTCTTATCAATAAGAACACACCGGCTGTTACCATAGTAGCTGCATGAATTAAAGCTGATACTGGCGTTGGTCCTTCCATAGCATCAGGCAACCAAGTATGCAAACCCAATTGAGCAGACTTACCCATCACACCTATAAACAATAAAAAAGAAATTAGGTCTAAAGAATTATATTTTAGACCAACAAAAAAAAAATCTGCGGGACTAAAGTGATTCACCAGTGAGAAAATTAAACAATAATCTAAACTTTTAAAGTAAAAAAAAATCAAAAAAAAACTCAAACACAAACCAAAATCCCCGATACGATTAACAATCATAGCTTTAATAGCAGATTTATTTGCTTTTATCCTAGTAAATCAAAAATTTATAAGTAGATAAGATGCTAAGCCAACCCCTTCTCAACCCAGAAACATTTGAAAAAAGTTACCAGAAGTTACCAAAATTATCATAAAAAAAGTAAAAAGTGATAGATAAGACATAAATCTACTAAGATGTGGATCATTTTCCATGTAAGATATTGAATAAAAATGCACCATTAATGAAATAAAATTTATGATTAAAAGCATTAACACAACCAAGGAATCAAACATAAAATTTCATTCTATGCTCAAAATTCCGACCTCAACTCAACTAGCTAAAGATAAAAAACAAGGAGTTCCGGACAAAGACACCTCGTAAAATAAAAACAAAGATAAAAAAAAATTTCAAAATATTAAAAAATTAGAAAAAAAAATAGAAGTATATTTCCCTAAGTAACGCCCTGTAAAAAGAACTAATAAACTTGAAAAAAGTGGATTAAAAATTACGAGTAGATACATCTAATAACGTAACTCGGTAATTCGTTGCAAATCTAAATAAGTAGGGAAAGCAAGATCTCTCTCTTCAGGTATCCTTTTAACGTAGCCTATCATAAGGCTATAATCTATATACATATACCTAGGTTTAGAAAAAAACATTAATTTTTTTTTTAAGCGCCATCCAATAAATGCCCTTAATTTCATACGCGTTGAGGGTTTTCTAATACTATAAACAAAACCGTCTTTATAATTTAAATGCATCTGAACATTAATATAACTTTTTATATAAGATTTGATTTTTTTTAAAAAAGACTTTGTCAATTTTATATTTTTTAAATTAGGAAATTTTTTCGTTAACCCTAAGTAAGGTAATTTCTCAAAATCCGGAAAAAATAATTGATAATCGCTTTTTATAGAATGCTTCCTTTTACTACTTTTTAAAGAATCAATATAAAGGCAATATTCAGCAAAACCCATCTTATCAATACCGCGCGACTTTTGAGTTTGAACAAAAGCTTGAACTTCATAATCACCGGAGTCAGGCGATATAACTTGATGTATGTCTAACCGATCATTACGATTAATTATACGCCGTCCATCAAGTAAAAGTGAATTACATTCTAAATACTCATCTATATTAAAATAATTAGTTATAAACTGCATTCTAAAAAGGCCGCATATAAATCTACCTTCCAACATTCAGACAAAATTTGGGATAAAGTTACCTATCTTGCGTAAAGCACTTTTTTTCATTTTTTTATATTCACTAAAAGTATAAAATAAATAAAAATATCTCATAATTCTAGGATCAGCAAACTTTCGCTTCATTTTACGTTTTAAATATTCAGGCTCTCTTATATCAACTCTATAAACATATCTTGAATATTTAGCTTTTAGCTTTTTTTTTTTTTTTTCCCTTATTTTTGCAAAAAATTTACTAACACGAGATCTAGGGTTTAAACTCATACGATATATACCTCAAATATCGATTTCATATCTACGATAAATTGCGAAAAAATCTTTTATAGTTTTTATCATAAAAATTTAAATTTTTTTCCAATAACTTAAACTGGAAAATTTATTTGAATTATTTAAATTTAAGCTATTACGAGAAAAGTTTGATAAATTATATTCAAAAGCCATTATAATAGACCCTACCATGGCTACCAAAAGTATAAAAGTTACAATTAAAAAATTAAAAAAAAATCAACTATACATTATAGATCCCATTTTCGTAAAATCAAAATAATTTATTACTAAATTAAACCAATCGTAAAACAAAAAAGGATCCTTTAAATAAACAAAACCTTTATACACAATTGATAAAAGTTCTAAAAAAAAAATAAAAAATAGTATAGATCCTATAGGTAAATATTTTAATAAACCACCTTTCAATTCCGTAACTTTTATATTTAACATCATTATAACAAATAAAAAAAGAACAGCTATAGCACCTACGTATATAATTATTAATAGAAGAGGTAAAAAACTTAAGTGCAAAGTTAAAAGTAGTAAAGCCGATAAAAAAAAAATACATATAAGATTTAATATAGAATGTACTGGATTGTTTGTAAACAATAAAGACAAAAGTAAACATAATAAAAAAAAAGATATAATAAAAAAAAATACATCTGATAAAACAAGCACTTGCTTTTTACTCTAAGAGATTACTTAATAAGTTATTCTTTTTCGATTATTTCTTCAAGCAAATCTAAATTAGAGCTTAAGCCTATATTAATTTTAAAAACAGGCGAAATACATAAAGCATAAAATCCAATCAATTTTAAAAAGTTTTGTAATTTTTTAAAATTAAAGAATAAAATCTTTATTAAAAAAATCTTAGAAATTAATTTCAATTTTTCAAACTTATTATAAACTAAATATCTAAATCTAACTTCCAACAAATTTAAAAAATCAACTTGTATAAAAAATACTTGTATAAAAGCTTTAGTCAACTCTTTCAAATCTTTTTGTAACAACAAAAGGCTCTTATAATAGGCGTATAAATGGATTTCAATTTCATTTTTGATATAAAAAAAATACTCTAAAATAGAAATGTTTAAAAAACGATATAAAAAAATTAGTACTAAAAAAGATCCTATAATAACTAAGGACTCATCATCCAACCTAAAAATACCATAAAAATAACTTAGCAACTATTGATTTCCCTCTTGCAGTCAATCCATATAATCCGAAATTGAGACTGCTTCAATAACTATAGGCATAAAACCATGATTCACGCCGCACAACTCACTACATTGACCATAGTAGACACCGGGGCGTGTAATAAAAGTAACCACTTGATTTAATCGTCCAGGTATTGCATCAACTTTTATACCCATAGATGGGATAGCTCAACTATGAAGCACATCACCAGAAGTAACTAGAACTCTAATAGAAGCACCAACAGGCAAAACAACTCTATTATCAACCTCTAGTAATCTAAGCTGACCCTTATACAAATCCTCTTCGCTCAACATATAACTATCAAATTCAACAGTAGAATCAGAAGAATAATCAGAATATTCATAGGATCAATACCACTGATGGCCTATAACCTTAATAGTAACGTAGGGATTAGAATCAGGCTCATCATAGGCATAAAGTAAAGCAAAAGAAGGTATAGCTATAAATACTAATATTATAGTTGGTATTATAGTCCACACTATTTCTAAAAATGTATTATGAACAATATTTTCAGATTTTAAATAATTTATAAAAGAATTATCTTGAACTAAATTTTTTAAATTATACCGTGCTTTTATAAATTTAATAGAAATATTCAATTTTTTAACAAAATCACTAGCTTGAAAATTTGAAATCAATTTTTGTTTCTGATCAATAATAGTTTTTGAAGCTTGAAAATCTTGTATAAAAACTAGCAGAATTCAAGATACAAATATAAAAATTATTACCAGTCAAAAAAATATAGTATGATGAAGATCTATTAATGCACGTGAATATTCGGTAGAAGGATCTTGGAACCCATAATAGACTGTAAAATAAAAAAATAAATCCTTCACGTGCAGCCAATACTCATAAGAGTAGTATCTTTAATAATTTCAATTTAAAATAAAATTTTAAAACAGTATATAAACATGCTAAACAAACTCTATCAAACCATCTCCTTCCTTATTAGCTAATTTCGTTTTTTATCTGCAAAATCTTTTAAACTATTGCCGGGACTATATCTAAAAAAAAATTTATCTTTGCTTAAAAACAAGCTAAAATATTTAACTCTAAACTTTGGATCATTTAAATTTGAAATATGAAAATTTTCTAATCCAGATCTATAAGAAAATAACCTTAAATATTTTGAGTCTTTAAAATACCCCGCACTTATTAACCTAACTAAAATCAAATGATTTTGACAAATTTCATTTTTCTCGAACAAAAATATATTACTGTAACGTGATAAATAAATATTATTTAATTCAAGATTCATAAACTCAAAATTTTTATCCAATAACTTTAAATCACTAAATGGTTTAAAAGTTATTTCCGGAATGTACTTATACTTTAAATGCGCATTCTTACTATAATTACCGAATCGATTATATTTTATAATGTCGTCTAAGCTTAAACGAAACAAATGCATAAAAGCATTAAATGTTACAAAACAAAAATCTTCTATCTTTTTTATAAAATTAAAAGGCTGAAAATCAAAAAAACCTACTAAATAAATAAATTTTCTAAAAAAAATAAAATATAAAATAAAAACAAGTAAAGTCAAAATAAAGTATCGCGAATCAAACGTATGAAACGGGTAAATATAAAAAAGTAAATACAGCAATGGTTGTAAAAAAAGTTTTATAAAAATACAAAAACCTAAAAATACATAAATAATTAACTCTATTCTCAATAAACGAGACGAGGCTATTTCGAAATCTGTTCTATAAAATTTCTGCTGCGAAAAATAAAGTCTAATTTTATCATACGGATTTGACATAGAAAAGTTAGTAGTTAAGTAATCACGAAAACTAATATACATGAAGTGAATAAAAAACCAAAATAAAATAAATGATAAAACCACTATAATTTTATCTTGGAAAAATAATTGATCAGGTAATTTTCACATAGGTGAACATATTCAGTATTTATATAAATAATAAGGGTTTACTGTCTCGTAATTTTGTAATGAGTTAAATAAAGGATATAATTTATTAGAATCATGTTTATAATATGAAAAATTTGAACCTACGTCCATTAAATAGGATGATAAAGCATTTTTCGAATGAAATAAAATTATATTATCGTAAAATTCTTCTTCTGAATAAAAAATAGGAAGTTGCCCGGTGCATCTGTAATTAGATTGATCAATTTCAAATTTAAAAAGTTTAAAAAATTCAATTCTTTTTTGTAAACCGCCTCAATAACCGATAGTATGATGATAATATTGATGCGCTAACATGTAACTTTCAATAGGCATAGCATTACCGCCTTCTATTTCAGCAGAACGTCCTGAATAATACTTTTCAAAAATACTAAAAAGATGTCAAGGCCACCCAGAATCATACGGATATTTTGAAATCAACTCATCTTGAAAATATGGATCCGGTATAGACAAAGTACCTCGCTTATGAACTTCTTCTTGCCACCTATACCAATTTCAAACTAAACGATATTTAGCCATACCTGCCCTACCTTTTGACAATTGACCAATAAAATATCAAACGTAAGGTTCATAAGGTTCTGAATAACTAAAATAGTTAAGTAAATTATTAGTATCTTCTAAATAAAGTCAAGCATAATGACGCATAACATCGTAACTGTATGTTCTAGGATAGTAAGCCCCATAAAGATGAAAACGTGTTTCAATACGATAATCCATTAAAAAATTTCACAAATTACTTGTATCTCTGGTCTTAAACATGGCATGCATCAACCAATAATCTTTATAAAAATCTATATATTGACCTGTAGTAATAATTCTAGAAAAACCACCTAAACCCGGATGATCTAAATGCATCATAGGTGGCGCATACAATATAGGATCATAAAGAAGATACTGACTGTTTCAATTATAAATAACCTCAGTCGAAATCCTGAGATTTGTTCAATTACCCGTGTATGTGTATTCAGGATGATTTACTATCCTTTGGCCTAGCCATTTATAAGGTGAGTGAAACAAGTTATACATAATTAATCGTCATCAGAATTCAGTTCTTTTATTATTTCTTTAAATCTTTTATAAAAACTTGTTTCAAATACCGTTTTTTCTTCTGATTTAATACCATAATCAAGTTCATTTCCTACCTCTTTTAAAACTTTATCCCGCTCATAAGGCTCATTTAACTTACCGTAAAGTTTTTTTGATTTTGCCTTAAAACGATGCTTACCCAGTTCCTTAATCTCTTCGGCCGATCTTTTTTTTTCAAGAGAAGAAAACAACTCTACATCCCTATAAATCAACCACCTATATATACGTTTAACTACTTTTCTAGCAAGCCTCCAATAATAACCCCAATAATAACCTGTATAATACGTAACAACAAAATCGCGCATTTGTGGAAAAACTACTTCTTTAAATCAACGACCTTTTAAAAAACGCAACGGAAAGCCCCAACGATTTAAAAAGTCACAGTAATCACTATAACTGTATTCAATTATATGTTTACCTTTAACCAAACGGCTTGCTCGAATTCGAATTTTTAAACCAACAGGAACTGTATTATACTGTCTGGTATGTAAACCCGATAATATCCTCATAAAATATCTATAAGTACCATAAATAGGTTTACCTAAAAAACTAAAATCACGATCAAGAACTGCATGAACTCACAATAAAAAACTTCCTGCAAATAATTTTATAAATCAAGATAAAGCCACATTTTTTAACCCTTTACTTTGATACAAAGGTATATCAAATTTCCTAAGCATTTTATCAAAATTTTTATGAGTAGAATTAATAACTTTTGATTCCACGGAATTTTTTAAAGCAAAAAAACCTTTCCATGCCTTTCTTAAATTCTCAGCACTTAGTTCTAGCTCCAAACTATTTGATTTTTGGACATCGGAAAGTAAAATTAAACCATCTCTATATCGATCTAAAAACCCATCAGGAGAACACTTATCTTGATTTGAGTAATAAAAGTCTTGAAATGCTATTAAACTTTTTATGTAATTTTTAAAATCCTGTTCATATTTCGTCAACAAAAGTCATTCCTGCTTTGCCTGAAGATAAGTTTCTAATCTTTCGACTATTTCGTTTTCTATTTTATCAACAAAATCTGAATTTTTATTATTAATTTCTTTTATACAATTTAATGAATCATCGAAAGCGATAGCTTTCCAGGATTCAAAAGTTGTATTAACAATCGGAAAAAATAAATAATAATCAGGTCACGTCAACCAATTACCTGAGTATTCATCTTCATCAAGCATCAAATATCCTTTTGTTATATCTAAAGGTAAATACTGCCCTAGCAGAGGATAACTAATTCTATCATATTCCCGAGATACGTAAAGATCATAATTGTATCGATTTAATAAAATTATACGAGCTTTTAACATCCACATCTCATTAAAAAAATTAAAATTCTCAAAACTTTGAAATTTTGGTGTCAACAAAAAAAAATTGAATCAAATCGGATCAAAAATATCCAAAAGAGTTAAACCTGAAAATTTTGAACTGATAATCTTATTGTAACTTTGCAGTTCAAAAATAGTTAAATCTGAGATCTCTGAATCAACCGTCTTAAGCTCAGAGTAAGAAAAACTTGATAAGCCATCTCTCAAAAGTCAGGGTCTATAACCATACAAAAACCAATCTAGAACATTCTTATATCTTATATCAGAAATATAAGGCCAGTTATAAACATAATCTTTAAATTTCGTAATAGTTAAAACCAATATTAAAAAAATGTAATACATTAAAATACCTACAAGCCAATTTGGAGCAATAAAATGAGTATAATTCAAAGGATAATCTGCAGTACTATTAGGATTATTAATATAAACTGTTTCACATCATGCGTTAGCAAATCGAGCCTCTACTAAAACAGCTTCTGAAGAAGCAAACTGAAACGAACCTACATAATCCAAATTTAAATATTTTATAAAATCATCAATTAAAGTAAATATTAAAATATGAATAAAATGAAAATTTGAAATAAAATAAAATAAAAATCAAAAAAAAAAAAACATATAATATAATCAGCATTTCAAAATTAAAACAATAATTTTAGAAACTTTAAATTCAAACAAGTTAACAAAATCTAAAAATACGTAGCTCAAATCAAAGTGTAAATAAAATTCCAATAAATTCACAAAGATAGAAATAACAGGATAAAAATGCATTATCAAACCAAACGGTACAAACATCAACACATCGAAAAAAGAAAAGAAAAAATAAGGCAAAAAAAAAAAGATAGATAAAAAAAAAAGGAAAATCGAACTTAAAAAAACAGAAAAAAAATCACCAAAAAATGAAAAAAAAATTATTATAACATCAATAAAATAAAATCGGATATAATAATAAATAAAATCGGATATAATAATAAATAAAATTTTTACTTTAATAAAAAAAAATCAGTTTGATAACCCATAAAAAAAAAATTCGCTACCCAAATTGTCTAAAAACTTTATTTTTAGATAAAAATGGAATAAACTGATAGGACTAAAGATTAACCCTAAAAAACTAAAAATAAAGCCTAACAACAAACTCATCAGGCTGCGCAAGTTTAAATCGTTATAAAATCTAAAATTTACTATAAAATCCGAGCACTCACTAACAGCAAACAACAAGTCCAAACCGTGAAATAGCGTATTTAATAAAAAAAAAGATTTAATATAATCAACATTTGATGAATCTACCAAACTAAAATAATCACTTAAAAATAAAAAAAAAATAACAAAACATTTAAAGAAAAATATTAAAAAGTTAATTAAAAAAAATATAATTATAAATAAGACACGCGGCAAAAAATCTAAAAGTAATACTATAACAAAATATTGTTCGTCAATCTGGATATCCTCAAAAAGTTTGAATAAGAATTGAAACTCTGCAAATTCATTGAAAAAATCAAAAAGTCAAAACACAAAACATAATAAATAAAAAATAAGAATTTTTCAAAAATATAAAAAAAATGAAACAAAAAAAAATAAAATCTTTCTTACCCAACAAAATTTTAAGACAGCTAGAGGTAAACTCAAGAAAACCATATAAAAAACGCGAAATAAATTAGAAAAAATAGATTTAAAAGAAAAACTAATATAAATTTTCCTAACTCTACCATATTTTAATCTCTTATAATTTTTAGAAGACCAGTAAAACGCGTAATTATAAGGAAACCTTTTTTTTAAGAGATTTAAATAGCAATTACGAACATCTAAAAAATTATAAATTTTTAACAAATTAGTTTTAGTTATTTCTAATAAAAAATAAAAAATACTTTTCATTTTAAAAAAACAAGTAACACCAGAATCATAAACATACTTTATTCTAAACAAAAAAGTCAAAAAATTGGAAAAAATGTCAAAAATAATATTAAATAACAAAAAAAAGTTATTTACTATAAATCTAAAGCAAAAATTTTTTAAAAAAATAAAATTTTTAGCTCTGTCTAAAGAAGGATAGAAAAAACACCACTTATTAAAGATAACATTAAAATTGATTTTTTCAAAACCATAAAAACTAAATTTCTTATTTAGCAAAACTTTTCTATTAAACAAATAACAATAGTAATTATTAGAAAAAAACAGAATATAATAAGGATTAACAAACGATTTTAAAATACTACAACAAAAATAAATAAAAAAATAACCTAACTTAAAAAATAAATAATATGTATAAATTAACAATGAAAACAACAAATTAATAAAAAATATAAAAAAATTTAAAAACGGCACTAACATATAAAAAAAGAAATATAATACCTTATCAAAAACCTTATAAATAATAAATTTTAAGTATTCTAAAAGAATAATTACTATAAAAAAAGAAAAATAAAATGATATAAAAAAAGGTGCTAAAAAAATAAAATAAAAAACCGCATTAAAATACTTATTCTTAAAAACATTGTTAAAAATATTTAGTTTATAAAAATAAACTAAATTAGCTTCATTTATAAAAAAATGATTATAGTTAACATTTCGATCAAATAACTTAACATTACCTTTTATTAAACCCGAAATCAATCAGTTTTTAAGTGGAAATTGAATGTTACTAAAACTTGTAAAATAACGTTGATCTAGAAAAAACCTAAAATCGTGAATAACTTTTAAAGAAAGTAAAACGAACTTCTCTAGATAGAAATTTCTACTTTTTTTAAAAATGAAATCAAAAAAAAACATTTCCAATTCAAACATTAAATTTTCAGTATAACTAGCTAAAAAATTTGATAAGTTAAGTTTAGACGATAAAATTTTATCCAAATTTTTATCGTCTAAACTGTCTTTTTTTGAATTTAAAAAACCAACAAAATTACTATCAAATTCAAATGATTTTTTTAAGTATCTATTTAAAAACTCTTTATAAAAATCTGGTTTTAAATTAATCGAACTAAAAACAAAAGTAGTAGAAAACTTTTTAAATATAGATTCAAAACTATCCTCTAAACTATTTAATGCAAAATTATAATATCTAAAATAGAAATCCTCAGATTTTAAATTTAAAAAATATTTATAAATAAAAAATGATTTAAAATAATCCTCCAATGCTAAATAAAAAACATTATCAATCGGCTCTTCTTGTTTATTAATAAAATTAATAAAAATTAAACGTTCTCACTCAGCAACAAACCTCAAACCATTAATTTTAAAAAATAAATTAAAATAAAAACTAAAGAATTTATAAAATAAAGTAGTATTTAAAAAACCTATAAAAAATGAAAAAAATCGAAAAATAAACCTTTTAAATTTATCTATAATACTATAAAAACTTAAATTATAGAAATCGATTTTACTATAAAAAATATAAAAGCTTAAAGGATTTGAAAAAATTAAAAAACTAAAATTCATAAATAAAAAACAAAATAAAAAGTAACTAAGCAAATAAAAAAAATAAAAAAAAAGATGTAACAATTTTAACAAAAAAAGTAAAGAAGCCACAAAAACTAAAATAATAAATACTAAAAATCTTAATATACAAAAAATAAAAAGCAGCATTAACCTATAAAATCTAGTAAAAAAAACTGTTTTTTTCACGAAAAAAACATTAAACGACCGCCAAAGTGTTTTTCACCAAAGTTTAATAAAACTTAACGAATTTTTATTTTTCATAATTTAATTTTTGCAACTTTTTTTAAAATTAAATCAAACGAAAAAAAATAAAAAAGAAATATAAAATTCAATTTTAACTTATAATAAAGCTTTTTGAAAAATACAATAAAACTATTCTGTCAATATAAAAAAATATAAAACAATAACAATAGAAAACCTAAAATATATAGATATCAAAAAAACTTTAAATAATACATATGTAGACCAATAGAATCTTCAGTAGGAGCATTAAAAAAATAATCAATAGTTATACTCGAATCACCAAAAAAATAATTTATAATTAAAAAACCAATAACAAAACTAAAAGTTACAGACGCAAAATAAATTCTAAAAAATATTAATTTTGTAAAACCATTGAAAGGTAATCCAAAAAATTTATGCAGTCTCATCAAGACAAAATGGATCTTAATAAAAAAATAAAACTTATTTATTAAATATCTTAAACTGCCCTTAACGGGCGGATTAGCTAAAAATAACGCTTTTTTATAACGACATAAATAAAAAAAAATATTCAGACCTCAAATAAATCTAAAATAATAAATAAGAAAATAATCAATAACATTAATTAAAACAAAATAATATAATTTTTCTACATAAAAATAAATTAAAACTTTAGGCCTATAGTACAGAAAAAAAAATATTTCAGTAAAAAATAAAATTATTTTAATAAACAGTCTATTAATAACAAAAAAGACAAATCCTACTAAACTTAAAAATACCTCTATTAAAATCAAAAATTTATAAACAAATAAAAAATAAAACTTCTCTAAAAATCTAAAAATTGAAAATATAAGGTTAAAACTAAAGTAAATTTTAAAAATTAATACCAAAAAAAAATATTTAAAGATTAAATAAAACAATTTTAAAATTAAATAAATAAATAACAAACAAGAAAAAATTAAATTTAATTTAATAAAAAAACTAATAAATTTTAAAAAAAAACTGCCCGGCCATTTTTTTAGCCTTCAATTCAAATAGACATTTAAAACTCGAAAAACAAATAAATTAAATAAAAAATTTATTAAAAAATAGATCTTCTTTAATATTAAATGTATAAAAGTTAGTTTTAAAAGATAAAAAAAAAAAAACCTAGGCCTTTTTAAAACAACATAACCTTGTTTCTTTTTTTTTTGAAAAGGTACTGGCACCTTTACTACAATAAGAGAATTTTTGTTATTTTTCATAATTGTACTAACCTTTAAGAGTATTTATATAATTAATATAAATATTACCTTTTAAACGATAATAAGCAATTACTATAGCTAAACCTATCGCTGATTCACCAGCAGCAACAGCTAGCACTCACATAGCATAAAGCTGGCCTACGCCATCATCTAGAAAAGATGAAAATACTAAAAAATTGAAATTTATAGACAACAAAACCAACTCAATTGAAATAATCACAACCAGCACGTGTTTTTTATTTAAAAACAAACTTACTAAGCCTGACACAAACATTAAAGAAGATAGAGTTAAATAATTTATCATAACAATTTAAAATATTATTAAATTAAAATAAAAAAAGAACAAAGTCTCTAACAGTATCGTAAAAGATATTAAAAATAAAATAATTATGTCTAAAGAATAAATACTTATATTAGGTAGATCAAAAACAAAAAAACAAGAATAAATTAAAACATTTAATAACAAAAAAAAAAACCAAGATAATAAAAAAAGAACCATGACTAATTTTATACTATACACATTAATATTAACTAACAAAAAAAACGGCCCTATAATAAATAACAATAATAAAATAATAAGATATTGTAATAAAGTTAATTCTTCAGTTGTGTAGTTTCAAAACTTTAACATAATAAAATTAAAAAAAAATTGCAAAATAAATAAAAGAAAAAAAAAACATTAAAACAAAAGTTAATAAAAAACCATAACCAAAATCCCGTAAATCAACGTCAAAAATAAAATTTTGTACACTTAAATCAAAAAAAGAATAAAAAAAACCATTAAACAAATGATAAAAAAAAGCTAAAATAAGTAAATAAGTAAATAAGTAATCAAGAAAATTTAAAAAAATTAAAAAATAATCATAATCTAAAATTTTAAAAATAAGAACCAAAAAAAACCACCCAAAAAAAAAGAAAAAACCACTTAACCTATGAAATATTGAATACAAAGAATTTAATTGAGCTTTATAAACAAATAAATGAGGTGATTTAAAACCTTGTTTCACCTGATAAAAAACGAATTTTTGGTACTCTCCTACCGAATCGATGTTTCCCCCTTCAGGGCTTTTTAACTTTAATACCAGGTTTACGGAAATAGCCGTAATATTTATTCCTAAAATATTTTTTTTTCAACCTTTTACTTATTAATTTTTTTTTTAAAGGAAAAAAATTTATACAATCCCCGACTTCTAAATAATTATTATAATTTAAATAATATTTAGAATTTTTTCAATTATCAACAAATTTTAATAAACGTAAAACTTCTGCTTTTTCCTTTATATTTAAAAACCTAGATTTATTAAACCTTCGAATTGATAAAAATTTTATAAATCTAGATAAAAAAACCATTCGATTTTTTATAAGCCCTAATCTATAAAAAGGACGCTTTTTACGCATACCCATTCTTATAAAAGAACGGATATAATAATTTCTTGATTTTCAAAACTTGCGCTTCTTTTTTAATTGTAAAAGAAAACGCTTCATCTTTCTCGCTCTACGCTTCATTTTAGAAATAATTCTAAGTTTTTCCTTTGTTTCTAGCGCCAATAAATCAGAACCTTTCTTGAAATAATTCAAAAGAAGTGGCAAATATTTTTTATTTAAAATACTACGATCTTCTTTTAAATGTTTCGAAAGAGCTTTTAAATTTTTTTCATATAGACGTATCCTAAAATGTAAAATATCTCATCTAGGTTTTAAAGATCTAAGAACATTTCTTATAGAAATGAAATTTCTTATATAATAAATATAACCAAGTAATGAAGCTCTTGCTACTATAGAAAGATGAGTAAAAATAGGTTTTAAACCGAAAGAATTACCAAAAACAGGATAATCCAAATAAGATGCAGATGAATCAGTATCTACTATAGCGTAAGTAGGTATACGCAACAAATTAGATTCACGAACCGCCCCTGCACCTAACTTTGAATCTGCAATAAATGTAAATTCTGGTGGAAATGGCGCTAATCAGCTGTTTTTCAGCATATTATACAGTTGTTTTGATATCCAATATTTAAAAACATATGCAAATTCCTCTTCATCATATACAAAATCTTTAAATTTTTCTTGCATTTTGATAAGGAAACGATGATTAGATATAAGCCCCGCTGTTCAGGCTCGAATTGAGTAAGGTTGATATAAATGACATGCTACGTGCTTTAAAAAAGATGCATGATGAGGTACTTGAGAAGCAAAAAAGATGTAACCTCTGGTCATAGAAATACTCTTAATAATATTTATTGCATCTCTGATCCCGTATAAAGAAGGTGCAAGATCTATCACACAAGCTTTTTCACGTATACCTAAAACATTATTCGAGTTTGCGTAATAGTGGCTATATTTTTTTAATACCCCACACCAAGAGTTTAATCTTACTAGCTGTTTTATTGTAAATTTTATATACATAAAACTAGTAAACCTTAATTTTGGTTTTCATCAAAGTAAAGTTGATAAGATTGGATTAAAAAATCTTCGGCCTTATTAACTAGAGGCAATAAAAATAAAAAATAAAAAAAATAAAAAAAAGTAGCAATTTGGCCAATTTCTACATAAGGAGTTTCAACAGGTTTACCACCAACTCAACCTAAAATAAAGCAATCAACTAATAAAAATCAAAATACTAATTTATGAAAAGGTTTAAAAATATTACTTCTTACACTCAAAACTGAAAAAAATGGAAGTAAAAATAAAACAATTATAGACAATAACATAGCAATAACACCACCCAATTTATTAGGAATAGATCTTAAAATAGCATAAAATGGTAAAAAATATCATTCAGGAACTATATGACTAGGAGTTACCATAGGATTAGCTTGGATGTAATTATCGGGATGGCCTAAATAATTTGGAAAATAAAAAACAAATATAGAAAAAAAAACTAAAAAAACCATTAACCCATAAAAATCTTTAATTATGTAATAGGGTGTAAAGGGTACGGTATCTACTTTCGAATTTACCCCTAAAGGATTATTTGAACCAGCATTATGTAAAAAAATCAAATGTAAAATAGAAAAAGCAAAGATTAAAAAAGGGAAAAGGTAATGTAAACTAAAAAAACGATTTAAAGTCGCATTATTAACAGCATAACCTCCTCAAACTCACTGAACTAATTCACTACCAAAGTAAGGAACAACAGTTAAAAAATTTGTTATTACAGTAGCTGCCCAAAAACTCATTTGACCTCAAGGTAAAACATACCCCATAAAAGCAGTTAAAATCATTAAAAGTAATATAATTACACCAGATATTCAAAGTAAATGGCGCGGATAGTTATAAGAACCGTAGTAAAGCCCTCTAAAAATATGTATATAAACAATTATAAAAAACATAGAAGCACCGTTAGAATGAAAGTATCTTAACAATCAGCCATAGTTCACGTCTCGCATAATATGCTCTACACTAAAAAAGGCTAGATCAATATTAGGTACGTAATGCATAGCTAAGAAAATACCAGTTGTAATCTGTATTAACAAAAAAACCAGTGCCAAAAACCCGAAACCTCAAAAATAATTGAAATTTGAAGGACTTGGGTATGTTACACCGAATCGGTACAAGAAATTAAATATAGAATTCGACTTAACTACACGCACAAAACTATAAGTAATATCAGTATTTTATAATAAACATATGATTTACTATAAAGTATCAAAACCTTTATAATACAAACATAAATTTAACATTTCTTCCAAATCACTTTTATACACAATACTAATATCAAAATTTAAACCTAAATAATTCTTCATATAAGAAATTCAAGGTTCTATCATCTCCTCTACTAAACAGTGCGAATGATAGCTGAAATAGTTCTCTAATCAATAAACAAATTCATTATAATACTGATCTGAAGTATAATTTTTCTGATTAATATTTAAATATACACAAAAACGGTATCTAACCCCATACAAACGAATAAGATTAAGTAAAAATGAATCTAATGCAAATACATTTTCATTAGTGTTATAAAAATTAAAATCAGTTTTTTTTTCACCTAAAAAACAATCAAAAAAAAATAAACTTTCAAATTCAAAATTAATATCTTTAATATTATTACCATAATTAATACCTCTTAAACATAAAATAAAATTCTCATAATAATACTGAAAAAACAAATTAATTAATTTAGTGTAAAGTTTTTTTTTGTAACCAAAAAATTCAGATCTACGTTTAAAATAATCTTTCAAATTAAATTTAGAAATACGATTTATTTTCATTCTCATAAGAAAAAAAAACCAAAAGCGGGACTTTAAAAATTCCAAACGTTGAAATTTAAAAATTTTAATAGTAACTAATAAATAATTTAAAAAATAATCAATATCTAAATTTGAGTTCAATTTTTTTGTATAATTGAATTCGTATGCTCTTCTCATCTCTCAAGAAAGAGTCAATAAAAAAATTTTTTTATAAAGTGAAGTCTTTAAACCCCATATACGCCTTGCATTAAATTCAAAAAGAGCATCTTTCAGCTCTTCTAAAACTGCAAAAATGTCAGGTAGATGCCTATACGAAAAAGAAATATTTTTATTTTTTTTTCTTCTAATTAAAAATAAATTTATTAAATTTTCAAAGTATGCTCATATCTGCAGCTCTTGGTCCAGTACAATTATTTTTTTACAAAAAAACTTTTCTTTTCTGGAACGAATTGGAACACGTTTTAAAAAATCTTTATAACCAAAAATTAAATTCAACTTAGGTAAATTTATCAAAGTTTTTTTAAATTTTTTGCCTGTTAAATATTTTAAATTTTTAGAAAGAAATTTTAATTTTTTACTTTCTAATACTGTTTCAAATTCTTCTATAGATTTTTCTAATTGTTTATTTTCAGATTTTAATAAGTTTATATAATGATCCTTTATAACAATAGAAGTACGGAACATTTCCATTTCATCTATATTATCCAAAGAATTCAAAATACTTAAATATTCTTCTTTGGTTTTTGTTTTTAAAACAAGATATTCTAATTTATTTTTTCTTTGTTCTAAAGATAAATTATTTAAATTAAAATTTGGGTTAGTTAAAAACAGCATAAAAAAACCAAAAATTAATTTTTAACTTTTTTTAATTTAAATAATTTATTTTTAAGTTTAATAACAGCATTATCACCTAAAACAGATTTTAGTTTACGTCGTCAAATAAAACCCTCATTACGTAAATAATTTAATGTTCGATCCTGTAATGTCTTGTAACGAGTATAATTAAAATCTGTAATTGGATTTCCCCTAATGTTCATTAAAAAAAATATTTTTGACAACGGGCTTGATGATAGTAAAGCAGAAAAGTAATAACTAAACACTTTAGGTCTATAAAAAAAATTTAATATAAATTTAGCATCTCAATTAGTATGCTGGTAAAAATTTATATCTAAATTTACTCCAAAAAAGGTTTTTAAATCAAAATTAACAAAAACAAATTTCCAAAAACCAAGAAATTTTATAAAAAACCTCTTTAAAATTAAATTATAATGGGAAAAAAAATTTACACGTTTTCGTAATAAAAATTTAAAATTAGCAACTAAAAATTCTCTTAATATTAATAAAAAAAATTGTTGAAAACAAAAATCCAAAAAAAAAGGATCATTAGAAAAACGAAACTTATATTTTAAAACTTTAGAAAAATACGGATTGTTATTAATATAAAAAATTAAATCATCAACATAAATTGGATTACGCTCTAACATATGAATAAATCTACCACGTTCGTAATTAAATAAGATAAGTAATTTAGAATCTCATAAAGACAAATTTTTTTGATAAGACTCTAAATTATACTCCCCCAGAACTTCATATGGCAATCTAGATCTAGTCATATGAGATTCATATTTTCCTTGTAACTTTCTTAAGTCCGATTTTTGCCTTTCATATTTCGTTTTAAAAAGCCCAATTTTACACAATTTAATATCCGTATCTAAATATAAGTTACAATCTTTATTACAAATTCTATAAAGATTTCTATCTAAATTTAAAGAATAAAAGTAACTACTCAATTTAAAAAAAATTTTATAATTTTTTGTTCATCTGTTTTTTGAGTTATTTAAAAAACCAAAAAATCATTTTTTATTATTTAGATACAAAAAATTATAGTTGTATTTTAACTCAATTTTAAAAAAATTTTGGAAAGTATTGTTTAACAAAACATTAAAATTACTGGAAAAAAAAGCAAAGTCTATAAAAACACTATTTTTATCACTCAATTTTATAGCGTAAGGCTTGTTAGACTCATAAAAACTAGTTTCTGACAAAGACTCTAAATATCTTAAAAAAAATTTATTCAAACCTGCTGGCTTAACATAAAATTGAAAAAAATGATTAAATTTCCAACTTAAATCTTTATAAGAACTACCTGTATAAAAATTAATATTTTTATACAAATCAGTAGCCCGATTTCAGACATGATGAGACGCCAAACCGAGTGCCGACAAATTATCTAAAACACCGTCTATAGTTGTAACACCTATGCTTTTCATACCCTCCATAACTTCATTATAGCCTAACAAAGGAGCCCTTTTACTTATCATAGCAATATTACCTTGTCAAAAAATAGAATTTAAATTAACCGGCAACTCATTTAAACCATCCATTATATTACTATAAACATCTGGAGATATAAAACCACTTATTGGAGTTGAAAATCTTTTAATTTTATGATCCTGAAGCTTGCGTTTAAAAAACTCAAAATTTATTTCACGTTCTTTATATTTTATTTTTTCTTCTAATTTTTTTTTTTTTTCAATTTTTTCATCTAAAACCTTTTTTAGTCTTATACCCTTTTGTTCCTCTCTAACCAGGCGTCTTAAACGTAAATTTAACTCTTTATTCATAGTATTATCTAAAAAAAATACCAAAAATTACAACGCCTGATATAGTTAAACATGAAATAATTCCTAATGAGTAACCTGCTTGAATCAAAAAATTTTTAAATCGTTGATCTCGTTCAATATCCAAAGGAAAGTATTTATAAGGTGTTTTACCTGATAGACGAATTTTTAACCATCGAAGATAAAAGTTAGTTATTTCTTCGTCTATAGCACTATATATAACAACTTGAAAAACATTTTTAGGTTTTTCACTTTCACCTAATAAATATTTTATATGAGAAACGTAGTCAGGTTTCGGGTAATACAAACTTTTAGGGTAAGCACCTCTCATATCAAGATTATAAATTATATAATTTGAGCTTCATTCAGATTCTGGACCAAAGTCTTTATAAACACATTCTCTCCAATCACTAGCAGCACGATAATCCGGATAAATTAAAAAGGTAAGATACAACCAAAATTGAAACAAATCTGAAGTTTGATATCTACCTAGCATAAAAAGTGGATCAGTAAAAGGATCACGTTGTAAAAAACCTGGTTTTGGTTTAACTTTAGAAGACTTAAACTTACTCATAAGTCTTTCTTCTGAAAAAAGGTCACGAGGGTTTCCAGAAACTTTAGGGCTTGACTTTTTATCATGACCAAAATCAACCATATCAAAAGGAATTGAAGGAGTCAATGAAGTAAGTCAATCCGCTTGATCTGATGTACGAATAATTTCTGTCATGGCCTCCTGACCTAATTGATATAAAATTTTTCTACGTACACTTCTATAATCCCCAAAATAAAAGTAAGCACCTACATCTTCATCTTTAAGAGATGAATTATCATCCCTGGGATCTATAATCATATTTAAATTACCTAAGCTTAAATTTAAAGCATCGGACTCCAAAGAAATATAATCTTTATTTTTTTCAATATCTGCTGTATTTCACAATCAATTATCATTATCTAAAATATCACTCTCGCAAAAACAAACTATAAAAGTTATAAAAATTATATAAAAATATAACAAAATAAATTTTATTTTATCCAGCATAATCTATGTTATATCATTATCTTTTGATTTTGACATTTTTCTTTTTAATTCGTAATGCAACGCCATCAAAGTACTATCATGTTTAACTCTTATTATGTTTTTAGAATTATTATCATTATCGCTGTTAATTACTTGAAAAGGTTGATATCTTTCAGGTAGTAGCATTAATATACTTCAACCAATCATATTTACAAAAAATAAAATCGTCATAGGCTCTTCTTCTCTTAAATTTATATATTTAAAACGTGAATACCCAAAAAAGTCAAAGAGTAATTCGCCTTCTCTAGAATAAAGCTCTATAAAAGTAGGCGGAGTTGGGGTATAAGGACGATTCCAATAACAGTACTTAGTAACTATATGAAAAGGTCTCATATGGTTACAAGGTTTTAAATATTCAGTCACAAAAGGGCTTTCTCAACGATCAATATCTGAAACTTCAGGTGCAACAAGCAAAAATGTAAATGGATTATAACCTGGATAAGGGGTATCACGATAAACTCACCTAGCTGGTACTTCTAGTCTAAAAAGAAAAATATCTTTAGAGTAATTAAATAAAAACGGATCAACTGCATAATTACGTACTGTTCAACGACTATAAAGATGTAGTATAGACATATACTCTTGATCATTTATTCAAAGAGATTTTGGTATAATTAAATATTTCAAAAATTTATTAATTTTTTCATATAATAAATCAAGTAACAAAAATATACTTTTTAAAGCTGGTCAAATATTACTTTTTATAGTTATTATTAAGCAGTTTAAAAATGAATAGACCTCAAAAAAAATATAACAACCTGTTTCAGTAGTGACTAAAAATACTATTAAAATCATAAAAAAAATTTTTATTAATAAAAAATTTTTTTTATGATTTTGAGGGTAGGATTTAAAAACCAAATCTTTAAAATCATCCCTTTTATTTCAAACTATTTGAGTGCGGTAAACTCGTTTTTTCATATTATTATATTCTTCGTAGTTTTTTTCTCCGCATGCCGTTATGTGGTAGCGGTTTTCTTTCAAGCAATTTTTTTATTTTAAACCTCTTGGTTTGAAATAAAGTATTTAATGCAGATTGCATAAAAAAATTTAGATTACTTTTTACTACAATAGTTAACCTATTTATTCTATAACTCAAAAGTTTATAAATCAAAATATTTATTGCTTCTACCGCTGCTTGATGAGAGCCTCTAATAGAACGCTTAACATCTGTTTTACCTCCTGAATAAGAAAAAATCACTCTTCCATCTAAATCAGTAACGGTAAAAGCAAAATTATTTAAAGTTTGTCTCAAGTAAAATATAGCCTCGTTGCTATTATTACCTAATACATACTTTTTTTTTATAATTTCTAATTGGTGTTTTTTTAGACCCTTAGGGTTTGTAAGTTTAACAAGGTTAGTATTCTTATTTAACAACATAATTAAATTTTTTTATAATTATACCAGTTTTGATCTTAATCTTCTTTTAGTTCGATGATTGTCACGAGTTCTTTGTCCATGAGCCGGAAGTCCCATATTATGCATTGAAGCTTTAACAGATTTTATATCGTCAAATATTCTTAAATTATTTTGTCTAGACCTTATAAGTCCCGTACCCGTCATATACCTAGATTTTGCTAAAAAACTCATTATAGTATAATAATAATAATTCATATGATATACTCGTGTTGATTTACCAAAACCTATTGTAGAAAAAACATTATCTGACCTATGCAAACCAATCCCTTTAACATAAGCTAAAGAAGATCTTAAATTAGTAATAGCTTGAAGTTTAGTTTCCCTAAAAAAATACATACTCTATCTTTGTTTACCTGTCCTTAACAAAACTAAATTTGTAGGTCTAAGAATACCGCTTAATTTGTATGGGTTAATTGGCCTTAAAAGTAAAATATGTGCTCCCACATCACCAACCCTTTGAGGGTTATTACTAAACAAAATTATAGATTTAGGTGTTAATTTCATAACAACATTTTTTGGTGAATAAATATAAAAAAAATGACTCTGGCCTAAGTAAACTCTACAAAAATAACTGCCTAAAGCTTTAATTTTAAAACCTAAACCAACTAACTTTAACTCCATAAAATAACCCATACTTAAACTTTTATATAAAGTCAAAATATTTTTATAAACATTACTAAAATTTTTTCTATCACTTAAAAAATTTATCTCAAAAAAATTAGAATCACCATAAGATTTTAAAAACAAAGAAGGAAAAGGATAAAAAAAATTATAGAGATTTACTCCTCTAGTACCTAAATAACTTGTTAAATAAAAATTCGGATAAGTGAAACAAAAACTACTATTTTCAAAAACAAATTTTTTATAATTACTATAATTATTATACGACTCCATAAATTAGAATAAAACTTTTAAAAGTATTTTACCTGAAATTTTTTTAGTTAAAAATTTAGCATCCATAGAAGTCATTATACCTAAGTCTGTAGAAATAACATAAAAACCGCTTGAAGTATTACATTTCGCAGCTTTCAAAAGCTTATCAAGCGGTAAATATTTTTTCCAGCCGGGTTTAGAAACTAAACTTAATTCAAGCAAAAAAGGCTGGCCAGCTCTATATTTTAAAAAAACACAAATTGAATCTTGATCCACAATAAAAAAACTCACTATCACCTTATTTTCATAAAGAACCTTTAAAATTTGTATTAAAAAATTTGAACGTCGTATGTAAACATAACGTTCACGCCTTAAATAGCCCGATTTGATTTTCGCCACAGCATCTGCTAATATAGATGTAAAAGACATAAAATTACCAACTAGATCTTCTTATACCAACTGCATTACCTTGTATGCATTCTTGGTGAGCTACAATTCTAGATACTTTTAAAAACTTAACAATAGATGCACCACGGTAAGTAGCAAAGCATCTTGGTCTAAGTTTAGTTTTATAAGACCCCCTATATTGTAATTGAATAGGTCTTTTTAGTAGAGATTTAACTTTAGGTTGTACGTCTAACCTAGATAATCAAAAATTTAAACGTTTAATCCTTCATTCCAAAGGTTTCAATTTTAAATATATATATGAATTTCTTTTACGTTTACTGAAATAAGCGCCTCCCGAAACTAGATTAACCATATTTATTAGTAATTTTTAATTTTCAAAATATTAAAAAACGGTGAAACAAATGATTTCAATAATTCTTTAGAAGTTCTATTATTCAAAATTGATTTATCCAATAAATACAAGTTTGAAATATTTTTTATATAAAAATTTAAAACTAAAATTTGATCAATTTTAAATAAATTAGGATCATCTGCTAACTGAGGTATAGAGGCGATATTTACAAGTCTAATTTGAGGTATATAATTATTGGCTTTGCTTATTTTTGAAGGCTCGACTTTCCAGTCATATCTAAAAAAATGATTACCTCAAAAAACCAATTTTTCTAAACTTTTAAACATGTAATTCCTTCTAACAATTAATTGTATATCGCCATCATAAAACTTCTCATTTTTAAAAACCTTAGTCCTAACAGAAGTAACAAGAGGACACCCTTCATAAAAATAATTAAGCAAATAGGCTGATTTAAAAGATTGATCGTCTCCCGTAGAAGATTCAAAATCTTTTATAGTTAATGAAAATATTATTTTTTCATAATTAATTAAATTATTGTAGTTATCACTAGAATATTTAAAAAAAAAAATATCCTTTAAAATCGATTGATTTCAATAAGAAAACGAAAATTTTCGAACTTTTTTCATAATTATAATATATAAGTAGCTATAGAACCAAGACCAGGATATCTCAAACATGTTTCGCGCAAGATCGGTCCTTTTAAACGATTAGTCACAGGGACATTTTTGCGATTTATTATTACACAAGCATTTTCTCCAAATTTTATAAAAATACCAGGCGCTCGAGAAAATCTTTGACCACTACGAACAACTAATGCACGCCTTATAGCACCCTTAGAAACTTTTTTTTTTTTGGGATCAACATTTTTTAAAACAACTACTACGCGGTCACCTATGTGGGCAGTTTTCTTTTTATAGGGCCCTAAAACTTTTATGCATTTTACAATACGTGCTCCCGAGGAGTCTGCAACTTTCAGTCTAGTTAGTAATTGTACCATAAATACTTAATAAGTAAAAATTATAGGTTGAGTACCTATAGGTAATTTTTTTTTTGCTTTTTTAAAAGCTTTCAAGCCTATCCTCCTATTAGGTAAAACCATTTCATATATAACTTGACCTTTATTAACAGGTGCCACTCAATGAGAATGAGATCCTTTACCTTTCCCCATACGAACTGCAACTGGTTTCTTTGTAACTGGATGAAACGGGTATATATTAATACAGAATTTAGTTTTCTTTTTTATACAGCGACGTATTACTTTTCTAGCAGCTTCTATATGATTTGCAAGTAATTTACCTGTAGTACAAGATTGTATACCAAAATTTCCATATGTTAATTTAAAAGATTTGCTAGAAATTCTATAAGGATTTAAAAACTTTATATGATGTTTTCGAAATTTTAAATTGTTTAAACCAGAGCGCATATTAAATTATTCTATAATTAACAATTTTTTCACCTATTTCTTTATCTTTTCTGTTTAGCCAAACCTTAATACTACAAACACTATTACGTAAAGAAACCGCCTCATAACCATAATCAAAATGAGTCGACAAACTATTAAGTGGTACTTTTCCACGCCTAACTCATAAAGAAGTTTTCCTTTGTCGTCTATTAAATCTACCTTTAAAATGTAATTTGTAACCCCAAAGAATTTGATCTTTCTCGAGCAAAGCATTCAACTCACGCTTAATAGGCGTCAATAGCTCGGTTAACCTGTAGTGTTGAACAAAGCGCCTAGCCATATATCTTGCCATAAAAGCTGCATTTACATCTAAACTATGTAGCGCAAAAAGTGCAAACTTAACAGGATACCCTGTAATTTTAAATATATTTTTTGCCAGCTTATTATAAAACATTTGTCAAGTATCTCTATAATAAACGTGATAAAAAACCTGCCTAAGTATTAAATTCCAAAAAAAACCAGACGCACCTGATCAAAAAGAGTCCAATTTTCTCATATTTACATAATACCCATCTAAAGTATTTGGAGATGGAATTTTTGATTTGAGAGCGTCTATTCCATAAAGAAATCCGTTCTTTCGTTTAAACATGATTTTAAAAAAGTAGCCAACGGTAGCTAAGGATAACTCAGGATTAGTAGTTAAAAGATTAGGTAAAAAATGAAGGTAAAAACAAAAGATTGACCACCTTAACTTTCTCATTAATTTCTTATATCTTCTTCTTTGAGATTTCGTATACCATATTTTAAAAGGTGGTTTTTTATTACTTTTATTAAATTTATTAATTGATTTATTTAATCTCTGACGTTTTCATCATTCTTTTCTATAATATTTAGCATCTCAACCCTTCACACCCCCATGCATTCTCCTAATTTCAAAGGTTCAACTAAAAAGGAACATATTAAATATAAATAAAAATTTTAGACCATCGATTTTATTAAAACTAAAAATATCTACATTTCCAATAAATTTTGAACTAAACGTTTGTTTTACTAATAATTTTAAAAATCTTGATAAAAAACGTCTATACTGCCAATTATTAAAAACTCTAGGAAAATAACGAGTATATCCTCGTAATTCATCTTTTACTTGATTTACGTAAAGAAAAGTATTAATATATAAGCAATTATTTTTAAAATCTAAATGCGAATAACCATGAAATCCGATTAAACGTTCGAATTTTTCATCGGTCAACATACCATCTAGATACTCTTTAGTTTTCATAGCACCTAAAAATAATTCAGAATAATATAAATTTTTTATTACCCAAGAATCATGCCAAAGTGTAGTTTTACCAGCTCTTGAACCTATTGGATTTACAATTCTTCCCATAAAATATTATTTTCTTCTTTTAGATTTCTGTTTTTTATTTTTTTTATTTTTTATGTGAATAATACCACCTCTACGCTTAGTAAAACTAAACCCACCTAAATATTTTCATATAGATTCAGTATTATACATAGGTATAGTTATAAAACGTCTACCATTATATAATTTATAATCGGTATTCAAAAATTGGTTACTTAAAAACAACGAACCATCATAAATCTTCACGGAGGGTTTATTTTTTTTTAAACGATCATAAAAGTTTAATCGATAACAATAACTAGGTAAATTAGGTAATTTTCAAACTGAACGCGGCATAATTGTTATCTAAAAACTCGAAAATTTCTAGAAATTCTATAAGCTTTAGTTACTGTAGGTTTCCCTTTTGTAATCTTACCTCAAGGTGTAACAGATGGTCGCCCTCCTGATGACTTACCTTCACCACCACCATGAGGATGATCAACAGGATTTTTTGCCACACCTCTAACAATTGGTCTAAATCCAATTTTTCTGGAATTACCTGCTTTTATTCTGTCTTTATACCAATGCCTTGAGTCACCTACTATACCAGCCGTTGCTACACAATTTGAATCTAATACCAGATTTCAACCAGACCTTAATTTTAAAAATGACTTATTATTAGATGTTTTTTTAAACAACTTAGCAAAAGTGCCTGCAGATCTCGCATATTTTGCACCGTAATTAGGTACTAATTCTATAGAATTAACTAGGCTACCAGTTGGAATATACTTTAATAAAGAAGAACTGCCTTCAGGTATCAACTCGCTATTAGTTAACATAGAAAAAACATTATCACCTGCCTTAAGATTTTGCGTCGCCAAAATCATATAGGAAAAACCTTCATTTGTAACAATAGCAGCCACATTCGCTGTACGCCTAGGATCTTTAAAAATTTTCAAAACAACACCTTGTGATGCAAATCTCCTTTTAAAATCTATTATTCTATAAAGCCTTTTTGAACCCGAAGAACGGGAAAATACAGTGATACGGCCTTGATTATTTCTACCCGTATTTGTATTTCAACCTACGTTTAATCTACTTTTAAAATGAAATATCTTTTTAACAGCCATAATTTAATAATTAATTAACTTTTTTAGGCAATCTAGTTACTATTCCAGCACCTATAGTTAAACTACCTTCCCTTAAAGCAAATCTTAAACCTTCGTTTAAAGGAATTTTTTGATCAAATTTTACAGTGAATGTTATAGTGTCTCCTGGCATAGCTATGCTATCTTCAGGTAAAGTAACAGTACCAGTTACGTTAGCTGTCCTAAAAAAAAATTGGGGTTTGTAATTTGAAGAAAAAGGTTTTGATCTACCACCTTCTTTTTTTTCCAAAATATATGCTTTTGCTTCAAAAGCATCATATATTCCAAGTGTACCAGGTGCAGCAACAACATCACCCCGGCCAACATTCTTTCTCTTATTTTCAGTTAAAGGAACGCCTTTAACCAATATACCAACGTTTTCTCCGGCTTCTGCATATTCCAAAACTTTTCTATACATTTCCAAACCTGTACAAAAAGTTTTTATAATTTTTTTATTTAAAATTTCTATCTCATCATTTAATTTAATTTTACCTTGCTCAATCTTGCCAGTCAAAACAGTACCTCGGCCAGAAATAGAGTAACCACTCTCAACAGGCATTAAAAATGGACTATCAACAGGCCTTTCCGGTTGTTTGATATAGCTATCTACTGTTGACATTAATTCTACTATTGAATCATAACCTAATCTTGATGGGCCATTTTCCTCAAGAGCTGTTCTTGCAGAACCAAAAATAAGTGGTAAATCATCTGGGAAAGAGTAACTACTAACTAGTTCGCGGATTTCTATTTCAACAAGATCTTTCATTTCTTTTTCTTTCAAAGCATCCATTTTATTAACGTAAACGACCATGTAAGGAATACCAATCTCTTTAGCTAAAATAATATGCTCGCGTGTCTGTTCTTGAGGCCCCTCTGTAACAGCAACGACTAATATAACTCCTTCCATTTGAGTGGCTCCTGTTATCATATTTTTTATATAATGTTGATGGCCTGGACAATCTATATGAGAATAATGCCTGTTTTCAGTCTCGTACTCTACATGAGAGGCATTTATAGTAATACCTCTGGTTCTTTCTTCAACATTACTATCAATATCATGATAACTTTTAAATTTCGTGTTAGTATCCTTTAAGGCTAATACTTTCGTAATAGCAGCAGTTAAGGTCGTTTTACCATGATCAACATGACCTATAGTACCTATATTACAATGAGGCTTACTACGTGTAAATTTTTCTTTTATAACTTTTGCCATACTAACTTAATACAATATTTTCTTTTTTATTTAAAAATTTAACAGCCTTTAACCTTTCTGCTAATACATTAGCGAAATAAACCTTTTTTATAATTAAAGGATTTTTAACAAAAGGATTATGTAGTAAAATCGTTTTAGAATCCATATAATTAAACGGGTTATATATAGGCGTATAATAATCTCTGTATAAACTAGGAAATAAAGTTTTTTTAGTAAAAAGCTTAACAGGATTAAAAACTTTAGTACAAGTATAAGCAAAATTTTTATTTACAAATTTTATAAAAAAAGATTTTGTTTCTAAAATAGTATATATCACTATAAAAAATAAAATTAAACCAAAAAGAGAAATATAAGACCCTAATGAGCATATATAATTTCAAAATATATAAGCATCAGGATAATCAGGTATCCTTCTCGGCATACCAGAAAGCCCTAAAAAGTGCATTGGGAAAAATGTCAAATTAACACCTACAAAAGTAACTCAAAAATGTAGCTTTGATCAAATTTCCGGATAAGCTCTGCCGATAAAAAAAGGTATTCAATAATAGAAAGCTATAAAAAGCGCAAAAACTGCGCCCATTGAGAGGACGTAATGAAAATGAGCCACAACATAATATGTATCATGGAATGCTATATCTAAACCACTATTGGCGAGTACAATTCCGGTTAAGCCCCCAATAGTAAACAAAAAAATAAAACCTAAAGTAAATAGCATAGGTGTTTTAAATTCAATTAATCCGCCGGCAATAGTTGCTAACCAACTAAAAACTTTTATACCCGTCGGTACTGCAATCATCATTGTTGCAGCTGTAAAATAGGCCCTAGTATCAACGTCTAACCCAACAGTATACATGTGATGAGCTCATACTATAAACCCCAGTATACCGATAGATAACATTGCATAAACCATACCAACGTAACCAAATATAGGTTTATTAGAATACTCTGATACAGCATGACTTACTATACCAAAACCAGGCAATATTAAAATATACACTTCTGGATGACCAAAAAACCAAAATAAATGCTGATAAAGAACTGGATCACCGCCGCCAGATGGATCAAAAAACGAAGTATTAAAATTTCTATCAGTCAATAACATAGTTATAGCGCCTGCCAAGACCGGTAAAGAAAGTAAAAGTAAAAATGCAGTAATTAACACAGACCATACAAATAATGGTAATCTATGCATATAAATACCAGGAGAACGCATATTAAAAATTGTTGTTATAAAGTTTATTGCGCCTAAAAGAGAAGACACTCCAGCAATATGTAAACTAAAAATAGCAAGATCTACTGAACCACCAGAATGAGATTGAATTGATGATAACGGTGGATATACAGTTCAACCTGTTCCTGCACCTAATTCTACAAAACTTGATGATAATAATAGCAAAAAAGAAGGTATTAATAACCAAAAACTTAAATTATTTAATCTAGGAAATGCCATGTCGGGTGCGCCTATTAAAATAGGTACTAACCAGTTACCGAAACCACCAATAACTGCAGGCATCACCATAAAAAATATCATTATAAATGCATGAGCAGTTACAATAACATTATATAATTGATAATTACCAGCAAGTATGCCAGAACCTGGAACCCCTAACTCCATACGTATTATAACTGACATCATAGTACCTATAACACCAGCTAAAATCCCAAATATAAGATAAAGAGTTCCTATATCTTTATGATTCGTTGATCATAATCAACGAATTACTCAAGCTCTTGATTTTATCATTATAATCAATGAGTTAACTCATTGATTATAATGATAAAATCAAGAAAAAAATACTATATGCAAATCAAAAGCTTCAAATTATTTAACCATGACTTTTTTCTTCACCCATAAAAATTTTCTTATCAATATAAATTTTTAATTAATATTAAGTATATTAAAATTTGGTCCAGCCACAGGTTCCCCTACGACTACCCTGTTACGACTTCGCAGCGATCCTTAACGCCGATGTAATAAACGGTTAGCTGGCCGGGACTTTGAATTTTAAGCTTTGGTAAGCTTAAAGGAGCGGATTTAGATTATCGGCAATGCTACTCGGTTCATGTCAACCTGCGCCAATTTTCCCCGCGTGACGGGCGGTGTGTACTAGGGCTTGGTTTGGATTCACCGCGACGAACTAATTCGCGATTACTAGCGATTCCTGCTTCATGCTCTCGCATTTCAGAGAACAATCCGAACCTTGGCGATGTTTAAGTAAGTCTTGCTTAGGATCACGCCTTTGCAACTCATTGTTATCGCCTTTGTAGCACGTGTGTAGCCCAGTCTATAAAGGCCATAACGACTTGACATCGACCCTTCTTCGCACAAGATCTCCGTGTAAGTATCTAAAGGGCCTTTGCTTTCTACTAATAATATTATTAGTAAAGGTAACCATCTTCAGACAGGGGTTGCGTTCGTTAAAGGGGACTTAACCTGACGCCTTGAAGCACGAACTGGTGACAGCCATGCAGCACCTGGCCCCCGGTGATTCCCTTTACGCCGTTCTTTACATAGCTATAGGTATAGCGTAAGGCACCATCAAAATCTAGTTGCGAAACTACCGGCAGGTCATTGACTGGTAAGATTCTACGCGGTATATCAGATTAAACCACATGCTCCACCGCTGTGACAACCCTCCGTCAATTCCTTTGAGTTTAAACCTTGCGGTTGTAATACTCAGGCGGGATGTTTACGGGTTTCCTTAAACACCAGATAAATCACTGGCATTTAACATCCATCGGTCAGGGCGTGGACTACCCGGGTATCTAATCCGGTTTGCTACCCACGCTTTTGCACATTAGCGTCAGTTTTCCACTAGCAGGACGCCTTCGCCGGTTGGAGGTCCCCTACAATTTTTGCGAATTTCACCTCTACACTGAGGGTACCTCCTGCTTGCTGAAAACTCTAGTCAAACAGTACTTAAGACCTTCCCAAGTTAAGCTCAGGTATTTTGCCTCAAACTTAAATGACTGCCTACATGCCCTTTACGCCCAATCAAGTTGAATAGCACTCGCCCCCTCCGTTTTACCGCGGCTGCTGGCACGAAGTTGGCCGGGGCTTTCAGAATGGTGCATGTCATTATTTACACCAAACTTAGGAGTTTACAGATCACCCTTCCTCCTCCACACGACATAGCTGGATCGAAGTTTCCTTCATTGTCCAAGATTCCTCACTGCTGCCTATAAAGTTCGGGCCGTACTTCCTTCCCGTTGTGGCTGGACGTCCTCTCAGACCAGCTAGGCATCATAGGCTTGGTAAGGCTTTTAATCCTACCAACTACCTAATACCGAAGGGGCTCCAGCGCCTACGCAACGAAGCTTTATTAGATACCGAAACCGATACCTATCTTATCAAGGATTAGCCTAGATAGACGAAAGATTCCCCTTTATTACTCACCAGTACGCAATATAGAACCGTATTCGGCCTATAGTTAACTTGCATGTGTTAAGCCTGCCGTTAGCACTCACTCAGAGCCAGGATCAAACTCAATCACTGTTGTGTCTCTAACAATAGAATTGTTAGAGCTAGTTTACATCTTTGTTTTTAATTCGCAGGGGGTGGGACTCGAACCCACGGCCTACAGGTTATGAGCCTGCCGAGCTGACCTACTGCTCTACCCCTGCTCTGGAGTGGCGGGATTCGAACCCACGTAGAACGCATCCAAAGTACGTCGCCTACCCTCTCGGCCACACTCCAGTGTGAGCGTGACAGGACTTGAACCTGCAACCCTTTGGTTAAAAGCCAACTGCTCTACCAATTGAGCTACACGCCCTGTACCTATTCGGAATTGAACCGAAACCACCCGAGTGCAAGTCGGGTATTCTACCTTTAAACTATAGGCACTCAGGGTAGCGAGAATCGAACTCGCAGCAGTTAGTCCCAAGCCAACTATGTTACCATTACACCATACCCTGATATTCGGGTGTGACAGGACTTGAACCTGTAGCCTTTTGATTAACAGCCAACCGCTCTACCGATTGAGCTACACACCCGATATTAATAAGAAAACAAACCCAAATATGCTTATAAAATATCTAATTATACCACTAAAGCACCAAAACTCCACTTATACAGGGTAGCAGGATTTGAACCCACATTGCTGATTTTGGAGACCAGTGTTCTACCATTCCGCCACACCCGCGGATGATAATAGATAATAAAATAAAGGGTGAATGATGGGAATTGAACCCACGGCCGTCGCAGCCACAGTACGCCGCTCTACCAACTGAGCTACACTCACCTTACTTAATTTACAATATTTGAGCCCAAGAGGATTCGAACCTCTAATCTCGTCCGTTATGAGCGGAGTGCTTTAACCGTTAAGCTATGGGCCCCAAAACCCCGAGTGGGATTCGAACCCACGGTACTTTGAAATTGTACTACTCTTTAGCAAAGAGTCGCCTTAGACCACTCAGCCATCGGGGTAACGCATCTTAAGGGACTTGAACCCTTAACCCTCGGTTTAGAAGACCGTTGCTCTGCCAATTGAGCTAAAGATGCAAAAAGATCATTTATAGGTGTGACAGGAATTGAACCTGTAGCCTTTCGCTTATCAGACGAATGCTCTACCGATTGAGCTACACACCTAAAAAACAAAAACCACGAGGGTAGCAGGATTTGAACCCACATTGCTGATTTTGGAGACCAGTGTTCTACCAATTGAACTATACCCCCTCTAAAAATTATTTTAAGATTTATAATAATAAAACAACTATTATTGCATCTTAAGGGACTTGAACCCTTAACCTTTGGTTTAGGAAACCACTGCTCTACCTTATTGAGCTAAAGATGCAAAAAAATTTCTATTAGCCCGAAGGTGGAATTGAACCACCATCAAAAGTTTTGCAAACTTCTGCATTACCTTTATGCTATACGGGCATAAACATTTCTAAAATGTAAAAACAAAAACAAGCTACTGTAACATAATTACTCAATGTCTAACTATTATTTAACTAGTTAAATAATAGTTAGACATTTTTACTTTCCCTTGTCTTTCACTTTATATCCTCTAACTTTTTTTGTATCCATTATCTCTCAATAAATGTCCAAATCCATCACGTGATAGTTCAAAATTCTTGTAAAACAAATTTCTAATAAGGCTTTTAAATAGATAAAAAAGAGGGTAAATAAAAATTAGTACATGTAAGGACACGATAGCTTGTTACACAAATGGTTGCATGGGCTGCAACTAACTTCACAGAATCAAATAATGCTGTTAGTTGTGTCAACTGAAAGATTATGACAATACAATATAGAAGGTTGATAGGAGGTTCAGAAAAGATGATAGAGGTTCAGAATCAAATAATGCTGTTAGTTGTGTCAACTGAAAGATTATGACAATACAATATAGAAGGTTGATAGGAGGTTCAGAAAAGATGATAGAGGTTCAGAATCAAATAATGCTGTTAGTTGCAGCCCATGCAACCATTTGTGTAACAAGCTATCGTGTCCTTACATGTACTAATTTTTATTTACCCTCTTTTTTATCTATTTTATTAATGATACCCTTTTCTTCTACACGTAATTTCGTAAACTCGTTCTCACTAGCAACTTCTTTTAGTTTTTCTTCTGTACTGTCAACCTTACCATTTAATTTATTCCTTTCTTCTAAGAAGTTCTCTCTAGCCTTTTTTAGATTTAAATAGAAAGGTGACAGCCATATAAGAAATCTTACATAACGTTTTACTATAAATATCAATATTAATGCAGTTATTATTACTAAACTTCAACCTACTATGTATATTGGAAGCTTTAAACTAAAAGATAGATTGTTTACCAATACATAAACATGTTCAGTAAAACTAAATCAAGATTTATCAACAACTGTCAATAGTTTACCTATTGGTCCAGCCTCTTCTAGTTTAAAGCTTTCTGGGGCTGTTCTATATTTACTCAATTCCCTGTAAGATTCCACACCTAATACAGTGTAAAAACCGATTTGTGCGTATCTAATTGTAGATTTAATAAGTGGACGTATAAATCTTATTAGCATAGATTAACATAGGTTAATCTATGTTTTCTGGCTCGGCGGCTAACCCCGGGCCATCTTCTAGGCTATTTCAAATAGCCAATTTCTCCTCTGCGGAGGTATTATCGCTCAAAAAACGCCTCAGTAACTCAGAATTTGGATCAGAAGATGAACCAAAATCTGAATCAGAAGACAAATCAGAAGATGAATCAGAAGATGAATCAGAAGATGAATCATCCTCTTTAACACTCTTTCAAAACCTCCAAGCTTCTGGAATTAAATTGTATAACTCTTCCGCCTTTTCTGCAACCCAACATCCTGCTATAGTAGTACATCTAGAGTCATTATAGTAATAATCGTAACTAATCAATGCAATTGGTGTCAATATTACCACTACAGTTATCATTCCTAATGTTGCTAACCATCATGAACCCCCATCGTTAACCGCATTTTCAACTGCTGTAGTTGCAACAGTTGTAGCAAAATCTGGTGAATTACTTTCAACTTTCATCTTAGCCAGCTCTTCAGCTTGGCTTTCTGCTACTGCCCCTAGTGTTGAATGAAACGTCATCAACTCGTTTGCGATTTCCTTGTTCATCAAGGCACTGCTAAAGTTTGCATCTTTGTTAGCTTTTGCATTGCTGCCTAAAAGGTTTGCTATATTTAACATATCATCTAAATCTTCAGCAAATCCTGCCAACCATGCAGAAACACCGGTTGGTATACCTAATCTGACACTATACTTACCAATGAATTTCAAACTTCATATTGCAGCTTTACCACCAATCACGTTGATTGCAATCCAACTGTAATTCCCGCTTATTTTTGTCAATGAATAAAAACCTTTTGCTCCTCAACAACTTATGTTGCCGATTTTACTCAGCGCTCATGGTGTTGCACTGATTGCACTGTAAGCTGTGTTACTAATGAATCTAATAGCTCCGCTACGCATCAGTGCACTTACTACTGCTTGTGTTCCGATAGTTTGTAGTACACTTATTAGTATACCACTACCGATAACAAAACCTGCGCCAGCTAAACTACTCAATACACCTGTATTAACGTTCTTAACCGAATCGTTAACACTTTGAACAACTCTAGGGCTGTTCCTTCATCTTTTACTCAATTCATCTATATGACTTAAAGTTTCGTTTACCCTGTTGTTTTTGTTTTGCATGCTTCTAAGACCGTGCACCGTTGAATTACCGGTGAAAACTCCTCATACATTTTCGAAAGTATTTTTTCTTTTAGATATTTTAAGCATAATAATTTTAATAATAAAAAATAATACAACTTTTTAAAAAAAAAGTATTTTTAAATACTTTAAAATCTCTTACAGTGTAAAAGAAAACTTTCTCTTATTTTTTAAAAGAATTAAAATCTTCTTAACTATTTTTTCAAAAACAGGATACTAAAATACCGGGGGGCCAAAACCTTAATTATTTTTCAAAAACAGGATACTAAAATACCCCCGGGATACCCCCGGGGCCAAAACCTTAATTATTTTTCAAAAACAGGATACTAAAATACCCCCGGGATACCCCCGGGGCCAAAACCTTAACTATT
>Ga0081526_100117_pt1 | contig 56216 bp, 43 predicted proteins | sample HotLakmasection2_FD_70991 | JGI IMG/M metagenome (GOLD analysis project Ga0081526, IMG submission 70991) | Hypersaline microbial mat communities from Hot Lake, Washington, USA - Section #2 (SPADES assembly) (version 2) | ecosystem: Environmental > Aquatic > Non-marine Saline and Alkaline >... | reverse complement strand
ACCAAGAGCGTTAGAAGTAAATATGAGGCATGGCTGAGTTCATTTTGAACAATGCTCTGGTATTGTTTAGCTATCATATTTAATAGATAGGTTGGGTGTACTAACTTCGACCTATCTTTTTTTTTCGGAGCAGTCTGCATCAACCGCTACATAACGCTTTTGACCACCGCTGTCTCCCTGTCAGGATCCTAAGCGTTTCGTGCTAATTTTCAGAAAAGTTGTTCTCTGCATCCATCAAGGATCGCCCTCCACAAGAGTATAAAATTTCTTCTAGGGTTTTATAGATTTGCGAAAAATTGGGCACGATAGGTAAGACTAATCTTGGCAAAGGGTAAACATTCGGGTGTTTTTCCCTGTTCACCGTCACAAATTGGGGCACTCTCGTTAAACTGGTGTCTAGCTCAGTTTAGAGACAACAAAAGTAGACGAGGGAGTCTGCCTTAAACGCTAGGACTGTGAACAGCCGCCATTCAGGGTGACGCATAATATATTTCCCTTCGTTTGCAACGACAAACCTCCTTCTACTACCTCAGTCGGATACCTCAGTCGGATTGGATGTTAGAAAACTGATGTTGGAAAACCTCAGGGGCACATATTTCATTTACGTTCATGACTGAGAGACGCTAATCTGAGAGAGCTACACTCTTTGCCATCCCCTTCAATCGTTTCCAGAGGAGTTCGCCGTGGCAACTCATAAGATTTTGGTAATTGACGACAGCCGAGTCATTCGCAACATGGTGCGTGATATGTTGCCGAAGGGCAATTTTGAAGTTTTAGAAGCAAAAGACGGCGTTGAGGGTATTAACACCATTCACCAGGAACACCCAAACCTCATCATGCTCGACTTTTTGCTGCCACGTATGAGCGGGTGGGAAGTCTTTCAAGAAATTCAGGCAAAACCTAATTTGCGTGCGCCCCTCGTGCTTATGTCTGGGCGAAAAGAAGAGGTGACTGAAAAAATTCAAGAACCCTTCGAGTACTTCGAGTTCATCGAGAAGCCCTTTGAACAAAAGGAGCTGGTCGAAGCCATCAAATCTGCGATGGTGAAGTTTAAGAAGTGGCCCCAGCCTGTTATGTCGGCAACCCCGGCGGCAGGCGGTGCAACGTCTTCAGCAGATGTCGAAGCCCTCAACCAGAAAATTGAGAAGATGCAAGCCGAGATCAATATGCTGAAGAAGCAGATGGCGCAGATTCTCAACTTCATCAAGCAAAAGATGAAATAGCCTTATGCATTTGGCTGGGTCATTCTAAGTGGGTAGCCCTGAATAAACGAAGCTATGGTGGGGTGCGCCAACCGTCGGGAGGTGCGCCCCACTGGTTGTATTTCGTATGTGATACTTAGGCGATCTCCAGAAAAGAATATGCCTATTTTTTGAGAGAGGGCGCGGCTTAGCCGCGCCCTCTCTCAAAAAATAGGCATATTCTTTCTCAGAAATCTCCTTAGCTAGAGCCGTTCGAGAAACTCTAGCAGATCTGCCATGTCCTGCTCATTGGGCTGAAACTGGGGCATGGGGGGCGTATCCCCACTCACGACTTGATGGATTAAGCCCGCATCAGATTTGCGGGAAGACACATTTTGCAAACTGGGTCCTACTTCACCTTTGCCGAGTAACCCGTGGCAGGTTGCACAGTTCATCACAAAAATCTCCTGCCCACGCTCGACGTTGCCCTCGAGCGCTAAAACTTCACGAATATAGGGGTCAGAGTGTTCGACGTAATAGACCCCGCCCAGCCAAGCCAAAATAACAAATGCGATTCCCAAAAATAGGGAAACCAACTTGCCGAGCGAAGGCTGCTCTTGGGGAACGTCGCTCGTGCCCGGGTTGCTTGACAGTTGCTGATTATCCAAAAGTTCCCTTGTCAAAGTCAGACGACCTTCCTCCTCGATCTATAACTTAGATTAAGGTTTTTTGCATAGCTTTAGATATTTACACATATTCATTTTAGGAAGATCGGGAGAGAATGGGGAAAAGAAGGCTGAGAAATCAACATGCTGGATCTAATGGCTCAGATGGTTTTATGAAAATTAGGGTACCCATATCTAAAACCATTATCAAAAAATGTAAAAAATATTGAAGCTGATCCCCGGTTTTGGCTCAAAGAAAGTTGATAAGATCTTGAGTGACTTCTAAGGAGAATGCGCTGTGGTTGAACCTTTGCTGTCTGGGATCGTTTTGGGACTCATCCCCATCACCCTCGCGGGGCTGTTTGTTGCGGCTTATCTGCAATATCGCCGGGGTGACCAGTTGGGGCTGTAATGGCCGGGGCGATCGCCCATCCACATCCCTGATTCCATCACAATCCCTTCCAGGTACAAGCTTGGAAGGGATTGATCATTCAGGCGATTTCCAGAAAAGAATATCCTGACTTTTTGAAGGAGATCACTTTAGGAGATTTCTGAGAAAGAATATCCCCATTTTTTGAGAGAGGGCGCGGCTTAGCCGCGCCCTCTCTCAAAAAATGGGGATATTCTTCTTAGGAGATCGCCTAAACAAAAAATTCAGACCTGGATTAAGCAACGCCTCGACCTGTGTCAGGCGTTTATGGAAGGCGGAAGGCGGCGGAAGAAAGTGACAGCGGTGTTGCCATAAACTTTGGTTCGATAGGCTTCCAGGGGTTTGGCTTGCTCCAGTAAATGTTGCCACTCTGCCTCCGTCCAGCGTTGGGGATCGTGCTCTATTGCTAGCGCGCCATCAGCAGCCAGGAGGTGATGCTGGGCGATCGCCTGCAACACGGGTAGATACAACTCGCTGGCATAGGGAGGGTCGAAGTAGATGCGATCGAACGGCTGTCCTGCCAGGGTTGGTAGCTTTTGCACCACATCGCCGCGAATGACCCGCACGGCTTGTTCTGGAGACGCGATGCGCTTCCAGTTTTCCGCAATGACTGCACAGGCGCGACCCGCTTGCTCGATACCGATAACTTCGGCTGCCCCTCGTCCCAGAGCCTCGGCTCCCATTGCCCCAATGCCACTGCACAGATCTAGCCAGCGGCAGTTGGCGATCGCCCCCTGCCAGATGTTGAATACTGCCTCGCGTACCCGTGCGGGTGTTGGGCGCGTCGCTTGTCCTGGCAAGGTTTTGAGGGGACGATTTCCGTAGACGCGCAAACCCATAGCAATTTTGGATTTTGGTTTTTAGGTTTTGGGACTGGCTCAAAAACTAGGGGGCAGCTACGGCGAGTTGTTGCTGCTGGACGAGGGCGACGAAGTTTGCCAGAAGCTTCAAGCCAGCGGTGGAAGACTTTTCGGGGTGAAATTGGACTGCCATCAGGTTGTTGCGGGCGATCGCCGCTGTGACGGTCTGCGTTCCGTGGGTGATGGTTGCAGCGACTATTGCTGGGTCGTCAGGGGCAGCATAGAAGGAGTGAACGAAGTACACCCAGTCGTTTGGCAAATCGTTCCACAGGGGTAAATCCGGTTGAGCGAATTGCAGCGCATTCCAGCCCATATGAGGAATGGTGATGCCGGGTTCTGGGTGGAAGCGGCGCACGTAGCCGGGGATGATGCCCAGCCCAGCCTCGTTGCCCTCTTCACTGCCTTCCAGCAAAATCTGCAGTCCCAGACAAATGCCCAGAAACGGTTTGCCGCTGGCAATAATATCGCGAATGGGATGAAGGAGATCGCGCGATCGCAAATGCTGGATTGCCGGATCAAAGGCACCAACACCGGGCAGCACCACAGCATCGGCTTGCTCCAATTCGCGGGCAATATCTGTCACATGGGTCGTTGCTCCTGCCTTTTGCAAGCCCTTGCAGGCTGAGTGCAGGTTGCCCATGTCATAGTCCACCACGGCAATGCATACCATTGATTTTCCCTCCGCCGTATCGCAGAACACTCCTACTATATCGGAGAGTCTGCCTGACCTGCGCATTCTGAGTAACAAAGTGGGCGATCGCACCCGGTATTCCCCGGCTACAGCCGCATTTCGGAGCATTTGGGACGGGCGATCGAAGCGGTGTTGTTGGGCAAATCCACTCCCGCCGAAGCCCTAGAAGAAGTCCCGCGTCGCCTGGATCTGATTTTGAATCAGTCTTGATTGCCTGGGAATTTTTGAGCGAAGATTCGTCATGCCCATGAAAATGGGCATCCATGCTGGCTCATTGCTTGAGCCGTTTACTCTTGCTGGATTCCCGCCTTCGCAGGAATGACGGATTGCAAAACCTGATGAATTTCAAACATCGCGGCTTTCAACGCTGGATTTTCGCACCATGAAAAAGCAGGACGCTCCATCGAGCGTCCTGCAAGGTTTATGAGCTATTAGCAGGAATTAACCAACGGGTTGCAGTTCGGGAACTTCGCCCTTGCGGAGCACCACCTGTTGCTCGTCATCCACGTCCAGGATCACCTGGTCGCCGTCTTCCACGGTGCCAGATAGCAGCGCTTCCGCTAGCTCATCTTCCACCAGACGGGTGATTGCCCGCCGCAGGGGACGTGCGCCCAGGGTGGGGTTGTAGCCCTCATCCGCCAGCTTGTCCTTCATGGCAGAGGTGAGTTGGATAGTGATCTGGCGATCGCTCAACCGTCGGTTCACATCTTCCATGAGCAGGTCGGCAATCTGACCCACTTCCTCACGGTTCAACTGACGGAAGACGATGATTTCATCCAGACGGTTCAGCAGTTCGGGGCGGAAGTATTGCTTCAGCTCATCCATCACCCGATTGCGGATCTGGTTGTACTGCGACTCTTCCAGGTTATCGGCAAAGTTGAAGCCCAGACCTGCGCCGCCCTTCTCGATCGCCCGCGAACCAATGTTCGAGGTGAACAGGATCAGCGTGTTCTTGAAGCTGACAACGCGCCCTCTAGAGTCGCTCAGGCGACCATCTTCCAGCAATTGCAGTAACACGTTGAACACTTCGGGGTGTGCTTTCTCAATTTCGTCGAACAGCACCACGGTGTAGGGCTTGCGCCGCACCGCTTCGGTCAACTGCCCGCCTTCGTCGTAGCCCACATAGCCCGGAGGCGATCCAATCAGCTTCGACACCGACTGCGATTCCATCATTTCGGACATATCCACCCGGATCATCGCCTCTTCGGAACCAAAGACGGTTTCCGCCAGGGCGCGTGCCAGCTCGGTCTTACCCACGCCAGTAGGACCGGAGAAGAAGAGGCTGGCGATCGGGCGGTTGGGGTTCTTTAGCCCCACACGGGCGCGACGGATGGCGCGAGATGCCGCCTTGACTGCCTCAGACTGTCCGATCACCCGCTCATGCAGGCGCTCTTCCAGGTGCATCAGCGACAGCGACTCAGATTCGGTCAGGCTGCTGACCGGGATGCCCGTCCAGGCTTCGAGCACCTGGGCGATGTCCTCTGCCTCTACGAGGGGGCGTTCGACCTTTGGAGTGCCCTGGTCTTCGTTAGACTCATCCGACTGTACTGAACGGATTTTGACTTCCAGTTCCATCTCGCGATCGCGCAATTCCGACGCCTTATCAAAGTCCTGGGTCGAAACCGCCTGGTCTTTCTGCTGGATCACCTGACGCAACTGCTGCTTCAGCTCACGATCGGGCGATTGCAGTGAATAGCGTAGCCGAACTCGCGATCCCGCTTCGTCAATCAGGTCGATTGCCTTGTCCGGCAGTTGGCGATCGGCGATGTAGCGGGCTGCCCACTTCGCCGCCGACTCCAGGGCATCGTCGGTGATGGACAGACGGTGGTGCTGCTCATAGCGTTGCCGCAGTCCCCGCAGAATCTCGACAGTATCGAGCACGCTGGGTTCATTCACCATCACGGGTTGGAAACGCCGCTCCAGTGCCGCATCCCGCTCGATATGCTTGCGGTACTCATCCAGGGTGGTTGCGCCGATGCATTGCAACTCGCCCCGTGCCAGCGCTGGCTTCATCAGGTTAGCCGCATCCATGCCGCCTTCCAGAGAACCCGCCCCAACAAGGTTATGAATTTCGTCAATCAGCAGAATCACATTGCCGGCATCCCGCACCTCCTGCATGATTTGCTTGAGGCGTTCCTCAAACTCACCCCGGAAGCGCGTTCCAGCGATCAGGGTGCCCATGTTGAGGCTGATGATCTGCTTGTCGAGCATGGCGTCGGGCACATCGCCGTTGACGATGCGGTGCGCCAAGCCTTCGGCGATCGCCGTCTTGCCCACGCCCGGTTCCCCAATCAGCACGGGGTTGTTCTTGCTGCGTCGTCCGAGAATTTGAACGACCCGCTCGACTTCCTTCTGGCGTCCGACCACCGGATCCAGCCGCCCCTGCCGTGCCATTTCCGTCAGGTCAATGCCAAACTCTTGCAGGTTGGGTGCTTTCGATGAGCGTGAACGGGGAGTGCGAGCGCCCCGACCTCCGGCTGCTACCAACGGCTCTTCGCTGGCGGAGCGGATGACCTTGGCACGCAGCTTGTCCAGGTCGATCCCCAGCTTTTGCAGGACCCGTCCTGCCACGCTGTCTTGCTGCTGTGCCAGACTCAGAAGCAGATGCTCTGGAGCGACGTAGGGTTGATCCAGTTGCCGTGCTTCTTGGAATGCCTGGGCAAAGCTCTCTTTTACTTTGGGGGTAAAGGGAATTTCGGGGGGAACATAGCCAGCCCCTTTGCCCACAATATTTTGTACTTCTTGCCGCGCCGCCTCCAGGGTGACGCCAAATTCCGACAAAACTTTCTCGGCGATCGTATCTTTTACTTTGAGCAAACCCAGCAGCACTTGCTCGGTTCCCACAAAGTTGTGCCCAGAGCGGCGGGCTTCTTCCTGCGCCCCCATCACTACGGCGATCGCCTTTTCGGTAAAGTATTCAAACATATCGAACGTCCTCGACGAGTTTCTCCTGACACTGCTGACCCGAGCTATCGGTGAAGCTGGTGAAGCTTGAAGATGCAGCCGTCTCGCATGGTGTGAACAGGCGATAACAACGACCGACACGATACAGGTGCGCGATAGATGTCGAGCTATTACCAATGTATCGGGATTGTTTCAATTCATGAAGCTTCCTTTAGGTAGGAAAACCGTATCTTTAAGGACGAAAAAAGGTGGGGTGTGGTAAGCATCCTTTCCCCTTTGGAGGTTTCCGCACCTCTCCGCTATCGAAAAATCTTGGCGAAAACTTGATACTGAATATCAGTTTGATACTTCAGTTTGATACTGTTTCGCAGAAGAGAAAGCGAATGAAAGACGTGCAATTGTTTCAACCGACGCACTGGCTGGTTTCACGCAATACCAAGACGCCTGTTCAACTGATGCGGACGCGCGCAGGCTGCAAACTGCTGAGCGAACGCGAGTATGAACAGCACCTTGAACCCGCCTTTGAACTGCGTCCGCACCTGGGCGTTTTCTGTCGGGATATTCCAGTGATTGGCTACAAGCTAGAGCCAATACCCGTTGCTGCACCCGCTGCCGACGCTTCACCCGAAATCGAAGCGACCGTGTAGGAACTCACCCCCTTTTGGGAAAGCAGGGGCGGCTGCACCGCCCCTGCTTTCCCAAAAGGTTCTTTTTTCTCGGAACAGGCTAAGGATTGAAAATAAAATAAACCCCGGAATTTTTGATGAGAAGCGCGGCAGTGCCGCGCTTCTCATCAAAAATTCCGGGGTTTATTTTGTACGTGATCCTAAGGCGATCTCCTTCCAAATTGCCTCGCTTTCCTAAAAATCAACCGTCACAATATCAGGGGAGAGGGAAACCTTTCCCCTGATTTTTTGCACGCGTTCCCCGTTTCAAAGGGATCTGCGTAATTGTTGCGTTGTTTGATGTGCGATCGCCATGCAATCTCCCATTCTAGGGATGCCTCTATCCAGCCCCTCCCCCAACCTTGACCCCCAGCCAAAAGCCCTCATCGTCCACGAACGGCTCTGTCAGGTTTACGGCTGTCCCATCCCCTACTTCCACTCCCTCGATCCCGTTAGCGAGCTGGTCTCCTCTCTGCTGTCGCACCGCACTACCAACAGCAATTCGGGAAAGGCGTTTCGGCAGTTGCGCGATCGCTTTCCCACCTGGGAGGCGTTGCGGGATGGGGATGTGGCAGTGATTCTGGAGGCGATCGCCCCCTGCACCTTCCCCGAAGTGAAAGCTCCCCGGCTCAAGTCCGTCCTCCAGCAAATCACCGAGCAGCGTGGCGAACTGTCCCTGGATTTTCTAGCAGATCTCTCCGTGGAAGAAGCCCGTCGCTGGCTGGAGCAAATCCCCGGTGTTGGCCCCAAAACCAGTGCCGCCGTGCTCTGCTTCAGCACCCTGCGCCGCCCTGCGTTACCCGTCGATAGCCACCACCACCGGGTAGCCCTGCGCCTTGGCTTAATTCCACCCAAAACCGCTGTCGGTCTCTCCCACAAACTCCTTGCCGCCCAACTTCCCGATGACTGGAGCGCCCAGCAAGTCTACGACAACCACGAAGTGCTAATGCTGCATGGGCAGAAGTGCTGCCACTACCGCAATCCCCGCTGCCGAGAATGCGCCGTCCTCGACCTCTGCCCCACCGGGCAGCAGAACGTGACGGTATCCCAGTGATACCAGTTCCAGATCACAAATCCCGAAAATATTTTGTTGAAACGCTTGCACTGCAAGCGTTTCAACAAAATATTTTCGGGATTTGCAATCTGGAACTACTGAGGTTGTGTAATTTGGACGGGGGGAGGAGCGGCGATCGCCCCCTCATTCAAACTGCACAGATGCTCAATCACCTGCTCAGCGGAAATCAAGCGCTTCAAGACAACCTGCCCAATGCCTCCCTGAACCGGGGTATCCCCTGCTTCGGGCATCACCTCCACCATCAGCACCGCATCCTCCACGGAATACAGCCAGAGGGTTTCCCCCTTCTCGATCGTGGAAATGGGAAGCTGCTGGATATCGGGCTTGCGTCGCCAGGAAATCTCATTCCAGAGACCCCCCAACTCCCAGACCCGCCCTACCCGCCAGCCGTCAGACAGGAAAAAATATTTCATGCGCCTCCATGTCGTTTTTGATGCCAGTTCCAGGCATGGGTGAGAATGGCATGAATGTCAGCATACTGCGGATTCCATCCCAGGATGTCCCGTGCCCGTGCGCTGCTCCCCACCAGAGCGGGGGGATCGCCCGGACGACGCGCTTCGTGATCTACCCGGAAGTCGCGCCCTGTCACCTGTTTCGCTGCCTCAATCACTTCCAGCACCGAAAAGCCATTGCCATTGCCCAGATTAAACCGGGAACTTTCGCCCCCCTTTAATAAATACTCCAGACCGAGCACATGGGCATCCGCTAAATCAGAAACATGGATGTAATCGCGGATGCAGGTGCCATCGGGGGTGGGATAGTCGCTGCCAAAGACCTTGATGGATTCTCGTAGACCCAGCGCCGTTTGCAGCACCAGCGGAATCAGGTGGGTTTCGGGATCATGGTCTTCGCCCAAGCGCCCTTCGGGGTCGGCTCCGGCTGCGTTGAAGTAGCGGAAAATCACCGACTTCAGCCCATAGGCGACGTCAAAATCCGCCAGAATCTTCTCCACCATCAGCTTGCTCATGCCGTAGGGGTTGATGGGAGCCTGGGGATGGTTTTCAGAGATGGGAACTTCGGTGGGAATGCCGTAGCTGGCACAGGTCGAGGAAAAGACAAAGTTCTTCACGCCCGCTGCCTGCATCGCTTCGAGCAGCACCAGCGTGCCATATACATTGTTGCGGTAATACTTGGCGGGATTGGTGACAGATTCGCCCACATAGGCATAGGCGGCGAAGTGCATCACAGCGTCGATGGGGCGGCTGGCAAAAATCTGGTCGAGCAGGGGGCGATCGCTCGTATCTCCCTCGATTAACTCAGTCTTCAGCACCTCTTCGACCAGTTCCCGGTGCCCATAGACTAGGTTATCGAGCACGACGACGTTATAACCTGCTTGCTTCAATGCCAGCACCGCATGGGAACCGATGTAACCTGCACCACCTGTAACCAAAATCGTCGCGTTTTGTTCTGCCATATGCGCCACCAGAATTCTTTGCGTTGCCACTAGCATCTAACCCATCTGGTTGTTTTATAACAGGGGATCTAGAGGGTTCCACAAAACTTCATCAAACTCCTACCATCTTGAAGTTACGGGGAGGGTTAAACTCAGGCGTTTCTGAAAAAAATACCCCCGTCATTCCCGCGAATGCGGGAATCCAGCAAGTCTTCAGGATTTCAGCATCGGTGATCTTGGTACGCAGAGTCCCCGTCATTCCCGCGAATGCGGGAATCCAGCAAGTCTTCAGGATTTCAGCATCGGTGATCTTGGTACGCAGAGTCCCCGTCATTCCCGCGAATGCGGGAATCCAGCAAGGGTGAATAGCGCTGACCGATCAGCTTTCGATGGATGCCCATGAAAATGGGCATGACAAAGCGCTCGGCATGACCATGAAACGGCGTGAATCCTAAGGCGATCTCCAGAAAAGAAAATCCCCATTTTTCGGGAGAGGGCGCGGCTAAGCCGCGCCCTCTCCCGAAAAATGGGGATTTTCTTTCTCAGAAATCGCCTTAGACTGCGACGAAGCGCACCAGTTGGCTGAGCCGTTGCCGCAGGGTTTCGAGACCGAGGCGATCGCTCGCGGAGATAAACACGGCATCTGGATAGGTTTCCTTTGCCAGCGCCAGGGCTTCGCTATCGACCTGGTCGATTTTGTTGAAGGCGAGGAGCATGGGACCACAGGCGATCGGCATCTCCGACAGGATCTTGGTGACGGAGGCAATCTGGCTCTCCCAGGCAGGATGGGACAGATCCACCACATGCAGCAGCCCATCGGCTTCCGTTACCTCCTCCAGGGTGGCGCGGAAGGCATCGAGCAGTGAGGCAGGCAGTTCGTGGATGAAGCCCACGGTGTCGGTCAGCACCAGCGACAGGGTTTCGTGGGTGTCGGCGGTTGTGACCGTGAGGCGGCGACTGGTGGGGTCGAGGGTTGCGAACAACTGGTCGGCGGTGTAGACCTCGGCATTGGTCAGGGCGTTGAGCAGGGTGGATTTGCCCGCGTTGGTGTAGCCCACCAGGGCGACCGTTGGCACATCCTGGTGCTGCCGTTGTTGGCGGAGGCGCGATCGGTGTGCCTGGAGTTGGGTCACTTCCCGTTGCAGGCGGGTGATCCGCTTCTGGATTGCCCGTCGCTCCGTTTCCAGCTTCGTTTCCCCCGGACCTCGCGTCCCGATACCGCCCCCCAGTCGAGACATGGTGCGCCCTCGACCTACCAGGCGCGGCATCATGTATTCCAGTTGCGCCAGTTCTACCTGGAGCTTCCCGGCGCGGGTCTGTGCCCGTTGCGCGAAGATGTCGAGGATGACCTCCGTGCGATCGACCACCCGCACCCCAATCTGCTCCTCCAGGTTGCGGATTTGGGCGGGAGACAGATCCCGGTCAAATACCACCAGTGACGCGCCCAGGGTCTGCACCAGCAGCGCAATTTCCTGCACCTTCCCCTCGCCCACCACCGTTTGGGGATGGGGACGGGAGCGTTTTTGATGGAGGGTTTGCAGAACTTCACCTCCGGCGGTTTCCACCAGACGCCCCAGTTCGGTCAGGGTGTTGTTAAAGGCGGGGGTGGCGGTGCGATCGCTCAATAGCCCCACAATCAGCGCCCGATCCTGGCTGGGGTGAATCTGCCGCGCCACATACTCCCGCCGGAACTCCTCTTCCAGTCCTTCGACCAGTTCCAGAAAGTCCTGTTCGCTCAGGTCATCCAGGCTGAGGGGCGGCGACACCGTCCAGTCGGCTTCGGGATGGGGCACCAGATGCGCCAAAAAGCCCTTGCTGACATAGCCCGTGGCTCCCCCACCACGACGCTCAAAACCACCACCCGACAGCACCAGGCTCACATAGGCATCCAGCCGTTGCATCGCCATCGCCGTCAGACAGCCGTTGCTAGGAGCCTCTTCGTCCATTTGTGTCGCCACACAGCGGATGCCGCTCAGTCGCTCGGCACCATAACGGGGCAGTTCCAGCGGCGGAATCTGGGTTTGCCGCAGGGAGCCAACTCCCACGCGGATCACCTGCCCCCGACGGTTGATGTAGGCGCAGATGGGTTCTTCGATGTCACTGCTAACAGCCGCGAGCCGCTGCGCAAATTCGGGCGTAGTGAGGCGATCGCCCGGTAGCCGCTGGTGGTAGAGCCGCTGAATCTGTTTGATTTGGCTGGGTTTCAGACCCTGGGTGTTGCCGTGAATGGTTTCGATCGTCAAATTTGATTGATCCTTTCATCCTTAAAATGGCTTTGCCTGAATTGTATCAAGGGAATCTAAGGATGGGGATCGAGCAAGCAGGAAGAGATTCCCCTACCCCAAGATTGCTCCAACCAATCAATACCTTCACCATTTTTCTAAAACCCTAGATTTTGCGTGCGCGTCGCGCACGCAAAATCTAGGGTTTTAGAAAAATGATGAGCATGTTGACCAAATAAAAGCCCGATTTTCGGGAAAGCAGGTGCGGTGACGCCGCACCTGCTTTCCCGAAAATCGGGCTTTTGATCAGCTCTAACTCCAGTCCTCTTGCTGCCCCTTGGGGTTGCTGTAGACCTCGCCTTTGGCGTGGATCTGGCGGGTTTGCTCAAATAGCTCCTCCTCCGTCAAATTCCACTTTTGCATCGCCTTGTCTAAATCGCCCTGGATGTCTCGTGCCCCCGGAAAGCCCTGATAGCGGATGCGGAGCCGCGCCAATTCGCTGAGGTTGAGGTCGGTGGGCGACTCTGCCAGCAGCCGATCGACAATCTGGCGATCGCTCCTCCAGAGGGGATGGGTCTGGTCTTTCTGGGTGCTTTCAGACATAGATATAGGGGGTGAATGATGTATCTGCCGCTAGCTTACACTACCTGTTGCGGTTAGAGCGGCTTATGCATTACCCATGACTGTACCTGATAGCCCAGCTTCTCATAAAGCCGAATCGCGGGTTCATTAAATTCAAATACCTGGAGCGTGATTTGGCGATCGCCCCGCTCTTTTGCCCAGGTTTCCGCCGTATGCAACAGCACAGAAGCGATCCCTAGCCGCCGATGGTCGGGGGCGACATAGAGCAAGAAGATATTGGCATGGCGATCGCCCCCCACCTGGTCGATGGCGGTGCCCAGCCAGAGACAGGCGATCGGGTTGGGGGTAGCGGGCGATCGGTCAGCCACCGCTGGAACCGCCTCTACAAACCAAACCGGAGTCCTCGCCGAAAAATATTGATCAATCGTCTCTGCCAGGTGAGACAGCGATGTGTTGGGATGCAGTTCCCCATAGGTGCGGCGGGTCAGCTTCAGCAGCAACGCCCGGTCCAGTGCGCTCCCACGACGCAGCCGATAGCCATCGGGAAGAGGGGGAATCGTCACGCGTTACTCCCACTACATGGGCGCTTCAACATCCAACTCCAGCGGCACTCCGCGCACCAGTTGCTCCAGGCTAGGGGTAACATTTGCCAGCGCCCCTTCCGTTTCAGCGGGCTGCACCTGCCCATACTCATCCTCAATGGGCGCCGGTGCCATCATGTCACTGGGCAAAAAGATACGCGCGCTCACCACAACCAGCGCCAGCGCAAATAGCAAAACTACAAATAACGGGGCAATATATTGACGAAAAAATTGCATGGCTCAAGCCACCACCAGGTATATCAAGATTTGTATCGCTCTCTCTCATCCTACCGCGCATCGGGGAGCGCTGCGTTTCCGTTAGGCAGAGAGACAAGGGGTAATTTTAGAACCCAAAGACATTGAGATGTGAAGGATTGAATAGATCGAGATTTCGTAGGGGCGGGTTTCGCGGTGCTATTTGCCGTTTCCGGGGCTCACAATCCAAACCCGCCCATGCAGGGTTCCGCAATGAACGTAAATAAGAATGCAGGAATACGCATTGAATAGATCGAGATTTGGTACGGGCGGGTTTCGCGGTGCTATTTGCCGTTTCCGGGGCTCACAATCCAAACCCGCCCATACAGGGTTCCTTAGGGTTACCCGCTGCTTCCGGCGTTCACAATCAAAACCCGCCCACATAGGGGTTTCCGCGCCTCAGCCTTTAGCAGATGGTTCTGGAGTGTCGCCACCCCAAGGCGCAAAGAAGGGGAGCAAAGCCAGCCCAGGCAAAGCCGCGAGTAACGTGATCAGAAAGAATGTTGACCATCCGGTCTGCTCCGCGAGTTTTCCGGCAGGCGCGACGAGAATATCCCGGCTGACTGCCATCAGGCTGGAGAGCAGAGCATACTGGGTAGCGGTGAAACGGGCATTGCACAGGCTCATCAGAAAGGCGACGAAGCCCGCCGTTCCCAGCCCTCCACAGAAGTTTTCCACATTAATCGCCAGCACCATGAAGGGATAGTTCTGTCCCAGATTGGCGAGGATGAGATAGACGATGTTGCTGAGCGCCTGCAACCCACCAAAGACCCAGAGGGAGCGGTTGATCCCCAGTTGACTGAGTAACGCGCCACCCACCAGCGTGCCGATAATGGTTGCCAGCAAGCCCATGCCACCCTGAATCGCGCCGATATCCGTCTGGCTGAAGCCCGTTTGCAGCAGGAACGGCGTCGCCATGTTCTGCACCAGCGCATCCCCGTAGCGGTAGAGGACGATGAACAGCAGCACCAGCAGCGCTTGCCCAACCCCCGATCGCCGGAAAAACTCCGCAAACGGCATAATCACAGCCTCCTGCAGGCTGGCTGGCGGTTGCTCCTGATCCACAGGTTCCGGTGCCCACACCGACACGATGATGCTGAGTGCCATCAGTCCTGCCATCAGCAGATAGACGATATTCCACGGCAGTCGATCCGCCAGGATCAACGCCAGCGCTCCTGTAACCAGCAGGGCGATGCGGTAGCCCAGCACCGCCAGAGATGCCCCAGCCCCCATCTCCCGCTCCTCCAGCACATCGGTGCGGTAGGCATCAAAGGCGATGTCCTGGCTGGCGCTGAAGAAGGCGATGAAGAGGGCATTGATGGCTAACAAGCCCAATGCCTGCTGAGGACTTTGAAGGGACATGGTGGCGATCGCCACCACCAAAAAAATCTGCGTAATTACCAGCCACCCCCGTCGTCGCCCCAACCCCGGCGGCACAAACCGATCCAGCAGCGGCGACCAGAGAAACTTGAGGGAATAGGGCAATGCCACCAGGCTAAACAGCCCGATCGCCCCCAAATCCACCCCTTCCACCGTCATCCAGGCTTGCAGGGTTCGACTGGTGAGGAACAGCGGCAACCCCGACGCAAACCCCAGCAGCAGCAACGCCATCATCTTGCGGCTCTGGAAAACCTTGAGGTATTGGGGGAGGGAAGTCATGGGCTGGGATAAAGGTGGGGATGGACAGGTCAGTAGAGTGATGTCGATTCTCTCATAAGTCTGACGATGCCATAGGCAAATAAGAGCCTGCGAAAATGATCAAGTGATGTAACCCCGAGGGCTAGGTTACGTTGAATCCACTTCGTCCCCTCCATTCCCGTCACTACCGCGCAGGCGGGAATCCACCAGACTGAGGGCTGAACCGACAAGCCTTCTATGGATGCCCATTTTCATGGGCATGACGGAAGACCAAATGCTAAACCGACAAGCCTTCTATGGATGCCCATTTTCATGGGCATGACGGAAGACCAAATGCTAAACCGACAAGCCTTCTATGGATGCCCATTTTCATGGGCATGACGGAAGACCAAATGCTAAGCCGACAAGCCTTCTGTGGATGCCCATTTTCATGGGCATGACGATGGGCTGGCGATCTGGAGCGTAATGAAAATAGGTAGGTGCGATCGCACCTACCTAATACCGGAGCATGACAAACGAGCAAACCTGAACCGCTTAATCTAGACTTTGCATCCAGAAAGCGGTTGTGATAGCCACAAAGAGCTATCTGCCTCGTCCTTTGATGAGGCTGTTGAGAAAGATTCTGCGACTTCGCTAAGGATGAGGGCGATCGCCCCACCTGGCCCTACCTGACGGAGGTCGTGACCCCTCGCCAAACGCCAACCAGAATACCCTGGACGGTTACCTCGGAGGCATTTGCATCAATAGGCTCGTACTTCGGATTGCCGGGCTTGAGGGTGACCTTGTTGCCGCGGCGATAGAAGTACTTCAGGGTATTGCCTGTGCCTTCGACCCGTGCGGCAACAATCAAGCCATTCTTGACCCGATCCTGTTCGGGAACCGGGCGCATGACCACGAGATCGCCATCGGCAATCATCGCCTCGATCATGCTGTCGCCGCTGACCCGGAGTGCATAGTCTCCGGGGCGCAGGTGCGAACCGACAATATCCAGGTATTCGCCCTGTTCGGTGGCAGGTTCTAACAGACCCCCTGCAAATACCTCACCCATGATGGGAATGCCCCGTTCGGGTGCGTGGAGCAGGCGGATGGTTCGCGCCTTGCCTTCCGTCCAATCAATGTATTTTTTTGTTTTTAAGTGCTCCAAACGACTTTGAATAGGTGCAGGGGATTTTAGCCCCATTGCCTTCATCATTTGCCGAATTGAGGGAGAATGCTGGTTCTCCCGAATATATTCCACCAGCCAATCGTAAAGCTGTTGCTGAACCGTGGTTAGTCTTTCCATATTGAGTACCCGTTTGCCTGCGAAGCTCCGCAGTACATTTGTACCCAATAATACCAGTAATGTCTAGTATTTTTGAATTAATTTTGAATTAATTTTCACAAACTCTGGCTGAGGGCGTACTCATCGCCAGAGTTTGCGCAAGTCCTACGCTCTGGCAAAGCCCTTGCCACGGTGGGGAGAGGCTTTGCTGATGCAGGCTTCGAGTTGCGATCGCAACGCATCGTGATCCAAATTCTGCCCGATCAACACAAGCTGGTTCTTTTTCTCACCTTTCCATTCGCTGTCGTCCAGGGTGAAGCGCTTGCCGCTGAGGTGGAAGATGTGGCGGCGGGGGCTTTCCTCAAACCACAGAATGCCCTTGGCGCGGAACACCGACGCTGGGATCTGGTTGTCGAGGAAGTCCTGGAACTTGCGGATGGAGAGGGGGCGATCGCACTGGAACGAGAGCGAGGTAAACCCATCCATCGCCAAGTGGTCGGAATGATGGTGATGGTGCTCATGTCCGTGGTCGTGAGCATGGTCGTGCTCGTGGTCATGCTCACAGTGCCCGTGGTCGTGGTCGCAGTTCGCATGGTCGTGGTGATCGTGGGCATGGGCATGATCATGGTCGTGATCGTGGTCGTGCCCTTCCTTTGCTTTATCAAAATAGCGATCGGACTCAAACAGCCCGACGCTGAGGATCAGCGGCAGAGGAACCTGGGACTGCTTGGTGCGAAGGATCCGAGCGCCTTCCTTTACATCGCGGATTTTGACTTCCAGGGAATCCAGATCGGCTTCATCTTCGACCAGATCCGTCTTGTTCAGCAGAATGATGTCGCCGTAGGCAATCTGATTATGTGCCGCTTCGCTGTTGAATAGGTCGAGGCTGTAGTTGGCGGCATCCACGACGGTCACAATGGAGTCGAGGCGGGTCATATCGCGCAGTTCTGTGCCCAGGAAGGTGAGGGCGACGGGCAGCGGGTCAGCCAGTCCAGTGGTTTCGACCACCAGATAGTCGATGCGATCGCGCCGTTCCAAAATGCGGTAGACCGCTTCGACCAGGTCGTTGTTGATGGTGCAGCAGATACAGCCGTTGCTGAGTTCCACCATCGAATCATCGGAGGTTTCCGTTTGAACGATCAGTTCGTTATCAATACCAATTTCGCCAAACTCGTTGACCAGAACGGCGGTCTTCAAGCCTTCCTGGTTGCTGAGGATGTGGTTGAGCAGGGTCGTTTTGCCGCTGCCGAGAAAACCCGTAATGATGGTGACAGGCAGCCCTTGCTTGGTATCGTCCATTGCAGGCGTCTGGAGTGTAGCGGTTGAAGACATGGCGTGCGATCGCAACTAAAACGACGGGATAACGGTTTGAGCAACCTCGCCAACCTCGGGCGAGAGTCATTCTCAAAATTACTTCTCCTATTATTGCGTATTGCCCCAAGTCGTGACGATAGATTGATAGGCGGTTTAAGTATTGAATCATTGCCGAAAATTGCTGCGCGGCTGGTGGCTAGGCGGTTACAACCTTTGCCCCAATGTGTGCAATCTTCATCAATGGTCATAAACTCACTACAGAAAAAACTATAGCGTTTTGCAAGCGCGTTAAGTACAGCACATGGGAGGGGCGGCGCGCCGCGCCGCCCCTCCCATGTGCTGAAGCAACTTGCACACCGCTATAAAACCTGGAGTTTTTCGTTGCGGCGGCTTTGTCGCCGCAACGAAAAACTCCAGGTTTTAGAAGGGTTTTGATGTTTTGTCCTGTACTGAGATAATGGATATGAAGACATGAGCCTGGTCCCATGAGCCTGACGCTGTATAACTCCCTGTCCCGCAAAAAAGAACCCTTTGAACCCCTGGAAGCGGGCAATGTAAAAATTTATTGCTGCGGCGTCACGGTGTATGACTTCTGCCACCTGGGTCATGCCCGCTCCTACATCGTGTGGGACACTGTGCGGCGGTATTTGATGTGGCGCGGCTACCACGTTACCTATGTGCAGAACTTTACGGATATTGACGACAAGATTATTCGGCGATCGCAAGCCGACCATATCCCCTGGGAGCAAATCACCGAAACCTATATCCAGGCGTACCTGGAGGACATGGGACGGCTCAACATTCGTCCAGCTGACACCTACCCCCGCGCCACGAAGGTCATTCCGCAAATCATCCAGTTCATCGAACGGCTGATTGAGAAAGACTATGCCTACGCTGCTAATGGCGATGTCTACTACGCTGTCGAGCGCTTCCCCAGCTACGGCAAGCTGTCGGGGCGCAAGCTCGACCAGATGGAGGCAGGAGCCAGCGGTCGTGTCAGCGACGAGGAAACGAAAAAGCGCCACCCCCTCGATTTTGCCCTCTGGAAAAGCGCGAAACCCGGCGAACCCTCCTGGGACTCCCCCTGGGGCAAGGGTCGCCCCGGCTGGCACATCGAATGCTCCGTCATGGTGAAAGAGGAACTGGGCGACAGCATCGACATCCACATGGGCGGGCAGGATCTCACCTTCCCCCACCACGAAAATGAGATTGCCCAATCGGAGGCAGCGCTGGCGGCTCCCCTTTCTCGCTATTGGATGCACAACGGCTTTGTGAACATCAGCGGCGAGAAGATGTCGAAGTCCCTGGGCAACTTCACCACCATTCGGCAAATGCTGGATGCGGGTATTGAACCGATGGTATTGCGGCTGTTTGTGTTGCAGGCACAATATCGCAAGCCCATCGATTTTACGGATGAGGCGATCGCCTCTGCCCAAAATGCCTGGAGCACCCTCAGAGATGGGCTGCTATTTGGGTATCTGCATGGCAAAACTTTGGGATGGACGGATACACAAGAAGTAGGATTTGGGGATCCTGGCGTCATAAAAATCTCTCCTGACAGAGACAGCGAGGCAGTGCAGAAGTTCCGAAGCGCAATGGATGATGACTTCAATACCTCTGCGGCTTTGGCAGTTCTCTTTGCATTAGCAAAAGAGCTTCAGAAAGAAGGCAACCGATTGAATAGTAAGGAGGAGACAAAATTAGATGCTTCTACGTTACGGGAGGTCTGGGAAATCTTAGTCGGATTGTCTGATGTGCTTGGACTAAAGCAAGCGCCTCCAGTAAGCGGAAGGGCTGTTACGACGACTAACTGGCAGGGATCTACTACTTTCAAATTGAAGGACGAGAACATTCAAGCTCTTGTTGAAGAAAGATTGGCAGCAAGGAAAGCCAAAAACTTTGCCGAAGCCGATCGCATTCGGGAGGATCTGAAGGCACAGGGAATCATTCTGATCGACAAACCTGGTGGGTTGACAGAGTGGCGGCGGGAATAATTGTCCATACAAGTAAAAATTGGTAGGGCGATCGCACCTGAACCGTGACAAAAGATACAAAAAAAGCCTTTCTCTTACTCAAAACTGGTCTTGGCTCATGTGATACGGTCTTGACGAGTATTGTGATGTGTATTGCGGTGGCTATCTAATGTGATGGCTATCTAAACCGCTCTGAATTCTGTTGTAGTTGTCGCCAGGTGAAAATCTTTTTAACCTTTTTGATACCTGGGTCACCTTTTAGAGCCATAATCTACATCCAGACATTCGCTCAAGCCTCTGCTCCCGCTATTCACATAGAGTGTTCGTAGGTTTTCTCGCAATGTTCTTCGAATGTTCCCAAGAATAAACAAGGAGTTTAATGACCATGCCCCCCCGGAATAATCCTTTCGGATATCGGATGCGCCCCTCCCGTCGTCGGTTCTTACAATATTCCCTGGCCGCTCTCTCCGGCGTTGCGCTCACCAACTGCCAAAGCGCAACAACAACCTCTGAAGCCCCCACCGAAGCGGCTGTTACGGATGAACCTGCGGCCCCAGCTACAGACGAACCGCTCCACATTTATACCTGGGCAGACTACCGCAGCGATGCTGTCATTGCACGCTTTACCGAACGGACAGGGATCGAGGTGATTGCGGATGTGTACGATGCCAACGAAATCATGCTGGCAAAGCTGATGGCAGGCGGTGGCGACCAATACAGCATCCTCTACCCCTCTGACTACATGGTTCAGGAAATGATTGGGCTGGAGCTGCTGACTGAACTCGACCAATCCCGGATCAATGGGATGGACAACCTGTTCGATCGCTGGAAAAGTCCTCCCTACGACGAGAACAACGTCCACAGCATTCCCGTTAGCTGGGGAACTACTGGCTACATTTACAACAACGAGGTGCTCAATCCCGCTCCCGAAGATTGGGACTACGCGTGGGATAACCGCGAAGCTCTCTCCCGTCGCATGACCCTGCTTGGCGACGTGCGCGAAATGATCGGTGCCGTGCTCAAGTCCCTGGGCTACTCCTACAACTCCACCAGCGAACAGGAACTCCAGGAAGCCTATGAAAAACTGGTGGCAATTAAACCGCACGTTGCCAGTTTTGAATCCTTCGGCTGGGAAGATCGGTTGATTGCAGGTGACCTCGACCTCTGCATGACCTACTCCATTTTGGGCAACGCCCTGACTGCCGACAATCCGCAGCTCACCTACATCATCCCCAGCAGCGGTAGCTCTGTCTGGACAGACACCATGGTGATTCCCAAGACCGCACCCAACGTCGAAGCTGCCTACGCCTGGATCAACTTTATGATGGAGCCAGAGAACTCTGCTTTTGCGGTGACGGATCTGCGCTTTGCTACGCCTAATAAGCCTGCCTTTGAGGCATTGCCCACCGAACTTCAGACCGATGAAAAACTCTTCCCGCCCGAAGACATCCTGGCGAAGTGCGAAGGGATTATGCCCCTGGGTGATGCAACTGCGCTTTATGACGACCTCTGGACAAGACTCGGAGCCGCTTAATCGGTTGCAGTCGTTGAAATAATGCAAAGGAAAGCCAGGAACACAGAGTGTTGCTGGCTTTCCTTTGATGATTCAATGACGATGGCTAATCCGTGCCCTCTTTCAAAAAATCGGGATATTCTTTCTTGGAGATCGCCTAAGGATCGAAAATAAAATAAAACCCGGCATTTTGAAGAGAAGCGCGGCATTGCCGTGCTTCTCTTCAAAATGCCGGGTTTTATTTCGTACGTAATCCTAAGAAACCATCAAGACTGATTCAAAATCAGATCCAGGCGGCGTTGGGCTTCTTCTAGGGCTTCGGCGGGAGTAGACTTGCCCAACAACACCGCTTCGATCGCCCGTCCCACATGCTCCGAGATCCGGCTATAACCTGGGAAAACGGGGCGCGATCGCCCGTAGGGAGCCTGTTCCAAAAACACCTCCACCGCTGGCTGGGCGGCGATGAAATCTTTGTACCGTTGGCTTTGGCGCGATCGCACGTTCACAGGCAGATAGCCCGTCCCGATCGCCCACTCCGTCTGAAATTCCTCGCTCAGCACATACTCCATGAACGTGAGGGCAGCGGCTTCTCGCTCCGGGGTGGATTGGAAGAGGAACAGGTTCTCGCCGCCCGTGCTGGTTGCCGGACGCATGCCCGCTGGAATCGGCATCACCCCAAAATCCACATCCAGCGCCCCCAACTGCCCCAGCGTCCAGGGTCCGGTGAGTTGCATGGCAACCCGCCCCGCCAAAAAGCCATCCAGTTCATAGCCCCGCTCTGGTTGGGAGAGGACGACGGAGCCATCGGCGATCAGGTCTTGCCAGAGTTGGAGGGCGGCGATCGCCCCCTCCGTCTCCACCGTGACCACTGGAGGCGTGCCGCTGGTCGCCGTCAACTCACCGCCACCCCCCCACATGAATGGGAGCCAGGTAAACACCGTCCACTCGCCTTTTCCTAACGGCAACAGCATGCCATGCTGGTCTTGTTCAGGAATGGTGAGCGTTTGCGCCACCTCCCGCAATGCTTCCCAGGTCTGCGGCAGTTCCGTGATCCCCGCCGCCTCAAACAGGCTGGGACGGTAGAACAGCCCGACGTTGTTGGTGCCAAAGGGAATCGACCAGATATGGTCTTCCCAGGTCATCGACTCCAGCAAGGCGGGATCAAGCTGCTGCCCAACCTCGCTGGCATTCAGCCAATCCTCCAGGGGGCGAATCGCCTCCAGTTCTACCAACTGCCCCGTGAACATGGGCGCAAACCAGATCAGATCCGGCGTAGCATTGCCCACGATCGCCGCCAACACCTTGGGCGTCTGCTGATCCGACTGCCCCACATAGAGCGACTCCACCTGAATATCGGGATGCTCGGCATTGAACTTGTCTACCAGAACTTGCAGCACATCCCGGTTGGGGGGCGGGTTGACCCCATGCCACAGGGTCAGCTGCGTCACACCAGGGGTAGGGGGCGGAGCCACCTGGCACCCGGTCAGGCACAACACCGCTGCCAGCACCAGCAGCAACAAGGGACGAAGGAAGGGCGATCGCATTTTGGATTCTAGATTTTAGATTTTGGGTGATTTCTGCAAAAGAATATCCTGCTAACAGGAGTGCTCCGTCATGCCCATGAAAATGGGCATCCATTGCAAGCCTATCGGTCATAGCCATTTAGCCTCTCTGGATTCCCGCATACGCGGGAATGACGAGGGTATTTTCTTTTCCAGAAAACACCTTGGGTTTTAGACTCACAGGGCTTGCCCCGTAGGATGGGTTAGCGCCAGCGTAACCCATCACCCAGGCTTGCCAACCCGTATCACTAACCTATTGTGAGGCATGGCTGATTGGGAGTATGAATTTTTTGTTTGGAGCCGCGCTTCGCGCGTACTTGTTTAGCGTCCACTAAGACACCCCCTCTAACTCCCCCTTGGTAAGGGGGAGAACCAGGCTTCCCCCCTTACCAAGGGGGGATTGAGGGGGGTAAAACATCGGCTGCTAACAATAAACGCTAAACAAATACTTCGCGCGGCTCCAAACAAAAAATTCATATCTGGATTCAGCAACATCTACTGTGAAGCCTGCCACGGTTCAATCTGTCGCCGCTTCTGCGTCCCCATCGCTTTCCAGCGAAACCTCAATATCCAACTCCCGCAGGCGATTCAGCACCCACTCCTCCAGCAACTCGTCCAAAAGCGCTTGTCGTACATCGGGATTGTCGAGGGTCGCAGGCAAATTGTGCTCCAGCCGGAAGATGTACCAATTGCCCTCCAACTCCATCGGGTCCAGCACGGCTCCAGGCACCATGATGTCGAGCTTGGCACGCAGGGCATCGGGCAAATTTCCCCGGCTCACCTTGCCAAACATGCCGTTATACAAGCGATCTTCCGTAATTGAGTATTCCCGCGCCAAATTCTCAAAACTCGCCCCATCTTTCAACTGCAAGAACAGTTCCTCTGCCAGTTCTTTCTCCTGCACCACAATGCGCGAAAGAATCACCTGATCAAAAGTCAGCTTGCGCTCAATAAAGTATTCCTGGAGGCGTGCTTCTGCCAAATGTTCTCGCAGCTTGTAAACCCGCAACTCCATCAAAAACCGTTCGTGGAAGAGGTCTTCATCTAAGCCCTGATTTTGCAACCATTCGCGGTACTGGAAGCTGTCGGTCAGGTTATTGCGTTGCCGAAATTCCAGCATTTTTTGATCGACATCGGTGGGGGCGATCGCCAACTCCGGTCGCGTTTCAAATGCTTTTTCTAGTAGATATTGCCGCAAAACATTGCTGATCAAGCTATCAACTTCTCCCACCCGCTGAAGATAGTGAAAGGCTTGAGTCAGAGAAATTTCATCTTTGCCGTTGATCGTGATAAATGCAGGCATAACTTCTGTAAAAACTTTCCGGATTCAAAGTCCCTCTCCCCTCGGGAGAGGGATTTAGGGTGAGGGCAAGCTTAAACTTCACAACAACCCAAATCTACCCAATCCTAAGCCAGCATTCCTTCTGCGATCGCAACCGGAACGCCACTGACCGCAATCATAACGTTGCTCGACTTGATCATGGCATAGACCACCTTACCAACCTGCAAGCCCAGGCGTTGGGCAGAGGTCGTCGTAATCACCGCCGTAATCTCAACCGTTGGCGCAATCTCCAGAATAATTTCAGTATTGACGCCATCCTGGTTCAGGTGCAGGATTTTGCCCCGCAGCAGATTGCGAGCGCTGACCTGGAACGGGACGGGCTCGCCCATTGCAGCATCCGACACGGAATCTGGCTCGGATGCCCTGGGAGAATTGGCTTGAGTCGTTTGAGAGGGTCCTGACGCCGCCGCATCTAACCGCCGCACCAACTCGCGCAAAACCTCTGTTTTAGACCGTTGCGTGCGCTGGCAATAGTCTTCCAGCAGTTGCCGCTCCTCAGATGTTGCCTGAAACGTGATCCAACCTTGATTTTTTCTGGGCATCAATTTAGCATACCAACTAAGTTGGTAATTCCTTTGTGATTTGGCTCGATTTTACCAATAGGTTCCGGCTTCAACCTTCGCATCGCAACAGGTTGATACGTTCTAGCCCCTTCATCCCCAGGTTTTAACTCTATGAATAGACGGTTGAATAGACGGTTGAATAGACGGCATTTTACAGGTTTGTCGGCATTGGCGTTGAGTGCGTGTTTGGCGATCGCCAGTTGCGCCCAACCCACCTCACCCACTGCGACCGACGCGACCGACGCGACCGCGACCGAATCCAGCGAACCCATCGCCCTCACCATCTCCGTCGCCGCCAGCGTGCAGGACGCCATGAACGAGATCCAGGAGTCATACCAGGAAGAGGCTCCCAACGTCACCATTACCTATAACTTTGGTTCATCGGGCTCCCTGGCACAGCAAATTACCCAGGGCGCACCCACCGATGTGTTTCTGTCAGCCTCCAAAAAATGGATGGATGATTTGGAAGATCAGGGGCAAATTCTAGAAGGCTCTCGGCGGGATTTGCTGGAAAATGCGATGGTGCTGATTGTGCCCCAGGACAATACCGAGATTACGAGCTTTGAGGTGTTGGGCACAGGGCAGGTCAGCCGTGTGGCGATCGGGGAACCGGAAAGCGTGCCCGCCGGAAGCTATGCCAAAGAAGTGCTGACCAGCCTGAATCTGTTTGATGGCTTGGAGTCAAAACTGGTTTTTGGCAAGGATATACGCCAGGTTCTTTCCTATGTGGAAACGGGCAACGTGGATGTGGGGCTAGTGTATGCCACCGATGCCCTGGTGTCGGATCAGGTGAAGGTGGTGGCGACCGCTCCAGCGGAAACCCACGCGCCCATCGTCTATCCCATCGCCGTGGTGCAGGACAGCGAAAATGCAGAAGCCGCCCAGGCATTTGTAGACTTCCTCTCGACGGATACGGCGATCGCCATTTTCGAAGCCTACGGTTTCACGATGGCAGACTAAACCCTGCCCGCCCCCCACACGGATTGTCTCCCCATGCCCGCTGACCTGACCCCGCTCTGGATCTCGCTGAAAACGGCGATCGCCGCCACCGTCTTTGCCTTCTTGCTGGGCATTGCGATCGCCCGATGGATGCTGACCTATCGGGGCAGGGCACGGGGGTTGATTGATGGCGTGCTGACGCTGCCTCTCGTGCTCCCGCCAACAGTGGTCGGATTCTTCCTGCTGCTGCTGTTTGGGAAAAACAGCCCGGTGGGGCAATTCCTCGACCAGTTCGGCATCACCATTATCTTTACCTGGACAGCAGCGGTTATTGCCTCCACCGTCGTGGCGTTCCCGTTGATGTACAAGACCACGCTGGGAGCCTTCGAGCAGGTGGATGCAACGCTGATCAGTTCGGCGCGGACGCTGGGAGCGTCGGAGTGGCGCATTTTCTGGCAGGTGTTGCTCCCCCTCGCCTATCCCGGCGTACTGGCAGGAACGATCCTCGCCTTTGCCCGTGCCCTGGGCGAGTTCGGCGCAACCCTGATGGTGGGCGGCAGCATTCCGGGCGTGACGCAGACGATTCCGATCGCCATCTTCTTTGCCGCAGAAGGGGGGCGCATGGGGGTGGCGCTGGCATGGGTGCTGCTGATGGTGGCCGTCTCCCTGGTGGTGATTGCAGGAATTAATTACGGAAATAGCGGGCGATCGCCCCTCCACAGCCGCCCCAATCCGCTAGTGTTGCGCGGGTTTAACTGGGTGTTTTTTGGGAAAAGGGACCACAGAGGTACAGAGGGCAGCGAGAAAAGAGAGCTGCTCTCCCCTCATCCCCCCATCCCCCCATCCACTCCCTTACTCCCTCACTCCCCCACTCCCCCACCCACCCAACTCCTGGTCAATATCGAAAAGCAAATCCCTGGTTTCCGCTTACGAGTCAAGTTCCGCACGGACGAGGAGCCGTTGGGGCTACTGGGGGCGTCGGGTTCGGGGAAGAGCATGACCCTGCGGTGTATTGCGGGATTGGAGACGCCTTCGGCGGGGAAGATTGTGCTGAATGGGCGGGTGTTGTTTGATGCGGCGGCGGGGGTGAATGTGCCGAGTCGCGATCGCAAGGTTGGCTTGGTGTTCCAGAACTATGCCCTGTTTCCCCATCTGACGGTGGCGCAGAACATCGCCTTTGGGATGCAGCGGTTGCCCAAGGCGCGGCGGTTGCCGGAGGTGCAGCACTATCTGGCGATGATGCATTTGGAGGGGTTGGGCGATCGCTATCCCCGGCAACTGTCGGGTGGGCAGCAGCAACGGGTGGCACTGGCACGGGCGCTGGCGATTCAGCCGGATATTTTGCTGTTGGATGAGCCGCTGTCGGCGCTGGACACCTATCTGCGCAGTCAGGTGGAGCGGCTGCTGGTCGAGGTGCTGGCGCAATATCGGGGCGTGACCCTGTTCATCACCCACAAGCTGGAGGAAGCCTACCGCGTCTGCCGCACCCTGATGGTGCTGGATGCGGGCGAGATTCTGGCGGAGGGCACGAAGGAGGAGATCTTCGAGCGTCCACCCACATTCCAGGTGGCGCGGCTGACGGAGTGCAAGAATTTTTCGGAAGCCCTTCGGGTCGATACAAATTGGGTAGAGGCAACGGATTGGGGCTGCAAGCTGGAGGTGATTGATCCCGTCCCCCCAGATGTAGCGTTCGTTAGCATCCGTGCCCACCACATCCTGTTTTTGAAAGGGCAAAATCTTAGCAATGTCTTTCCTGGCTGGCTCGCCATGATTAGCGAAACCCAGCATCGCATCTCCCTCTACATCAAGCTACACAGCCCCCCAGAGTCGCCCCAGGACTATCACTTGCAGGCAGAGGTCTACCGCGAAAAGTGGGAACTGATGCGCGATCGCCCCTTCCCCTGGAACATTCGTCTCGATCCCGTGCGCCTGATCGTTATGTCCCGCTAAATCCAAGGCGATCTCCAGAAAAGAATATCCCGATTTTTTGAAAGAGGGCGCGGCTTAGCCGCGCCCTCTTTCAAAAAATCGGGATATTCTTTCTCAGAAATGTCCCAGGATCACGATCCAACGTCCAACACAACATTCAACACAACATCCAACAATAGAAACAAGGCTTGACTACATAACAACATGCTCGCCATTTTTCTAAAACCCTTGATTTTGTGTGCACGGAGCGCACGCAAAATCAAGGGTTTTAGAAAAATGGAGAAGGTATTGATGTAAATAAAGCTATTTTGTCTCTATACCGATTAGCGAGACACCGGGGGGAGAATCGGATGATTCGTAAAGTGGAGCTTTTGGAGGCGATCGCCGGACGCAATCGCGGCATCATCGCGACCCAGACCGAGCAGACGGCTATCCTGGCGGCGATCGCCCGACTCGAAGACGACAACCCCAACCCCCGCCCCTTTGAGGCGAAGGAGAAGCTGAATGGCAACTGGCGGCTGCTCTACACCAGCAGCGAGGAGCTACTGCGCATCGATCGCTTTCCCCTGCTCAAACTCGGACAAATCTATCAATGGATTCGGTTGGAAACCTCGGAAATTTTCAATGTTGCCGAAGTCCAGGGTTTGCCTTTTCTTGAAGGCTTGGTTGCCGTTAGCGCAACCTTTGAACCGACCTCCGAAAAGCGGGTACAGGTGAAGTTTCGGCGGGGTGTATTGGGGCTACAACGGCTTGTCGGCTATACCTCTCCCGGCTCGCTGATCAAGAAGATGGATGCGGGCGATCGCCTCCTTCCCCTCGACTTCTCCATCAACAGCGACAACCAGCAGGGCTGGCTGGAAATCACCTATCTCGACGACGACCTCCGCATTGGGCGCGGCAACCAGGGCAGTGTCTTCGTTCTCCGCAAAGCCCCCTCTCTCTAGAGGTGCTCCAACAAACAGAAGTGAAAGCAGGTGAGGCAACGCCTCACCTGCTTTCACTTCTGTTTGTTGCTCAGCTCCGAGAGTCCTCTGCGTCTCTGTGGTTCACTCATGGGAGGATAGAACTACTACAGGTCATCCCTATCCGATCGAGAGAGTGTAATGAAAGCCGTTGTCATGACTGCCGCTGGAGATCCATCGGTCTTTCAGGTGCAGGAGTTGCCCCTGCCGGAGTTGCAGAGCGACACCGAGGTGCTGGTGCGATTGAAAGCAGCGGGGATCAACCCCATCGATACCAAAATACGGCAGCGGGGCACCTTTTACCCCGACCAGATGCCCGCCATTTTGGGACTGGATGGGGCAGGGGTGGTGGAAGCAGTGGGAGCCAGAGTGCGCGAGTTTCACATTGGCGACGAGGTTTACTTCTGCAATGGTGGTCTGGGCGGGCATCCTGGAACCTATGCGGAATATGCCACTGTTGAGGAACGCTTCCTTGCCCATAAGCCCAAAACCCTCAGCTTTGCCGAAGCGGCTGCCTTGCCCCTGGTTGCCATCACCGCATGGGAAGCGCTGTTCGATCGCGCCCGGTTGAGCGCAGGGCAACGGGTGTTGATCCAGGCGGGGGCTGGCGGGGTGGGGCATGTTGCCATCCAACTGGCGAAACGGGTAGGGGCGACCGTCTGCACGACCGTGAGCACAGAAGCGAAAGCGGCATTTGTGAAAAAGTTGGGAGCCGATGAGGTGATCCGCTACACCCTGGATGATCCCGTGGTGCGGGTGATGAATTGGACGGACGGTGCGGGGGTGGATGTGAGCTTTGACACGGTGGGCAAGCAGGTGTTGTCCCAATGCTTTGCCTCTACCCGCTACTACGGCGATGTAGTGTCGTTGCTGGCTCCGTCCCAGGATACGGTGTGGAAGGTGGCGCGCGATCGCAACCTCCGCTTCAGCTTTGAGTTGATGCTCACGCCCCTGTTGCAGAACCTCCCCGATGCCCAGGCTGCCCAAACGGAAATTCTGCGGCAATGTGCCCAGTGGGTTGATCAGCACCATTTAACAGTGCATCTCGCCAAAACCTTTCCCCTCGACCAGGCGGCAGCGGCGCATCGCCAGATCGAAGCGGGGGGCTTTGTCGGCAAACTGGCGCTGACGATGGCATGATGAGGCGCTGGCTACTGGTGCTGCTGCTGGCGGTGGGGCTGTGGTTCCATCCGCAACCAGCCTGGGGGGCGATCGCCCAGCCCGACCGCATTCCCCTGACGGCAGACATTCTGCAACAGCGGCTACGCAACCCCATCGACCTGGATGGACAGCGCACCCTGGACTTGCGCCGCACCATCATCGACCTGCGCCCCGACAATGCCGAGTTTCGCGACACCTTCTACCGCAGCCTGCAGGAACGGCTGGTGCGTGCTGAGGAACCCCTGGGGATCGACCTCAGCTATGCCCTGGTGCGGGGGGAGTTCAACATTAGTGACCTGGGATTGCGATCGCTCCTCTATGGGGATGAACTGACGGTTTACACCGAAGAAGAGCAGGCTCAGTTGCAGCGCGATCGCCGCCGCATTGCCCAGTTGAGCCAGTTGTCGCGATCGCTGCTCAACCCGGTGCAGCCCGTTCCCCTGCAACTGACGGTGCTGCGTGGTCCCCTGCGCCTCACCCAGACTGAATTTGAGGGGGTCGCCAACTTTGCCAACACCTTTTTCTTGAAGGGGATTGAGGCATCGGGAGTGATCTTTGAGCAAGCAACCGATTGGTCAGACACCCGCTTCAGCCAGTCAGCCAGCTTTTCGGGAGCCATCTTCCGGGCAGCGGCACGGTTCCGCAGTGTGTTGTTTTTTGAACGCGCCAGCTTCAATCAGGTGCGTTTTCAGGAAGACGTGACCTTCCAGAGCAGCGACTTTCGTGAGGCGGCAAATTTCAGCAAGTCTGTATTTCGGGATGGCACGAACTTTGTGCGGGTGCGGTTTGAGGGCAACGCCGACTTTGCCCAAACGGAGTGGCAGGGCTTGACAGAGTTCGATCGCACCCAGTTTGCCAAAGCCCTGTTCCTGCCGGAAACCACCCTCTCGCAACCCGTCACCTTCCGGGACGTGCAGTTTGGGCAACCCGTGAACCTGCGGGGGGCCGTGCTGCTGAGTCAGGTGGATTTTGGCGATGCCAGCTTTGCACCCGGAGCCTATCTAAATGTGGCAGGGATGCAGTTCAACCCCGACGAAGCAACCATCCTGGGAAACCGGGGACAAATTGGTTCGGTGATTTCGGTGCCCACCTTACAGGGTAATGAAACTCTGCTGCGGAATCTGGTGCGAAACTTCCGCTCTCTGGAACAAATTTCCGATGCCAATCAGATTAACTACCTTACTGAAGAACTGCGTCTACGCGAACTCTCCCAATTTCTCAGCGGAGTGAATCTCAACAGCGCCTCGGAGGCGAAGCTGTTGCGGATTGGTTTCTCGGATGTACAGGCGAAAACGATTGTGGCGGCGCGATCGCAGCAACAGCTGCGCAATACCACCGACCTGCTGAAGCTGGAGGGGCTGGATCTGGCGACCTATGTAAAGGTGCGCGATCGCATTGTTGTCAGCGATCGCCGGGGAGTTATCGGCTGGCTGCGCACCGTCGCCCAATGGCTCATCCTCAGCAACCTGCTCTGGCTCACCGCCTTTGGCACCAGTGCCGGACTGGTCGTGGGAGTGGGCTTGGTGGCGATCGCCCTCTACGCCATCCTGTTCTGGCTGGTGGATCGCCTTCGACGCCTGCGCCCCGTGCCCATCGTCCCGAATACCGAGGAAACCCTGTGGATGCTTGGCAGCACCGGAACCCTCACGCTGTTTGGATTGTCTGCCATCTTCAACAGTGCCGAGTTTCCCTTCCGCACCTTGCTCTGCCTGGGGATCATCACCCTGCCCGTGCCTGTTGTGCTGCTTACCCGCCTCTATCGCCGGGGGCGCTTCCACAACCAGCTCGATGTCAGCTATTTCATGGAAGATGGCAGTCTGCGAGAACTGCGGATTCTGATCAACCGCCTGCCCATCATTCCTAAGTTTCCATTTTTTCGCGATCGCTACAGCTTCATCCCCTGGGATCGCCGCTGGAACTGGCTCAACTATATCGACCTCAGCCTCAACAACCTTCTGCGCTTTGGCTTCAACGACATCCGCCTGCGCGACGAAAACCTCCCCGGACTGATCACGACTCTCGTTTGGTACCAGTGGAGCCTGGGCTTGCTCTATATCGCGCTGTTGTTTTGGACGCTCTCGCGCACCATCCCCGGCTTAAACCTGCTGATCTATTTCAAATAGTTCATTCAAAGAAGCCATATAGCCATTTTATGGGAATTAGGGCGGGGTGCAGGGGTGAGACCCCTGCGTGGGGGCAACGCCTCCACACCCCCTCTTGTCCTGACCAAGATGATTAGGGATCTGCGGATTAATAAAATCCCAATTTTTGAGAGAGAAGGCTGGCTCTGCCAGCCTTCTCTCTCAAAAATTGGGATTTTATTTTCTTGCAAGTCCCTTACGGCTATATCTTCATTTTTCTAAAGCCCTTGATTTTGCGTGCAGCGCTCGCAAAATCAAGGGCTTTAAAAAAATGGCGATCAAGTTGAACGACTGTATCAACCTATTCCAAATTGCAGAGGCATCTCCATACATCTGCAATGGAAAATGTATTCCCTGCATCGAAAAAGTGTGCTGAGAAACTGTATGAAATATATACAGAAAAACTTAAGGTTTTAAAGGTACTTTTTGCGGAGTGCTGAAACGAATAAATTTTTCGATGCAATAGGCAAAAAATCCATGCCTTAAATAGTTTTTTTGGATGGACTCTTGCTGATGGACTCTTGCTGATGGAAGAATCTTGCCCCTGAAGCTCATGAGCTGCGAATAGTTAGCGAGTGATTAACAGATTTATCGCCGTTTGTAGAGCTTCTGTGGAAGTCTGTAACTCTTCTTTGCAGGCAGTTCATCGAATTGTTACACACCTTATGGCTCTTTCCGTAATCTCTCGTAAGGACGGGGATCGCTGAGTTTCCTGGTTTTTAGTCGCTTGTATAGTGGGCAATTCCGTTGGCGATCGCTTAGGATGGAGAGGTGTCATAAAGTGTTTTCTATTGCTCTCTGCGCCAGTATTCAATTTTTTATATAGTTGCCAATACTGATACCGGATCAAGTGTTTTATATCCCTAAGGGATCCTTCTAAAACTACTCAGAGATTATACGGATACTTCTAGTTTTTCGTGATCCCCAGCAAGGTCTTCTCCATTCCTTGGCTTTTTTTGTCATAGGTAATACAGAATACGTTGCTGTTAAAAACTGGATTTGTGTGCATTTTTCTGAACAAAAACGGAAGACAATCTAAACATCTTTTTTTGTTGGGGATCGCTGAACACTACATGGAGCGAGCCATCTAGAGGATGGCAGCAAAAAGCTTCATGAAATCTATGCAGGACAATTAGAAAACATACACAGTCCTCACCTAACCCACCAAACTCCATGAGCACCAGTCGTTCCGGTATTTCCAGTTGTCGCCATTGTCTTCACTACCAGGTGGAAGGTCGGCGTGGGGGTACATGCACACAGCTTGGGGTGCCTGTTCAAGCCTGTTGGCAAGCCTGTCCCCTGGCAGCTCCTTTCTTTGCCAGTGCTGTAGAAACCTCCGTGGGTGTACCAACCTGTGTTTCCGCATTTATCGTGAGTCCCGTGGAAGAGGAAGAGGGTATTGCAGCGATCGCACCTACCCCTTCTAAGGGCGATCGTCCGGCGGCTGAGGTCATTCCCATCAGCGCTGCCCACCACCACTCCACAGCCCATCACTCCACGACAACCCTGCAACCCTACCAGCCTCGCCTGGTTCCGCCTGCCTTTGCCTGATCGAAATATTCGATTAAGCAGCCATTAACCCCAAAAAAGACTTGTGCGTAGCGCTGAGCGCTACGCACAAGTCTTTTTTGGAGTTCTTCAACCCAATACCTTCGCGATTTTTCTAAAACCCCTGATTTTGCGTGCGCGGAGCGCACGCAAAATCAGGGGTTTTAGAAAAATCGCGAGCATGGTGCAATCAGCCGTGGCTTATCTCACAGTTTCGGTATTTCCGCTTGTGGTGACTCGGCGATCGGGAGGAAACTGTTCTGGGGTAGATAGGGGGATGGGAATGCTCTCTTCCTGGCTTTCCTCGTCCGGATTCACGATGTAGTTGAACTCTAGGCGGATGGAAAGCGCCGCATCCTCGACGGCTTCTGGGAAGGGTTCGAATGGGGTTGCTGCTTGCACCGCATCAACTGCCGCCTGATCGGCGTCTGTCGATCCCGATGGTTCGATCAGCGTGACGGATTGCAACGTTCCATCGCGGCTGATTTCGAAGCGCACGACGGGGAAGTAGGAATTTTGTACCTCAATCCGGCTCCAGACGGTTTCGATCTCAGCAATTAGAGCATTGACATATTCCCCCAGTTCTTGCTCCCTGCGGGCGGCGATTTGGGGTGCTTCGTCCGAAACTGTTTGGTCGGGGTTCGGTAAGCCATCCAAGCCGCTGTCTGCATCGACTGGAGCGGGTGTGTCTGGGTCTTCAGATTCTTCTTCTGACGTATCCACTGGATTTGTGACCGCATCACTGCCACCCTCCCCCTCTTCGGTGGTGTCGTCGATAGTGGGGGGTGGCGGTAAGGGATCGCCAACGACGGTTCCCTGCGGTCTCGTTGAAGGATCAGGGCTGGCGGCGATCGCCCCCTCCTCATCGGCACCAACTGCCTCAGCACCCGAAAAAGCTAACCCATCCGCATTTTCCGTCTCTAATGAGGGCAGTTCGGGGATGGAGCCGACCAGCGAATCATCCAGGGGCAGGGGAGCGGGTGCAGGCTCAACCTCTTTTGCCTCTTCGGCTTCAGGGCTAACCGTTGTCTCTGCGGCGATGGGCGAGGTGGCGGCAGGCGCAGGACGGGTAGGGGTATGGCTGGTTGGCTGAATTTGTCCAGTTTGGGGGGCAACCTCAACGGGCTTGCCTTCCTCCAGGCTTTTCGCTGCCGTAATCACTTTCCCGGCATTTACGGGGAGATTTTTGATACGGGTTCCGGCGGCTTCGGCATCTGCTTGTGCCAGTAGGTTGGCGTCTATTTCGGGAGAGTCAGGAGATTCTGGCTCATCCAGGTAGATAAATTCGATGGGTTGGCTCTCGGCAGCGGGTGCTTCCGCAGCAGTTTGGCGCTCTTGCCAGCTCACCCAGCCCGCCGTTGCCATGCCTGCATGAACAGCCAGAGCCGTTGTCAGGTAGAACAGGAGGCGATCGCCACGGGGCGCACCAAATCGAGTGCGATAGCGCTTAGCCAAACTCATGGAAGATACCGGAGGGAAACACGTGCAAACCAGTAGCCATAGCGGCAGCAATGGGATCAACCGTCACGATTTACCATTAGATTTCCCATTACCTGCCAAATCGCCTTTCATATAAACACACCCTGGGAAATTTGACGACCGTAGCAGAAAATCGCAACGGATCTTAATTGCTTGTTACGTCGAGCCAGTCAGCCGTTTACCCAGCTCTGCCAACTGATAGTCCGCAGGTAATGTTGGGCGTGTGGTCATCGCCCACACACCCAACATTGCCTGCCAACCTTCTACGGTTGTGGCGTGACTCCATCCGGCTATCTTTCCCCCTAAGGGATCTGCGGATTAATAAAATCCCAATTTTTGAGAGAGAAGGCTGGCTCTGCCAGCCTTCTCTCTCAAAAATTGGGATTTTATTTTTTGGAGTACAATCACTGATGCGCTTCGGCAGAGGGTGTCGTTTGGGCGGCGACCCAGTCAAGATAGGCGGATGATCCGGCTTGAATGGGTAAAGCAATGATTTCGGGCACATCGTAGGAATGGACTTCCTGGATTTTGGCTTCCAGTTCCGTAAACCGCTGCAAATCGGTTTTGATCACCAGTTGCCATTCGGGGTCTTGCTGTGTCTTTCCCTGCCAGGTGTAGATCGACTGGATTGGATAGAAATTGACACAGGCGGCGAGGTTAGACTGCACCAGGGTTTGGGCGATCGCCCGCGCTTCTAACTCCGTCCGTGCTGTCACCAAAACCACCCCAAACCGTCCCACCGTTTCACTCATCGCCTTCTCCCTTAACGCTTCCCAAATAGTTTCATTTTAATGTTGCTGGTTAATGTTGCTGGTGAATGAACCACAGAGGCACAGAGAAGAGCATTCCTCCGTGTCCTCTGTGTCTCTGTGGTGAATTTTTCCAACCCATTCAGCCAGGGATAGCTCGTTGGCGATCGCCCTCCCCCCACTTCCCACTCCCTGCTACACTCACTTCAAAGCTTACTTTCACCGGATGATTAGGTTGGGAATGACGATGTTGACGGATGATCTTGCGGATATGTCAGATGCCACCCGGGTGCGTGTGCTGAGCGAGGCGTTGCCCTACATCCAGCAATTTACGGGGCGCACGGTGGTGGTCAAATATGGCGGGGCGGCGATGCGGGATGGCAGCCTCAAGGAAACCGTCATCCGCGACATCGTGTTTCTGTCCTGTGTGGGGGTGCGTCCGGTGGTGGTGCATGGGGGTGGTCCCGAAATCAATATCTGGCTGGAAAAGCTAAACATTGAACCGCAGTTCAAAAACGGGTTGCGGGTGACGGATGCCGCCACGATGGATGTGGTGGAAATGGTGCTGGTCGGTCGGGTCAACAAGGAATTGGTGTCGCTGGTCAACCAGGCAGGTGGCAAGGCGGTTGGGCTGTGTGGCAAGGATGCAAACCTGATCAAGGCACGCCCAGAGGGAGCCGAGGGTGTTGGCTTTGTGGGCGAGGTGCAAAATACCGACATCAGCATTCTGGAAGCGCTGGTGGATCGCGGCTACATCCCCATCGTGTCCAGTGTGGCAGCGGATGAGAATGGGCAGGCTTACAACATCAACGCCGATACGGTGGCGGGGGAACTGGCGGCAGCGCTGAATGCCGAGAAGCTGATTCTGATGACGGATACGGCGGGTATTTTGCGGGATTACAAAGATATTTCGACGCTGATTCCTGAGTTGGATATTCAGGAAGCCCGAAGTTTGATTGAGTCGGGGGTTGTGGGCGGCGGCATGATTCCCAAGGTGACCTGCTGTGTGCGATCGCTCGCCCAGGGGGTCAAAGCCGCGCACATCATTGATGGACGCCAGCCCCATGCGCTGTTGCTGGAAATTTTCACAGACCTGGGCATTGGCTCGAAAATTGTGCCGTCTGGCTACATGCGGCGGTGAGGTTTAAGGAGATTTCCAAAAAAGAGTTTCCCCATGGTTTTGAAAAAGGGCGCGGCTCAGCCGCGCCCTTTTTCAAAACCATGGGGAAACTCTTTTCTAGAGATCGCCTAAGATCCAGGTAGCTGGAGTAATGTATTGGACGAGTGACCGTGGAACAGGGGGAATTGGCGCGTCAAAATTATCGCGTGGGGCGCGAAGCCTTTGAGCGGGGGCGCTACCGGGAGTCGATCGAAAGCTTTCAGACGTCGGTGGAACTGGCGGGGCGCAACTCAATTTTGGGCGGACAGGCGCAAGTATGGATGGTGTCGGCGTTTGAGGCGCTGGAGAAGCGGGATGAGGCGATCGCCCTTTGCGAGTCCATCACCCGCCACCCCCACGACACCACCCGCAAGGAAGCGAAGCGGCTGCTCTACATCCTCAAAGCGCCCCGGCTCAAGATTCGCCCCGAATGGCGCACAGAAATCCCTGATCTGACGCAGTTGGAGGAGGGCGATCGCCCCGCCGCTGCCTATGCCCAACCCAGCAAGAAGACTACCCCGCGCCGTAAACCCAAGCCAGAACCCGAACCCATTGATTTGAGCCAGGTCAATACTCGCGACAATGGCTTTGTCTGGGTAGGCGTGGTGGCGATCGCCCTCCTCCTGGCGGGGCTACTCTGGTATGGCATGTAGGATTGAAAATAAAATAAAACCCGGAATTTTTGATGAGAAGCGCGGCATTGCCGCGCTTCTCATCAAAAATTCCGGGTTTTATTTCGTACGTGATCCTTAGCGGTTAGGCGTTTTTCGGAAAAGAACATACCCCCGTCATTCCCGCGTATGCGGGAATCCAGGAAGGCTGAATGGCTATGCCCGATAGACTTGCAATGGATGCCCATTTTCATGGGCATGACGGAGCGATCCTGTTGGCGGGATATTCTTTTGCAGAAATTACCTGACTGCTCAGATCTGCGACTTTTAGCGCAATGCTCTATTGTTGCTGACATGACAGCCTTTAAGGACATTTCTGAGAAAGAATATCGCGATTTTTTGAAAGAGGGCGCGGCTTAGCCGCGCCCTCTTTCAAAAAATCGCGATATTCTTTCTTGGAGATCGCCTAATGAGATGTCGTAAATCTGAATCGAAATCTCTGTCAGACACTTTGGGTTTACCTTCACCCGAAATTCCTCTCCCCTGGGGAGAGGGACTTTGAATCCGTCTCCCCTTCTACCCTTGGGGAGAAAGGGTTGGGGGCTGAGGGCAAACCCTGCGGCATGGCAGTAACTTCGGATTCCAACTTGGACAGGTTTTAGGCTGGTTCTGATTCCACTATCAAGTCGCTGCCCATGCCCTTTAAACGCTGGTTTTCCCTAGCCCTGATGTTTCTGCTCTGCCTCGGCTTGTCGGGGTGTGTGCGCTATGAGTTGGGGATTCATTACTTCAGCCAGACGCGCGGGGAGATTGTGCAGCAAATTCGGGTAGGGGAATCGGTAACGAGCTTCAATGAGGCGATCGCCCGCACCTGGCTGCAAACCCTGGAAAAGCAGGCGAAAGCCATTGGTGGAAAAGCCCGTCGCCGTTCGGCGGAAGAACTGACCGTGCGGATTCCCTTTCACAACGGGGCAGAGTTGAATGAGCGCTTCAACCAATTTTTTGCGGTGCTGGCAGAGCCTCCGGCGATCGCCAGCGAGGAAACCCTGCCCCTACCAGAGATTTCCTCGCACCTGGAGGTGCAGGAACAGAACTTTTTGCTGGTGCAGCGCAATCGCTTGAGCTATGACCTGGACTTGCGATCGCTCCGGGTGCTTTCCCCCGGTGGCAATGTGCTGGTGAAGCCAAGTAGCTTGCTGGAACTGGACTTTAGCCTGGATACGCCCTGGGGGGCAGACGTGCGATCGGGGAGCGTGCTACCCCGTGGTGCAACCCAGGGACGCCATCTGGAATGGCGCTTCACCACTGCCGATACCAACCATCTAGAGGTCGTCTTTTGGGTTCCCAGTCCGTTGGGCATTGGCACAGCGGTGATTGTGGTGCTCATGCTGCTGGGATCGGCACTCAAGGCGTTACTTCTAAACCGCTCCGGATCGCAAAGCCCAGAGGGTCTGTAAGTTTCTGGTAGCTGGTCGCCAGCAGGGTATCCACATAGCGGCGGAACAGCGGCCACTGTTGGGGATTGGGACGATAGGTTTCCGCATCTTCCTGAATGAACAGGGGTTCTTCCAGGAGTGCCTGGTAGTCGGGGTTGTGCTGGGATTCCTGGGTCAGCAGGTAGGCGTCCCGCTCCAGAGGCACCAGTCCCGGTGGCAGGTGCCCCTGGAGCAATGCCAGCAGTTGGGTCTGGCATTTCTGGGTGTTGATGCCCCGGCGTTCCAGCATTTGCAGCAGACTGGGGAAGGTGATGGGGGCTTCGGGGAAGGTGCGCAACAACTCCATCAGCAGGAAATAGTCGCTGTATTGATGGCGAGAAACATTGAGCACCTGGGGATGCAGGGGTACGGTCGCCAGCCCAAAGGCGACCCGACCGCAGGCGGCAAGCTGGTTGTGCTGGGGCGGATAGGTGAGCGGGTAGGTGTCTTGCACAAAGGTGGCATTGGGGAATTTTTGGCGCAACCAGCGGGCGATCGCCGCCAATGAAGCCGTTCCCCCCGCACACAACACCTGATTCACTCCCAACGCCGACAGCCCACTCTGGGTCAGCAATCCGTTCAGTTCCCTGTTCAACCGCTGGATGTAGGGCAGCAGCACCCGGCTGGCGAGATCCTGCCGGGTCATCACCAGGGGCACCTCGCCAATGCGAACGACAGCCCGGTCCTGTTGTTGCAACAGCCGCTTCAGGTGTTGCGCCACTTCCAGCATCCCCAGCCCCACAGCGGAGCTGAGCAGTTGGCGGTGGAGGGCATAGCGGTTAGCCGGATCGGGATCGCCCACAATCGGCAGGGTCAGTTGCTCCCAGTTCAACACTGCCCAGGGATCTGCCCACGCCTCAGGGGAAGCGGGGTTATTGGCTCCGGGCAAGCTGAGGTTAACCGCCGCCGTTGCTGCACCCGGACTGGGGCGATGTGCCTGCCGCACCCAGGCAGGATAGACCAGTTGGCAGAGAATATCCTGGTCGAGGGCATTGCCGCCATAGGGGATGGTGCGAATGGCAAAGTCTGGGTGGGAAAGGGTTTGAAGCTGATTGGGCAGGTTCACCAGCGCCATTTCTGTAAGGCTGGCTCCGGCATTGAGCACCAGCGTGCCGCCCTGCCAGGGCGCATTGCACAGGTCGGGCTTGGGCGAGAGGTGGTCGGGAAACTGGATGGGGGCTTCGGTTTCGCTGGGCAGCGCCGAGAGGAGGGTGGCGATCGCCTCATCCACCAGATAGATCTGCTCAGGATGATCCACCAACCGCGCTGCCAGCACCGCCTCCCGCACGTTGAAGCTGTAGGTATCTGAGCCATTGGCAGGATGGCTGACGATCACCCCTGCCAGATGTTGCAGGGCATCTTGCAGCCGTTCGTCCGACAGTCCAACGGCTCCGCAACTGAGCACGGGCGCATTGGAGGCCTGGCTCAGGTCGGGGGTGAGGCAGTTGAGGGTTGCCAGCAGGGTGCGCAATGCCTGATGCACCTGGCTGAGGGGCAATACTCGTTGTTCTGTCCATTGCAAAACGGGTTCCCAATGCACGTTGTCGGGGGTGCTGTAGGGGATGCCCGCCCGCAGGTAGGGCTTGAAGTCTTGCAGGGGAATGCGATCGGGACGATGGCTGGGGATGGGAGCTGCACTGAGGGAGGCGATCGCCACATCCGTCTGTGCGGCTCGGCTGGTCGTGTTAAGGTAAACTGCTGCGGGCAGGCGATAGGTTTTTTCTGGCGCTGGAATGCCCCCCTGCACGGGGTCAGGAAACTTCACCTCCAGCCAATACAACGGATAGAGGGTCTGGGTCTGACGGTTGAGCAGCACCGCCGAGATGCCTGTGGTTCCCAGGTCAATGCTTAAATACCAGACAGGTTCAGTGGGTTGACGGCGAGAGCTACGGGATGGGCTGGGGGGGGCAAATTCCTCGTACAACTCATCCAGGGGGTCAACGGAGGGGGAGATGAGGAAATCTAAATCCTGCTCCTGGCTCCGTAGATCCGAGAGTTGGTCTTCGATGGGAGCCGTTGCCGGGTCGGTCGGTTGGGTGCGGCGAAGGTAGGTGGCACGGGCATCCAGCCGTTGCAACAGCGACAGCAACTCCGGGTCATTCATCTCTGCGCCCGATGCGCCCGAAAAGTCGTCTGCCAGATCCATCAGGGAAAGATCCGCATCCGACCATTCCTCCACCATGTCTTCTGTAAAGGGCTCTTCTTCCGCTTCCTCTGCCTCGGCGGCTAGCCCCATTGCCTGCAGCAGTTGTTCTGACAGGTCAACAACTTCAGTGGGACCAATGGTGGGGGGAAACGTTAGCTCCTCATTGGGGGCGATCGCCGACCCCGTGGGGTTTGCCGAATCCTCTGGGCTGAGAGCGGTTAGGTCTTTTTTTTTTGCCCGTTCTGCTTCAGCCTTCGCCTCAGCTTCTACCGCCGCATCAGACTTAAGTTCCAGTTCAGCACCCGACGCCATTTCCACGTCATCGTCCATTTCGGCAAAGAAATCGACCTCTGCTAAGCCAAAATCGCTTCCCAGGGCTTCCGATGCCATCTGGTCGGGTGCTGTTGCCTCTCGCAGTGCCGCATCGGTTGACGGTGCGGTCGGTTCTGGCTGTTGCTCTACCGTTGGGGTTGCGGCGGCGGCGGCTTCGTCCTCAAACAAATCGCCCAAGCCCTCCAGGGTGAAGGAGTCGTCACTGGTGTCTGGGCTGGGAGGTTCTTCGCTGGCGATCGCATCGGCAAAGGAGGCGAAGGACAAATCTTCCTCTCCCGGTGGCGGTACATCAACCGGGTCGGGCACAACATCCGCTTCCTCAAACAATGCCGCTAAATCCAGACGGGTATTGCTGGGGGCGGGTGGCTCAATGGGTGTGCTAGAGGCAGTCGGCAAATCGAAAAGATAATTCGAAAAGCCTTCCAGTGTTTCTTCTTCGTCCTGGTCGCCTCCATCCGGCTCGGCGGTGGAGGGTTCGCTAAAGTCAGGGATTTCCCCCTGGGGCGGCATCAGCAGGGTGCGATCGGGGTCGTCCTCTTCCCCCTCCTCAAAGCCTTCCCACAGCGGCTCATCAGAGAATGTTTCCAGCGGTTCTGCCATCACGCTCTGGAAGTCATCCAGGGTGAGGTCTTCGCGGGCAGGGGGTAACCCTGCCTCAGCAACTTCCACGGGAGATGCTTCTACCTCTGCCCCTGCATCGAAGCGGTTTTCTACCTCCAGGGGAACTTCGGTGGGAAAGGGTGGGTTGTCCTCCGGTGGGTGTTCCGCCGCAAAAAGCGGTTCGTCTGCTGCCGCGAATTCTCCGGAAACAGGAGCGGCGGGCAGGTCTTCCGACAGCCAATCATCCAACCCCAAGCCCAAGGTTTCTTCTTCGCCTTCTGCTTCTGCCTCCGATTGGAAAGTGGGTTCGGGTTCGGGGGGCGTCAGGGAGGGCGGTGGTAAGGGTGCATTGTCGCCCAGTTCGGGTAAGCCAGCGGCGATCGCCTCTGCCTCGCTGGGCAGGAAGTCATCGGCGGTCAGCGGTGGCAGAATCTCATTGCGTGGCTCGGCTGGCTCTAGCCCCAGGGTTAATTCGTCTGCTAACCCCAGGTTGCTGGCAAAATCCGTGGGTGGTTCGTCCGGCTCGGTATCGGCTTCAAAGTCGGATTCCAGTTCATCCAACAGCATGGCTGAGTCTGGTAGCTCTGAATCTGGTAGCTCTGAGTCTGGTAGCTCTGAATCTGGTAGCTCTGAATCTGGTAGTTCTGAATCTGGCAGCTCTAAATCTGACAGCTCTGAATCTGGCAATTCCAGGTCTGCGGCTGTTGCGCCTTCTAATCGTGCCAACTCAGCATCCAGTTGTTGCACCAGATCTTGATCCACATCCAGCGCGGTGCGAGGTGTTTCTTCGTCTTCGGCTAACAAATCTTCGTCGGGAGCAGCAGCGATATAAACATCCTCATTGGTGATGTCTTCTGAGCGCAGCAGATCCAGGGAAGCGGATGCGTCGTTGAGGTGTATCAAATCTTCCAGAGACGTGATGACATCAGCGGGGAGGTCTTGTCCATTGGTGGGCGTGTTCAGCAACAGGGTTTCTTCCTGTTCGCCTTCGTCGGCAACGGGGACTTCATCAAACAGAAGACTTTCGACGGCTCGGGGGGCAGATTCAGCACTCAATCCCAACAGGCTGGCTTCCAACTCGGCGTCTAGCTCCGTGTCTTCCCAATCGGACGCTTCGGCACCCGTCATGATTTCTGTATCGTCCCGCTCCTCTGCCGTACGGTCTTCGTCCGTGCTGAGATCTGCCAAACCTTCAAACAGTTGGCTTTCAAATTCTTCCAGTTCTCGTTCCCGGCGAGCCGCATCTGCATCCAACGGTTCGGCTTGAGTTGCCGCTGGCTCTTCTGCTTCCTCTTCCGCTGGCTCTTCTGCCTCTTCCTCAGACCAGGCATTGAGCGCGGCAGTGAACTCATCTTCTGCTTCCAAGGCTTCCGCTGCGGCACGCTCTAGCTGTGCTGCATCGGCGACATGGCGATCGACGGGGTCTTCCTCCAGCTCATCCGTAGGAGCCAGATCCGTCCCAAACAAACTTTCGTAGAGAGCATCCAGTTCGTTGTAAATGCCTTCGGGCGATGCCACCTCCGCTTCGGGGGAGGGCGTTTCGGTTTCGTCGGCTTCCAGATCAGTGCTGATCTGGTTAAGCAGTTCCAGCGCTGAGTCGATGTCTTCGATCGCACTTTCCTGTGAATCCGCACCTACCTGGCTTCCCAGGAAGGGCGTTTCCATCTGGAAAATGGTCATTTCTTCGTCATCATCCATCTCATCGGCAAAATCTTCTTCTGCCAATGGATCTGCTACTAGATCCGGCAAGGGCTCCTCATCGATCTGGAACCTGGTCATTTCGCCATCATCCTCCCAAGCCTGAGCAGCGGTGGCTTGGGGGAACTCGTCGGGCAGTTCCAGGTTCAGGTCGGGGAAATCTTCGGGGGGAGGAGTGGGAGTGCGGCGATCGCCCCTGGGGGGAGTGGGTTGCAGGATGGTCGCTTCACCATCGGTTAGTTCGCTGAGTAAGGAGTCGAGCACCGATTGCGAATCGCTGAGGGCGGTTCCCTGGTTGGATAGGGAGGGCTGAGCACCCGCCGCATTGGCGGATTCGGGCAGGGCTTGCCAGTTCACCGATTGCAACGAGGCTTGGAGATAGCTGGAGGCTTCCCGTCCCAACTGTTGTGCCAGCCGATTCACCAGGGCGGTGAAGATGGCTTCGCCCTGATGCCCCAGGGTGTGCATTTTGTCTAGCCCACGGCTGAGGGATTCTTCGTAGGTGTGCATATTGCGTTGCAACGACTCGAAGATGACCCGCAGGGTCGTGTCTAGCTTGAGCAATAACTGATCAGACTGTGCCTGGATGCGCTGCAGTTGCTCCAGCCGCTCCTGGGGGGTGAGGGAGGTGAGGGCTTGCCCGGCACCCGGGGTGTTGCCCGCCAGCGCTTCGGAGGATAGCCCCGCAGGGGGGGAGCCAGTGAGCGATCGCGCATCGGTTCCGGCGATCGCCGCATTGCCCGATCGCTGTTGCAGATCGGTCACCATCTCTGACACCTGCACCGTCAGGTTTTCCTGCAACCGCCCCATCAGCGATTGCAAAAACTCGGATAGCATTTGTTGGGAGGCGTCGCCCCCCTGGGGTGGCAGGGCATATTGCTGGCGCTGTGCCTTCAGCTCGCGCACTTCGCGCTCTAGCTCATCGCGCTCCTGGCGCAGCCGATCCACATCGCTCCGCATGGGCTGCATGATGTTGGTGCGGAGGTAGGTAACTTCTTGCAGCACCGCTTGCAGAACCTGTTGCGCCGATTCGCCCACCTGCCCGGCAGAGGTTCCACTCCCCGCTCCCGGCAGTGCCGGTGGCGTTGGGGCAGCGGGCAGTTCGGGAGGCGCATCGGCTTGCTGCTGCAAATGCGTCAAATATTGACGGGCTTGTTCAAGCACCAGCCGTTGCTGCTCCGCCTCGCCTGCCATCACCCAAGGTAAGCGAGGGGTAGCTTTGCTCAGCACCCCGTCGATGGATTGGATCAATTCTTGAATCTGAACCTTGTGCGAAGTCACGAACAAATTCCCGATGTGCGTTTTTTGCGTTCTTTAAAGACGGATTGGATGGATTGACTGGAGAGGACGACAATTAGTTGAGGTAAAACAGCCTGACTCCAAACGGAATGGATTGCAACCCTAAGGTGCTCAGTCCCTACTTTGCCCAGATCTTTGTTTGGATTGTCTACTTAGATCGTCTACAGATCGTCTGCAGATCGGCGGCTTGAATATTGTCTTGTTTAGAACGTACCCAGTTTAGCCTTATCGTTTCCACTTAATGGGATGTGGAATTCGGTCGGCGCAATCTCAGCCGATGTCTGAAAAAAGTAGGGCTGCCATTGCTTCAATATTAAATGAGATTTCCGGTGGGATGCTATTTTTCCCAGCCCAGAGTCCGGAGGATGAGAATCATCTTTCATTGACGATTTATTGGCGGGCGATCGCCTATCCATTTTTGCTGAATTCACTCCCTTGAAGTTCTCTGTCAGCTAGCGCTTGAAACCTGGCTCTCTGGTGCGATCGCCACACCTCAAGGCAATGGTGCTACCGCGCTCTATCTCCCTTTGCACAAAGATGTGGCTGCTATTTATTCCTGGTCATTGGCAAAGTCATTAGTAAAGTCATTGGCGAATGAATCACTGGCTTATCCCTCGTCTCTTTCACGTCATGTTTTAAGTCATGCTTCAAGTCATGTTTCAAATTGATGCGCAGAAAATTCTGCTCTTCCTGCGGGTTTTCTGCAAAGTTGAAATGCTGTGAAGCAACAAAAATCCACAGAAGAATCTGCAACAAAAATAGACCAATCTTGTTAAGGAGTGTTAACTTGGCGATCGCTCAGGGTCTCAAGCCATCCGGTTAGGGGCTTGCAAGAAAATAAAATCCCAATTTTTGAGAGAGAAGGCTGGTAGAGCCAGCCTTCTCTCTCAAAAATTGGGATTTTACTAATCCGTAGATTGAAGTCTCAATTTTGCAAGTACGGCGAAGCCCGCCGTACTTGCAAAATTGGAATGCACCTATTGCGTTCCCCTGGAAAAGATGGCGAAAGGGTTTGTGGCGTGTGGGTTCCTTGAGGAAAGCAGGGTTCCTCCTTGTCTCTGTCCCCTGTGCCTCTCTCGCAGGGATGGGGAAATCCTGTGGGGGAAATGCCAGAATTCCTTTCCTGTAGCCGTAAGTGGCGATCGCATTCTTGCGGTCGGAAATTAAAATCTATGTTTAGAATGATCCAGAGTTCTGTCCTTGCGGGGATGACAGGGTGATAATGATGGCGCGGTTCCTGAATTTGCCCGGTGTCCATTTTCCTGGCTCATTGTCCTGGCTCATTTGCTTTAGCCATTGCCTTGAGAAATCGCAGCAACTTTATGACTCCTGTTGCGTCAACGCACCCGCAGAATGATGCAGAAGACATCGGGAATCATCGTTCATTGCTTTGACCGATATTTGAGGAAACTTTGAGGCAACAATTCTGATGGACTCTCACACGGATATCGAGACAGCTCACCTCAACGAATTGCGACCTCGCATTTCTGACCCCTCGCTTCCTAAACCTCTGCGCTCCGCACTGGTGCGCTGGAGCCCGGTGGGGCTGGTGGTCGGTTGCCTGCTAAGCCTGGCAACCCCCAGTGCCCACGCCCAGAGCACCCCAACGGAGGGCGACCCCAGCAACCCCATCATCAAGGTTGGCATTGTGCAGCGGTTTGGGGAAGAACGGGGCGATCGCCTGCTCCTCCAACCCTCCGAAGGGCGTTCCATTACCCTCAAGTTTGAAGCCCCGCCCATTGCCGATGCGGCGACGGTTACCCTCGACCCGGCAACCCCAGAGGATGAGGATGCCGAACCGCAGGTGGTGACAACCACAGGAGCCGTGCGGGTAGAAGTGGTGCCCCAACCCCTGGCAGAACCAGAAGTGATTGAACGGGTGGTGCTGAGTACCCATCGCAGCTTTGAGAGCGCGGAGGACAGTGCTAACTACTGGCGATCGCAGGGCATCGACGTTGAGATTGCCCAGCCCCGACAGTGGCAAGTCTGGGCAAAGCGCGACACCTATCGCACACCCCTGCTGCGCCGCCTGTTGCTCCGCAATGCCCAGGCAAATGGCTCCAGCACGGTGTTTCTCGACCAGCAGCAACGCACCGCCATTCCCAAAGCTGGGTTTGTGGTGAATGGCACGCGCATTGTGGCAGATGAGGTCGAAATCACGACGACCGACAATCGGCTGTATGTCAATGAAACTCTAGACCCTGGCGATCGCCAACTCTTCGCAGGTACATTCCGGGTGCAGCCCAATGCCTACGATACCTACACCCTCGTCAACCAGGTATCTATTGAAACCTATCTGCGGGGTGTGGTTCCCTTTGAAATTGGTCCCGGTGCGCCGCCTCCCACCATTGAAGCCCAGGCAATTCTGGCACGCACCTATGCCCTGCGTAATCTGCGGCGGTTTGCCATCGATGACTACCAACTCTGTGCCGACACCCAGTGCCAGGTCTATCGGGGCTTGAGCGGGGCAGCGGCTTCAACGGATCGGGCGATCGCCGCCACCGCCGGATTGGTGCTGACCTATAACAATGAACTGGTGGATGCCCTCTATTCCTCTACCACGGGCGGTGTGACCGCTGCCTTCTCCCATGTGTGGGATGGACCCGATCGCCCCTACCTGCAAGCCCGCATCGACTCAGTGCAGAACATCTGGGATTTGCAGCGGCGTCCTCTTTCCGAGGAAGCTAACTTCCGCGCCTTCATCAATCTGGAGTCGGGCTTCAACGAAGTTGGCTGGGAACCCTTCCGATGGGAAGAAGAGAGCGACCTGACGGTGATTAGACAGGACTTACGCGAGTATCTGCAAAGCAAACAGCATCCCCTGGCTAATTTCGAAACGCTGCAATCCCTTGAGGTGGTAGAGCGTTCCGCTGGGGGACGAGTGCAACAGTTGCGGGTCACGACCGATCGCGGACAAATTCTGCTGGAAAAGGATGAGGTACTCCGTGCCCTTTCTGCCCCCCGCAGCACATTGTTCTACGTGGAGCCTCAGTACAGCATGGTTCCGGTGCCACAACCCAGCCCAACGACGGTTCCCCCTGCTCCGGCTTCGGATGCTACGGAGGTGGTCGATCCTGCCGCCACCCCCGGCGAGAAGCAGCTCACGCCTGCTCCCTCTCCGCCAATGCAGCGGGTGTTGTCGGGCTACCGCTTTGTTGGAGGTGGCTGGGGGCATGCGGTCGGTCTCAGCCAGACGGGAGCCATGAACCTGGGAGAACTGGGCTGGTCGCCTGCCCGCATTCTGGCGTTCTATTACCCCGGCACATCCCTGGTGCCCTTGAGCGATCGCCTCATCTTCTGGCGCGACCTGGAACAGTCCTGATCGGGATTTGGGTTAAGGCGATCGCTGGAAACAGTACCTTCGCCATTTTTCCAAAAGAGGGCGTGGGGGGCGGTGCCCCCACGCAGGGGTGACACCAAATCCGAATAGCAAACCCAAATAAAAATTTTTTGTGGAACGATTGCTCTGCAATCGTTCCACAAAAAATCTTTAAAGTCAGGATTTGGGGGTGAACCCCCTGCACTCCGTCCCAAGCCCCACGAATATGGCTAAGGATTGAAAATAAAATAAAACCCGAAATTTTTGATGAGAAGCGCGGCATTGCCGCGCTTCTCATCAAAAATTCCGGGTTTTATTTCGTACGTGATCCTAAACATAAACAAGCACAAACAAGCACAAACAAGCGCAAACGGGCACAAGCAAAAGGAGAGCACTTTTTGTGCCCTCCTTTTTAACCTTCATTGCAGGCTATTGAACTGGATTGAGTTCCAGCCTAACCACCGATCACGCTAGAAGGAGAGGAGCCGGGAACACCCGCAGGTGCGCCTGTCGCATCCTTCACGAAACCAGCATAAGCTTCCATGCCGTGCTCACCGATATCCAAGCCCATCAGCTCTTCTTCGGAGGTTACACGGATACCCAGAATTGCCTTCAGCGCAACCCAGAAGATGGAGGTGAGAATAACGGTAACTAGACCGCAGAACATGGTACCTGCCAACTGGATGAAGAACAGACCCAGACCACCACCTGCAAACAGACCCTGAGGACCATCTGTGTAGAAGGCGGGATCAGCAAACAGACCTACTGCCAGGGTTCCCCAGATACCGTTAACCAGGTGAACGGAGATTGCACCCACAGGGTCGTCGATGTGGATCTTATCGAAGAAGCCCACAGCCAGCACAACGAGGATACCGCCGATCAGACCGATGATGGCAGCTGCACCGTAGCCAACGAACGCACAAGGCGCGGTGATGGCAACCAGACCTGCCAGCACGCCGTTGATGATCATGGACAGATCAGGCTTGCCCAGCAGAACCCAGGCAGTGATGGTTGCAGAAACGGCACCAAAAGCAGCCGCGAGGTTAGTGGTCAGAGCGATGTGTGCAATATCGCCACTTACAGCCATGGTGGAACCGGGGTTGAACCCGAACCAGCCGAGCCACAAAATCAAGCAACCCAGAGTTGCCAAACCCATGTTGTGGCCAGGCAGAGCATTGGGAGTACCGTCATCGTTGTACTTGCCAATCCGGGGACCGAGGAAGGCAGCACCCATCAGGGCTGCCCAACCACCGACGGCGTGGACCACCGTGGAACCTGCGAAGTCCCAGAAGCCCCAGGAGTAGACCAGACCGCCACCCCAAACCATGTGCCCGGTGATGGGGTAAGAAATCCCTACCAGCAACAGGCTGAAGATGATGAAGTCAATGAACTTGATGCGCTCTGCAACCGCACCGGACACGATGGTGGCAGCGGTTCCGGCGAACACCAGTTGGAAGAAGAACTTCGCTGCCAGGGGAACGCCAGTCCAGTTGATGGCGCTATAAACGCCTACATAGGCGTCACCAGTGGCGGGGCTGTTGTCTGCCCCAGACAGGAAGAACACGCCCTGGGTACCAAAGAAGGGGTTGCCGTCGCCAAACATCAGACCCCAACCGATGAACCAGTAAGCAATGGTAGAGAGGGCGAATACAACGAGGTTTTTCGCCAGGATGTTTACGGCGTTCTTTTGACGGCAGAAGCCGGTTTCCAGCATGCCGAATCCAGCGTTCATGAAGAACACCAGGACGCCAGCAATCAACACCCACAGGGTGTCGAGACTCACTTGTAAATTTTCGATTTCAGAGAGTTCCTGGGCAGCAGCGGTGGAACCCGTGATCAGAACGATCAGGGCTGCCAGAGGAATGGTTGCTTTCCAACTGGGGGAAAGCTGTTTGATTGTTGACAAAAAGGCATTTACATTGCCAGAGGCAGATTGCCCACTAATGGGCGATCGCCGCCGACTGCGCTTTCGCAATACCAACCTAGACATGGACTGACTTTCCTCGACTAAGACAACTTAGAACTGGCGACTTAGAGTTTTGATTTACATCTAGCCGCGCCACAACACAGAACCAAAACTAGCCGCTGGGCAAGACACCGCAACGGCAGACCCCCTTCCCAAAAGGAAGGCGGAATCTAGACATGCATCACTGAGTGTAAGAAGGCAGATGCCAGGAGCGCAAACACTCTAATCAGATGAATTTTGATTAGAGCAATGTTAAGTAGTGATGATGACATCGAGTTAATCCAGATTTCATCAAGCAACCAGATGTAAATCTGTATTCTTCTATACAAATTGTTTGTTTTGTATTTCAGGAAAATGGCTGTGTGCCTTGCTGCTACTGCTTTAGAAGCTGCATGATCATCCGGTTCGCTTGTCCTTCATAACCGCTGCCAAACAGGTTGAAGTGATTGAGGATGTGATAGAGGTTGTAAAGGGTCTTTCGCAGGGTGTATCCGTTGGGCAAAGCCCAGGCGGCGTTGTATGCCCGGTAGAATTCTTTGGGAAAGCTGCCAAACAGCTCGGTCATGGCAAGGTCGGCTTCGCGATCGCCAAAATAGCTCGCGGGGTCAAAAATTACGGGTTCTTGCAACTGGGTCACGGCGGCATTGCCCGACCACAAATCTCCATGCAAAAGCGAAGGCTGTGGGTCGTGCCCCGCCAGCAACCGAGGGAGCGCATCCATGAGTTCGTTCTCCTGCGGAAAGTTTCCACCCCGCTGACGGGCAAGGCGAAATTGATGCCCCAGACGGTGATCCCGGAAAAAAGTGAGCCAATCATCGCTCCAGGGATTGGGTTGGGGGGTAGAGCCGATGGTGTTGTCGATGTCCCAGCCAAAGCCGCGATCGCTCGTCACCCGGTGCATCGCCGCCAAGTTACGCCCCATCGCTTCCCAGGCGGCATGGTTGCCATAGCCAAAATCTAACCACTCCATCGCTAGAAAAGCGGTGCCATCGGCAATGCCCCAGCAGAGCGGTTTGGGTACCTTGATGGTGTTAGTGTTGGCGATCTGCGCCAGCCCTCGTGCTTCTGCCTCAAACATCGGCAACTCGCTGGCATCATTGCGCTTGACGAAGTAGGCTTGGCTACCATCGGATACGACATAGGCAGGGTTGATACTGCCGCCGCCAACGGTGCGGTGGTGTTTGATGTCGAAGTCGGTTTGGGTTGCTTCACGAATTTGGGCTGCAATTTCTTGCCACATGGTCATTCCATCCAAGATCGGTTTTGCAGGGTGCTCATTTTCCTCCCACTGTACGCTGGGAGGAAAAGGTATCCGCTAACTTTTTGGCAGAAAAATCTCTCAAACTTTCTCTCAAACTTTTCAGAGTGCTGCAATAACTAAGGGATCTGCGGATTAATAAAATCCCATTGGGGAAAGCGGGCGCAGCTTAGCCACGCCCGCTTTCCCCAAATGGGATTTTGTTTTCTGAGAGCCCTCTGAGAAAAATGGCGGAGGTATAGATCGGGGATGTGGTCTGTCAGCCCCAAGCCTCAGCCCTGAGGGGCAGTTGCATCGCCAACAGGGGGTTCTAGCTCTGTGGGGCTGGGGTTACTCTCTTCGAGGTAGACCGGAATCGGATCGATGGTTCCCAAGCGTTGGGGAGGCCAGAAGCGAATCACGGCTCTGCCGATGATGTTGCGCTTGGGGACATAGCCCCAGAAGTGGCTGTCGTAGCTGTTGTTGCGGTTGTCGCCCAGCACCAGGTACTCGCCTTCAGGCACCACCTCGGGTCCCCATTCATAGTCGGGGGCATACTCCTCGGGAATGTAGTTTTCCTCAATGGTCTCACCATCGACAAATACCTGACCATTGGTGATTTCAATGGTTTCGCCGGGTAAGCCGATGATGCGCTTGATGAAGGCATCCCGAAGGCTGGGGTTGTCTTCCCTCAGGCGATCGGTGGGCGAAAAGACGACGATGTCGCCCCGCTCGGGATCGTTGAAGTGGTAAGAGACTTTTTCAACGATGAGGCGATCGTTAATTTCCAGGGTGGGCAGCATGGAGCCAGAGGGGATGTAACGGGCTTCTACGATCGCCGCACGCAACCCCAGTGCCAGCACAATGCTGACCCCAATGGTTTTGACGGTCTCAACCCACGGGTTTTCCTCGTGCCTGGGAACGGGTGGTTCTGTTGGCTGTACGGTAACAGAAGCCGTTTTGGGGAGGTTTTTCTTGGGTTGCTCTCCCATGTGAGCCGACTTTTGGGACGAGCTTGCAGAGGATGTAGTCCCAGTCTTATCAGATTTGTCCTGGGCAGGGGCAGAGCGGGTATTTGGGGTCTGTGCCTCCGGGGCTTTGGTCGGTGTCGCCTTTGAGGCTTCAGAAGACGCCGAGGGGGTGTTGGAGGCTTGAGCAGCGGCGTTGCTGTTGGGTTTGGCAGTAGAGTCAGAAGAGTTGGTCATAGACGATGGCATTCTCTGTTCGCAATCCTATTCCAGTCCTAAAAGTCTAGCTTTTGAGAAGTCTAGCTTGTGAGCAAGAGCATGTGAGCAAGAAATTAAGAGAAAACTTTGCAATGGCAAAAAACGAGTGTAGAAAATCTATGGCAAGGTGATGGGCAAAAATGCTTGGCGTCGTCGTCATTTAGTGGAGTTTTTAGTGGAGTTTTGAACTGATGCCCATTCAATCGCCCGATTCAATCGCCCTAAAGAGTACTGATGTTTGCTTTTTAAGTATGGCTCTAAACTGATTCAATGCGAGTTTTTGAACCGCTACCATGCTTCATCTATACTAATCAATCCTGCAAAAAATCAGGAAAAGAGTTGCATGGTATTGAGTGCCTTCTGCAGACGGTTGAGGGGCATTTTTATGGGAAGTCTGGTGAATTTAGCGGGGAGGGCGATCGCCTACGTCTTTTCCAATTAAGTTAACGCTAAACCCTGGATTGACCGCTCAAAAAAATGCGAATCGCGCAAACAAAGGGGGGTAGATTCCTGTTCGTTATCCTCCGGTTATTTCGTGCTGGAAACCATAATGCCGACATTCTTCAGCCCGAGGAGCATTGCCTCCGGGGATTCCTCCAGAGAAATGGGTAAGTTGAATGCCCGGACAGGCAATTCCTGCGTTGGCTTGGGTTAAGAAATTGGGGCAAGTAAATTGACGCAAACAGACCGACTTTGTTGCCGAAGCTAATGTGTTTTGGGTGAATTTTGTTTTGGGTAAATTTTGGAGCAACATTACTCGCTATAGCGTTTTGCAAGCGCTTTAAGTACAGCACATGGGAGGGGCGGCGCGGCGCGCCGCCCCTCCCATGTGCTGAAGCAACTTGCGCACCGCTATATTTTCTTAAAGTCTCGATTTTGCGTGTGTAGAGCGCACCCAAAATCGAGGACTTTAGAAAAATAGCGAAGATTTTTTGGGAAAGAAGATTTTTTAAGTTGTTGGCGTACTCCTGGAATCTTTCGTGCTCCAGGTGGGAAGCCTGTGCCTTTAGGGACTGGCTGAAAAATTAAAGTCCCAGAGAGAGGGGGCGCGGGCTTTGCCCGCGCCCCCTCTCTCTGGGACTTTATTGATTTGCTAACCCCTTAGCGGGGCATTGGCTCCATCACCAGGCGTCCTTGTTCTGGTCTGCCGTTGTTGACGGTGATGGTGCAAGGGGTATTGACATTGCTGGGGACAAATAGGCGCACGGTGCGATCGCCCTGGTTGTTGATATATTCCATGCCAAAGGTAGAGGGAACGCTGCGGGTGGCGGTTTCCATCCAGATGCTGCCGGAAGGGAGGGTTTCTGCTCGCATCATCTGGACGTTGCGAAAGTTGAACACCCGGACGCGGTTGCTAGACCCCTCACAGATGGCGATAGGGCGTCCGGGTTCTCCGCCAGGAACCTCTACGATGGGGTCTTCGCCAATCAGCCGCCCTACTTGCGCTGGGTTGTTGCCAATGACGACAAAGCAGGGTTGGTCGGCGCGGTTGGGGGCATACATTCGGACAGCGACCTCTCCTCGGAGGTTGAAGTAGTCGGTTCCTTCCAGGTTGGGGTTCAGACGAGCGGGGGTGTCGAGCCATTCGCTGTTGTTGATGCGATCGTAGGCACGCATCATCAGCCCGTTGCCTGCGTCGTAGATGCGCACAGTGGTGCGATCGGTTTCGCACCGGGCAAGGGTCTGCATCTGTGCGCTGGCAGTAGAAGGCAACATGACACAACCCAAAAGGGTCAGAGTACCCATGCCAACACTCAACAGCCACCGTTTCATCGTTCTCTCCTCCACAAGGCTCACACCATTGGTCATGTCAGGTTCGCTTCAGCGAGGAATATCCGCTGGTGCGAAGAATCTGAATATGGGACGCAGGGAATCTGGGTTCCTCGCCATCCGGTTTTTCTGCAATGCTTGAAAAACTACCCAAATGGTAAGTCAGCCTGAGGAATTGGCACCTGAAATTTCTCCTCCTCAGCCCCAAAAAATCTCGCCATGAAAAAACAGAGGCATCTCCCTCCGTGCCCTCTGTGCCTCTGGGGTGAGTTCTCCAGGCTGACTTTAGCGGGAGGTCTGCTCGCTCAGGAATTCAGTGGCAATCGCCTCGATCCGCTCTGCGGCTTTTCCATCCCCAAAAGGATTGATGGCATTCGCCATGGCGTTGTAGCGATCGGGGTGGCTGAGAAGGTCGGAGGCGATCGCCACCACCTGCTCTGGGTTCGTTCCCACAAGCTGAGCCGTACCCGCTTCCACCGCTTCGGGGCGCTCCGTCGTCTCTCGTAACACCAGCACAGGTTTGCCAAGGCTGGGAGCTTCTTCTTGCAAGCCGCCAGAATCCGTCAGCAGCAGGTGACAGCGCTGCATCGCGCCCACCAGTTCGGCATAGTCCAGCGGCTCGGTGAGGAAAACACGGGGATGGTCGCCCAGTCGGGCTTGCAGCGGTTCGCGCACGGTCGGGTTGCGGTGCAGGGGCAGCAGCAGGGCGGTATCGGGGAACTTGTCGAGGATTTGCAGGAAGCTGGTGGCGATGTCCTGCAACGGTTCGCCCCAATTTTCCCGACGATGCACGGTGGAGAGCAGCACGCGATACTGGCTCCAGTCCAGATTGGGCACGGGGCAGGCAGGCTCCTTTTCCGCAACGGTCAGGAGGGCGTCGATTACGGTGTTGCCCGTCAGGTGAATTTCGCCGACGACGCTAGATTGCTTCAGATGCTCCACCGCCTTTTGGGTGGGGGCAAAGTTGAGCTGGGCGACCTGGGAGATGAGGCGGCGGTTGGCTTCTTCGGGGAAGGGGTTGAACAGGTCATCGGTACGCAAGCCCGCCTCAACGTGACCCACAGGAATTTGTTGGTAAAAGGCGGCGATCGCCGCTGCAAACGCCGTTGTCGTATCCCCCTGCACCAGTACCAACTGCGGCTGGAGTTCCTGAAATAAAGCTTCTAACCCCTGCAAACTGCGGCAGGTAATATCCGTCAGGGTTTGACGCGGCTGCATAATCGCCAGGTCTTGATCTGCTTCCAGGGCAAAAAGCTGCATTACCTGTTCTACCATTTCCCGGTGTTGCCCCGTCAGCACCACCCGCGTCTCGAACTGCGGATTGGCACGAAACCGCCGAATCACCGGGGCAAGCTTAATGGCTTCGGGGCGTGTCCCCAAAATGATGCAGAGGCGAAAGGGTGTCGTGGGCATAGTTTCAAAAATTCAAACGTGAAAACGCAGATAAACACGGACAAGAACAGCCGACAAATGGAATGCGATCCGCAACGTAGGGGCGGGTTTCGCCTCATCCTCTCTCATCCTTTCAAAACCTACCATCCCAACCCGCCCCGGCAGCCGAACACCTATGAAATGCGATCGCCCACATGTAGGGGCGGGTTTCGCCTCATCCTCTCTCATCCTTTCAAAACCTACCATCCCAACCCGCCCCGGCAGCCGAACACATATGAAATGCGATCGCCCACATGTAGGGGCGGGTTTCGCCTCATCCTCTCTCATCCTTTCAAAACCTACCATCCTAACCCGCCCCGGCAGCCGAACACATATGAAATGCGATCGCCACCCGTAGGGGCGGGTTT
>Ga0081526_100113_pt1 | contig 57642 bp, 34 predicted proteins | sample HotLakmasection2_FD_70991 | JGI IMG/M metagenome (GOLD analysis project Ga0081526, IMG submission 70991) | Hypersaline microbial mat communities from Hot Lake, Washington, USA - Section #2 (SPADES assembly) (version 2) | ecosystem: Environmental > Aquatic > Non-marine Saline and Alkaline >... | reverse complement strand
CGCTTAATGCTGAATGCAGCGGGTTTGTGGAACTTATATCTGGATGCAGCATAAACTGAGGGGGGAAATTGGAAAACCCCGTACTCCTGTACTAAAGAGGGTTTTATTTCCCAACAACTCTAATGTAGGATAGCCGTCTCGGCTGTCCCAACTTCAACGATTCTTCAACCATTCATGTCCTCCGTATCCATCCAGTCGCCAGCCTATGTCGAGCTATGTCAGCGTAGCTCTGTGGGAAAGCGGCTGCCGGATGCGCTGTATGTGCATGTTTCGGCGCTGGAGTTGTTAGATCCAGCCTTGCAAGCGTTGGAGCAATTAGCGAGAAAAGTCACCGCTCAAGTCGAAACCGCCACCCTTGTTAAGTTCAGTTTCAGCAAGCCGCAAATCGTCTATCTGTTTTACCCCGACTTCGACACAGACGCCCATCCCGCCCTGCAAAGCAGCATTCAAATTAATCTCAATAGCCTCAAAGCCAGCGATCGCAACTACAGCGCCACCGACAATCCCCCCATCCTGCACCGCAAAGAAACCTTTGTCGCCCCAGACTATCCCCTCTATGCCACCTTTGCCGGGTTGACGCAGCAAGAAGAAGTGTTGGGGCTGCTCGATGAATCCCGAGGCATTGGTTTTCGCCATGCCTGGGAACAGCGGCTGCAAGAGCGCAAACTGGTGATCCATGACCACTACCTGGCTTGCCCGCTGACAACTGATGCCCAGCCCACCCAGGCTAAGCCAACGATTCAGCGCCATCGGGCGGCGATCGCCCGAGTCACTGCATCAAAACCCGTGCGGCTGGCGGTCGAAGCGGGGCTGTTCCCCCCCGGCACCACCTACTTCGACTATGGCTGTGGGCATGGAGCCGACATCGAATACATCCACCGCATGGGCTTGTCCAGCGCGGGTTGGGACCCCTACTTCCGCCCCGACGAACCCCAGGCGATCGCCGATGTGGTGAACCTGGGCTACGTCATCAACGTGATCGAAGATACCGCCGAGCGGCGGGAGGCGTTGCTCACTGCCTGGGGGTTGGCGCAAAAGGTGCTCATTGTCGCCGCCCAGGTGCTGATCGACGATCGCACCCGTGGCGTCATTGCCTATGGCGACGGCATTATCACCCGCCGCAACACCTTCCAGAAATACTACGAGCAGGAAGAACTCAAAGCCTACATTGACCAGGTGTTGGGCGTTGACGCCGTGCCCGTCGCGCTGGGCATTTACTTCGTCTTTCGAGATGACGCCCAGGCAGAAAGCTTTCGTGCCTCCCGGTTTCGCTCCCGCGCCACGGCTCCCCGCATTCGCCTCAAGGTCAACAAGTTTGAGGAATATCGGGAACGGTTGCAGCCCTTGATGGACTTCTACACTGACCGGGGACGCTTGCCCGCTGCCGAAGAATTAGACCCCGCAGCCTTGGCACCGCTTCAGTCGGAATTTGGCAGCATCAAGCGGGCATTCAAAGTCGTCTTGCAGGCGACGGATGAGGGGGAATGGGAGGCGATCGCCGACAAACGCCGCAATGATTTGCTGGTCTACCTCGCCCTCAGCCACTTTGGCAAACGCCCCAAGTTCAAAGATTTGTCCCCGGCAGTGCAAGCGGATCTCAAAGCTCTCTTTGGCAGCTACCAGCAAGCCTGCACCGCCGCCGACCTGATGCTGATGAGCCTGGGGCAAACCTCGCTCCTTGCCGAACGCTGCCGCCAAAGCCCCATCGGGCAACAACGCCCCAACTCCCTCTGGGTGCATGTCTCCGCGCTGGATCAGCTCGATCCCCTACTGCGCCTCTACGAAGGCTGCGCCTCTCGCACCCTTGGGCGACCGGAGGAGGCGACCGTGGTGAAGTTCCATGTCCAAAAGCCCCAAATCACCTACCTGGTCTATCCCACGTTCGACAAAGACCCCCATCCGGCTTTGCATACCAGCATGGCGATCGCCCTCCAGGATCTCCAGGTGCGCTATCGCGATTACGACACCGACAACCCACCGCTGCTCCACCAAAAAGAGCAAATGCTGCTCCCCGACTACCCCGGCTACGAAAAATTTGCCAAGCTCAGCCAGCAAGAACGCAAGTGGGGCTTACTGGATGACCTGAAGGCGATCTTCGATCGTCGCGGCTGGGAACAATGCCTGTCGGCACATGGAGCGGCATTGCGCGGGCATCGCGTCGTGTGGCGCAAGGATGCCGATGCGTACCTGAAACAGCAGATTCAAGCTCGACTGCGGGCAAACCCAACCCAAGGATTGAAGATTCAATAAAACCCGAAATGTTTGATCAACATGCTCGCCATTTTTCTAAAACCCTTGATTTTGCGTGCGCGAAGCGCACGCAAAATCAAGGGTTTTAGAAAAATGGCGAAGGTATTGTTTGATGAGAAGTGCGGCAATGCCGCACTTCTCATCAAACATTTCGGGTTTTATAAAAGCCCTTGCGTTTAGTTATCTGGAGGGCGATCGCACCCCTCACTTCCCATCAAAGCCAATCCTCTTGCCGCATCCACATGCAATTCAGATAGCGGGTAGTTTTGCAAAAACTCCAGGGCAGACAGTTGGTTGTCGTCCTGGAGGGACTGGATAAGGGCGGCGCGGAGGGCGGTGGCGCTGGTTTCGCGGGAGGGGGTGTGGAGGATTTGTCCGGCGGCATTGAGGAGGGTGTTGCCGAGGGCGGAGTTGAGCAGGCGATCGCCCCATCCCAAATCAACAGACACCGATTGCGTTAGCCCCTGTTGCACCCCATCGGGTTCCAGTCCAGCCAGGTCGAGGTAGAGTGCCCAGGCAGCGGGCATTTCCCCGGTTTCGGCAAAGGTTTCCAGGTCCGCGAGGGCAAAGGAGGGTCGCAGGGGACCGTAGGCGACGATCAGCGACTTGGCTTCGCTGGAGCGGCGAATGGGGACTGGGTTGGTGGCAGGCGGCGATGCTGGGGGATTTGCCTGAAACAGCGTGATGAGAGGGTTACTGTTGCCTGCGGAGGGCTGGCGCGATTCAGGCAGGTGCAGGGCTAAGCCATCGAGGGTGAGCCTCCCCTGCTGATAGTGAATGTCCAGGTCGGTATCGTCCAGGGGCATGGAGCTGAGGCAGGCGTTGTCGATGCCGAGGGTTCCGCTGAAGTGTGGGGTTGATTGGTTGCCGGAGAGTTGGGCGATCGCATCCAAATCTCCGCTGGCACTTAGGGGTAGCCCCAACAGGTCTGCCAGTTGCGCCAGGGGAAGGTCGTTGGCTTGCAATGCCCCCGTCCACTGTCCGGTGGCGGCACGGGAGGCACGGAGGTGGGTGTCGAAGTGGTGGCGATCGCCCGCTGCCGCTGCCACCGTTAACCCCGCCAGTCGCAGATCCTCCAGGGTAAACGCCTGATGCTGAAGCTGGGCATTGCGGAGGCTGACAGACTGCATCCCCAGGGAACCCACTGACCAGTTTTGCCCGTCCAGATCCAGTTGCAGGGTGGGAGGGCGATCGCCATTCGCACTCAGGCGCAGGGTACTGGAGAAAGTGCCGCCCAATTCAGGCAACTCGAAGGGTAAAGCCGTCGTCGGTTCACTATTCGTTTGGTGGGAATGGAAGGCGGTCACACTGGCGGCATCCGTTAGCAGGGGAAGCGCATTTGGCAGCAGATTCAGGCTTTGTACCAGCGTTGCCAGGTCTTGCAGTTCCCCCTGTTGAATGTCCAATTCGGCGCTGATGTCGGGGTGATCCGTCGTTTGGAGCTGGGCGCGGATTTGGGCACGGATTTGGGCACGGATTTGGGCACGACTATTGCCGAAACGCAAAGCGGTATCGGTGAGAGCAAGCTGCTGGTTCGCGTAGGTGAGGCTTCCGGTGAGGGCGTCGTTGGCGTGGCGGGTGGTGGGAAGGGGCGGGGATTGGAAGCGAGGTTGGGCGATCGCAAACTCCGCCGCCAATCGGGGCGCATCGGGTTCTGCCATATTCACATCAAGCACCGCCGAAAGCTCTCCCGAAAGGGATTCCAGTTCAGCCGGAAGCATCGACGAGGCGATCGGCAAAATCCGTTCCAGGGAAAGGTTTTGGAGCGTGGCTTGCCACTGTTGGGGCTGCTGTTGTTGTGCCGTGAGCATTCCCTGGTCAAGCTGGATCTGGAGGGTGGCGGGTTGCCAGGAGGGGGCGAGGGTGAGGGCGATCGCATCCTCGCCACCCGCAAGCTGCACCTGCCCACCCCGCGCTGCTGCCAGGTCTACGCTGCCATTTAGCACTGGATTCAGCGCCAAGTCATTGAGGGCGAAGTCACGAAGCTGGAGATTGCCCTGGAGGACAGGGGCGTTGGGCGTTCCGGTAAGGCTTCCTTGAAAATGGGTGTGTCCGGCAACTCGCAGAGCATCGGGCAAAAGTAATGGGAAGGTTGTCAGATCGTAATCCTGGAGGCTCACTTGCAGATCCATGTCGCCAAGCTGTGGACGTTCCAGGTTGCGGAGATCGGCGGTGAGCCAGCCTGCAAGGGAGAGTCCGTCAGTGCCGAGGTGATGCAGTTGGAGGCGGTTGTCTGCCCAGTGGAAGGTGGCGTTGATGGGGCGATCGAATAATGGCGCAGCGTCTTGGTGCAGATTCGCCAGTTCTAATCGACCTTCTGCCTGAATCGCCTCTGGAGAGAGGTTTTGCAGCGTTCCCGTTAGCTTGACTTCGCCTGCCAGGTCGCCATCCCAGGGGGATTCGGTCGCAGAAAATGGAGTAGTCAGGGCGGATAAAGCCAGCTTCTCACTCTGGATCTGGGTTTGCCACGTCCCTTCCGCCAGATTCGCTTGAGCCGTGATCTGTCCGGCATCCAGGGCAAGGGTGGCATTGCCTGTCGCCGTCATGGCTTCCAGGGTGGGCGTGTCCAGGTTTCCGGCGACGGTCAGGCTGCCGTCGAGCTGTCCGGCGATGGGGAAAGCGACGGGGAGGGCGGTGGTGGGGATGGCGTCGGCGCGGGCGGTCAGGTTCCAGCGCCCCTGTTCCAGGGTTCCAGCCACTTGCACAGGCTGATTGCCCACCCAGGCGATCGCCTCCTCCAGCTTCACTCGATCATCCTGCAAGGCGATCGCGCCCTCCGTGGGATACTGCCCCCCCTGGCTTTCCCACTGGAACTGGATTTGCGGCTGTTGGTTGGCGACCTTCACCTCCCCTGTTGCCTGGAAAGTTCCTAATGTGTTGGCAGGCAAGTTCAGGTCGTAGAGTTGGGCGATCGCATCTCCCGGCAATCCCTCGGCTTCCAGGGTCAGCGCCACGGCGTCGTTATCGCCCTTATCCAACTGAATATCCGCTTGAACAATAACCTGCCCACCCACCTGAGGCTGAGCGGTGGTGTCCTTCAGGAGGAGGCGATCGCTCTCAGTATTAAAGGAAAAGTCGGTTTGGGCGGCAGCGATGGTGAGGCGATCGAGTTGGATGGGAACGGCATTGGTGACCGTTCCAGAAAACACGGCACCATCCAACGGTCCCGTTACCCGCAGGTTGTCGGTGGTCAGCGCCCCCTCCGCCGCAAAGGGCAGGGTGAAGTTAAAGGTTTTCATAAAATCGGGCACGCTGACGGATTCCACCTGGGCACTCAAATCCAGCCCTTCCTCCAGGTGAATCCGCCCCTGTACCTGAAACGGGATGTTGCCGTAGCGGGTGAAGCCTTCGGACAATAGGATTTCCTGATTGCGGATGCGAAACTCCCCGCTGGTGGCGGTAAAGGGATTGGGTTCACCTTCTACCCAGGCGGCGGCTTCATCTAGAGTGATCCGCCCTTCCACTGTCGGGTCTGCATCCAGCGCCCCGTGGATGTGGAGGCGACTGGTGAGGCTCCCGTCTGTAAACCGCACCGCTGGCGGAAGTGCCAGGTTGAGCGGCAGGGTGGAAAGCTGCTGGGTTTGCAGGCGAAGATCCAGGGTGGGGGCGGCATCGGCGGGAAGGTCGAGGGTTCCCCGCAGGGAGAACTGCCCGCCCTCACGGGAGGTCGCTGTGGCGCGGAGGGCGATCGCCTCCAGGTCATCCCCTAGCGTCACATCCGCCCGCAGGTTCTCGAAATCGAAGCGGGTGGGCAGATCCACCACCGCTTTGTGGTGCAACACCCCTTCGCCATTAAGCGTAGCAGCATGGGGCAGGAGGGCGATCGCCCCGCCCCGAATCCGCAGATGCCGCACATGGATGCGCTCGTCATCCTCCATCTGAAGCTCCGTTTCCAGCCAGCCTCCTGCCGCATTTTGATCCAGCACCATCTGCGGGTTCACCAGGGTGACATCCAGCGCCACCGTCTGGGACTGCAAAGCCGAGAGGGGACTGAAGCGGATCTCCACTGCTTCGATGGCGACCGAATCTGCATCGGTGGCAGTGGCAGGAATGGCGGATGCCCCCAGGCGAATGTGCCGCCACGACAGCGACTCAACCTCCCCTAGCCGCACAGGACGACTGAAGCTCTGGCTCAAATCCTGGCTGATCTGGGGCAACAGGGTTTGGCGCACATACACTTGCCCTCGCGCCGTCCCCACGGTTCCACCCACACTCCCCAGCAGCAGAGTGAAGCCCCCCATCGTGATACTAGCCCGCCATACCCAGGCTTTTGGAGGAGTGGGTTTGGGTACTTTGTGGGGGTGCGATCGCCCGCCTATCCATCGCCGCATAAATCGTGACCCTGTTCAGGAATAAGTAACATTGAAATAATGTTGAAAACAACTTTCGTAGGATGCGTTAGGCAACGCCGTAACGCATCAACTTTCGTAGGATGCGTTAGGCAACGCCGTAACGCATCAAAACCTCTCATCGGTCTTCTGAAAATGATGCGTTACGCTAGCGCTAACGCATCCTACGGTAGCCACTTTTAGTGAAAAGAAATGACTTCTTTTAAGCCGAACCAGTTGTGTTTTTTTACGCCCCAGGCGAGGGTGGCAACAATGGTAATGAAAGTGAGGGCGATCGCCCCTGCCAGCCACAAATTCAGTGCCAGTGCGGCTCCCATGTGAGTCAGCAGTAAAGTGCAAGGGATAATTCCGAGTAAAGCGGTCATCGAAAATAATGGAAAGGATAGACCCGAAATACCCGCACCGTAGCTGATGAGTTCGTAGGGCATGATGGGGATCATGTGCGTGATCATGATGACCCAGCCCAGATAGGTTTCGCCCCGGTGGGTGGAGAAATAAACCGCTTTTCCTGTTAACGCTTTGACTGCCGATCGCCCTAAGGTTCGCCCGATAAAATAGGCAATAATGCTGCCAAAAAAGATGCCAATGATGCCATAAAGCGCCGCTAAATTTGGACCCCAGATGGCTCCAGAGGCGATCGTAAACGGTGTGCTGGGAATGGGACCAATTACGATCGCCGTTGCCAAAAAAGCAATAAAAAAGATGACCCCAATCCAGCCCAACTCGCTGAGTTGCTGCATCCATTGTCGCGGCTCATTCCAGGGAATATTGGCTTGGGTGGCGAGGTAGAAAGCGGCGATCGCACAGCCCACAAATACGCCCAGCGCAATCCAGTGGGCGGCTTTGAGTCGGTTGCGACGGGTCGCGAGGGGAATTTTTTCAGGATGCTGAACCGGGGCAGGGGGCAATAGCCGAGACGGTTGCGATACCCGTGAGACATCTGGCTGAAACACCCGCTGCAAAAAGCTTTGAAACCACTTCACAGAGATACTTTCTCCTCTTCCATTAATACTTCTTGTTCAATCGGCAAATCTGCCAGCAAAGCCCGGTTCTCGCTCACCAGCGGAAACTTGATCTGCGACTCCGTTGCGCCCCGCTGAATCAAGCGCTGACGCACCGTTTCAAAGCTACCGGATGCCAAAATCCGTAACCGAGGCGGGGGCACCTGATCTCGTCGCTTAAACGCATAGGAGGTGTGGATTTCTTTCAAGCGATCGTCAAATTTCTGCAAAAAGGCGGCTGGGTCTTCGAGCTGGGAACCCGCTGCCAGTTCGACATTCACCTGATAGTGAGCGGGGATGCTGTCCTCCGAAAGGGTAATGCAGAAGTTCGCCAGAGCAACATTAAATTCCCGTTGCAACGTCTGCATCACCTGGCTGACATGGTGCTCGGTTGTCTTCTCGGTGGTGGAAGAGAGGACGCCGCCACGCCGATGGCGGAAGGTGAAGTGGGGCAGGTTGTGCGCAAAGCCTTCCACTTCCACCACATCGCCCACATCATAGCGATAGAAACCGCTGTAGTTGGTCACCACAATTCGGTAGCGGCTGCCAACCGTTACTTCGGTCAGCAAAACGGTTTTGGGCTGCGCGACATCCCACTGGTCTTCGGGGATGAACTCGATAAAACTACTTTCAAACGCCGGAAACACACTGTCGGTGCCAAAGTCTCGATGCACCCCAAAAGTCGCTTCGGCGCAGGTATAGGTGCCGCCAAACACGGGCGTGTCGCCGTAATACTCCGAAAAGCGCTCCAGATAAAAGTTCGAAGTGCCCCCCCGTGCGGTGACAATGAACGAGAGATCCCAGACCGCTTTGGGGGTTAAGCGCCCGTCGTGGTCATAGATGGCACGGAGTTCGGCAGCGCGATCGCCATCTGCCACCCACTGCCGCTCCAGGGCTTGGCGTAATTCTGGAGAAAGCTCCAGCCAGTCGGGGAGCGTACCTGTTGCCAGATCGTGAATCAACTCTTCGGAAAACTGCTCCAGGTAGTCTGCCAGTTGCAGCGCCAACACCGGGAATGTTGCGCCAATCATCCGCAAACGGCGATCGCGCAACGCAAACAGCAGACACACATAATGCCGGGAGCGGCTGTCCCCAATCTGCAACGCCTCAAAGGGATAGGCAAAAATTAGCCGCGACAGCCAACTGGAGAGCCGCAGATCACTGGTGCTGATGGGACCATAGGCAACGCCGCTGGGGGTTTCGCCATATTCCTTCGAGGGACTGGTGAACAGCATTTTGCCCAACGGCAACTCCCGCCGCTGCGCCGCCTCCAGCACAAACCCCATCGCCACCTGATTGGCACGGGACACCGCCTGGCGCGATCGCCGCGTCACCGGGATCAGCTTCTTTGCACTGGTGGAACCACTCGTCATGTTGAAGAAAATCAGCGGATCGGGCGTGAGGATATTGGTTTCACCCTCCGCCATGCGATCGATGTAAGGCTTGAAGAAGCTATAGGGCTGCACCGGAACCCGCGCCCGAAACTCCTCCACCGAGCGAATGTTTGCCAGGTCATACTGCCGCCCCAACTCTGTCTGGGCGTGGGCTTGCAGGAGCGATCGCAGAAACTCCCCCTGCACCGCCTCCACCTTTCGCGCTCGCCGCAAAAACGCCGCTTTCGCCCCCTTCGCCGGAAGCGCCATCAAAGGAAAAACAAGATGGGTCATTCACCAAATCCCCTAAAAAACACGAACGTTTATTCAGCAACCTGCCGTTAAAAAAGGTCGCAAGCTTATGGAAGAGCGCGGAACTCGCTCTCCTAAATGGTTTTTGTTGCACGAGTAGTCAGAGAAGCCGACTAAATTTCGGACGAATTTAAAGAAGGAAGTTGAGCGATCGCCCCAAAGTGGAGGGGATGTTTTGGGACGCTTAATCCTGGACGTAGAAAATGATGATAGTGTTCCCCGAATAGAAAAATTTCCGGACAATCTGAGTGAATAACGAATAGGGAGTAGCCAACGGGTTCGCTAAACCCAGTACCCAGACAGAGTGCCAAAACCTGGACCCCTTGCTCATCAATCCATCCCATGCCAAAACTGCCGCGATCGATCAGAGCAAGAATCCCTATGTCTACGGCTATATTCCATTCAGTTTATTTATGCACAAATGATTAAAGCCGTTCTACCGGGTGTGTGACAGTTTGCAAGTCCCTTACGACTGCTCATCATCGGGTAGATGGCGTTCTTCCTGTCGTTGCACATACAAGCTCGTTCCTGGAATTCTCCCAGACCAGTAGAGATAAATGAAATAAGCACTGGCTCCCACCTGAATCGGCAGCATAATTCCCAGGCTTTTCCACAAAAAGTTCACGTCCAATGTGTGAAACGCATGGGTATAGAGTGCGCTGCCGCCGATCACCAGCAGTGCCAGTGCTATCCGCTGAGGTTTACGAAGAAAAGACGCCACAGAAACCACCTGAATCTCACAAATTCGTTGTTCCTATTCTATTGACTGCTGAGGGAATTGGGGCGATCGCCCCCAATTCCCAACAGTGCTCACCCATTCCCATGCCACCCTCGGGCAGCGCCCACACACCCAAAACCATTACCCTTGGAGGACTACCAACATTTCATCTATAGCGGTGCGCAAGTTGCTTCAGCACATGGGAGGGGCGGCGCGCCGCGCCGCCCCTCCCATGTGCTGTGCTTAAAGCGCTTGCAAAACGCTATAACAAAGCGGTGCATTGGTTGAGAAGCCAATGCACCGCCTCGTTGATCAAGTTTGATGAATGAGCCGAAAAGGCGTGACTAGCCCAGCAGCGCTTTCGCCTTGGCAACCACGTTGTCTACGGTGAAGCCGAACTTCTCCATGCAGACGCCGCCGGGAGCGGATGCACCGAAGCTATCTACACTGACGGTATCGCCTTCAGAGCCAACATACTTGCACCAGCCCATGCTGATACCCGCTTCGACGGCGAGGCGCTTGGTTACGGCTTTGGGCAGAACGGATTCCTTGTAGGCGGCATCCTGAGCATCAAACAGTTCCCAGGAGGGCATGGAAACAACCCGTACCTTCTTGCCTTCGCCCGTGAACACTTCCGCTGCCTCAACGCACAACCCAACTTCTGACCCTGTACCGATCAGGATGATGTCGGGGGTGCCGTCGCAGTCAACCACGGGGTATGCACCCTTTGCAACAGCGTCGATAGTGGACTTGGCGAGGTTGGGTACGCTTTGCCGGGTGAATGCCATCAGCGTGGGGCGGTTGTTGACCGCATTCTCGATCGCCACTTTGTAAGCACCCGCCGTTTCGTTGCCATCTGCCGGACGAATCACCGTCAGGTTGGGGATAGCGCGGAGGGAGGCGATCGTTTCGACGGGCTGGTGGGTGGGACCGTCTTCACCGAGGGCGATCGAGTCGTGGGTCATAACCCAGATGGCACCCACCTCAGCAAGCGCCGACAGACGAATGGCTGCCCGCATGTAGTCGGTGAACACCAGGAAGGTGGCACCGTAGGGAATCAGACCGGACTTGTGCAGGGCGATGCCGTTGCAGATTGCGCCCATGCCATGTTCCCGTACCCCAAAGCGCAGATTGCGGTTTTCGTAAGCGCCTTTTTGGAAGCTGCCGCTGACCTTCAGCTCGGTCAAGTTGGAGTGCGTCAGGTCGGCGGAACCGCCGATCAGTTCGGGCAGCACGGGAGCCAGAGCATTCAGGCAGTTTTCGGAGTGCTTCCGGGTTGCCAGGGTCTTGTCGGCGGGGGTGAGGGTTGGCAGTGCCTTGTCCCAACCCTCAGGCAGGGTGCGGCTGAGGAAGCGCTCGAATTCTGCCGCTTCTTGGGGATACTTCTTCTTGTACTGCGCAAAGGTTTCGTTCCACTTGGCTTCGCTGCTGGAGCCGCGCTCGATCGCCTTCCGCATGTGGCTCATGGCATCATCGGGCACTTGGAAGGAATCATAGTTCCAGCCCAGATATTCGCGGGTCAGCTTAATTTCGTCGCCGCCCAGGGGTGAACCGTGGACGCCAGCGGTGTTGTTCTTGTTGGGCGAACCATAGCCGATGGTGGTTGTGACTTTGATCATCGAAGGCTTATCGGTGACCGCTTTGGCGGCTTCGATCGCCTTGGCAATAGCTGCCAGGTCGTTGTTGCCATCTTCCACATGCTGGACGTGCCAGCCATAGGCTTCGAAGCGTTTGCTCACATCTTCGGTGAACGAAATATCGGTGGAACCGTCGATGGAGATGTGGTTGTCGTCGTACAGCGCAATCAGCTTACCCAGACCCAGGTGACCCGCCAGGGAGCAGGCTTCGCCCGAAACCCCTTCCATGTTGCAACCGTCGCCCAGGATGACGTAGGTGTAGTGGTCTACGATGTTCAGGTCATCTTTGTTGAAGCGAGCCGCCACGTGGGCTTCAGCCATTGCCAGACCAACGGCATTAGCAATCCCCTGCCCCAGCGGACCTGTGGTAACTTCGACCCCAGGAGTCTCGAAGTTTTCGGGGTGTCCGGGGGTTTTGGAATCCCACTGACGGAAGTTTTTGATGTCGTCGAGGGTGACGCTGTCGTACCCAGTGAGATACATCAGGGCATATTGCAACATGCACCCATGACCAGCGGACAGAACGAAGCGATCGCGGTTGAACCAATCGGGGTTCTTGGGGTTAAACCGCATGAACTGATCCCACAGAACAAATGCCATCGGTGCCGCACCCATCGGCAAGCCGGGGTGACCAGACTTGGCTTTTTCGACGGCATCAATCGCAAGAAATCGAATCGAATTGACGCAGAGCGCTTCTAGCGTTTGGGTCGTTGCAACAGCCATGAGTTCCTCTTCATTTTTGGCGTGGACAGGAGTGGTGTGGGCAATAGCGCGGCTCTCGGAGGCGCTTTGCAAAGGCAAATCTGCTACTCACAACCGCTTGTCGTGAATTTTTCGCTCATAAGCGGTAAGCAAGTATACCTATTCCCCTTTCTTGTAGTGTATACCACAGCAGGAAACAATCTAATACTCCCATCAATCTGAGCGGGAACACAGAGGGAATTTGTCGTTGCAGCCTGTAATTTTTAATTTTGCAGATTGGTGGTGGTATTGAGGTAATGATTTTTGGGTGTGTGGGCAGCGCCTACACACCCTAAAATCATTACCCTTTGAGGACTGCCTGCAGATTTTCTAGCCAGATCCTCAAGCCAGTAGTTGACGGGCAGCATCGAGGAGGAGTTGATGTTCGGCACGGGCGATCGCCTGCTTCGTTTGAACTACGGCATCAGCGGGTACCGAAACCCCGGTGATGCCCCAGCGCACCAGATGGGTCAGGAGTTCCGGATGCTGGGTGGGTGCCTCTCCACAGACGATGCAGGGTAGCCCCAGCGACTTGGCGGTATGGGTGAGCTGGCGCAATGCCTGGACAACGGCGGGATGGTTGGAGGGATAGTCCTTTGCCCATTGGGGTTGGTCGCGGTCGATCGCCAGCAACAATTGAGTAAAGTCGTTTGTGCCAATGCTAATGCCCTGCACGCCAGCCTTGGCAAAGTCGGCTAACTGAAACAGCACCGCTGGCACTTCTGCCATCATCCAGACCTGAAAGGCTTCAACTTCCAGCAAGCCCACCTCTTGCACCCAAACATAGCAGAGACGAAACTCCTCGACCGTGCGCACAAAGGGCAGCAAAAGGCGGAGATTGGTAGCCCCTGCCTGTTGTGCCCGGCGCATAGCTTCGAGTTCGGCATGAAACAGGGCGGGGTTGTGGCAATAGGCAAGGGTGCCGTGGGAACCCAGCAGGGGATTTTGGGTGGTTTCGTTGACAGCCGTGCTGTATTCGTGCGATCGCAAATCCGCCGTGCGATAGAACACAGGACGGGGCGCAAACGCATCGGCAAATTGCTGAATTTGGGTCGCCAGGGCATCGACAAACTGTGCCCCGGTCGCCAGTAGCCGCGCTTCAATGGTGCGATGCCCTTCCAGCATCCCTGCCATCAGCAACTCCGAGCGCAACAAGCCCAGCCCATCTACAGGAAGACTTGCCGCTGCCGCCAGCCGATCGGGCTGGCTCAGGGTGACGAATACCTGGGTCGAGTGAAACGGGGTTTCGACGGCAGGAGGGTCGCAGGATTCGGGGGTGGGGCTATCGGGCATGAAAGAAGAGAGGGGGGTGAGGATGCCGCGATCGCCATCCACACAAATCTGGTCGCCCGTTTGTAAGCGTTGCAAGGCTTCTGCCACGCCAACCACCGCCGGAATGCCCAGTTCCCGCGCTAAAATTGCGCCGTGGCTGGTGAGGCTCCCCTGCGCCGTGACCAAACCCGACACCTTGCGCAGCAGGGGCAACCATTCTGGAGAAATCTGTGGCACCACCAGGATCGTATTTGGGGGCGGTTCCTGTTGTTCCAACTCCACCGACCATTCGGTGAGACATTCCACCCGTCCCAGCGATCGCCCAGGCGATGCCGCCCATCCCTGCAGCACTGTCCAATGCTTATTTGCCACCCCCATTGGCACGTCGGCAGGAAACCCAGGAGGGGCATCTGGGGTATCTGGGGCATCTTCTGGGGCATCTGGGGCATCTATGGTTGCGGTATGCGCCGCAAAGCTCAGGGAAAGTTGGGTGATAAAAATGTCAGTTCCCACCGCCGCTTCAGGCGCATAGCAGCACCACTCCAGTTCAAGATTGCTGCCCAGGTTAATGCACAGTTGTTGGGCAAGGGTTTTCAGGCGATCGCGCTGCTGCGGCGACAACACCGGATGCTGCTGCTGTTCGTTGGGCAGCGGTTTCACGGTCAGGGGAGTGGGGTCATCCGTTGAACCCAGGCGATAGGCATAGGATTTGGACGCCACCTTGAGGTCTGCCGTTTCCCCTTCCCCTATTGCCAGGTAGTAGTCATCCGCTGTCATATCTCCCTGGACGAGCCCCAGCCCAAAGCCCCATACCGCGCGCACATCCACACCGCTGGTATTCACCTGCGCATCTCCGGCGGCTTGCACCGCCCACACAGGTTGCACCAGCACCCCCAGCTTTACCTGATGCAGTTCAATGTGCGATCGCTGCCAGAAGAACAAACTGCGTGCCCGAAATAGCTCTGCCCACACCGTTTGGATGCCCTGGGCGATCGCCGCACCCTCTGCCCAGCACACCTGGCTAGAAAACAAACCTCGAATGCGGTGGCTGAGTACGGGATCGATCCCTGGCTCTAGCGCCAGCGATGGACGCAAGATCACCGCAGGTGCCTCCCAAGCCTGCACGGCATTGACCAGGTGAGTCTGCCAATCCCCATCCAACGGCGTCGCAAAGATAGACTGGCGAATTTGGCGGGCGATCGCCTGCAACTGCTGCGGGCGATCGACATTCAAGCGCAGGGTGGAGTTTGGAAAGTCGGCAAACAACGGCTCCAGCCAATCCATCTTTTCCAGATAATGCTGAAACACCGGAGCCGTCACCACAAACCCAGGAACGACCGGATAACCGCGCTGTTTGATCAGCCCCAGGTAGTAAGCCTTGTCGCCCACCAGAATCCGATTGGCAGGCTGTACCTGATCCAACCAACATAATATGTCCAGATCCTGGATGACTTCTTCCATTCGACGCTAGCTCTTGGTTTGGGAAAATTAAGGGGACAGGTATCAAACAATCCTATAGACGGGTGTTAAAGCATGAGCAGCGAGTGAAACGGACGGCGAAAATCAGCGAAAAGAAGCGTTTATCAGCTTTGTCGAATATTAGCTTTGTCGAATATTAGCTTTGCCGAATGCTGGTTTGTCGAATATTAGCCTTGTCGAAAGCTGGGTTGTCGAAAGCTGGGTCGTCGAACGGTAGTTAGTAAAAAGATTTTGAGATTCTGATTGAGATTTTGATTGATTGAGATTCTGGTTGAGATTTTGAACCGGGATAGAAAGTATCCAAACTAAGTTTGGCTGAATTTGGTTTGGCTGAATTTGAAGCGATCAAAATTCGTGAAGCTCACGTCAGCGCAGGGAAAAGGGCGGCTAGGATGAGGCGATCGCTGCATAAAAGCCACCTTGAACAGCAGCAAAGCGCTTGCAGGCAGAGACTTGCCAGGGGCAAAAGACCAACGGGTTAGTATGGACAGCAAGATCATTCCCATTGTATGCCCCTAAAAGTCAGGGGCAAGCAAATATTGCCCTTTGCTCAACAAGATAAAACAATCCCGAAAGAATCCAAAACTCTCTTCCCTATCAAGATAGAATCAATAATCGACTCTCTTCAAAAGCTGATGGTCAAAAGCTGATGGATATTGATGCGACCGGCGACCTGAGGATAGGATGCCTGGAGGCTCTAGGTTTTTGAGAGAGAGTAATTCGCTGGCTATGCCAACTCCCGCAACTCCATTCTGTAGACCTGTGACAAGACCTGTGACATTAAGCTGATGAAACATACTCTCTCCGTTCTGGTAGAAGACGAAGCGGGCGTCCTCACTCGCATTGCTGGATTGTTTGCCCGCCGGGGCTTCAACATCGAAAGCCTGGCAGTGGGTCCTGCCGAGCAGTCGGGGATTGCTCGCATTACGATGGTGGTTCCGGGTGATGATAGAGACATCGAACAACTGACCAAGCAACTCTACAAGCTGATCAATGTCTTGAAAGTGCAAGACATTACAGAAGTGCCCTGTGTTGAGCGGGAACTGATGCTGATGAAGGTGAATGCGACCAGCTCCACCCGCTCCGAAATTATTGAACTGGCTCAGATCTTCCGGGCACGGGTTGTGGATGTGGGCGATGACTCCCTCACCCTCGAAGTAGTGGGCGACCCAGGGAAGATGGTGGCGATCGTCCAGCGGCTCAGTCGCTTTGGCATTCGCGAAATTGCCCGCACCGGGAAAATCGCTCTGGTTCGCGAGTCCGGCGTCAACACCGAGTATCTCAAGGTCCAGGAAGCACGGGTTTAAGCCGGAAGATTAGCCACAGAGGCACAGAGGAAACCATGGCGGTTCACACCTAAGATTATGCTGAAAGTATGGCTAAACGATACTTTCAGCATAATTTGGTGCGCACCTGAAGAAGGTTAAATGGCAGGTTCGCGCCCCTACCAGGGGCGCGAACCTGCCAAGGGATCTGCGGATTAATAAAATCCCAAGTTTTGAGCGAGAAGGCTGGCAGAGCCAGCCTTCTCGCTCAAAACTTGGGATTTTATTTTCTTGCAAGTCCCCAAATAGTGACTACACTACGGGAGCCGGATTCATGTTTGCCTGAATCACGTCGCGATATTCGCTCTTTTGTTTGACCCCCATCATCTGCTTCACCAGGGCTTTGTCGCGGAAGAACTGCACGGTGGGTGTGCCTGTGATGCCAGCAGATTCGGCAATGTCGGGGTCTTGCTCAATGTCAATTTCGATGTAGTGAACCTGTCCCTCGAATTCGTTGATCACCTTTTCCAGCATAGGTTTGAGGGTGTGGCAGGGACCGCAGGTGGGAGACGCATATTTGACGATGATCAGGCGATCGCTCTCATGGTAGAGCTTGCGCAGGGCAAAGCCCCCTTCGTGACGGGTGCGGCGGATGTCGAATTCTGCTGCCTGCTGGTATTCTGCCTTATGCCCATCGTCGTCAGCTTTTTCCGAAGCTTCTGTCTGGTGGAATTCCTGGATCAGATCATGTTCTGACAACCAGCGCTCTGCCAGCAAGGCAGCCGCACAGCCTGTTCCCGCTGCGGTTACCGCCTGACGATACTCGTGATCCTGCACATCGCCAGCGGCAAATACCCCATCTACAGTGGTTTTCACGTCGTGGCTGGTGATGATGTAGCCCACTTCATCCAGCTCCAGTTGCCCTTTGAATAGGTCGGTGTTGGGGGTATGCCCGATCGCGTAAAACAGCCCCCGCACAGGCAAATCTGTTAACTCGTCTGTCCGGTTGTTCCGCACCTTCAGCCCGGTCATCAGGTGGTCGTCGCCAAACACATCCACCGCTTCAGTGTTCCAGTGGACGGTGACTTTGGGGTTGCGCAACACTCGATCTTGCATGGCTTTGCTGGCTCTCAAGCGATCGCTCCGCACCAGCAAATGCACATGGGAGCCATACTTGGTGAGATAAACCGCTTCCTCTGCGGCGGAATCCCCGCCCCCAATCACCGCCAGTTCCACATCCCGGAAGATGGGCGTAGCCCCGTCGCAAATGGCGCAGGCAGAAATGCCTCGATTCCAGTAATCCTTCTCGCTGGGCAAGTTCAGCCGCTTCGCGGTAGCTCCTGTCGCGATGATGATGCTGTGTGCCTTTACTTCCCGCTCCTCCGAGCGAATGGTGAAGGGACGCTGGCTCAGGTCTACCTCCGTCACATCCTCGGTGACCAGTTCGGCTCCCCACCGCTGTGCCTGCTCTTTCATGTTCTGCATCAGCTTGGGACCTGTGATGCCATCGGGAAAACCGGGAAAATTTTCGACCTCGGTCGTGGTCATCAACTGCCCACCGGGCAGCCCACCCGCCTGGAATCCTTCAAACATAAACGGCTTCAAGTTTGCCCGCGCCGCATAGATCGCAGCGGTATAGCCTGCGGGTCCCGATCCAATAATCACCAGGTTCTCCACCCGGCTTGCCCCATTGCTTGTGCCTGTTGAAGTCGTCATCTCTTTATGCAAACTCATACCCACTACGCTTAATGATGAGTATACCCCGAAGCGGAGAGGGGGAGAAGGGGATGAACCTGAGAAAATTCGAGATTGCTAATGGAATAAGGGACTTGCAAGAAAATAGAGTCCCCATTTTTAAGAGAGAAGGCTGGCTTTGCCAGCCTTCTCTCTTAAAAATGGGGACTCTATTAATCCGCAGATCCCTAAATGAGAAAAATTCTAACGAAATCATCATGAAAGGGTCTGGCTTTTGGTGCATAGTGAAGGCAGAAGGGAAGGGGAAGGTTTCCCCGGTCAGTGCAGCTCCACATTGCTGAGGGTCTTGACCAGTCTTTTTTCATGAATGTTTTTCGCCGCTTCAGGCAGTTTCCCCAACACCTTGTTGGTTCCAAGCGATTTGCGATTACTGAAGCCTGTATTGTCGGGCTGATCTCTGGGCTTGCGGCTGTTTTGCTGAAGCAAGGGGTGGGGCTATTTGGCGGTTGGCGCATCCATCTTTCCAATGCCTATCTCGACTGGATGATTCTTCCGGTGTTTGGGCTATTGGGGGGATGGCTGGCGGGGTTTCTGGTGGAACGGTTTGCGCCGGGGGCAGTGGGCAGTGGCATTCCTCAGGTTAAGGCGGCGATCGCCAACGTTCCCCAGGTGCTCAACTTGCGGCTGGCGATCGTCAAGCTGCTGAGTGTGATTCTGGTGATGGGGTCGGGGATTACCCTGGGACGGCAGGGACCGACCGTACATGTAGGAGCCGCCCTGGCAGCACAACTGAGCCAGTGGATTCCCACCTCACCGGGGCATCGCCGCCAGATGATCGCCTCTGGAGCCGCCGCCGGGCTTGCCGCTGGCTTCAATGCCCCCATCGCCGGGGTACTGTTTGTCGTCGAAGAGTTCATGCAGGATTTTTCGGGTCTCACCCTGGGCACGGCTATCCTGGCATCCTTCATCGGCGCGGTGGTGTCGCGGTTGCTGGGGGGACGCACCCTGCGCCTGGAAGCTGATATGGCAGCCTTCAGCAACACCTTTTCCCTGCTGGATGTGCCCTTCTTCGTCATTTTGGGTGTGCTGGCGGGGTTACTGGGGGCGCTGTTTAGCCAGGGCATTTTCACCAGCCTGCGGCTGACGCGGCGTTGGTTACCTGTTGCTTTGCCGTTGCGGGTGGGCTTGGTAGGGTTGGTATCGGGCATCATGGCGACGCTGCTGCCCAGTGTGTTTCGTGACAATACGGGATTGCAGGAGGTGGTCAGTACCGGGGCTGTGGGCTGGCAGCTTTTGCTCCTCCTTTTCTGTGTGAAGTTTTTTCTGACATTGCTGGCTTATGGTTCAGGCGCACCGGGGGGCATTTTTGCCCCTTCGCTTGTTTTAGGGGGGGCGTTGGGTTCTCTGGTGGGCTTGTTTGCGGCATGGTTCGAGCAAACCATTGGGATTCCGCTCTCAGCGGAGGTGGGCATCAGCCCCAGCACTACCTATGCCCTGGCGGGGATGGGAGCCTTTTTCAGTGCCGTTACCCGTGGACCGATCACAGCGATCGTCATCGTGTTTGAAATTACAACGGATTTCAACCTGGTGCTGCCGCTGATGATTGGTTCGGTGGTTGCCTTTCTCATCGCCCATCGGTTGGTGGGTGGTTCTATCTATAATCACCTGCTGGCGATGAATGGCATCGACCTGGATCAGCGGATGGACGACGGACAGCCCTGGCGCACCCTGACCGCCGCCATGGTGATGCAGGAGCGGGTGGAGACCCTGTCGAGCCAGATGCCCCTGAGCGAGGTGAAGGAAGCGTTTGTGCGATCGCACCATCGCGGTTTTCCAGTGCTGGATCAGGGACGGCTGGTGGGTATCGTCACCCAGTCGGACCTGGCGGAGCGGATGGGGCAGTTTGCCGACAACACCGAGGCGACCCTGGTAGACCTGATGACCCCGCAACCCGTCACCGTTAGCCCCAACACCCCCCTCACCGATGTGCTGTATGTGCTCAATCGTTTTCAGCTCAGCCGTTTGCCTGTGACGGATGGGTTGCGGTTGGTGGGCATCATCACCCGTGCTGACATTATTCGGGCAGAGTCGGAGCACCTCAGCGGCAGTGGGCGATCGGTCAACGCCCAGGCAGATCCCGCCTATACCGTTTACCAGACGCGATCGCCCGCCGTTGGAAAGGGGCGGCTGCTTGTACCCATCAGCAATCCTCAAAATGCGCCTCATTTGATGGAACTGGCTATCGTCATGGCGCGGGAGCGGCAGTATGAGATCGAGTTGCTGAGCATCATCACCATTCCCCGTGGACAGGTGCCTGCGGAAGCGGCGGTCTATGTGGGCGATCGCCGCAAACTCCTGCACCGTCTGGAATCCCTTGCTGATGGTATGCCCCTCTCCATCCACACCCAAATTCAGGTGGCACATGACCCAGCTCACTCCATTCTGAACGCCATCAAGGATGAGCATATCGACCTGTTGCTAATGGGATGGAAAGGGGGAACTCGCACCCAGGGACGGGTGTTTGGGGGAATTGTGGATACGGTGGTGCGGCAGGCTCCCTGCGAGGTCATTGTTGCAAAATTGAGCGAAACTCCCCGCTTCGATCGCTGGCTGCTGCCCATTGCTGGCGGACCCAATGCCCAGGCTGCCCTGGAACTGCTGCCGCCGCTCCTCTCCCTCTCCCCCGATCCCCAAGTGCGGCTCTGCCAGGTGATTTTGGCAAAAGACCCCAAGCAGGTTCCCCCCGATGTGCTGAAGGATGCCGCCGCTAATCTCCGCCGCCAAACCAGCGCCCGCATCGTCGCCCGTGCCGATTGGGGCGACTCCGTTCCCGATGTGATTCTGCGCCTTTCTGAAGAGAAGCACTACGACGTGATTATGCTGGGAGCAAGCCGGGAAGGGCTATTGAACCAGGCTATTCAGGGGAACATTCCAGAGGCGATCGCCCGCCACAGCCCCGGCACCGTGCTACTGGTGCGCGGTGTTATCACCCCCTAAGGATCACGTATGAAATAGAACCCGGAAGGTTTGATGGGAAGCGCGGCATTGCCGCGCTTCCCATCAAACCTTCCGGGTTCTATTTCATAAATATAGCGGTGTGCAAGTTGCTTCAGCACATGGGAGGGGCGGCGCGCCGCGCCGCCCCTCCCATGTGCTGTACTTAACGCGCTTGCAAAACGCTATAGTTTGCCATCGGCAAGCTATTTTCAAGCCCATAATGAGAACTGCTGACTCCTGGAGACTTTTCCAACAGCCGCTCAGGAATTGGCTACAATCGTGGTCTAGATAATTTCCACAACAGGGTGCAAGTTTACTTGAGCAAAGCGTCATCCTCATATAAAAGCATGGCGTCGATTAACGAAATCAGTAAACAACAGCATGAGGATTGATCAATTTGGGGTGCCATCGGTTCTCACTGCTTAATCATCGCCAGGGTGCTGGCTAGCCTTAACAATGATTTTACAGACAGGTACTTAGGGGGTTTCTACAAAAGAATGTCCCGCTAACAGAAGCGCTCCGTCATGCCCATGAAAATGGGCATCCATCCATCCATCCATAGCAAGTCTATCGGTCATAGCTGTTCAGCCTTCCTGGATTCCCGCGTACGCGGGAATGACGGGGATAGGTTCTTTTCCAGAAAACGCCTTACGTGCCCTCATAACGTGATTCCGCTTGATTCCACGCAAAATTCCTCAAAGTTCTGAGGAGTGCTTTCCAATAGATAAGGCTGGTTTCATCTGTTGGTTCGATCCAACGATTGAATTTATTGAATGAATCCATTTGTTGTATCCATTGGTTTTATCCATTGGGTTTATCCATTAATCCAGTGTTTTGTTGGGAAGCCTGTTTAGATGGGAAACCTATTTGGAAGCTGCCAAATTACTGACAGCCTGTAAACAGAACAGCCTATGAACGGAACAGCCCGTAAATAAACAAAGTTGTGTTCTCTGGGATTTGCCTCTTCTGGCTTGGAGCACTCCATAGACCAGGATTACTCCTGATCGCATCTACCTTCGCCAGAATTTAATGATTATCAGACCGGACAGGGGCGATCGCCTTATCTCCCAACGGGCATTAATTTTGCTTTCATTGATTCGGCAATTGATTCGGCAATTGATTCGGCAATTGATTCGGCAATTGATTCGGCAATGCGAATTCGATCGCACCAGGGTGCTGTCTGACGCTCCATTCATCCCCTTATCTCCGTGAACGCATTCTCCTTTTCTCAACTGGTTAAACTTTGGGAGCAACAAAAGTCGCAGCTCATTCCTGGACTCCGTGCCATCGGAATTACGAGCCTTGCGGTTGCCAGCCTGGTCATTGGCGTTAAGCAAGTGGGTGGATGGCAGCCGCTAGAATTGCGTATCTACGATTGGATGGTGCGCCAGCGCCCCGAAGCCCCCCCTGATCCCCGCTTGCTGATTGTGGGGATTACGGAAGCCGACATTCGAGAACTGGATCGCGTCACCCCCACCGATGCCGACCTTGCGCGGGCGATCGCCCTGCTGCAAGCCCAAAATCCCCGGCTGATTGGGCTGGATATGCACCGGGATGTGCCCCAGGAACCGGGTAGAGCCGAACTGCTGGAAGCCCTGGAGTCTCCCCGTCTGATCACCATCACCAACCTGGGGGAAACGGAGCTGGATCGGATTCCGCCGCCCTCCAATGTGCCGCCCGAGCGGGTTGGCTTTAACGACATTCCGGTGGACCAGGATGGCATCGTGCGCCGCAGCCTGCTCTTTGCCTCCACGCAAAACGCGACCTACTATTCCTTTGCCCTGCGCCTTGCCCTGGCTTATCTGGAAGCGGATGGCATTTTGCCCCAGCCCAGCGCCGCATCGGCAGAAGTGATGCAACTGGGCGAAGCGGTGTTCCATCCCCTGACGCGGGATGCGGGGGGCTACGAGCGGTTGGATAATCGGGGCTATCAAATTTTGCTGGATTATCGTGCCCGCCGTCAGGTCGCCCACACGGTTACGCTGACGGAGGTTTTGAATGGGCAAGTACCCGATTCGCTCATTCGCGATCGCATCATCCTCATCGGCACCACAGCCCCCAGTTCCAAAGACCTGTTTTTTACTCCCTTCAGCCCAGCGGAAACCGAGATCGCCCGCCGTCCGGGGGTCGAGGTTCATGCGCAGATGCTCAGCCAGTTCCTCAGCACGGCACTGGGCGATCGCCCCCTCTTCAGCTTTTGGAACGATTCCCAGGAAGGGCTGTGGATTTTTGCCTGGGCACTGGTAGGGGGTAGCTTTGCCTGGTTGGTACGCAACCCCATTTTTCTGAGCATTACGGGGGCGGGCTTGCTGGGTACGTTGCTGGGGGTCAGCATCACCCTGTTCAATGGGGCGCAGTGGGTTCCTGTAGGTGCCCCGGCGATCGCCATCTTCCTCAGCATGGGAACCGTCATCACCTATCGCGCCCAGCAAGCCCACCAGCAACAAAAGATGGTGATGAAGCTACTGGGGCAGAACACCTCCCCCGAAATTGCCAATGCCCTCTGGCAGTCGCGCAACCATTTGCTGGAGTCGGGCAAACTCCCCGGTCAACGCCTGGTTGCCACCATGCTTTTCACCGACATCAAAGGCTTTAGCCGCATCTCCGAAAAGATGGCGGCAGAAGAACTGTTGCTTTGGCTGAACGAATACCTCGCCGCCATGACCGAAGAGATCCAGCGGCACCAGGGCATCATCAACAAATTCACAGGAGATGGCTTGCTGGCGGTATTTGGCGTTCCCATGCCCCGCCTGGAGGAGCGGGAGGTCGATCAAGATGCCCATCGCGCTGTGTCTTGTGCCCTGGCGATGCGAGAGCGCTTGCAGGAACTCAACAAGGGATGGAAAACCATTGGGCTGCATGATGTGCAGATGCGGGTGGGCATTTTCACCGGACCCGTGGTTGTCGGCAGTTTGGGAGGGCGCGATCGCATGGAGTACGGCGTCATCGGCAACAGCGTCAACATTGCCTCGCGCCTGGAAAGTTGCGCGAAGGACCGTCAGATCGATAGCTGCCGCATTCTCATTGCCGAGGAAACGCTACAACATATCCAGGGTGCGTTTGAGGTAGAGTCTTGGGGAATGATGGAGTTGCATGGCAAAGACCAACATATCCATGTCTACCGGGTGATTGGCTATTCCGGAATCTCCGAAGATAGCTCGTTCCAAACGCAGATTTCCTAGCTGTGAGCCACACCGACAGGCATGATTGCCCCCGTCAAAATCGTTTCACTCATGTCTGTAATATCCAAATTGGCGCAATACAAATTTGCCTCACAAAGATTGACATCACACAAATCTGCACCACTGAGATTGGCATGACAAAGGTTGGCTCTCCACAATCGTGCGCCACACATCTTCGCGCCCGTTAAATTGGCACCCTGCAAGTTCGCCTCCGACAAGCAGGTGAGGTGCATCAGCACATCTTGCAAATTCCCATTCGCCAGACAGCTCCCGCTAAAGTCGGATTCGGTCAAGTTTGCCCCTCTCAGATTGGCATGGAAGAGATTTGACCCACTCACGAAGGCTCCAAAGAGGTTGGCATGAGACAGGTTGGCATCACGAAAGTTGATCTCACTCAAGTTGGCACTACTCAAAACCGCATGGGACAGGTCAATCCCAACCAGTTCAGAGCGACTCAGATCGATACCGCTCAGGTGCGCACCTCGCAGATCTCCGTTGATTAAAGTAATGCCTCGAAAATCGCGATCGCCAATGCTGTAGCGATACAGCAACTCAGTTGAATGCATAGTTGAATGCATAGTTGAATGCATAGTTGAATGCATAGTCGGTTGCGTAGAGGATTGCGGTTTTTTAGTCCCGATCGTCTGTTGCGGTGTCATCATCTCCCCTCCTCCTGTAATTTGTGGCTGGTGTCATGGGCGGAATGGTGGAAAGCAACCCAATGCAACATAGAAGTCACTCCGGGCTTCATACGCGGGAGTATTGCGGTTCCTTTTCTCCCAAAATCAGCAGTTTGTGTACGTCTTCATCGCTCACCTGAGCAAAGTTTTCGTACCACAAACCAATGGAGCGCACCATTTCGGGTTCCAGTAAACAAACCACATCGTCTGCCTGCTGCTTGAGGATGTCGCAGACTTGGGGGCTGCCAACGGGCACAGCAACAATGAGCCGAGCTGGTTTGCTGCGTCGAAGAAGCGTGATTGCCGCTCGCATGGTAAACCCGGTGGCAACACCATCATCGACCAAAATCACAGTTTTGTTGCGTAAGTCAGGGTGCGGGCGATCGCCCCGATAGGCATGGTCGCGTCGTTTTAGCTCTGCCAATTCCCGTGCTGTGACCGCTTCAATTGCCCGGTCCGAAATTCCCAGCATATTGATGAGGTCATAGTTCAACAGCCGCACACCACCCGTGGCGATCGCCCCCATTGCCAGTTCTTCCTGTTCGGGAACGCCTAGTTTCCGCACGATACACACATCCAATGGAGCATTGAGTACTTTGGCGACCTCATAGGCAACAGGAACTCCACCACGGGGCAGCCCTAACACCAGCACATCGGGACGATTGGCATAGGACTTGAGACGTTGTGCTAATTGCCACCCGCTATCTTTTCGATTCACAAATTCTGCATACCGGATATGCATGAGAACACCTCATTTATCGTGGAATTAGATGCTGGCTATCAAACGAAAAATCCAGACGGTTTATCTATGCAGATTCATCTGTCTAGATTCATTTACCTAGATTTATCTGTCTAAAATCAGCTAAAAGTAATAGCCAGTGTTATGAAAAAACAGGTTGAACCATCAGAAAACTGACTGGCTTAGCGTCGGCTTCCTAAACAAAAGAGCAAAACAGAATGCTTGATAAAACCACGGAATATCGTAGACAAAGCTATTGCCATATCAGGCATAAGTGAGGGGAGAAATGCTTTTGCCTTAACGATAATTTGCAGATTTTGCAGATAACACATATCTGCGGAAAAACCAAACGCTAATGACCAAAGGGGATAATGCAAAGCTACCTGGGACAAGGGAGGGGCGATCGCAAATCGCCGAGGTTCAAGAACATGGAAAAATTCTGTCTGCCAAAAATCACACCACCTATAACCGACAGACGCAACATCCCTTTACAAACAACAAGTGTTATAAACAGCAGTTCGAAAAGATTCTTTGCAACTATATAACCCTACCTTTTCACTGCTTATATTTATAGTACCGTAATTACACGGACGTAAAACAAGTTGTTGATAAGTCTAAACATTTATCAGTTCTTGAGATTTCTTTACAAAGTCATTTGTTACCTATACATCGTCGCGACACACCTCAAGCTCTATCCCTCGTCCTGATTATCAATACCTTTTTCTCAAAAATGGTTTTTAAATTTTCTTGGAGCACTCTAAACCCCTTGATTTTGCATACGTGGAACGCATGCAAAATCAAGGGGTTTAGAAAGATGAGCATTTTATATTGTCTTTCAAGATTTATTTCTGATTCATCCTCGAAATCTTTGCCATTCTTTGCTGATAAACCGAATCCATGTTGAATGCTGGAGGTTTGCCCTCACCCTAAATCCCTCTCCCAGGTGGGGCTGCTGCTTATACACAACCCCGTTTAACCCCCTCTAACTCCCCCTTGGTAAGGGGGAGGACTGGGTTTCCCCCCTTGGCAAGGGGGGACTGAGGGGGGTAAAACGCCGTCGCTAGAAATCAACGCTAAACAAATACTGGGCAGCGCCCATACACCCAAAAATCATTACCCTTGGATGGTTCAGATTGAGTGAGGTTGCACCCCCAGAACTATGCCCTGAGCGTCCCGCCCAAACCAATGGGCAAAGGTTCCCTCCCAAATCCATCTTCCCCAATGGAATAGGCAGGAAGCGGTTCGGCTCTACGATAGACTGTTCAAGGTGGAGCGATAACCACGTTCCACAGCACCGTAAACCAAGTAGACGTAGTTTTTGAAGGGGTTGGGCGATCGCGCTATGGCGACATTCTTGCTAGAAGTGGGAACCGAGGAACTGCCAGCGAGCTTTGTGGCAAGTGCAATAGGGCAGTGGCGATCGCGCATTCCAGCAGATTTGCAGGAGCAGTTTCTCGACCCCAGCGACATTCAGGTGTACGGCACGCCGCGCCGCCTGGCGGTGGTGATTGAGGGTTTGCCAGAGCGCCAGCCCGATCGCGAAGAGGAGGTTAAGGGTCCCTCGGTGCAGGCGGCGTTTAAGGATGGTAAACCAACGAAGGCGGCGGAGGGCTTTGCCCGCTCCCGTGGTGTGTCGGTAGATGACTTTGAGACGCGGCAGACGGAGAAGGGCGAGTTCATCTTCGTCACCCTGAAGATTCCCGGTCGCCCTACGGCAGAACTGCTGACGGAGCTGATTCCCCAATGGATTTTTGGGCTGGAGGGCAAGCGGTTTATGCGCTGGGGCGATGGCGATCAGCGGTTCTCTCGTCCGGTGCGCTGGCTGGTGGCGTTGCTGGATGATGCGGTGCTGCCGCTAACCCTGGAGAATGGGGCAGAAGTGGTGAGGAGCGATCGCCAGTCCGAAGCCCACCGTGTCCTCCACCCCGAACCCGTCTCCATCCCCACCGCCAGCGCCTACCTCGAAACCCTGCGAGCCGCGTTTGTGGAACCTGACCCCGCTCAACGGCGGAAAACCATTGAAGAACAATCCAAAGCGGTCGCTGCCGAAGTTGGAGGCGTTGCCGTCATCAATTCCGATTTGCTGGAGGAAGTGACCGACCTGGTGGAACACCCCACCGCTGTCGTTGGACGGTTTGAGCCAGAGTTCCTGGAAGTACCCGCCGAAGTCCTGGTAATGGAAATGGAAAGCCACCAGCGCTACTTCCCGGTGGTCAAAGAAGCGGGTTCGAAGGAATTGCTGCCCTACTTCATCACTGTGTCCAATGGTGACCCGGCAAAAGCCAACATCATCGCTGAGGGTAATGGGCGGGTGATTCGGGCGCGGCTCTCCGATGGGCGCTACTTCTTTGATATCGATCGCAAAAAGCCCCTGGAAGATTACTTACCCCAACTGGAAACCGTCACCTTCCAGGAAGACCTCGGTTCCATGCGGCAGAAGGTCGATCGCATTGTGCAGATCGCCGGACATATCGCGCGGCAGTTGGGGCTGCATGAGGGCGATCGCGCCACCGTCCAACGCGCCGCCCTCCTCTGCAAAGCCGATCTGGTGACGCAGATGGTGGGCGAGTTCCCCGAGTTGCAGGGGGTGATGGGGCAAAAGTATGCCCTTGCCAGCGACGAAACCCCTGCTGTTGCCGATGCCATCTTCGAGCATTACCTCCCCCGTGGAGCCGACGACCAGATGCCCCAAACCCTGGCTGGGCAAGTGGTGGGCATTAGCGATCGCCTCGATACCCTGGTCGGCATCTTCAGCCTGGGAATGCTGCCCACGGGCTCCTCTGACCCCTTCGCCCTGCGCCGTGCGGCGAATGCGATCGTCAGCATCACCTGGGAAGCCAACCTCGCGCTGAACCTAGAGCAATTGCTGGAGCAGGTATTCGCCGACTTCGTTGCCGCCAATCTGATGACCGAAAGCAAGGTAGAAAAACTGCGCGACCAACTGCGCGACTTCTTCCTGCAACGGGTGCGCTCCCTCCTGGAGGAACGGGGCATCGACTACGACCTGATCAACGCCGTCCTGGGCGAAGCCGACCGGGACTATGCCGAACGGGCGTTACAGGATTTGCTAGATGTGCGCGATCGCGCCCACTTCCTCCAGTCCATCCGCGAAAACGGGGCGCTGGATCGCATCTACGAAACCGTCAACCGCTCCGCCCGTCTCGCCAAACAGGGCGACCTCGGCTTCGACGCCCTCGACCCCACCCCCCTCATCCAACCCAAACTCTTCGAGAAGAAGTCTGAACAAGGCTTCTACGATTCTCTGGTGAAGCTGTTGCCCCAAACCGAAGCCGCCCAGGCTGAGCGTGACTACCAAAAGCTAATCGCTGCCCTGGAAGCCATCACCCCCACCGTTAGCAACTTCTTCGACGGTGAAGACAGCGTCCTGGTCATGGCAGATGATCCCGATATTCGCCGCAACCGCCTCACCCTGCTGGGGCTACTGCGGAACCACGCAAGGGTTTTGGCAGATTTTGGGGCGATCGTTAAAAGCTAAAGTGACGTTCGTAAAAAACATCCCTGCTCTCGCAACTTTCAGATCGAGCAGATAGGAGCACTTTGTCATACCCCATGTAAAGTCACGCCCCGTGTAGGATTGAAAATTAAATAAGACCCGGAATTTTTGATGAGAAGCGCGGCATTGCCGCGCTTCTCATCAAAAATTCCGGGTCTTATTTCGTACGTGCTCCTTAAAACGAGGTGCGTCCACAAGAATTGGATGTTGCTGCATTTGCGCCATTAATGACTTTAGAAACTGACACCCTGTTTCTGGATCAGTGATTAGGAAAGGCGATCGCTCAAACAACCAAAGCAAAGCACCAAAAAGGTATTGGGTTTCGTCGGTCAGCTCAAGCGAAAGGTGGGCGATCGCACTTTGAGCATGGAGAGTTTGCTGGCTTCAGCGGTGTAGCCATAAGATAAGAAGAGTAGCAAGGAACCTAATCATGAGCGTTGTTGTCTCTGACGAAATTTTAACTGCAACTCGCATGACTGAAGCTGAGATGCGTCAGGAAATTGCTGTCATGCTGTTTCAGCGGGAAAAGCTTACCCTTGCTCAAGCGAGTCGATTTGCAGGAATGCACCGTGTCGCCTTTCAACATCTCCTTGCTAGTCGCCATATCCCTGTGCATTATGGGGTCGAAGATTTTGAACAGGACATTCAGAACCTGCGGGAGATGGGCAGACTGTGATTATTGTCAGCGACACATCGCCCATCAATAACCTTGCTGCAATTAATCACCTCTATCTCCTTCATGACCTGTATGGAACGGTTCTTATTCCCGAAGCCGTTTATCAAGAACTAACTGACCCAAATTTTCCTGTTGCAGGTGCGACTGAAGTACAAACCTTTGATTGGATTCAAACTCGTACTGTTAGCGATCGCACCCTTGTCGAAGCACTGAACAACGAACTCGATATTGGAGAAGCTGAAGCGATTGCTCTAGCAGTCGAGATTCAAGCTGAACAAGTTTTGATTGATGAACGCCGAGGTAGGCTAGTCGCAAGTAGGCTGAATCTTTGTTGTACAGGCATTTTGGGAGTCTTAGTCGAGGCCAAAAGTCGGGGCTTGGTCGCCGAGGTTAAACCTCTATTGGATGCGTTGATCAGTGAAGCTGGATTTTGGGTCGCAGAACCTTTATACAACAGTGTTTTGCAACTTGTTAACGAGATCGATCTACCTTGATCTTCCGGGTAATTAATAAGTGTTGTGGATACCCTCCAGACAAGATAGACCCAGCTAACGACAAACGTCACCGATGGCAGATCACATTGGAACAAAGCCAGAGGTTGCCAGTCCGTCCGGTGCACACAATACTTAGCTGGCGATCGCCCAAGCCAGCAAAGCATCGTGTAAAAAAGTTGTCGAGTTTCCTTCATCAACCCAAGCTATAGGTGAGTGATCGCACTTTGAACAATGGAAATGTGTAGAGGGCGATCGCCCTTCCCCCAGTCCCAGCACACTACCCTGTCGAGAGCGATCGCCCTTTGAACAATGGAGAGGGCGATCGCTCTTCCCACCAGTCCCAGCAACACTAACTACCCTATCGAGAGCAATCGCACTTTGAACAATGGAGAGGGCGATCGCTCAAACAACCAAAGCAAAGCACCAAAAAGGTATTGGGTTTCGTCGGTCAGCTCAAGCGAAAGGTGGGCGATCGCCCTTTGAATAGTGGAGAGGGCGATTGCCCTTCCCCCAAGACCTAGAACACGACCCTATCGAGAGCAATCGCACTTTGAACAGTAGAGAGAGCGATCGCCCAAGCCAACAAAGCATCGTGCAAAAAAGGTTCTGGGTTTCCTCGGTAAGCTCAAGCGAAAGGTGGGCGATCGCCCAATCCAGTCGAGCAAACTGCCAAAAAGTTGCCGGAGTTTTCACTCTAAAGCACGGTCGCATTTTCAAGACCGCAAAGAAAATTAATACACTCTATAAGTTATCAACATTGTATTTGACTTTTGTGCCATGATAGATTCTTCGTTAAGTATCCAAATGTGACTTTAGTGTTCTGCTAAACAAGGCTATTACTCAATTAGTTAATTTTAAGTATGAATGCCTAAATATACTGCTGCTCAATTCCCTGAAATTTTGCTTGAGGTTCAATGCTCTAACCGTTATAGAGCGCCATTCTTTGCATTAAAAAAGCTTGTAGACTTGACTCGTGTAGGTGTTCTAGATGCGAAGGATTTTGATGGCTTCAGTTCACAAAGTCTTGTAGAAGTTACCAATGAAGATTTAATGTCTAAAAATGAAGAAAAACTGACCAAAGCAATTAAAACTCTGGCCAAGCTTTCTCAGGCAAAAAAACTTGTGCAAGAGAAGCAAGAAGAAGCCTTGAATAATAGTAAAAACATAGAGATGCTGTTCCTAGACAAGAAACTTTTACCTGATGAATTCAAAAAAATAGAGGAAAGCCTTGAAAAAATAAAACTTTTTGCACAAGCTAATCTTCGGTACAAAGAAGCATTAGCCAGTGCAGAAGAAGCGAAATTGATTATCGATAGGGCATTAGAATTAACTGACTCAGAAAATGAAGGATAATAAATTAAAAGCTAGGTATTTTTCTCAAGAATTTGATGTTTTTCTAAATGGAGACGAAACTTGGTTTGATACTCGTTTAGATCAAGATACTAAGCTGTATATTGATCCATTTCTGATCTTTAAATCAGATATCCCTGAATTTAGAAATACAAGGGAAAAGTTTAATAGCTTTTTCAAGCATGTCATAGAAATGATATTCAAGGCAGAAACGAATAGCAATGCATTAGGCAAATTAGAAGATCATGTTCTTTATTTTCGTGAGGCTGGTGAAATACAACTGGGTGACTCAACTACTTGTAGACCTGGCAATGGACCAGGCAAAAAATTTGCCAGGGCTTGTATCGATGCACTAAAGCTACTTATCGATAAGAATTATAGAAAAATTGAGCACTTCGAGAAGATTCAGATATTTACGCCCAATATTGGTATTGATGGAATAAGTGATACTACTGCTCATATTCTTAAGGAAGAATTCATAAAATATACTCAGAGGATTTGTAGAGAGTTAAATATTAAAACTTCTCTCTGTCCTATAGAACATGCAAAATTCAACGAAGAAGACAAAATATGGGAATCACAGACTCTACTATTGCCGGAAAACCCTTTTTGCCCAAAACAGGGAATACTGTTAGTCCCAAAGGACTTTTTATGTACATCAAACGCTATAAATTCTAAAGGATTTTCGAAATACGTTGCTCGCCAGAAAGGTAGGCAGCTAGCTACAAATTTAAATTTTGAATTAGAGGAAAAACTTGATGAAAAAGAAATCTCAGAGATTGCTGAAAAGATAATTGCTGAAAAAACAATTAAAGATATCGCAAAGACACATCTAGAGTGGATAGATGAGTACATAGAACAGTTGGAGAAAGACAAATCAATAGTCCCCTACAATCTTTTAGAAGATAGGAATAATTTATATCGCCCTCAAAAAGAAGCCTATAGTTTTATTTACTCTAATAAGAACTTACCCTCTCCAAACATCGTAAATAATGAAAATGGGTTTATTACATGCTTAGAAGGAATTATAAATAGCTTCAAGCTGCATGTAGAAGAAGAATCAGGATATAAACTTCTTTGGAATGATCCTCCCCCTAATGAAAATGAAAATAGCTCAAATTCAGAACCTTATCCGCGCAAGGAGAGTGCCGTACAACTGTTATTTTTAAGTATTGTTAGTCATTATTGTAAGGCAAATAACATTGACCCTTCTAGAGAGGTTGAGACAGGTAGAGGTCCTGTCGATTTCAAGTTTTCCACTGGCTATAGAAATAGAGCGCTAATTGAAATTAAGCTAGCTAGTAGTAGCAAATTAAAGCAGGGTTTTGAAAACCAGCTTCCGGCTTATCTCAAAGCTCAGAACGTTAATCATGGTTATTACATAGTTGTCTTCTACAAAGCAGCAGAGAGAAATAGAATTAGCAAGCTATTGAAAGAGGTAGAGTCAAAGCACGGTAGTTTACAAGGAAAAGTTGTTATTATCGATGCGACTCGCAATAAGCCTTCTGCCTCTAATCTCTAAAAGGCAGAATATTACGAGAAGTTATGCTTTTTACAATGTGCAGATAAAGTCAAAAAATTAAGAGCATTAAAAGTCAAAACAAAAAAAAGGATGCTGAAACCAGCATCCTTTGAGGTGATTGGGTTGAGGGCGATCGCCCTCCCTATTTATTCAATGCCTTCGATGCGATCTTCGGCTTCCTGGTAGAGTTCGCGGAGGCGATCGAGGTTTTCTTCGCTGGTTTCCCAGTAGCCGCGACCGTTGACCTCCAGCAGGGTGCTTACCATCTTGCGGAAGGAGTGGGGGTTGAGGTTGAGCAGGCGTTTCTGCATTTCCTCATCTTTGATGAAGGTGGTGTTGGCGTCTTCGTAGACCCAGTTGTCTACGGCACCAGCGGTTGCCGACCAGCCCATGGTGTTCACCAGGCGCTTCGACACCTCGCGCACGCCTTCGTAGCCGTGGGAGAGCATCCCCTCGTACCACTTGGGATTGAGCAGCTTGGTGCGGGCATCCAGGCGGACGGTTTCCGACAGGGTGCGTACCTGAGCATTGGCGGTGGTGGTGTCGGCGACATAGGCATTGGGTTGCTTGCCGTCGCCGCGCAGCTTGCCAACCAGCTTGGTGGGGTCGGAGTCGAAGTAGTGGGACACATCTGTGAGGGAGATTTCCGACGAATCCAGGTTTTGGAACGTCACATCCACCGTCTTCAGCGTGCTTTCAAACAACTCCTTCGACTCGGTCATCACACCGGGATTGTCGGAGTTGAAGGCAAAGCCCTTCCGTGCCAGGTACATATCCTGAAGCTCCGACTCGTTTTCCCAGGTGCTATTTTCCACCGCCAGGTTGACGTTGGCCGCATAGGAGCCGGAAGCATTGGAGAAGACGCGGGTGGCGGCTTGGCGCAGATCCACCTTCATCTCTTCCGCTTGCTTCAGGGCGTGCTTGCGAACATAGTTCATTTCAACGGGTTCATCTGCCTCCGCTGCCATCTTGATGGCACGATCGAGCAGGTTCATCTGGTTGATGAACAGGTCGCGAAACACACCGGAGCAGTTCACCACCACATCAACGCGGGGGCGACCCAGTTCTTCCAGCGACATGAGTTCCAGCTTGTTCACCCGTCCCAACGAGTCGGGCACGGGGCGCACACCCACCAACCACATCACCTGTGCCAGCGATTCGCCGTAGGTCTTGATGTTATCGGTGCCCCACAGCACAAAGGAGATGGTTTCGGGATACTTGCCGCCGTTGGTGGCTTGCTCCCGCGCCAAAAGGCGATCGACCACCACCTGCGCCGACTGCACCGCAGCGGTTGTGGGAATGGACTGCGGATCCAGGGCGTGGATGTTCTTACCCGTGGGCAGCACATCGGGGTTGCGGATGGGGTCGCCGCCGGGTCCGGGCAGCACATATTCCCCTTCCAGCCCCTTCAGCAATGCGCCCAGTTCGTTGTCGGCGCAGACCTGCTGGAGGCAGAACTCCAGGTACTCAAACAGGGGCTTCAGCGCTTCGGTATCCACATTGGGATAGCCGGATTGTGCCAGGGATTCGACCCAGGGGGCTTTGCGTCCCAGGTTGAAGAAGTTGAGCTTGGTGATGAAGGAAACGCGCCCATCGGCATCGGTCTGCTCTTTCACCATTGCGGCGACGGCTTTGCGGGTTGCCTGGTTGATGTCGTAGAGCAACTGCACATCGTCGAGGACGCCGCGATCGCTCGCCTGGTAGACATCCTCAATATCCCGTCCGACGCTCTCCGCGATGATCCGCTGGAGGCTCTTGATGCCCTCTTCGGGGCGATCGAGTCCGGCGATGTTGACCAGGGTGGCGATCGCCTCTTCCGCACTGGGGGGCTTGCCCACCACATGCAGCCCGCAGGGCAACAGGCGCGACTCAATCTCCATCAGTTTGATGTAGACCTTGCCCACCAGGTTGTCTCGCTCGTCTTCCGACAGCTCCGTGCCATCTTCGGGCAACGCGATGTCCTTATCCAGGTTCACCTGGCGCGACAGTTCGATGATGGCGTTGATGATGGAAGTAGCGCGACCGCTCTGCTTGTTGGTCTGGTAAGACGCAATCAACTCGCTCAGTTCCTTCAGCCCCTTGTATAGCCCCGCATTTTCAGCGGGAGGGGTGAGGTAGCTGATGGTTTCGGCATAGCTACGACGCTTGGCGATCGTCGCTTCCGAGGGGTTGTTTGCCGCGTAGTAATAGAGGTTGGGGATGCTGCCGATCAGGTTGTCAGGGTAGCAGTCGCCCGACATCCCCATCTGCTTACCGGGCATAAACTCCAGGGAACCGTGGGTGCCAAAGTGCAGCACCGCATCCGCTTTCCACACCTTCTCCAGGTAGGTGTAGTAGGCGGCAAAGCCGTGGTGCGGGCTGGCGGAGCGGGAGAACAGCAGCCGCATCGGGTCGCCCTCATAGCCAAAGGTGGGCTGCACGCCGATGAACAGGTTGCCAAACTGCTTGCCATACACCAGCAGGTTTTGCCCGTCGGTGTTGAGGTGTCCCGGTGGCGGACCCCAGTTTTCTTCCAGGCGGGTGGAGTAGGGGGTCAGCTTTTCGTATTCCGACACCGACATTTGATAGGCGATGTTCAGCTCTGGGCTGGCATATTGCGCCTGGGCATCGTGGATCACCGCTTCCATCAACGCCTGGGGCGATTCCGGCAGTTCTTCAATGGTGTAGCCGTTCTGCTGGAGCGCCTTCATCACTTCGTAGATGGAGCCGAACACATCCAGGTAGGCGGCAGTTCCCACGTTGCCCTTGTCGGGTGGGAAGCTGAAGACGGTGATGGCAACTTTCTTGTCCAGCTTGGGCTTGCGGCGCAGGTTCGCCCACTTCAGCGCCCGCTGAGAAACTGACTCGATGCGGTCTTGCAGGGCGATCGCCTTACCCGTGGCTCCATCCCGTCCCGACAGAATGATCGGCTCGATCGCCCCATCCAGTTCAGGAATCGCGATTTGCAGCGCCACCTGAATTGGGTGCAGCCCCAGGTCGCTGTCCTGCCACTCTTCGGTGGTCTGGAACACCAGCGGCAGGGTCACCATGTAGGGGCGGTTCAGCCGCTTCAGGGAGTCGATCGCCTTCGGATGGTCTTGCCGAGCCGGACCACCCACCAGGGCAAACCCCGTCAGCGACACCACCACATCCACAATCGCCTGATTCGTGATGGGGTCGTAGAAATAGGCATCCACAGGCTTAGAAAAGTCCAGCCCACCCGCGAACACGGGGATGACCCGTGCGCCCAGGGACTCCATCTCCTGCACCATCGCCACATAGTGGGCGTCGTCCCCGGTAACCAGGTGCGTCCGTTGCAGCACCAGGCCCACCGTAGGCGTCAGGGGATCCTTCAGATCCTCCCCAATATCGCGGCGGGAGGTGTGCCAGTTCAGGTATTCCTTCAAGTCCTCAAACATCTGAGGCGCAAGGGGATGCCAGATACCCATGTCGGGGTAGGTGACGGGGTCTTTGTAGCTGAGTACCTTGTCGCCCGTCGCGGGAATTTCGGGCTTCACATACTTGTCCACCAGCATCAGCAGGAAGTTCTCCAGGTTGTTGGAGGAACCCCCCAGCCAGTACTGGAAGCTGAGCATGAAGTTACGGGCGTCCTGCGCTTTGTCCATCGGCAGGTACTTCAGCACCTTGGGCAGGGTGTTGAGCAGCTTCAGCATGGCATCCTGGAAGCTGCTACCCGACTGCTCCTTGCGCTTCTTCATGAACTGGGCGATCGCACTCTTCGACTGCCCCAACTGCGCCATCGAGAAGCTTCCCAGCTTGTTCAACCGCATCACCTGTGGCATCGAGGGGAAGACCACTGCCACATCCAGGCGATCGCGTACGGGTTCCACCGCTGCGACCACCTTCTCAGCCAGTTCTTCAATAAAAATTAGCGATGCGATGAAAATATTCGCTTCCGCAACATCTTTCTTAAAAGCTTCGTAATTTTCGTTGCCCCGGAGTTCTTCCAGCAGATACCCGCTGATTTCCACCGCAACATTGGGGTTGCTCTGGTTAATCGAGCGAACAGCGGCAGAAAGCGCACTCTGGTACTGCGGCTCCAGCACAACATAAACCACTTTGACAAGCGCACGACCGTTCAGCTCTTCTGGAACGATATGACGAATGGCGGGCTTGACGTTTGTGAACATTCAAATAGCTCCTTCTCAAAGCATCGGCGAAACCTGATTCAACCTCCAGCCCCCCATCAGCTAGCAACAACGCCATAGGCATCGACAACACTGATGCAAAAGAGGCACAACTGGAGTTGGGAAGATATAGACGGTCGGCAAATCGAAAAAACGTTACAAATAACTATTTACCAGAATCCCTTGTCAAATGGGGCTTCCGGCAGCCAGATGACACAATTCGATAAGAAGATCGAGATGTTTCGTTACAAACCTTGACACTTAACTGAGTGATCACTCATAATATACTTCACTTTTCTACACAATTCCTGAAGGCTATACTCATCAAGGGCTGTAGGAAAAATTCCTATCGTTTTCAAAGTATTATTTCAATGTAAGATTTAATTTCCCCTTGCAAATCTAGATGGATCTATAGGGGTTTCATTAAAGATCGAGGTTTCATAAAGATTGAGGTTTAAGCAGGATTCGCAAGGGCGAATAGCTTTCTTTGGTTAAGTAAGGGATCTGCGGATTAATAAAATCCCAATTTTTGAGAGAGGAGGCTGGCTCTGCCAGCCTCCTCTCTCAAAAATTGGGATTTTATTTTCTTGCATGTCCCCAATTACAGGGTCACCAACAACATGCTCGCCATTTTTCCAAAACCCTCGATTTTGCGTACGCGGAGCGTACGCAAAATCGAGGGTTTTGGAAAAATGGCGAAGGTTCTTATTTTGTACGTGATCCTTAAGCCGGGTTTAGTCCTTGAGTTGACAGGCGCATCACCTCGCGGGTGCTGAAGCCAATTTCTGCTAGCGCTTCGCCATAGTGACTGAGGAAGTCACTAATCAACGCGTGCTTGTCCATGCCCAAGCTTTTGACATCCGCCGCCACCTCATTCAACATCCGCCAGATAATGGGCAAAACCTGACGGTTGGTGCTTTCAATTTCTTCGCGCACCTCGTTGAAATGCTGCTTGAGCCAGTATTCGCCATAGTTGAGATGGCTAAACTCATCCTGCATGACCGCTTCTGTAATGGGACGGGCAAAGTCGTCGGCAACGGGCAGGTAGTTGTTGTAGGCGGCGATCGCAAAACACTCAATTACCAACGCCTGAATCACCAGACAAGCCACAATCTGGTTGGCATTAGCTGCTGATTGAAACCGCTGCACCAGATCCGCAAAAAACTGGCGGGCAAACTCCAGGTCAGGTTCCACCTCCAAATTTCGCCCACAGGCTTGAAAGCTCTTGTGGTGTCGCCATTCCATTCTGCCCAGCTTGACTAACTCTTCCGCATCTTCGGGGAGGAGTTCCGACAGGCGGATGAAGTTGTCGTGAGCATGTTGCTCCCCTTCTATGACGATCCCATTGATCCGACTATAGGCATCCCGATACTCCGGGCTGCGGTAGTTGATCATTGGCTGCTCTTGCGTTTGAGACATAGATAAACCTTCGATAAACCTTCTTCATGAGTCGAGTTGCTTGGGCAACTGTCGTTACAAAGGGCTTCCCTGCGGGGAAGCCAACCAACATTCGATATGCTGACTGATTATATAGCCATATGAGAATGTCGCAAATAGTCTGTGCTCTTGTGCGAAGGGCAGAAAACCGATGGGTGGCGATCGCAACTCCTTTGACAGCAAAGGCTGGTAGCGGTGTAGAGGTCATGATTTTTGGGTGGAGGTCAGCGTCCCCCCACCCAAAAGCCATGACCCTTTGGGGACTGCTCTTTTGCGAACACCAGTTGCTAGCGAGATTTCTGAGAAAGAATATCCCCATTTTTTGCCCCATTTTTTGAGAGAGGGCGCGGCTTAGCCGCGCCCTCTCTCAAAAAATGGGGCAAAAAATGGGGATATTCTTTTCTGGAGATCGCCTAGCTTCGCGTTACCTGCCGTAAATCTACCCCCAGGGTTGCAACATCGACATAATCCACCTCCAGTCCCAGTTCTTCAAACTTTTCCTGTACGGGTTCGGATGGGTTGTAAAGAAAAACCGCCTGGTCTTGAATGACTGTCCTCAGATCCAGTTCTGAAGCGGGTTTTAGAAGCAACATGGAAACATCATTATCCAGTCCGTGAGCCAGTGAGATCAGGTTGATGAGATTGGGACCATCGGAGTCCGGATCGCCGATGAGCAAAGGATTATCTGCCTGATTAAGGGTGTGATAAATAGCTGCGTTGAAATAGCTGGGAACCCGGTTCCACCAGGTTTCGGAATGGGCACTGATGAGAATTGAGGCAAGGCTTCCCGATAATAAAAGCGAGACGCCCACCAGCCAGAGGGGATGAGCCGCTCTTTTTGGAGCCATAGGGCGCAGATCCGCCCAACTGGTAGCGATCCAGTAGCCAACTGCCAGTTGCACGAAGGGGAAGCAGGGAATCAAATAGCGACTCGCCGTTGTTCGTTGGGTTTGCAGGAGCAGGTCGGTAACGGCAAATAGCAAAAAGGGAAGGAGCATGGAGATCAGCACAAAGCCCCAGGTCTCCGGGCGCGTCCGCCGCACCAGCACCCAGCAACTCGCCCCGATGATGATCAGATAGGGTATTCGCAGCAGGAATGTGAGGGGGTTGTTGAAGCCAAAATCCAGATCAAAGAAGAGAGCGGTAAAGCTGAGAACCCAAAATTTCAGCAGCACTACATATCCAGGAAATATCTCGCTCCAATTTGTGGTGAGCAGGATGCGATCGAAGTTGCGAACTATGACCCCGATCCAGGGGGCATAGAGCAACAGGGTCATGCCCATTGCTTTGAGGAAGCTGACGAAGGGCGATCGCTGCTGTTTCGAAAAACTGCCCATCACAAACCGCCCCGGCGCAACCCCCCATTGCCGTGCCAGCACATAGGCTCCATGAGACATCAGGGTCAGCCCGAAAAAGGGTTGGGTGTACAGTCCGCCCACACAGGTCAACACATATAACCCCCACTGCAAGCCAGGACGGGCGATCGGGCGGAGGGCGCGGAGCAGCAGCCAACTGCTCAGCAGGATAAAGAGCGTAAACAAGCTGTATTGGCGGGCAATTTGGGCAAACAAAATATCAAAGGGCGAAAATGCCAGCAGCAGCGTTGAGCACCAGGCAGCCAGGGGCGAGGCAAAGAGTTCCATCGCCAGGAAATACATGGCTGGCAGGGTCAGCAAACTAAACAGGACGGCAAGACTGCGGTTGGCGAGGATAGATGGACCAAAGATCTGCATCCACACCCGATTCATCAGAAAGTAAAGCGGTGGATGTTGAGGATCTTCAGTGGCAAGGGAATTGAGCGTATCCATTGCCGTGCTACCTGGCTTGATGCGCTGGAATTGCAGCACTTCATCTGGTGTGAAGGTGCGATCGCTAAACAACCCCGCATCGACATCCTGTAGGGTATAACCCGCCGATCGCATTGTTGTATATACCTCGTCGTGCCAGTAAAGCTTATAGCCCAGCCGATACCCATGCAGCAAAATGCCGAGAATCAATAGCACCAGAATGCCAATGCGGAAGGGATCGGGGAGGCGATCGCTAAACCCAATTTCCTGCAAATAGCCACGACGTTTTAACACAGTTTTGGATCTCGTTTGGTTTACTAACCCTTGGGCTGATTCTCGCGAGCTTTTTTCAAAGCAGCCATTGTTTCTTCGTGTTTACCTTCCGCCGCCCAAATTAATGCCGTCCAATTATTCTGATCTCGCACGTTCAGGTCTGCCCCTGCTGCCAGCAGTTTCTCAACAATCGCAGTTTGCCCCTGCGCCGCCGCTGCCATCAAGACCGTCAGCCCAAAGCTCGTTTTGGCATTCACCTCGGCACCCTGTTCCAGCAATAATGCTGCGATCGCCTCATTCCCTGCCGCTGCCGCCGACATCAGCGGTGTCCATCCTTCTTCGTCAGCAGCATTCACATCTGCCCCTGCTGCCAGCAGATTTTGTACTGTTGCCAAATCCCCTGCCTCTGCCGCTTCACTCAGCGAAAATTGCGGGGTATTGTCTCCATCATTTGCCATTGCCACACCACCTGTTCAAATCCGTGCTCTGCATAAGGTACGCTATCGCTAACCCATCCTACCGTCACCACTCCTGAATGCCGACATCTGCCTGCGATATTTTGATTTTGTCTAATGGTCCTGGCGAGGTCACAACCTGGGTGCGCCCTGTGGTAAAAGCGCTCCGATCAGCGCTAGGCAATGATCCCGCGCAGGTGCGCATTTCCCTGGTGCTGTCTCCCTGCCCCAACGCTACCGGACGCGAGGTGGCGATCGCCCAGCATTACCCCGAAATCGATCGCGTCCAGGGATCTGCCGACTTCTTCCCCTTCCTCCTGTTTGGCAAAACGGCAGAGAACTGGGACTGGCGCGATCGCGGCATCGTTCTTTTTCTAGGAGGTGACCAAATCTATCCCGTCATCATCGGTAAGCGCCTGGGCTATCGCACCCTGGTTTACGCCGAATGGGAAGCCCGCTGGCAGGGCTGGGTCGATCACTTTGCGGTGATGACCCCAGCCATTCAGAAGAACAGCCCTGCAAAATTTGCCGACAAAGTAACGGTTGTGGGTGATCTTATGGCAGAAGCCGGGGCAATGAATGTTTCTTCGTCTACGGCGGTGCGGCAAATTGGCTTGCTGCCAGGGTCAAAGCCCGCAAAGCTGGCACAGGGTGTACCGTTGATGCTGGCGATCGCCCATCACCTGCACGCGCAAGACCCCGCCCTCCGCTTCGTCATCCCCGTCGCGCCTACGCTGGATCTCGCCACCCTCGCCCGCTTTGCTGATCCGCAGCAGAATGCGATCGCCCACTACTTCGGCAACCCCAGCGCCCAACTCATCAGCCCCGCCGGAGCTACGCCCCATCTCCTCACCTCAGAAGGCGTTCGAATTGAACTACACACCGACTTCCCCGCCTACGATCGACTCAGCCAATGTCAGATCTGCCTTACCACCGTTGGAGCCAACACCGCTGAACTCGGCTCCCTCGCCGTCCCCATGCTGGTGCTGCTTCCCACCCAACAACTCGACGCCATGCGCGCCTGGGACGGCATCCCCGGTCTACTCGCCAACCTCCCCGGCATCGGCACCCTCTTCGCCAAAGCCATCAATGCTCAGTTCTTGAAGAAAAAGCGCCTGCTGGCATGGCCCAACATCTGGGCTGGGCAAGAGATTGTCCCAGAGCTAGTCGGGGACTTGCAGCCAGAGGCGATCGCCGCCCTGGTCTGGAATTACCTGGAGCATCCCGAGCAGTTGGAAGAGATGCGCGATCGCCTCCGCCAGGTGCGGGGCACCCCCGGCGCAGCCCAGAAAATCGCTACCCTGGCGCAACTGCTAATCGCTGAGGATTGAAAATAAAATAAAACCTGGAATTTTTGATGAGAAGTGCGGCATTGCCGCACTTCTCATCAAAAATTCCAGGTTTTATTTTGTACGTGATCCTAAGCAACAATGAGTTTTCGAAAGCAGAGGGAAGCAAACCTATCAAAAATCCAGATCGCGGCGACCTTCTAACGCCCGTGCCAGGGTCACTTCATCGGCATACTCCAGGTCGCCGCCCATCGGCAAGCCAAAAGCGATGCGGGTGACGCGGGTAAACGGTTTCAGCAGTTTGCCGACATAGAGGGTGGTCGTTTCGCCCTCAACACTGGGGCTAATCGCCATGATCACTTCCTGAATCTTGTTTTGATTAACGCGCCGCACCAGGGGAGTAATGTGTAACTGGTCGGGACCAATGCCTTCCATCGGTGAAATCAAGCCGCCGAGGACATGGTACTTGCCCTTATATTCGCGGGTCTTTTCGATCGCAATGACGTCCCGCGAATCTGCGACCACACAAATGATATTGGGATCGCGATTGGGAGCGCGGCAGATTTCGCAGACGGGATCAGCCGACAGGTGAAAGCAGACCGTACAGTACCCCACTTGCTTCTTCGCATCCAGCAACGCCTGTGCAAGTTCCTGCACCTCGGTTTCGGGGCGCTTGAGAATGTGCAGGGCAAGACGCTGAGCAGACTTGGGACCAATGCCGGGAAGCCGCTGAAACTGCTCAACCAGTCGGGCAAGGGGGCGCGTGTACGTAGGTCAATCCTCCAAACAAATGCGATCGCCATCCAATCAGCTATCCAATCAAACAATGCTAAGGAATGGAAATTCAATAACGTAGGATAGCCGTCTCGGCTGTCCAAGAGCAGGCAGGATGCCTACCCTACAAAAATTGGATGTTATAAAACTCTTACTTCTAAGACTTGTCCAGGTGAGCAAAGCTTAATTGTATGCCTAAAGCCCATCATAGCGAGGAATGCTGCCGTTCATGGGTGGAGAACGCCAGGGTTAAAACCCATTCTTTGGAAAGCAGGTGCAGCAACACCTGCTTTCCAAAAAATGGTATTTGTGTTGGAGCACTTTAAAGCTTGGCTTTGGGGGTTTGGGTGAGGCTGAGGATACTGGCGATCGCCGCCACCCCCGTCGCCACCACAAACACCATCGGCAAGCCTGCCACCTTCCACACCGGACCCAGCAGCAACGGGCAGACAAACTGCCCCAGGGAGTTGAACCCTGTCCCCAACCCCAAAACACTGGCACGGAGATTGGCGGGGGTATGCCCCGCCAGCAGGTTGTAGAGGTTTGGCGTGATGGTGCCGAAGCCAATGCCAAAGAGAATCGCGGCGGCAACAATCAAGGGAACTTGTGTCAGAAATGGGATAGTGAAAAGGGTTGTGCCCATGAGCATGAAGCCGAGGGCGATCGCCCGGTTGATCCCCAACTGCTTGGCAAACCAGGTCGCCCCGACCGCCGCCACAATGGCTGCCCCAACTGCGCGAATAGCCAAAATAAAGCCATTAAACTCTGGAGTCGCCCCGATCGCCCCTTTCAAATAGAGCGGTGCATAAATCACAATCGCATAAACTACCGTAGCGGCGGCTCCAATCAGGCTATAAATCAGCCAGATTTGGCGCTGCTTCAACACCGTTCGCAATTCTGCGCCCTGTCCAACAGGTAGGACGCCAGAAGCTTTAGAGCGGGTGCCCCGGAAGACGGGATAAGCGATCGCCGCCAGCACAATTCCGGCTCCATATAAATAGAAGGCATAGCGCCAGTTCTCATTGCCAACCCAGCCACCGAGGAGTGGGAACAGAATGGCGGAGGTGGTCATAGCACTGGTGGCGTAGCCAAGGACGCGCGATCGCGACTCCCCGTCATACATGCTACTGAGCAAGCCGATGGTGGCGGCGGCAATGCCCCCGCTAGCGGCTCCCAGCAATGCCCGCGAAGCCAGCAGCAACGGAAAACTGGTGAGAAACGTGGTTGAAATCCCAAAAAAGCTATAGAGCACCAGGCTGGGCAGCATCACCTTCATCTTGCCAATGCGATCGGCGACGATGCCCATCACCGGGGTCATCAGCGCACTGGTGAGGGCATGGATGCTCAGGAAGGTTCCTGCCCATTGCGGATTCAGATCGAGCGACTGCACCATCTCTGGGAAGACCGGAGAAACGACCCCTCCCGTCATGGTGGTCAGGCAACCCGCAATCAGCAGCACCGTGAAGGGAATTGTCTGCCGATGGAAGACAACGCGCCTGACAGTTGTAACCAGATCATCCGTAATCAAAACTTTCTTAAACCTGTTACTGGACCCTAATAATTCAAACTAAGGGAAAACGCTGAGAATCTCTTCCATCAGTAGACATCCTGCCAACTGTCCCATACGGGGGTATTTTCAGTGTTGAAGTGAATTGCAAATCATCCTTCCAAGGCGATCTCCAGAAAAGACTATCCCCATTTTTTGAGGGAGGGCGCGGCTGAGCCGCGCCCTCTCTCAAAAAATGGGGATAGTCTTCTCTGAAATCTCCTAAAACAAAAGCGCCCCCCGAAGGAGGCGCTTTCGCTAACTTTCGTTAATTGAATTCAGCTTTTAACCAACAATTAGCCATTGATGGAAGGTGCGGTCAACGCAACAGGTGCAGACTCGCCCGATGCCAAATCCAGGGGGAAGTTGTGAGCGTTACGCTCGTGCATCACTTCCATACCCAGGTTCGCGCGGTTCAGAATGTCTGCCCAAGTGCCAACGACACGACCCTGGCTGTCCAGGATGGACTGGTTGAAGTTGAACCCGTTCAGGTTGAACGCCATCGTGCTGATGCCCAGCGCGGTGAACCAGATGCCAATCACTGGCCATGCACCCAGGAAGAAGTGCAGCGCACGAGAGTTGTTGAAGCTCGCGTATTGGAAGATCAGACGTCCGAAGTAGCCGTGGGCTGCAACGATGTTGTAGGTCTCTTCTTCCTGACCGAAGCGATAGCCGTAGTTCTGAGACTCAGTCTCGGTGGTCTCACGCACCAGAGAAGAGGTCACCAACGAACCGTGCATCGCGGAGAACAAGCTGCCACCGAACACACCGGCTACACCCAACATGTGGAAGGGGTGCATCAGAATGTTGTGCTCAGCCTGGAACACGAACATGAAGTTGAAGGTACCGGAGATACCCAAAGGCATACCGTCAGAGAAAGAACCTTGACCGATGGGGTAGATCAGGAAGACAGCAGTCGCGGCTGCAACAGGTGCAGAGTAAGCAACGCAGATCCAGGGACGCATGCCCAGGCGGTAGGAGAGTTCCCACTCACGACCCATGTAGCAGAAGACGCCGATCAAGAAGTGGAACACAACGAGTTGGTAAGGGCCACCGTTGTAGAGCCACTCATCGAGAGAAGCGGCTTCCCAGATGGGGTAGAAGTGCAGACCGATTGCATTGGAAGAAGGAACAACCGCACCAGAGATGATGTTGTTGCCGTACATCAGAGAACCCGCAACAGGCTCACGGATGCCATCGATGTCAACGGGAGGGGCTGCAACGAAGGCGATGATGTAGCAGATGGTCGCAGTCAGCAGGGTAGGAATCATCAGAACGCCGAACCAGCCTACATAGAGGCGGTTGTCGGTGCTGGTAATCCAGTTGCAGAACTGCTCCCACAGGTTAGCGCTTTCGCGCCGCTGTAGAGTAGTAGTCATATGTTCAATGAGTGCTTGTAAACAACAAGATGATTCAGACGAATCATGTATGAATTCGGTTTTTCAACCTTGTTAAGTATATTAAATGACTTGTGTCGTTTTGTAAAGCACTTTCTTTAGGGAATCCAGCTTCTGAATGTCTTGTTTGTTGTTGATCCCAGCGATCGCCCCCCATTTTTCTGGCGAAGCGGCAATGAATTTGCGTTACAAAATCGCTGCTTTTTTCTCACAAAACTCAAGAAACCTGAATAATCCCCGTCAGAATGGAGATTGGTGCAGGGGATGTGGTTACAAAAGTTTATGGCTAAATGCCTTGTAGAATCAGCATTTCTGGCTTGTTTAGGTGGCGTCCCTTGATAAACTTTCTGATGAGTCAACAATCCGCTAAAAATTGAGTTTTCAACTAAAACGCTTTTAATTGTTCGGGGCGTTTGTCTGGGTTGGCTATCCCAGAACTGATTCTCAGCTTTATCGAAGGATGAGCAATCGAGCCGAGACAGGCGATACTGCTCGACTAGACGCCCCCGATGAACCTTGATGAGAAACCTTTGGGAGGACGAATGAATATTGCTGTTGTTGGACTGAGCCACAAAACGGCTCCGGTGGAGGTGCGGGAAAAATTGAGCATCCCGACGCCCCAGATGGACGGGGCGATCGCCGATCTCTGTAGCTATCCCCACATTGAGGAAGCGGGCATTCTGAGTACCTGTAATCGGCTCGAAATCTATGTCGTTGCGGAAGAAACCGATCAGGGTATCCGTGAGGTCTGCCAGTTTTTGGGCGAACACAGCAAATTGCCCCACTACGCCCTCCGGCAACATCTGTTTGTCCTGCTGCACCAGGATGCGGTGATGCACTTGATGCGGGTGGCATCGGGGCTGGATAGCCTGGTGCTGGGCGAAGGGCAAATTCTGGCGCAGGTAAAGCACACCCACAAGGTCGGGCAACAGTGCAAGGGCATTGGGCGCATTCTGAATCAGCTCTTTAAGAGTGCCATCACCGCCGGGAAGCGGGTACGGACGGAGACGAATATTGGCACGGGAGCTGTTTCCATTAGTTCTGCCGCCGTTGAACTGGCTTATTTGAAAGTTGGGCATTTAGAAGAGCAGGCGATCGCCATCCTGGGAGCCGGGAAAATGGCACGCTTGCTGGTGCAACACCTGCTCTCGAAAGGGGCGAACCAGATCACCATCATCAACCGCTCATTGACTGGGGCGCAGGATCTTGCCAAGCAGTTCCCCGATGCAAATTTAGTGCTCCATACAATGGATGCGATGGCGGATGTGCTGCCTGTATCTGATGTGGTGTTCACCAGCACGGCAGCAACACAACCCCTGCTCAATCGAGCGAAGCTGGAGTCCATGCTCTCTGGGGAGCGCGCGATGATGCTGTTCGACATCTCTGTGCCCCGGAACGTCGATTCTGATGTGAATGAGCTGGGTTATGTTCACGCCTTTAATGTGGACGACCTGAAAGCAGTGGTGGCGCAAAACCAGGAGAGCCGCCGCAAGCTGGCAATGGAAGCGGAAGAGTTACTCGAAGAAGAGGTAGAAACCTTTTTGCAGTGGTGGCGATCGCTCGAAACAGTCACCACTATCCGTTGCCTGCTCGACAAAGCCGAAACCATCCGCACCCAGGAACTCGAAAAAGCCCTCTCCCGCCTGGGTTCCGAGTTTGGCGACAAGCACCAGGCAACCATCGAAGCGCTGACCAAGGGCATCGTCAACAAGATTTTGCATGACCCGATGGTGCAACTGCGGGCACAGCAAGACATCGAAGCACGGCGCAGGGCAATGGAAACTATGCGTCTGCTGTTCAACCTGGAAACCGAAACCCAATCCAGCCAGCAATATAGCTAGGTTCCAATCATCCCCCCAGAGGCACGGAGAACACAGAGAGAAAACCCCTTTGTGTCTTCGTGCCTTTGTGGTTCATGCACAGGGGTTCATTCCTAAGGATTGACAATAAGATAAAACCCGAAATTTTTGATGAGAAGCGCGGCAATGCCGCGCTTCTCATCAAAAATTTCGGGTTTTATTTCGTACGTGATCCCAACCGAATTACAAAGTACGTTTATAAAACGGACGTTTGACAACCGTTGCAGGATACTCCTTCCCGCGAATGCTGACATTAAGGGTCTGCCCGACTTTGCTCAGGGGAGTGGGCACGTAGGCGAGGGCGACCGGATAGCCGAGGGTCGGCGATAGCGTGCCGCTGGTGATTGTCCCAATTTCCTTACCGTCATGGAGAACGGGATAGTCGTGGCGGGCGATATTGCGTCCTTCCAGTTGCAGCCCCACCAGGCGGCGGGAAACGCCTTCCTGTTTCTGCTGCGCCAGCACCGATCGCCCCACAAACTCAGGGGTGCGATCCAGATGCACCAGCCAGCCCAGTCCCGCTTCCAGGGGCGTCGTTGTGTCGTCGATGTCCTGCCCGTAGAGTGCCATCGCCGCTTCCAGGCGCAGGGTATCCCGTGCCCCCAGCCCACAGGGGACAACGCCCTGGTCGAGGAGCGATCGCCATAACTGCCGCCCCACCTCCGGTTCCACCATTACCTCAAAGCCATCTTCCCCGGTGTAGCCAGTGCGGGCGAAGAAGCCCGGTTTACCCAGCACCTTCATTTCGCTATGCCCAAAGCGGGCGATCGCCCCCAAATCCCCTTCCACTAGAGTTTGCAGACGCTCCACCGCTTCTGGTCCTTGCACTGCCAGCAATGCCATCTCCCCAGATTGATCGGTCAACTCCACGGCGTCTTTCACCTGCGACTGGAGCCAGTCCCAATCTTTTTGAGTGGTTGCCGCATTTACAATCAACCGTACCTGCTCCGTGCCCTGATCATTTCTGCCCTGGTTGTAGATAATCAGGTCGTCGATGATGCCGCCCTGGGGATTGAGCAACACGGTGTACTGCGCCTGTCCTGGTGGCAGAGTGCTGAGGTCTGAGGGGACGAGCGTTTGCAGGTGCGCCAGCACGCCGTTTCCCCGCAACAAAAACTTGCCCATGTGCGAAATGTCGAACATGCCCGCCTTTTCCCGCACCGCCTGATGTTCTTGCTTGATGCCTTGAAACTGCACGGGCATTTCCCACCCCGAAAAGGGCGTCATCCGGGCGTTGAGTTCGGTTTCCAGTTCGTAGAGGGGAGTGCGGCGGAGCGATTCGGTCATGGGTTTTGCGACGTTGTTAAATGGCAAAAAGGCGAGTGAGCATTCTGAAGCTAATGCTCAACTCGTTTTTAACGCTATCACTATCCGTTGAGAGTGCTCTAAGGATCACGTACGAAATAGAACCCGGAATTTTTGATGAGAAGCGCGGCATTGCCGCGCTTCTCATCAAAAATTCCGGGTTCTATTTCGTACGTGATCCCAAGTTTTGATAGTCCGATGTGAATTTTCTGAAACTGGGTAGTCTGATACTGGGTAGTCTGATACTGGGTAGTCTGATACTAGTGATTTTGAATAGGTTTTGGATAACCAGCTTTTCGCCTTCCGAATTTCCTTCGATGAAGTTCAAATCATCAGGTAGGGTATAGGGTGAGATCGGAGATGCTGTCACAAAATGGATTCAATCTACTCTGACAGGAAAAGAATTGGGGGGTGAATTTGTGAATCGGTATGTGAATCAATATAAGAAACCAAAGAAGATCTACGCTGGAATCGCGCGATCGAGATATAAGAAAGAGATGATGTGAAACATAGAGCCGAGGCGGTTGGCTCTAGGATAGTAAAACGACCTTGCCAACGCGACCACAAACGACCAGAGCAACCTGGGAGTTTACCAGGGCGTTAGCCTGAATTATCCAGTCACTACAAAAATTATTATGTCAGGTCAAATACTGGGCGATCGCTACGAAGTTGAAGGACAACTGGGCAAAAAGGCAGGACGATGGACGCTGCTAGCTCGTGACTTGATGACCAATGACCCGGTCATCCTCAAGGTTTTGTTCATCGACGAAAATTTAGCCCCTGATGATCTGAAGCTGTTTAAGCGTGAAGTGGACATTCTGCGGACGCTTGATCATCCAGCAACACCCCAATATCTTGGCTACTTTGAGATCAGCCTGCCCAGAGATGGCAAGGCACTGGTGTTGATTCAAAGCTATGTAACGGGCAAGTCTTTGCAAAAATATATGGCGGAGAAGCGCTTGCTCACAGAGCCAGAAGCCCTGCACATTGCTCAGTCCGTGTTAAAAATTCTGCAATATTTACATGGTCGCACTCCACCGATCATTCACCGCGACATCAAACCCAGCAATATTTTGCTGAGCCCAGAACCAGACACCCTGGTATCGGAGGTTAGCCTGGTGGATTTTGGCTCCGTTAAGTCGCTGGCTCCCAGTGATGGGACGACCTTCAGCATGGTCGGAACCGATGGCTTTATTCCGCCGGAGCAAATGGGTCGCCGGGCGGTGACCTCATCTGACCTTTATAGCCTGGGGATAACGCTGATTGCAGGCATGTCGGGGCTAGAACCAGATGCCATGCCCCGGAGTGGTTTCCGCATCAAAGTGCAGGAGGCGATCGCCGCCAGCCCCGAGTTTTCTGCATGGCTCCAAAAAGTTACCGAGCCAGAATTGATCAAACGCTATCGTCAGGTAGACGAAGCGCTGGCAGCGTTACCGCAGTAGTTTTGCCAGAGAAATCGGCTAGTCTGAGGCGCACACCTGAGCCACAACATCGCACATTGTGTGCCCTCAAATCGCCGTATAGTGAGTACAGCAATGCATTAGGAGAAAGCCATGCCATTTGGTTTGGGTTGGCCCGAAATTCTGGTTATTTTGGGGGTTGCCGTTCTCATTTTTGGTCCCAAGCGTATTCCAGAATTGGGAAGTGCGCTGGGAAAAACCCTCCGTGGGTTTAAGGAAGAAATGAGTAGTACTGACGAGACAACCATTGAGCCAGTGGATGACGAAGACACACCAAGGGCGTGAGCCGAAGCAGGTTGCACCCGGACGACTTTTAGATATGCAGCTAGATGTGCAGATTCTTTGGGAAGTCGTCGATCTTGAACAACGGGTTCCTGGTGATCGGTTTAGGATGGGGGTTGCTATCTTCCCGAATTGATGGCGCTGGTTTAACGATTGCGTCGCACCCTACACCCTTTATGGCACAAACCTTCAAGCCATCCAAAGTGAACTATACCGTCAAGGCAGAGACGGCAGCGGAGGCGATCGCCGATATCGCCCAAAAGTTTGTTCATTTCGTTGATGGCAAGATAAAGGTTCTGAAACAGTCGTCGGATTTTCCGCTGCGGCTGTTTTGTCGGGTGCTGATTGATGACTGGCAGACGGGGCAGGTCGGCTACCAGCCGGGTAAGCTAACACTGGTGTTTAACCTGGGGCAGCCTGACACCGAAGCCGATGTGTTGATTTTTCAGCCCCAGGAGGGCGATCGCTACCTCTACACCCGCAAAACGCCGCCGCCCCTGGGAGAACTGAAGCTGCCCGTAGAGCGGGATATGGTCGAGCAGATGGCACAACAACTCCAGACCCTGACGGAAACCTTGAGCCAACTGACGGAAAACCAGCGATCGATTGAAGAAAGACTGGGGCAGAGTCCGGTACAGCCCCCCCCAGCAGGTTCTACTGAGCACAGGGCTGAGAATGGGGTGGACATGGGGGCGCTCCGCAGCCTGCTGGAGGCGCAGACGCAACTGGTGATGGGGCAACTGGGGGCGATCGCCCAGCAGCTTGAACAGCGGATGGATGGGCTGCAGAGCCAGATTGACCAGCTTGCCACTCGGGTGGAAAGCAGTTTTGAACCGGGTGGCTTTGAGGCTGGGGAAGAAGCGGCGATTCCCCAAAGCGAAACCGAGTGGCGGCAGCGCATCCAGGCAACCTGGGGCACCGTGGGCGACTACGAGCAGTACAGCGCCAGCCACCGCGAAACCAATGCCGAGACTCCACTCTTCGAAACACCCGACTGGATTGCCCTTTGTGAATTGGATTGGGCACGACGGTTGCACCCTGCCCTGGCAATGCTCTACACCCTGATTCATGGGGAAGATGGCATTGGCTTTAGTGGTGCGGATGTGCTGCACCAATTTGGCTGCCATGTGGATCCTCGTACGGGCGATCGCTACTACATCTACAAAATTGGGGGTTACACCGCCTTTGAAGCGCTGTGGCAAATGGCGACCCATCCCCAATATCCCTGGTTGAAGGAGCTGCAACGGCTGAGCCAGAAGGTGACTCGGTTTGCTGAGGTGTTCAAGCTGTTTGGCTGGGAACCAGAGGCGATCGCCGCTCTGCAACAGGTTGTGCAACGGGCACAGCAAGCCCGCACTGGCTATCAGTCTCAGCAACATAATCAGCAACATAACCAGCAACATAACCAGCGCACGTACCAGCAGGGAAATCCCCAGCGCCCCCCCAGCAACTCCCTCAGCGACTACCTCGCCATCCTCAATATTGGACCGTTCACCCCAATCTCACTGGAATCTCTCAAGCAAGCCTATCGCCTCGCCATGAAGACGGCTCACCCCGACACGGGCGGCAGCAAGGAGCGTGCCCAGCGGGTCAATGAAGCCTACGAAGCTGTGATGCGCCACTATTTCCCCAATGCGATTTAGATCGTTGTTGTGAGAGGGACGTCTGCGCCGTCCCTCTCACAACAATCCCTCTCACAAAAAAATACAGGTCATTGGGTACGTGCTCCTTAGGCGCGAAAATAAAACCCGGAATTTTTGATGAGAAGCGCGGCATTGCCGCGCTTCTCATCAAAAATTTCGGGTTTTATTTCGTACGTGATCCTTAGGGGCAGGGATTAGGGACGGAGGTTATCGCTAGACTGGTTGTAGGAAGAGATGTTTTGCCATAGCCTATGCCTTCTTTCGCCACACTTCGCAAGCTACTGACCAAGCGGTTCTTTGGAAATATTTTGCCGATTCCGGCAACCAATTCCTTTGGACTGGGCACCCTTGCGCCTCCGTTTGAACTGCTCAACGTCACCAATGGCGAAAAGGTGAAATTGTTGAATTATGTTGGCACACGTCCCTCTGAGCCGCCGAGGGAAAAGCAACCCGTTTTGCTTTGCTTTTCGCGGGTGTTTGCGGAAAAGGTTTATTGCCCGCTCTGCTATCCGCATATTGTGGCGCTGAATGAGCAGCATGAGCAATTTACCCAGCGGGGGGTGGAGGTCATGCTGATTGTTAGCACCGACCCCACACAAACCAAGACAGTGGTGCAGGACTTGGGGCTAAAGCTGCCTGTGCTGAGTGATTCCACCTGCCGGATCTTTCGGCTCTATCGAGTGGGGCAGGCGTTAGGCGCACCGCTCCCGGCGCAGTTTTTGATTGATCCCCAGGGGCGCATTCGATTCCGCCATCTGTTTTCTTTTCTGGAGCCAAATGCCAGCGTGGAGCGGTTGCTAGTGGCGTGCGATCGCATTTCCTTACCAGCAGAGCAACCTCTGCCCACAATTAGCGAAGCCGATCCCACCCCCACGGAACCCGCTAACACTCCGGCATAGCAATGCACGCTCAACCTCCAATACCTTTGCCAATTTTTCTAAGGCGATCTCCAGAAAAGAATATCCCCATTTTTTGAGGGAGGGCGCGGCTTAGCCGCGCCCTCCCTCAAAAAATGGGGATATTCTTTCTCAGAAATCTCCTAAAGCCCTTGATTTTGCGTGCGCTCAGCGCACGCAAAATCAAGGGCTTTAAAGAAATTGGCGAGCATGTTGAACCTCCAAAATCTTTAAATTTTCCCAAATTCAGTACCGAGTGGGAGTAGCTCTGATTCATTGGATAGAGAAATTACGTTAAGCAACCTGGTAGGTTATCGTTAATCATTCGTAAAGTTCTAGACGCCTTACCCCGTCAAAGTTCTGTTATTTTCTTAGAAAACTTGGGAAAGATGGTAGCACTTGCTTCTACAGAGCTCTCACAGCAGGTTAATGTAGGGCAATGTTTTTCATCGGCTTTGTAGTTCCTCTAGCTGTTTGATCTGATGCCTTCACCGTTCTGTGAGCGTCCCTGTTCTTCTCAGCCGCCATCCTCCACTCACTCAGCGGAGTGGATGCGTTGGCGAGGGCATGAGCGTCTGCCTCGTCAGCGATCGCCCCATTCTTCCCCGATATGGTGGCGCAAGCTCGGAGCGCTGGCGGGGGGAACGGCTCTGGCGTTGATGGGAGGGCTAGGTTCAACTGCCCAGGCAGCCGAGCAGGTGATGGTGAAGCTGGGTCCCCTGGAAAAAGTGGTGGCGGTTGACGACCTCCAGTACTATGCCCGCACCGGGGAAGTGCCCGACTCAATGCAGATGTATGGCTGGGCATTGAATGAGCAGACCCAGCGGGCATTGACCAATCGGGTTCCGTTGTCGCCAGCGGTGGGGCGGCAGTTGGTGAATGATTTGCTGAAATCATCGGCGGGCGATCGCTTCCTGCAAACCCTGGAAGAGGTACTTCCCGGCAGCGAGCGCGAAGACCTGTACGAAGCACTGACCGATGCAGCGGCGCACTCCGACGGCTTAACGTTGCTAGGTTTCCTGGAAGAATATCCGCAGAACGGCGTGACGGTAGATCTGTCCGCCGTTTTTCAATTAGCGTCTGAAATGAACCTGCCCTACTGGCAGAGTCAGTCCCTCAGTTCCATCTTGGAGCAGGAACTCACCGTTCCTCAGGTCGCCTCCTTTGCCACCGGGATTGACCCAAGCAAGCAGGGCTATGCCTGGGTGCGGGAGCGAACCCTAACCCTGCACGATCGCGATCGCCATCGCACTATCCCCGTTGACCTGTACTGGACGCGCCACAGCCACGGTCCCGTGATCGTCATTTCCCACGGCTTTGGAGCCGATCGCCGCTTTCTAAAATACCTGGCACGCCATCTGGCATCCCACGGCTTCACCGTAGCTGCCCTGGAGCACCCCGGCAGTAATGTGGCATGGCTGGCATCGGTAATTAATGGGCAAGTGCTGTCAGATCAGTTCAGCGAAGTGTTGCCAGCAACGGAGTTTATCGATCGCCCCCGCGATGTCAGCTTTTTGTTAAGCGAACTGAACGAAATTGCCCAGCAGTCTTACTACTTGCGCGACAAGATTGATACAAATGATGTCATCGTGATTGGGCATTCCCTAGGGGGCTACACCGCCCTGGCACTGGCAGGGGCAGAGTTGAATCTGGAGAACCTGCGGGAGTTTTGCAATGGACCCGATCAGTTTGGGTTGTCCGTTGCCGACTGGTTGCAATGCACCGCTGTGGACTTGAAGGAGGAGGAGCTGCCCAATCTGCGCGATCGCCGAGTCTCTCGAATCATTGCCCTCAATCCGCTAATTGGTCGGTTATTTGACGAAAAGAGCCTGGAGGAAAACATCACAATCCCCACGATGTTTGTTACCTCCACCGCCGATGCCATTACCCCGGCAGTGAACCAGCAACTTTTGCCCTATACCCATCTGCGCAACGAAGAGCGGTATCTGTTGACGGCGATCGGCGCAACGCACCTGAGCGTGGGAGATCCTGAAAACCTGAATCCTGCTCTCAACAAGAGCCTATTCGTTCGAGAGCGAGGGGCAGACGAAACAGAATCTTTGCGACAGTTGTTGCAGGGTGTAACCCTCGCCTTTGCCAAGCAGGAAACCCCAGAAGCCTATCGCTACCGTCAGTTTTTGACCTCTGCCTACGCACAGTCCTTTTCAACAACGGATTTGAAGTTGCGGCTGAATGCCACTGTGCCACCCAACCTCTTCAACTGGCTGCAAATGGCATCCCTGCCCCTGGAGCAAATGACGCTGATGCCCAACCCGACCCAGCCAAAAAAGGCACGCACACTTCAGATGACCTATGCTGGTGTTGTGATGTTGCTGTTGACGGTGCCGCTGGCAATGTTCATTCTGCCAGATATTCGCCTGTTCTCTACTTTGCGGCGATCGCAACGGACAAAGCTACAGCCCTCTGCTTCCCTCGCTCTTTCTTCCCAGGATTCTGATGCTTCAAATTCTGATGCCTTAGAAAGTAACAGCCTGGACAGTGATGAGAAATAAAACCCGGAATTTTTGAGGAGAGGCGCGGCATTGCCGCGCCTCTCCTCAAAAATTCCGGGTTTTATTTCGTATGTGATCCTGAGTGGTGCTGTTGAACAATTTTCTATGCAGCATCAAAATTTACAGTTCGTGAAGGTATGGGGCGATCGCCACTTCCCGCCTCTTTTCGCGTCAAAATAAAATCAGGTGTCGATTCAACTATCCAGATATTGTTTGAAGCCTCGGATGTAACCCAGTACATTGCCGAGCCGTGTTTTCAAATTCAGCAGCGAGAGTGTTCCTATGCAAATTTTCGCTACTCATGCAGCTTGATAGACAATTTCTGCTTTCTCATTGAATTTTGTAACGTCATTGGGGAGATGTACGGAGCCGTTGCTGTAGGTACTATCAATACCTCAGCCATGATTTCGTTATCCATCTGTGTTGTCTGTTCCAGTTAGCATCTCTAGTTCACATTTCTAGTTGGCATTTCTAGTTGGCATTTCTAGGTGGCAGCATTTGGATATGCCACTAGCCTGCGACGCTCCTTTTGCCGAACCTTTTATCCTTTTCCTAATCGGGGGTTCCATGTTTTCCAATCTACCGACATACCAGCTATGGCTGATTGGCGGCTTGCTAACGCTGGCCGTCAGCACGGTTGTTCCTGAACCAACGTTTTCTGCTTTGGGTATAGCGGCTGTCATCACGGCGATCGCCGCCCTGACCATCACCAATATATCGGTTCAGTTTCTCATTTGGGCAATTCTGGCGGTCGTTATGGCGCTGATTATGCGCAGTATGGTTCCTGCCGAATCTGCATCAGGACTGGAAGAACCCCAGGAAGCCGAAGTCCAGACCACCATTCCACGGGGCGGAGTCGGGGAGGTGATCTACGAAGGGTCTTACTGGTCGGCACGCTGCCAGGTATCCGATGTCACCATTACCGCTGGGGAAAGGGTGCGAGTGGTTGGGCGACAGGGCAACACGCTGATGGTACTACCCGTCTATTCTGCTCAAAGTGTGGGCGATCGCACTCACCCATAACTTTTCATATCCAAAGGATTACGCGCTCCGTGTGAAAACTCCGCCGTTGAGCAATTTTTGGGGTGCTCAGCCCCGCAAAAATTGCTCAAGGGTGTAGGGCGATCTCTAGAAAAGACTATCCCCATTTTTTGAGAGAGGGCGCGGCTTAGCCTCGCCCTCTCTCAAAAAATGGGGATGTTCTCTATCAGAAATCTCCTAAGGATTGAAGTAACTACTTAGGTTGAAGAGCTGGAAGCACGAGATTTCCGGCAAACACTTGCCTCAGCGCATCCAATACATCAATGCCCTGCTTTCTTAGGGTGGAGATATAGCCCCGAATCCGACAAAACT
>Ga0081526_100112_pt1 | contig 58249 bp, 46 predicted proteins | sample HotLakmasection2_FD_70991 | JGI IMG/M metagenome (GOLD analysis project Ga0081526, IMG submission 70991) | Hypersaline microbial mat communities from Hot Lake, Washington, USA - Section #2 (SPADES assembly) (version 2) | ecosystem: Environmental > Aquatic > Non-marine Saline and Alkaline >... | reverse complement strand
CTGGTGGAAAAGAAGGGGCTGGAGTATGCCATTCGGGCCGTTGCCAAACAGGCTAAGCACTGTCCCAACATCGACTTTCTGATTATGGGAGACGGCCCCCTCAGGGCGGCGCTGGAAAGATTGGTTAAAACCTTACAGGCAGAGGCTTATATCCACTTCTTGGGCTGGCAAAACGAAGCCCAAATAGCTCAAGTTTTAGAGTCCTGTCACCTGTTTATGGCCCCCAGCGTCACCGCCGCTAATGGCGACTAGGATGCCCCAGTGAATGTTTTGAAGGAGGCCATGGCCATGGGTTTGCCCGTCATCAGCACCCTCCACGGGGGGATTCCGGAACTGGTGCAGGATGGCATATCGGGCTTCCTGGTTCCGGAGCGGGATGCTGATGCCTTAGCAGAGCGATTAGACTACCTCATTTCCCATCCGGAACGGTGGGCGGAGATGGGCCAGGCGGGCAGAGCGTTCGTCGCCACGGCCTTTGATTTGGATCAGCTCAATCACCGGCTGTTTGAGCTTTATGCCAGGCTCACTAGCCCCGGCCCGTTAGCCGTTGAGACAGGCCAGTCTTTGACTCATCCCTCTGCCCCAGCGGCATCAAGGTCGGCCCTGAGCCCACCGACTAAGGTTGCCCTCCCCCCTAACTCTGCCAATCTAGGAGGACTTTGAGGCTGTCCAGGTTTCTCAGCCCCAGTTCTTCCTACAGTCATCCTGCCCAGTCAAATCGTTAAGGAAAGGAAACCATGACCGCACCACTCGTCACCCTTGTTGTTGTCCCTCGGGAGCGCTTCAGCTACGCCCCAGCTTCCCTGGAGAGCCTCTATGAGCACACCCAGTTGCCCTTCAAACTGGTATACGTAGATGGCAACTCTCCCCCAAAGCTGAAGCGCTATCTGGAAGAACAGTCCCGCCAGAAAAAATTCACCCTGCTGCGGACAGCAGAATATCTCTACCCCAATCAAGCCCGTAACCTGGGGCTCAAGTGGGTGGATACGCCATATCTGGTGTTTGTCGATAACGATGTGGTGGTTTCTCCCGGTTGGCTGACCGCGTTAGTCCATTGTGCTGAGGCCACGAATGCCGCCATTGTGGGTCCTTTAATGTGCCAACACGAACCCCTCCACCAGGAAATTCACTTTGCCGGGGGCGAATCGCATATTTGGGTAGATAAGCTGGGGCGGCGGCGACTCCGGGAAAAGATGCTCCACCAGGGCAAACCCGTGGCGGACTTGCGCCACCAGTTAAACCGCACTGAGACCGAACTGGCAGAGTTTCACTGTGTGCTGGTGCGCCGTTCGATCTTTGAGCAAGTGGGGCCACTCGATGCAGGCATGCTCAATACGAAAGAGCATCTGGACTTTTGTATGACCGTCCGGCAGGCCGGCGGCAAAGTTTATTTTGAACCTGAGTCGTTGGTGACTTATGTGCCAGGCCCCCCTCAGGCGTGGGCTGACGTGCACTATTACATGCTGCGCTGGAGCAACCACTGGACCCTCGACAGCCTGCACCGCCTGCGAGATAAATGGGACTTGGCAGAAGATGGCTACTTCACCAGCAAGTACAAAAAATTAGGCTGGCGGCGCTACGGCACCTTAATTTACCCGCTTACCCAAAAATTGACCTTTGGCTTAGGCAGCCATTTGCTGGCGCGGGCGATCGCCAAGACTGAACATGGTTTCAATCAATACCTGACGCGCCGCCATCGCACATCCCACTCTCAAACCAAGCCCTCATAAACCTAGTCCCTTGTCCAGGAAGTTGATGTTGCCAACGTCGCCCATGCCACCCGAAATCGTTCATACCCCTGATAGTCTCTTGCGCCGTCCCCGCTATTTGCTGTGGACCATGGGGCGCGATCTGCTAGCCTCCCGCGAGTTAGCCTGGCGGCTCATGGTCCGGGATATTAGCGCCCAGTATCGGCAAGCCTTTTTGGGCGTTTTGTGGGCCTTTATTCCGCCCGTTGCGATGGCGGTGGGGTTCACCTTAGCGAAAGATGCCAATGTGTTTACCGTGGGCGAAACTGACATTCCCTATCCGGCCTTCGTCATGTTCAATACGGCCCTGTGGCAAACCTTTGTGGATGCGGTGACCGGGCCAGTGCAGGCGGTAGTGCTAGCTAAGCCCATGCTGGCGCGGGTAAACTTTCCCCGAGAAGCCCTGGTGCTGGCCAAGCTGGGAGAGGTGGGTTTTAACTTCGGCATCAAGTTGATTTTGATTGTCGGGCTGTTCCTCTATTTTCAAGTGCCTGTTAGTTGGACGGTGCTACTGACCCCGGTTGCCCTGATTCACCTGGTGCTGCTGGGAACTCTGTTTGGTGTCTTGCTGGCCCCCCTGGGCGTGCTGTATCAGGATGTTACCAAGGGGCTGAACATGTTCATGGGGTTCTGGCTCTTTTTAACGCCGGTCATTTACCCGGTGCCCACAGCGGGAGCCTTCGGCGTCCTGGTCGCGTTGAACCCGGTGACCCCCTTACTGTCTACAGTTCGAGAATTAGCCACCACGGGCGTCGTGACAGACCCGGTCAGCTTTTGGGTGGTCAGTGGTCTGACTCTGGTCGGTCTGTTGTTAACCTGGACCGGGTTTCGGATCGCCATGCCTTATGTTGTTGAGAGGGTGACATCGTAGGATGCTGCTGGACACTTACTATCAGTCAATGGATGAGACCCAACCAATCGGCTCGCCTGTCATCGCGGTCGAAGGGGTGTCGAAGAAGTTTTGCCGCGACCTGAAGCGATCGCTCTTCTATGGGGTGCGCGATATTGCTGCCGACCTGACTGGCGGAAGGCGACAGAGCGATCGGCTGCGACCTCAGGAATTTTGGGCGCTTCAGGATATCAGCTTTCAACTCTACCGGGGGCAAGCCCTGGGGTTGGTCGGCAGTAATGGAGCGGGGAAGAGTACGCTCTTACGCATTATCAGTGGCTTGATCAAGCCCGACATCGGCCAGGTGCGGGTGCGCGGGCGACTTGCGCCCTTAATTGCCTTGGGGGCAGGCTTCAACCCCATTCTCACCGGGCGGGAAAACATTTACGCCAATATGTCGATCTTGGGCCTCACCACTCGCCAGATCAAGCAGCGGTTTCAAACAGTGGTCGAGTTTGCTGAAATTGCCGAAGCGATTGATGCCCCGGTGCAAACCTACAGCTCTGGCATGGCTGCCCGTTTGGGGTTTGCCTGCGCCGTCTATACCGAGCCAGATATTCTGTTAATCGATGAAGTGCTGGCGGTGGGTGACGCTCGTTTCAAGGCTAAGTGCTACCGCCGTCTCTATGAGCTGCAGAAGCAAGGAGTGGCCTTCATTCTGGTGAATCACAATGCCCAGGCCATCCTCAATATCTGCGATCGGGCGATTTATCTGGCCAGAGGAGCGCTGATGGCCCAGGGAGAGGTGAATACCGTCGTCGATCAATATGAGCATGATTTGTTTCTCAGCCAGATTGAGCGCTCCGAAAACCGCCTGACCTTTCCGCCCAAAGCTCCGGGAGAGAGCAGTGGGGTAGACATTCGAGATCTGTTCTTCCGCGATGGTCACGGCCACGTCACCGGATCCCTAGTCTCTGGAGCCCCCCTGAGCCTGTGCGCCACCTGCGAAGCCCACGATCGCTATGACGGTGTGGCCCTGGATATTCGTATTGCCAAAGTTGGGGGCATCGATAGCGTCGGGTATGTCCTCTCCCTGCGGGGGCAGAACGACGGGGTGTTCTTTCGGCTGAGTCCTGGTCTGTCTGAGATTCAGCTGCAGCTACCCTACCTGGGGTTAGGACCAGGAACTTACACCGCCCAGGTCCGGGTGCGTAAAGATGCGGTCTACACCTTTGACGTGGTTGAGTCGTTCCGGTTTACGGTGACTGCCCACAGCGACATGAACAAATGCCAGTTTTACCAGCCCCGGACCTGGGTACTGGTCCCCTCTGCCCCACAGTTGCCCGTCCGTCAGTAACCGACAGGCTGAGCGATCGCGCCCTCAGTATCTAGCTCCTCTAACCGAAAAGATGTCATATCCCCAGCTCAGCATCATCATCCCCACCCACAATCGACCTCACCTACTGCCTCTGGCGGTTCAGAGTGCCCTGGGTCAGACCTTTCAGGATTTAGAAGTGATCGTCGTCGATGATGCCTCTGACTCACCCGTGCAACTCCCCGCCGATCCCAAACTGCAGGTAATACGGCTGGAGCCGGGCCGGGGTGGAGCGGCCGCCCGTAATGCTGGAACCCAGGCAGCACGGGGGCAGTGGATCACCTACCTGGATGATGACGACAGCCTCCTGCCTACTATGGCGGCAGTGTCCCTCACGGCCTTGAAAGCATTGCCAGAGGGGCAACCCGTGGCCGTGCTCTCAGGGCTACAGGTCGTTGACGAGCACGGGGCAGTGTTGTCCACCCGCATGCCGCCTACCCGGTGCCCCCAGGGAAGCCACTTTTTTCTGGAAACTCCGGAGCCAGGGCGTTCTTTTCACACTAAGCAAACCCTGGTGGTAGAGCGGGATCTAGTGCTCACGATTGGCGGCTGGGATGAAACCTTTCGCTCGCGGGTGCATTCCGAGTTCTTTCTACGGCTTAACCCCGCCTGTACCCTCGTTGGCTTGCCCACCGTCACCTACCATCTCCTGGCCCACAGCGATGCTCGCGTTTCTGGCAACCCCAAGCTTCGCCAGGCCAGCTTTCAACAATTGGTGCAAAAGCACCGCAGCGTCTTTGCCGCCCATCCCACTATGTTTGCAGAATTGATCTACAAGCACGCCAAAAAGTCCTACCAGATGGGCCAAAACAGCGCTGCCCTATCGCATTTTCTCGGGGCTGTTCAACTGGCCCCGCTCCACATTGCTAGACAGGCGGGGCGGGAGGGGCTGCACAGCTTGACGAAGCCGATTCAGGAGTCTTCTCCGCTCACCAAGCGATTATCCAAACCCCTCAGACCCTAAACGTCTCAGCGCTCCCCCGGCCATCCCTGCTCACATTGCCATCTTTCCCTAGCCATCACCCAGTTCTCAAGGTCCAGGTCTTATGATTACCGATATTCTCGAAATGGGCGAACAAACCACCCTGCGGGGACAGGTGGTCGTACTCGGCTCCGGCATTGCGGGGGCCGAAGTGGCTACCCATTTAGCCCGTCATGGGCGGGAGGTGGTGCTCCTGGAGAGTGGCCGAGAACAGTTCGACCCGGCGATCCAGGCCTTGAACGAAGTCACCTTTCTGGGCAAGCGCCATCGGGAGCTGAACCCTCACTCCTACTATCATCAATATCTGCCGCCGGCACTGCGGGGAGTCAGTCGAGTCCGCCAGTTTGGCGGCACCAGCAACGTTTGGACCGGCAAATGGAAGTACCTGCAACCCATCGATTTTGAGGGGCGGCCCTGGGTCGCTAACAGCGGTTGGCCCATTGGGTTTGCAGACCTGCTGGAGCATTACCGCTCCGCTGCCCAAGACTACGGGTTCGGCGACCTGGAAGCAGAGGCAATGCGGTCTGAAATCGTTGAACTGCGGGGCAAACTGGCTGCCGGGGGGCTGAAGATGAGCAGCTTCTACTGGGAAGCAACCCCCACCCGCACGGCCAAGCGCTTTGGTGACGAGATGCGTCGCTCGCCCAACCTGCGGGTGGTGCTGGGGGCAACCGCCACTGAACTCAAGCTGGATGATTCCTGCCAGCGGGTCACTGCCGTTGTCTGTCGCTCCCTGGAAGGCCGAGAATTGCGGGTGGAAGGCGAGGTAATTGTTCTGGCTACTGGAGCTTTTGAGGCGGCCCGGCTGCTGCTGGCGTCTGACCGACAACTGCCCGGAGGCATTGGCAATGCCTATGACTTGGTGGGTCGGTTCTATACGGATCACCCTAAGCACCACACCAGCACTCTGCGCCCCGGCCCCCTGGCTCGGCAGTATGCCCAGGAGCTACAGTACAGCCCCAAACCCCGGTTCTGCATTTGCTTTGCCCTGGATGACGCCACCCAACAAGCCCACCAGCTGCTAGAACATGTGCTGTACTTGAAGCCGATTTATGAAAAACCTCGGGAGCGTCTCTGGCGGAGGCTGCGGGGACGGCCTGGCTGCCGAGATGAGAACGGCGCGATCGCCACCTACCGCGTCAAATTCGTCACGGAGCAGGCCCCCCATCAGAACAGCCGCGTCAACCTGGGGCCAGCCCTAGATCATCTCGGTCAGCGCAAACTAGAAGTGGATTGGTGCTTTACGGACCAAGACTATCAGTCTATGGATAAAACCCTGGCTCTCTTAACCCAGCGGACGGCAGCGGTGGGGCTGGGCACTTTCGACTTTAGCAACAGCCCGCCAACGCTAGAAACCATGACCGATGCCGCCCATCAGATGGGCACTACCCGTATGGCCGACCGACCTGAAGCCGGGGTGGTAGACACCGATTGTCGTGTGTTCGGCACTGAGAACCTGTATGTAGCCAGTTCAGCGGTGTTTCCCACTGGGCCATCCTACTCCCCCACGTTTACCATTCTGGCGCTGGCCCGCCGCCTGGGGCAGCATTTACTTCAGATGACCGTTCAGCGTTCGCAGCGTGGCGCAGTTGCCCCGGTGCCGGTCAGCCAGCAGCAAATCGCTTCAAGCTCAGCTGGAGTTTCTGCAGATTGCTCCTTAGTAAAGCGGGTTGATCCCATGCCAGCGGTCAAGCCCTCTCCCCTGGGGCCGGTTCTATGAGTACCCAATAGGGATGAGTGTGTGAGCGCGATCGCCCGTCCTCAGTTTACATTAGCGTTGACAAACTGCGCCGCGAGAACTTAGACAAAGGCGCGTTGGCGTAGTCACTCCGGCGAAGGATCGCTTAGCATCGACGGTTGTCTTTGCCTGTCCTCGCTATCCGCTTTCTGATATACCCCTGGCCCCTTGATGTTGGTGACATTGAGGGGGCTTTATTCAAGGTTGGTGCCCGAACTCCACAAGAGTCAATCATCTGCACCATGAGACCCTGATCTGCCCAGACCAGGTCTTGCCTACGGGCAATTCAGAGGCACTTGAGCGTTAGTTTTACTCAACAAAGCAATCTCAATAATCTACTGATTCAGTCAAAATCAGATCCGTAAACCAGAACAATTAAATAGTTAGAAAAGTAGCTAATTGGTTTAAAACAATGACAGCACCCAGAACGGTCTCATTGAGTGATTTCCTCATTTGGGTTGAGCCTTCATGGAGCGGCCTCGATCATCGTCTCGGTGGCTTCACGCCCCGTCTTATCGATGTCCTAGCTCCCTGCTACTTAAATAGAGGAAATATCAAAAACCTGATTGGATGCTGTCATGTTAGATGACGTTTCAGACGTTAAATCGATATTCAACCTCCTATTTAACGTGGACTGAACGGTCATTGGGAAGCGAAGCTCATCGCTTCTTGATTACTAGAATACTCCCGTGGGGATCAGAATAGACATGCTGCAAACAAAGTTAATTCTTGCTCACCAAAATAATTAATAGCAGCGGATTTTTCTCCGTGAATGTACTCATGATTGGAGGGATGAAGCGCCGCGATCGCTCCTTCTGCTCCACCTTGACAGAGACAGGTGTGACGAGCGCGATCGCGGCCACTCTAAGCTCGCTGGGGTCAGTGGGAGAGCAACCCTGGCAAATAGGATGGCAGGAGCGATCGCCCCGCCACACCCCCAGGGCAATAAATCGTTGACCGTGTCATGACCAGGCTACAATTTAGCCTTCCGCAATATTGCAGTTCATTATCGTTATCGTTCAACGTCTCGATAGCTCTGTTTTCAGCCCCATCGACTACTGTTTCTTGATCTTGTCATGGAGGATTCCTATGCTGGGCGGATTCGGTATTCAGTTCAGGCCAGGGTTCTGTACGGTGTGCCTGTTGGCCATCTCCTTGATCGCCCAGTCGGCCCAAGCGGAGGAAATTGCTGCCTACTGCGATTCTGCTTTCTACGCCATTAATGTCTATCGGGAGAACCCACCGGAATCGTCTGAGCCCACGCTGCGCATACGGCTCTTCTGGCGCGAAAAATCCTTGATTTTTGCTGATTTACCAGCGCAGTCTAGCCGTTTTACAGAAGGCTTTGTTTACACCAGTCAGTCGGTGCTGACCGATGATTACAGCAACTCACTTTGGACTCTATTTGTACCCGAGGAGGAAGGGCAGGCTTGTTTGCTCTTCAGAAATGGCGCTGCCTTCGCTAGTGGGACTGTCACCCAACGGCAACAAGACAAGGTTAGCGATTAGCCACTGCGAATTGTGCCTAAGTAGATGGGTATTTGTAGGATGTCTTAGCGCCAGCGTAACGCATCAAATCCCTGTGGAATGGTGCGTTACGGCTTCGCCTAACAGCACCCTACAACATTGTTTGTTTATGTCCACCTACTTACCTACTTATTGATAGGTTGTGATTGAGGGACGAAACCCAACTCCGGCGTTGCTGATTCCAGGTATGAACCAATCTCTCTAGGTATTGGAACCTCGTTCAAATTTTTGCAAAATCATACCGCTATTCAGCAACGCCTTCCTTTCTTTAGAGAATCAGCCCTACTCCCAGGAGGGGAAATTGTCTTGAGAACGATCAGTCCTATGAAATCAAGGGCTGATCCCAAACTCAGGTTAGCTCCGGTATCGGGGCGCTAGGACGTTTGAAACCGACGGGTGAGCATGCCCTGCTTGGGACTGAGGAGAAACGCGAGGATAAAGAAGCCGAAGACCACCAGCGCGATCGCGGGGCCACAGGGCATGTCGAGATAAAAACTGACATACATGCCGAGGACACTGCCCAAAGCCCCCAAAGCCGCACCGACTAACATCATCCAGTGCAGTTCTTTGACCAGCAAAAACGCCGTCACCGCCGGAGTCACCATCAGCGCCACCACCAAAATCACCCCCACCGTCTGGATGCCCGCCACAATCGTCAGGGTGATGGCCGCCATCAAGCTAAAGTTGATGAGTTGCACCGGCAATCCGATCGCCTCTGCGCCAGCGGTATCAAACGTGAAATACAGCAGCTCTTTGTAAAACGCTTTAATCGCGGTAAATACCACTAAGGCGACGGCCAAAATTAGCCACACGTCAGCTCTCGTAATGGTAAGAATATCGCCAAACAGGAGCGCTTCTAAATTGAGCTGGGTTTGCAAGACGGAGAGCAAGACAATGCCCAGGGCAAAAAAGCTAGACAGGATGATAGTCATGGCCGCATCTGGCTTGACCTTCGACTGGGTGCCAATCCAGGCGGTCACAAAAGTACTGCATAAACCAATGACAAATGCGCCCACCGCCAGCGGCCACTGCCAAAAGTGCGCGATCGCCAGCCCCGGCAACACCGCATGGGAGACCACACTGCCCAAAAAGCTCATGCGCTGCACCACCAGATAAGCGCCGATGACCGGGCACAGCGTGCCAATCAAAATGCCTGCGATGAGAGCATTTTGCATGAATTCATAGCTAAACGGCTGAGTTAACCAAGTCATACCATTGGTAAATAAGGGCTTCATGATGCTAGCGCATCGGTCCAGGATTGCTAGAAACCCGGTTTCTTCGTCGCGGCTCTAACGGCATCACTGACCTTCTGGCCAAGAAACCGGGGTTCTATGCCGACGTTCTAGCGTGATCCGTTTCCAGATAAACCTCATCTAGATTCAGCCGTGGAGTTTTAACATTTACCCGAACCCCACCGCCTGCGGCACCTCCCCTTCGTCAGGCTATCCCTCACACATAAGTCGCTGTATTCTTTACCTAAAAAAGGGTTCAAAGCAAAGATCGATTGCGATCGTTTTACGGGCTGTAGAACCTCACCTAACCTCTCCTTACCAAGGAGAGGAACCAGAAACCCTGTCAGATTGGGGATAAAGGGTTCACCAAAGTGTGAATAAACCTCTCCTTGTGAAGGCTACCGCTCATTCATAAGTTTCTGACTGACTGCTTCCAGTGGTTTAGCCCCCTTTTCTGGTATGCCCGGAGGGCTTTAAGCCCCCAATTCTGGGGGACTTCAAACTCCGGTCTCCCCCCAGCATTGGGGGGACTAAGGGGGGCGAGTGCGCCTGTTGAGGTGGCAATCGAGATGTGTATAAGCGACAGCCTTTTGAAGGAGAGGTGCCGCAGGCGGTGAGGTTTGCTCATCCAAGTATAGTCTAGAATCCTTTGCTGGCAAAGCTTCGACCGACTTATGCCAAATGGATAGCTTCGTAAGCAGAGGTTTAAGGACAATCTGGTTCCTCTCCTTTCGAAGGAGAGGTTAGGTGAGGTTTTTTCGATCACACAAAACTCCAGTTCTCAACTTAGGCGTGGTTTAGATGAAAATTTGCCCCCAACCTGGCGGTAGAAAGCAGGTGCACCGCCCCGCAAAAATCATCTCAGGCACAAACAGCGGACTGAAATCAGCATCCTCACGCTCTCATCAATGCCCAGCGCTGAAGGATGAGGAGCATTTGACATCCCATTGCCGCGAAAAATAGACCTGACCGGATAAGGGACAGCCGAGACGGATCCCAACTGATTGAATTACTATTCCTTGGTGACGAGCATCCGGCGAGGCTGTCAGGACGCAGTGGCCGCTGGCTGAACCGCTTGGGGCAAAGCAATCTGCAATCGAGTGCCGTCTTCCTTGTCGGCCAAGGCGCACCATGAGAGGACCCCGCCCATCTCTTGTACCATTGCCGCCACGAGACTCATGCGCAAGCTTTTAGAAAGGGTATCGTCGAGGCTGAAGTCTGGCATTGGCGGCAGCTCTCGCGGCTCTTGCCAGGGGGGAGTGGCGCGATCATCGGTGAGCCAGAGGCCACATTGTGCGTCATCGGTTGGGGGAGCCGTGTGGAGATGCAGCGTGCCGAGATCGCCCCCCTCTAGGGCCATTTCAATCAGCGTTGTCAACAAATTACGCAACCAGGCCGGATCCGCTTGCACATTCACCGTCGGCGCTGGAGGCTCAACGATCAGCCGCCAGTTGCGATCGGCTACCTGCAAGTGGGTCAATGCGTTCACTTGCTCAAAGATCGCCGCCAGAGAAACGGACTGAAGCTGCGGTGTCAGGCGACCCATTTCAATTTTGGAGACGCGGATCATCAAGTCCAAATATTCCAGCAGCTTGAGAGAAGCCGCGTAGGCATCAGCAACAAACTGACGTTCTTCTGCAATGTCGTCACACAGCCCTTCGAGAATCATTTGCTGCAGGCTGATGATTTGGTTCAAGGGCGATCGCAGCTCATGGGCCGTCCGCGCCAAAAATCCCCCTTTGTAATCTGCCAATTCCAAAGCCCGACAGTACGCCATTTGAAGCTTGGCATCAGATCCTTTAACGGACTTTGCTCCTGTCACATCTGCCATTGCTGAAATCCTGTCTGCATCGCTATCCCAGCCTATAACTTGGGTGCAGCATTCGGGAAAGTTGAAACGTTGTATTACAAACGCCACTGGAGTTTAGAGGCCGGAAATCAGAGATTAGAATTCGGAGTTTGACATTCGGCAAGCAGACAAAGATTCAACGCCAAAACTTTACCCCGCCCCCCAATCACCCTGCTACCTGCACCGAGCCCTGCCTCAACACCGCCCAGCCCCCATCCTGCCAGCGCACGACGGTAGACGGCACCCCCGAAGCAGTCATCGCAAAATCGCCCATTTCAGCCTTGAGAGCCGCGATCGCCTGATGCGACAGCAACACCAACTCCGGAAACTGGGTGGCGATGTCAGCCATATCCTCCAACGGCGATTGCCCCGAGCGGTTGACGCTGGTGGTCGCGAGGGGTCCCGTTTGGCTGAGCAGATAGCGGGCTAAGGGATGATCAGGCACGCGAATGCCCAGGGTGCCGGTCTGCACCGGGTTCATTGCCGGGGGGACGATATCGCTGGCGGGCAGCACCAAAGTCAACGCGCCGGGCCAGTAGCAATCGGCCATCCGTTGCCACAGGACGATTTCGTCGGGGCTGCCGTTCACGTAGGGCAGCAGATCGTCCAGGGTGGCCCCCATCAGGATGAGCGGTTTGTCGGGGGGACGTTCTTTGGCGGCGTAGATGCGATCGCTTTGGTCTGGTCGCGCCGCCAGCGCGGGCACCGTATCGGTGGGAAAACTCGCTAGTGCCGCCCCTGAGCGCACCCATTCAACATAATCCTTGAGGGAAACTTGAGGCATAAGATAAGTCACAAACTGGCAAGATAGGGCAAAATTTTAGTTTAGAAGGCGAAAGGTTAGAGATTTTGGATTGGGGATTTTAGATTGAGACCATTCAGCTTTGAATTTAACGGTTGTCGAAGCAAGGGGTGTTTTCTCTAATGGCCGGGTCAATTGTTGATGCCAAGGCTCATCGGGCTCAGTACCAGGTTTTGCAGCGGCCTGACTAGCGACCAAAAGCCAAAATCTTATCAAGGAGGCAGCTACGTTACCATCAGACCTACTGATCCACCGCTACTGGGGCGAGTCGATTCAGCCGAAACGCTTGCCGATCAATCAGGCGATGAGGGCGATCGCCACCGACCTCATCGCCCTCTTCCAAGCCCACCAGGACAAACCCCAGGGAGAACTGAACCAACAGTTGCAACTGTTGGAGGGCGAAGATACCGACTATCGAGTGAAGCGAGGGCTGGCGCATCTATTGCGATCGAGCTTCAGCACCTTTGAGCCCATCAGTCCCCTAGAGCCGCCGATGCTGCGCGAACGGGCATTCGCCCTGGCCAGCAGGGCGGTGCCCAGTCCGGCGGCGACTCAGCGCCATCTGCAAATCCTCGCGACTCAACTCAGTCAGGAACTCGATCGCGACATTGCCCCTGCGGCCATCCGCCAGGGTCTCTATGCCGACCTCAAGGAAAACCACATTCTCACCGCTTTTGAGACCCCTACCCCTGAAGCCTTAATTCATCGCTACAACTTGTCCCAGGTGCAGGGCATTTTCTACAAAGCCACTCAGATCTGCTTGCAGGCTTACCGCAACGATCCGGGGGAGTACAAACTGCTGTTCCGGTATCTCAAGCTATTCCGGCTGATGGCGTATATCGAAGGGGATGCCGATCAGGGCTTTACGATTGAGATTGATGGGCCGACGAGTTTGTTCAAATCCAGCACTCGGTACGGGGTTGATATTGCCAAGCTGATTCCCGCGATTCTGCATGTGACGAAGTGGAGCTTGACGGCGACGCTGGTGATGCGCGATCGCTATACCCAACAGCTCCAAGAGCGCCGCTTCACCCTGGATGCGGACTGCGGCTTGGTATCTCACTATCCCCCCGGCAAACCTTACGACAGCATGTTGGAAGAATCTTTTGCCAATCGTTGGCCCCACCACAAAACCGATTGGCGACTCGAACGGGAGGTGGATTTGGTGCCAATTCCCGGTAGCGTGATGATTCCTGATTTTCGGCTGGTGCATCCGGACGGGCGGACCTACCTGTTGGAAATTGTGGGATATTGGCGACCAGAGTACCTGCGCAAGAAATTTGCTCAGGTGCGTAAAGCAAAATCAGATAACTTGATTTTGGCGGTTTCCGAACGCTTGAACTTGGAAAAGGCTGGAGTCAAGATGACAGAGGTACCTGCCAAAATTGTCTGGTTCAAAAACAAGCTCACCCCCAAAACCGTACTAGACTGTCTCGAAGCGTAAAGTTATGCTTAGCTAGCTTGGAGAATCTCTCCTCTGTTGTTCTTGAAGCAGAGGGATTGGCCATAATACACTGAGAGCGAGTGCCCGGAGCAAGTTCAACAGCATGAGCACAGTTTTAATCGTAGATGACAGTTCGGCCCTGCGTGAGATGATCGCAGGTTTGCTGGTGAATGTTGGAATGACCATCTTGGAAGCAAAGGATGGGGCTGAGGCACAGCAAAAAATTGAAGCCAGCCCCCCAGATTTGGTGGTGCTGGATATCGTTATGCCCAATATGAATGGTTACGAACTGACCCGGTGGATTAAAACGAATCCCAAAACTAAGGACGTGCCTGTGGTCATTTGCTCCTCCAAGGGCGAAGAGTTCGATCGCTACTGGGGCATGAAGCAGGGAGCCGATGCCTACATCGCGAAGCCTTTTCGCCCTAACGAAATGGTGGAAACTGTAAAGCAGCTATTGCGCAGCCGATAACCGCTGACAGACATGCGAATTGGGGCGGGTTGCTGCGCTGACGCCTTACCCACCCCGCCCGAGCCCGCTGGTACAGAACCCGGTTTCTGCTCCGGAAAGCCTTCCATCTCGTCAGTGGGCTCCCCCAGAAACCGGGTTTCTAAGCCTCCTGAACCGATGCTCATTCCTCGTCTTGCGTCGTGGAACTCTTCCTAGCCTTGAGCCGGGTTTCCCCTGGAACCATCACCCCCGTACCCTACACCCCAGCCATCGCCAAGAGTGGGCATAATGAGCCGCACTCTACTAGAAAGGAATCGCTTCGTAGTAGGGTTCGGGGATATTGCTAGTGGCGCGTTTGAGTTCAGCCAGCGATCGGTTGTAACCAATGATCGCTTGCACCAGATTCACCTCAGCGTCCGTCAGTTCCGACTGAGCATTTAGGATATCTAACTGCGTACCGACCCCAGCATCAAAGCGCAAGATTGCCAAATCCAGAGCTTCCTGAGCCTGCGTTACCGCCAAACGGGCGGTATCAATGTTGGTTTGATTGCTCTGCAAGTTAAAGTAAGCGCTCTCAACTCCCAGCCGAATCGTGTTACGAGCTTCTTCAAAATTACGTTCGGCAATTTCGACATCCAGCTCTCGTTGTCGCGCTCTGGCCTGAGCTGCGCCCCCTTCAAACAAAGTCCACGATACCCGTGCGCCAAAACTATAGTTGTCATTAAAACTATCATCCTGAGTGAGAATGTCGCTCAAGCTGTAGTTGGCAAACAAATCGACTTGCGGTCCGAGCGCGGCTAACTCTGCTCGCTGCAGGGCCTCATTCACCTCACGCTGAGTCAACTGCTGCTCGAGCTCAGCGCGATTTTGGAAAGCTTGCACGATACTCTCTTCGAGACTGAGGGGCCAGGTGCCAGCGATATCGACCGGCACCGTCGTAATGGTCAGCGCAGGGGGCACATTTAGCCGCGCGGCTAAAGCTCGTTGAGCGACCTGACGCGCCCGCTGAGCATTGACCACATCTTGTCGAGCATTGGCTACCTGCACCTCGGCTCGCAGCACGTCAAACCGCGTACCAACGCCGACCTCCTCTCTCAAGGACGTGTCTTGCAGGTTGCGCTCCGCCTCTTCGAGAAAAGCCTGGCTAATGCGAATTGACTCGATCGCGGCCTGCAAGTCGTAATATTCATTGGCCGTGGCTAACCGCAATTCTTCCCGTCGCCGCTCAACTTCCAGCAGCGCCAGTTCCACCCGCTCTTCAGCGGCGGCCACCGTGGCCGACCGTCGCCCTGAGGAGTAGACGTTGTAGGTCACCCCCAGATCAGTCGAGTAAGAGACCCCCAACTCCTCCGAGGTGCTGGTGTCAAAGGTAAAGCCACCCGCCTCGTTCGGCACCAATCCTGACCCGTCGCTACTCGTCGTATTTTGTCCTCGCACCTGGCCATTTAGGGAAACCGTCGGGTAATAGGCCGCCTGAGCTTCCCTCAGGGCCGCTTGCCGCTGCTCCAGTTCGAGCAGGGCTACCCGCAGGTCAGGATTGTTGCGGTAAGCCAATTCCAAGGCTTCCTCCAGAGCCAAGGGTTGGGTGCCGACAATTTCCACTTCTTCCGGTTCGGTCTGAATTAGCAGCGGGTTGGGACTGGGATCCAGGAACTGCAAATCATCTAACACGCGCTCCTCCGGAATCGGCACGTCGGCATCGGTGTCAGCACTGGGAGTGAGAGCAGGATCGATCTCTTCTAAGATCGAGGGCTCTTCATCGATGAGGGCGGGATCTTCTTCCCCGATTTCCTCTAGGGGCGAGTCGTCGGTTGGAGATGCCGGCAGCGGACTAAAGACGTCTTCGCCTTCCTCAGTGATATCGGCATCGTCAATATCAGTGTCGTCATCAGTGTCGTCGACCGGAGCCGCCTCAATGGGGTCAGACCCATCTTCATCGGCGGGTGTATCGGTCGGCAGGGCCTCCATGGGGGCCACCTCATCGGCCTCATCAGTCTCGATAGGCGTTTGGCTGGTGAGGGTGCCAGCGCCTGCTGAGGGCGACTTAACTGGCTCCGGCTTGGGGACCGCTAGCGGGTCGAGGAAGGATACCTCGATCGCGGCGGTGGCCTGGGCTGGGAGCGATCGCTCATCAAGCGCGGTGAAGTGCTGGGCTGCGGCTGACGGCAAGACCGCCTCCGCCTCGTCTACGGTGGCGATCGCAGGCACTGCCGTCCCCATCAAACCGACCGAGGGCAGAGCGATCGCGAGCCCGAGACGAACACGCATGAACCAGGGTGACAGCATACCTTTCTGCATAGAGTCCTTCAGGCTGGATGGCAATGACACAGGCAGAACGCGAAAACTTCCGCCAAAGACACTTTACTAACCGGTTTAGTTTAATGGCAATACTCAACGAATGTGCGCTGAGCGGGACGCAGACATGCTTGAATGAGTCCTTCCACACCATCTACCGGAAAAATGGGCACCTGTAAAGCGTCACTGATTGATTCTACGCTCTGATCGTCCAAAAACAGCCATTTTTGTGGATTGCCAGGAGCCGTCGGCTTTAACAGGATCGTTGGCAATAGGATGCCGTCTCCGAGGGGGCGATCGCTCAAGTGATGCAACAAATCATGCCCCGTCAATAGGCCCGTGACGGTGATCGCTTGCCCCCAGTAGTCACTATTCATCGCGGCCATGTCGACGGTCAAATTGTCGACCTGATTCAGTCGCTGCAAGATTGGCTGAAAGGCTTGTTCCACCGCATTGCCCACCACCCAGGTCAACTTTTGGGGGAGCTCAAGTCGTGCGGGCAGATCCACGGCGGCCGCCTCAAAAGCGGTCAAAAACTGACGAATGGACCCGACGCCATTGCCGAGTTGAGGATAATCTTCGTATTCGGCGGCGGTGGGCAGCGATCGCCCCGCAATCAAAAACCACTCATCGGCCAACCAGGCAAAGGTCGTGCCAAATTGCGGCTTAAACTCCGCCTGCAAAGCTTTGACCTGATCAATGACTTCCTGAGCTTTGGCTGGCGTCACGGGCACCAATTCATCCTCGGTCGGGCGAAAGCGAGTCAGGCCCACCGGCACCACCGCCGCCGAGAGCACCGCTGGCACCTCACCGATGTGGAATGCCGCCAAATCTCGCAGCGTGCGTTCTAAATGGGGACCGTCGTTGATGCCGGGACAGACCACCACCTGGGCGTGAATCTGCAACCGCTGCGCTTGAAACCAGGCGAGTTGCTGTAGCAGTTCCCCGGCGCGAGGGTTTTTGAGGAGGCGCGATCGCACTGCGGGTTCCGTCGCGTGCACCGAAACGAACAACGGCGACAGCCGCATCTGGGCAATGCGTTCCCACTCGGGCGGGGGCAGGTTGGTCAGCGTCAGATAGCTGCCGTAGAGAAAGCTGAGGCGATAGTCGTCGTCTTTGAGATACAGCGTTTCCCGCTGGCCGGGGGGCTGCTGGTCAATAAAGCAAAACGGACAGCGGTTGTTGCACTGAATTAAACCGTCAAACAGCGCCGTCTCGAACTCCAGGCCCAGGTCTTCGTCGTAATCTTTTTCCAGTTCCACCTGGTGGGGAGTGCCGTTAGCATCTTCGACCTCAAGGGTCAGCACTTCGTCCGCACAAAGAAATTGGTAATCAATCAAGTCGCGGGGAGCCTGACCGTTAATGCGCACCAGACGATCGCCCGGCTCAAACCCTAACTCAGCGGCGATCGAGTTGGGCAGCACGCGGGTAACCACCGCTGGACGAATAGACGACTGGCTCATAAAAACATACAAGAAGAGTAACGAGGACACTACGGCTGTGAGTCGTGGTCTCACCCGTCCCCAAAATTAGCAGTCAGCGACCAAGCCGCCACCCACCATTTTTCATCATGCCGCAAGTGTCAGATATTGGACAGTCGTCCCGACAAAATTCCCCAAAGAATCGCCAGCCCAAAGCCAATTCGGTAAAAGACGAAAATCCAGGTGGTATGGTCTCTCAGAAACCGAATCAGCCAGTACACCGCCAGGTAGGACGAGATAGCCGAGGCTATGACGCCCGCGATCGCTGCTGCCCCCCCCACTGTAGCCTGCGGCTCGAATAACTCATTCAGCTCGGCTAATCCGGAAATCAAAATGGCGGGAATGCCCATCAGCAACGAAAATCGAGCAGCAGTGGCCCGATCAAGCCCCATAAACAGCCCTGCCGTCATGGTTGCCCCCGATCGCGACACCCCCGGAATCAACGCCAACGCCTGGGCTAAACCCATGCCGATACCGTCCCGTTGGCCCACGTCGTCATAGCCCCGCTTGCGGGTGCCGACCAGTTCCGCCAGGCCGAGAAAGAGGGCGAGCCCAATGGAGGTCAGCGCAATCACCAGGGAACTGCGAGCAAAGGTTTCGTAGATTTCTCGCAGGCCAAACTTGACCAGCAACCCCAGCACCACGATGGGAATCGTCCCGATCACAATCCCCATGGCTACGCGAAAGTCAGGGGCTTGATAGTCTTTGCGGGCGATCGCCTGCGTGGTCCCAACCAGCAGTTGCCGAATGTCGCTCCAAAAATATCCGACGATCGCAACGATGCTGCCCAACTGCACAACGGCGGTAAACGTCACCCCTGGGTCGCCCCAGCCTAAAACCACAGGCACAATTTTGATGTGGGCCGTGCTGCTAATCGGCAAAAATTCCGTTAAGCCCTGCACAATGCCGATCACAATGGCCTGCATCAGGGAGAGCGATGGGTTGCCGTCCACCACTAATAAAACGGGTTGCAATAGAGTCATTGATTAATCCACAAACATAAAAATTCAATTAACACTGACCGAGAAAACAGCTTAATGCCCAGAGGAACACTAGCCAACTACCCACCATAACGTCTGAGCCAGCATACCCAAACTGGACAGAATTTTCTCCCCCACAGACAGAAACCACATCCAATCCCAAGCCGTAATTCAGATCGGTTGCTCAGCGGATGTCTCCGCCCAATGCCTATGATATGTTAAGAAGAGTTAACAACCTGAGAAAGCCATTGTCATCTTTTTCCCCATCGTCTCAATCAACCGAACCACGCTTGAGCACGATCATGGCTCTGGCGGCACCTGCGGGGCTGCTCACGACTCGGGTTAAGGTGGGGCTGGCGGCGGTGTTTTTAGTGGTGGTGCCGGTCTTTTTTCAAGCGCCGTTAGTGCGATCGCTCCCCTGGCTGAGCCTTACCCTCACCGGAACCTGGCTGCTCGCGGGCATCAGTCTCCGTTCTCGCGCCGCCACCCGCCTTTGGGGAGACTTAATCACTGGCTTTACCTGGACCTGGCTAGCCGGTTCGATCTACTGGGGCTGGTTGCGATCGGCCCCCCTGTGGCACTTACCCATCGAAGCGATCGGCTTTCCCTTAGCCCTGTTTTCCCTCGATCGGGGACAGGGACGCATCGGTAGTTACTTCTTCTTGGGATCGCTCTTAGGCACTGCCGTCACCGATCTCTACATTTACTGGGCAGATTTGCTGCCTATGTGGCGTCAGGTCATGCTGGTTGATCCCGACTGGGTGCCGGTCATCTTGCGACAAGCCGCCACCACCCTACAAAATCCGATCGCCTTGAGTCGCGGCCTATTGATTGCTCTAGGACTCCTCGTTGTGGGAATACTACCATTGCAATCTCGACAACCCTGTTGGTGGGCCTTTAGCGGCGCAGTTCTCAGCACCCTCGTGGTGGATTTACTGTTTTTAGGGAGTGCATTCTACCTCTAGCAGTGCTTCAATCGATCAGGGTCAGAGGTGACTTACCAATTATCGGCCCAATTATCGGCAATCTTACCCTGACAAAAGACCGATAAATCGGCGGCATAATCGCTCGAAAATCGGCTCTGTATGGAGTTAGAGGTGCTTTCAGACGTTGCTTTGTAAATTAGCTCTTAAGAGATAAACCCGGACAGTTTAATTAAGGTCTGATTGCAGCAAAATTGATTTAGCCTAGTAGGCTAGATCATGACGAAACCCCGTCATTGAGTTACACTGGCTCGGCCTTAACTACTGATGTTCGAGGTTTTTTGCTTTTTGTTAGGGCAGTGTTCGATTCTCTCATTTCCCCAGGCTCTGTGATTCAACCTCAAGGTCCCTACGTTGTGCTTAATACCGAGTCTGGCACTCGCCAGTTGTCGCTGGCAGGTATTAACTGCTGGACGGTAGGACGTAGCGATGACAACAACCTGGTGTTGCCCGATCGCTGGATCTCTCGTAACCACGCCATGATTCAAATGATGGAAACGGGGGAGTTTTATTTAATTGACCTCGGCAGTCGCAACGGGTCATTTATTAACGGGCGACGGGTGAGTGTGCCAGTGACGCTGTCGGATGGGGATCATTTGACGTTTGGGCAGACAGAGCTACAGTTTTTTTGCTCCACGTCTAGCCGCGAATCCCCTGACCACGCCCTTGCTAGCATGGAAATGACGGCCACTGCGACGCTGCACCTCCGCCGCTTGATCTCCGTCATGGTGGTGGATATTCGCGACTTTACGGTGCTGACCCGGCAGCTCGATGAAAAAATCTTATCCGAGTCCATTGGCACCTGGTTTCGCTGTGCGGGCGAAATCATCAACCGCCACGGCAGCTGGGTAGATAAATACATTGGTGACGCGGTGATGTCTGTGTGGGTACATGGCGCGGAGCAGGTAGAGCCACAAGAACTGCTGAAAATCATGCAGGCCATGGATGAACTCGCCAAAATGACGGCACAACTCCATAAGCGCTTTCCGCTCCCCTTTCCGTTGCGGGTGGGGGCCGGACTGAACACGGGCTACGCCATGGTGGGCAATACGGGCAGCGGAGCACACCCTGACTATACGGCGATCGGCGACACCGTCAATGCCGCCTTTCGGTTTGAGTCATCAACCAAACAGCTGGGGCTTGACGTCGCCGTGGGGGAAACGACCTACGAGTATCTCACTAAAATGCCAGGGTTGGATTCTGTCTTCCACCGCTACATCGTCAATTTGAAGGGATACGAAACCCCAACCGTGACCCACGCAACTACATTTTCTGATTTAGATCGGTTTATTCACCGACAGGGTCAGTAAAGAGCGCCGACCTTCGATCGGGGGGCTAAGTAGATGGGCTTAATTATTTGTAAGATGTGTTAGCACCAGCGTCACGCATCAAATCCCTATGGCATGGTGCGTGACGGCTTCGCCTAACAGCACCCTACGACATCGTTTATTTATGTCCACCTACTTATCGGCAGGCGTCAACGCCCGTATTGCTGTGGAATTAGACTAGTTTCTTACCCTTATCCTGACTGGGGATCACTGTTTTAGGCCGGACATCGAGCTGGGTCTGATAGTCGACCCCGAGGATTTCTGAGTAAAGCCGGACGTACTCCACCGCTGATTGGCTCCAGCTAAAGTTTTGCTGCATGCCCCGTTTTTGTAGGGCTTGCCAGGCATCTTTATAGCGGAAGCCTTCCCAGGCTCTCACCATGCAGGTGTAGAGATCGAGCGGTTCGTAGCGATCGAAGCAATAGCCGGTACCGCTGCCCTCGGCGGGCTCATGGTGCTTCACGGTATCGACTAACCCCCCGGTGCGGCGCACGATGGGCACACAGCCATAGCGCATGGCGATCATCTGGCTAATGCCACAGGGTTCAAATCTTGACGGCATCAAAAAGGCATCAGCCCCGCCGTAAATCTGCCGACCGATGCCTTCGCTATACATCAGGTAGACGGCGACTCGACCGCGATAGCGGGAGGCCATTTCCCACAGCTGGTTTTCGTAGTAGCGATCGCCCGTCCCCAGCAACACAAACTGCGCATCGGTATAAGCGAGAAATCGATCCATCGTTTGTAGTACCAGATCCAGCCCTTTTTGCTCGACCAGGCGACTAATCAAGCCGACCAAAAATGCCTTAGAGTTTACCTCCAGACCCATTTCTTCTTGCACTTTGATTTTGTTGAAGCGGCGTTTTTCAAGGGTGTCTACAGTAAAAGACTGGGCCAATTGCGGGTCGGTTTCTGGGTTGAAAGAGTCAATATCAATGCCGTTTAAGATGCCGCTGAGCTTGCCACTGACAAACGACAACAGGCCCTCTAGCTGCTCGCCATATTCCGCCGTTTGGATTTGCTGGGCATACGTCGGCGAAACGGTGTTGACGCGATCGGCGTACTGCACTGCCGCCGCCATCGTGTTGTGACCTTGCATAAACCAGGGACACCAGGTCATTTGCTCTAGTTTCCAGCGCCATGGTCCCTGATAGGCTAAGTTGTGAATGGTAAACACCGTGCCGATGTCAGAGGTTTCGCGCATCCACACCGGAATCATGCCGGTATGCCAGTCGTGACAGTGGATAATTTGCGGCTTCCAGTAATTCCAGGCAAACTCAGCAGCGCCGTTGGCAAAAAAGGTAAAGCGCCATTCCTCGTCTGCCCCACCGTAGATATTGCGACCATCAAAGGCTGGATGCCCAAATAAGTAGAGCGGCACATCCGTATCGGGCAGCACCGTCTCGTACACCGCAAACTTGTTAAACATGGCGCTGCCCCACCAGACGGGCTCTTTAGGCACGTCAATCTTATCGGGCATAAAGCCGTAATAGGGCATCAGGATACGGACATCGTGCCCCATTTGACGCAGTACTTTAGGGAGGGAGCCCACAACGTCTCCCATGCCTCCGACTTTGGCCAGGGGGGCTGCCTCTGCTGCCACGAACAAGATCCGCATGGTGTCGCCTTGAGAAAGTTTTTAGCTTCCTCAACAGTCTACGGTTGCATGGGATCTCTGCATAGTAGTCAAGCGGGGAATCGTGAGGGTAGATCAGGGGCAGGGGCGATCGCACCGATTTACCGAGACTCAGACATGGAATGTCAGCCTTTTATCGAGGGTAGAAAGCCTCATGCCACCCCCAGTTGGGGACACATGTAGGCCAAGGGGCACGTCTGACACCGGGGCGATCGCCCCCGACAAATATGCTGGCCAAAGGGCACCAACAAGCGATTAATTTCCACCCAGTAAGTTTTGGGCAGCTTTTGTTCTAGCGCGGCCATCGTCTTTTCGGGCGTCTTGGTGGTGACGTAGCCCCAGCGATTAGTCACCCGGTGAACGTGAATATCCACACTGATGCAGGGATACCCGAGCGCCACCCCCAGCGCCAGATGGGCGCACTTTGGCCCCACCCCTTTGAACTGCTTCAAAGCTTGGGGAGCCGGGGGTAGAATGCCTCAAACTCACTCAGCAGTCTTGGGGACAGGGAGAGCGTGAATCTGAGCCGCCTTGGTGTCTGGAAACGTGGCATCGCGAATCAGGTCGAGAATTTCGTCAACTCGTAGCTGCACCATTGGCACCGGGGTGCGGGCCTGCGCAAACAGCCGCCGCGACACCGGCCCACTCACCTCGTCATCGGTGCGAATCGAGATGATGCACGACCCCAGTTGCTCATAGAGCGAGCCAAACCCTTCTGCCGCCAGTTGAAACATGACCGCCGGCGGAAAGGGTTCCACAACTTTACGCAGCCGAGGAATAGCCTGTTCGATATCAAAGGGAGCGACGGTCACCAGCTTAGAAAATTGACACCTTTTCTATGTGACGACTTTTGCCCAAAGCATCCCGCCACCCTGCCACTCATTCCCCCACTCGCCACGCAGCCTCAAAAAAGTCATACTCGCACTGCATGGCATAGCGAAAAGTCTCCGCCCCCAGCTGATTATCGGGACTGTATTGATCGACCAGCGTCTCTAGCTGAGCGGCTAGGGGTTCAAAGTCGTCACTGCTATAGGTGCGCACCCAGTCGCCATAGAGATGGTCGGGAATCCCTTGACGGGCAAGGGCTTGCCCGATGAAAGCATAGAGCCGCATACAAGGGGCCATCGCGATCGCGGTAATCCCCACCGCCTGACTCCAGGCCGTCGCCAGCAAGAAATCTGTGTAGCGGCGAGTGGCCCCCCCTGGCTGCACCGCCGCCAGCGACACCTCCCAGGTTTGCGCGTATTGACCATGGAGTTTTAATTCGCTCAAGACGCCCCCCGCCAGATCGTGAAACGTCAGAAACCCCTCCCAATCGGGCGCTTTGGCGGCAGCCACACTGTAGGCCCGAGCAAACGCTTCGAGGAAAAAGGCATCCTGCCCCACGTAGTAGGCAAATTTGGTTTTGGGGAGGGTGCCGTCATACAGACCCTGAACAAACGGATGATGAAGGGCCGCTTGCGCGAGGTCTTGGTTAGCTTGCCAGAGGCGCTGAGACAAATTCATTGCAAAATTGCTTGACCAACCTTTCTCTTGTAACCGAATTTGGGCTGCTCCTCCATGCCGATTGGGCGATCGCGGCAGGCGATTTATGCAGTCCGATCGCTAATGGGGAAAGCTGCTGTAGAGGAAGCTGCCATTTTCATCGACCTCAGCCTGAGCGCCATCACTGATGGCCGAGTGACTCTGGAGCATGGGCGATCGCTGCGAGTCCCCCGCATAACTGAACCCCGCCTGGCGGTATAAAGTGCTGGCTTCCTGTTGTTGCACCTTGAGGTCATTTTGTTTGGCTTTCAGGTCATTATTAAGTTCCCGGATGCGCTGCGACAACACGCGAATGATGTTGATCGCAATGCCCGGCGTTTCATCGATCGCTTCATAGAGCTGATGCTGAGTCAGGATCAGGCAATCGCAGGAGGTCAACGTGGTGACCGAAGCTGATCGCGGTTCCGCATCAAACAGCGACATTTCGCCAAAAAAAGTGCCCTTGTCGAGCTCGGTCAAGATCTGACCATCCTGTAAATGGACTTTGACCCGCCCTTTCACAACAATGTATAAGGCCCGACCTTCTTGACCCTCAGTAAAGATCGTATGCTGCTCGGGAAATGACAGCTCATCCATAATGGAGGCCAGTCGCACCAAAAAGTCATCCCTCAACTCTTTAAAGATGGGGACATTCCGAACAAACAATAAACGGTCAACACTGGTCAGCATATCAACGCAATCATGATTTGGAAGTCTGGCGATCGCGGCTCACGCCAACACTTCCCTGAGTTTGATTGTGAAAGCATGTGCAATAAACCATCAAGCATACGCCAGAATCCTGAACCTAGCTTCAAATTTTGTCAAATGCAATAGAAGTCTCACTAAAGTTGCTCATGGCATTCGACCAACCGCGATGCTCATTTGGCGGTGTTTGTCAGCGTTTTTACACACAGTTCTCGACCGATGACCTGAAAGGAGACCGACCCCCAAATGGATGAGTACTCAAGGAGATTAAGTTAAGGGACAAAACCCAACGCCCCGTCAGGTCTACGCCACCCTATCCCCGGTCATAAACTTTCTTGTAGGCGTTTTCCAGAAACCTGTCACTCAAGACGGCTAGGATGGCCATCCAACAAGAGCGCATTGGACGTATTGATATCAGAGCAGCATTTAAAACCCCTACAGGATGAGGTCATCAACACTGGGAACACTCTCCCTAGTACTGCTCGGCGTAAATATGCTCACTAAACCCCGTCTAAGTTGAGAACTGGAGTTTTGTATGATCGGGCAGAACCTCACCTAACCTCTCCTTTCAAAGGAGAGGAACCAGAGTCTTGTCAAACCTCTCCTTGAGAAGGAGAGGTGCCGCAGGCGGTGAGGTTTCCCACATGCCAAAACTCCACTTCTGAATCTGGATGAGGTTTATTAGCGATGATGGAGGTGCAGGGTGCAAGGTTTAGGGTTTAAGGTGGAATCCCTCATTACGGTAGGGAGACTTCCGCCACGGAGTACTAGTGCGTGGTCAGATCTGAATTTGAGGGTTCTAGAGACCCTCAAAGACCCTTCGACAAGCTCAGGGTGATCGGGAACCGATACGTTCGATCTGAGCCTGTCGAAGCCCTAATGCTTAGTCTTGACGACGCCCTAGCTTCATCCTTTAAAGCTCGATATGACAGCAAAATTGACATAACTACCTGGATGATTCATAACAACGATATGAGGGGCGATCGCTAGGGGAAGGCTTGACTTCCCGTTATGGGTCCATTTCATTTAACGGGGAGCAGCTTGCACAGAATGGTAAATAACGACACATTTACTTTTAGGCTACGTGCGGGGCGACCATCCATGTCTGTACCGCACCTTGCAATTGCCGCCGCATGGTGTGTTAAACACGACTCCAGCAATCGTTCCGCCCCTTCTATATACCCAAAGCGTTCCTCTCATGATTGACATGTTTACCCATTGCTGAGGAGAAGTCTTCGATTGCTCAGTCGACTTAATCAAATCCGTCTTTTTGATCGAATTCCACTCCAGCTATTTTTGACCCTACCTTTCTTAATTGAGATGTTCATCATCGTTGGGGTTGTGGGGTGGGTTTCCATTCGCAATGGCCAGCGGGCGGTCAATCAGGCGACCAGCAAACTCCGTCAGGAAACCACTGCCCGCATCAACTCCAATGTGAGCGAACTGTTGACCATCTCTGAAAAAATCAACCAACTTACGGTTAGAACGATTCAGCAAGAGGCGCTTGATATCAGCGATGTGCGCATCCTTGAAGAAGTGTATTGGCGTTATCTCAATACTTTTCAAACGGTCAAAGGGGTGGGCGTGGGCAACCGCACCGGAGACATCATGGGGATGTTTCAGCGAGTAGACGCTGGTCAAATCAGCTATTTTTTGGAATACGCCAACGCGGAGACGGCGGGCAACTATGTCAGCCATCGGCTGGACGATGCCGGGGAGATTGTTGATGCGGTGGTGGTTGAACGCCAGATTGATGCCCGCGATCGCCCCTGGTACATTGCCGCCGTTGAGGCCAATGGCCCCGTGTGGACTGAGGTCTACACTTCAGTCAGTGAAGTCGAAGGGCATACGTTAGCCATTAACCTCTCGCAACCGGTCAAAGACGCCGCTGGGGAGTTGCAGGGGGTCGTCAGTGTCATTGTTGATCTAGGGCAGATCAGCCAGTTTCTAGAGAGTATTGAGTTCAGTCCGTCGGGACAGATCTATATTCTTGAAGCCGATGGGGATTTGATTGGCAGTTCTGATGGTCGCAACCCAGTGAGAGTTGAGGGGGAGTCAGTCCAGCGGTTGTCTGCCAGTGACAGTCAAGACCCTCTAATCCGCGCCTCAGCGCAATATCTGCAAAAAGCGACTGATCATTTCACCCAGATCGACCAATCCCGACAACTCGACATTGACTTACAGGGCGAACGGCATTTTTTACAAGTGACTCCGCTCCGAACGAGTTCGCAGTTGAACTGGTTCATTGTGATAGTGGCTCCAGAGTCTGATTTCCTGGCTGAAATCAATGCCCAGCGGCGGCTCACCTTGATGTTTTGTCTCATGGCGTTTTTGGTGTCGGCGGGGCTGAGTTATCTCACCAGTCAGTGGGTGGTCAGCCCGCTGAATCGGCTCAATCAAGCGGTGCGGGCGATCGCCCAGGGCGATTTACACCAAACGGTACAAGCAGAACACATTGACGAGTTGCATGACCTGGCTGATTCGTTCAACCAGATGGCGTGGCAACTCCAAATGCTCTTTGGTCAACTGAGGGCGCTCAATCAAGAACTCACCCGCAGCGAAAGCCGCTTAAAGGAATTTTTAGAAGCGGTGCCGATCGGCGTAGCCGTCCACGATGCGGCAGGGCGGCTGCAATATATCAACCGAGCGGGGCGATCGCTGCTGCCCAGTCAACGCCTCCCATCGTCTGCCCATCCCTACTCACAGGAGCCCATCACAGCGTTGAGCCAGAGCGTCGCTTCCTTTGCTGACTTACCCATCCTGCAGACCTTGGCTGGGGCAACCGTGCGCACAGATGATGTCGATGTCGTGGTGGATGGGCGGCTGATCAACCTGGATATTGTCGCCACGCCGATCCTCGATGAGCAAGGCAGCGTCACCTTTGTGATCACGGCCTTTCAAGACATCACCGCGCGCAAGCGGGCAGAGCGACAACTCATCCACAATGCTTTGCATGATACTTTGACTGGCTTGCCCAACCGAGAACTGCTGAATCAGCGCTTAGAACATGCGCTGCATCTCGCTCAACAGCCCGGAGCCGATCAATTTGCCCTGCTGTTTCTAGATTTAGATCGGTTCAAAGTGGTGAATGATAGCCTGGGCCACTTGGTCGGCGATCAACTGCTCGTCAAGATCGCCGGGGTACTCACTGCGGTGGTGCGTCCAGAAGATATGGTGGCGCGCTTTGGTGGAGATGAATATGTGGTGTTGCTCGAGGCGATCGCTGATCCACAAGCAGCGATCGCGGTGGCCGAGCGGATTTTGCAAACGTTAGAAACGCCGCTAGTCTTGAACGATCGCGCCGTTGTCATCACCACCAGCATCGGCATCATTCTCGACACTAAGAGCTATCAATCTCCCTCAGACCTGTTGCGAGATGCCGATATTGCCATGTATGAGGCCAAGGCCAATGGCAAATCGCGTTACGAAATTTTCACCCCTGGGATGCGATCGACCGCCGCTCAACGCCTACACCTCGAAAACGATCTGCGCCATGGGCTAGAACGGGGAGAGTTGCGCCTGGTCTATCAACCCATTGTGGCCCTCGACACCGGCACCTTGATGGGCTGCGAAGCTCTGATGCGATGGCGTCACAGCAGTTTGGGAGAAATTTCACCGGCAGACTTTATCCCCATTGCCGAAGAGTCAGGACTGATTACGACCCTTTCCACCTGGATGCTGCGTTCGGTATGTGTCCAACTGGCCGAATGGGAAGCTCGGTTCCCGGAGCAAGCTCTACCTAAGATCAGCGTCAATTTGTCTGCCAAAGACATCCATGAGGCGTTACCCGCTGCCCTTGCTGACCTCCTGGCGACGACTGGAGTCTCGCCTGCCCTCCTGACGTTGGAAATCACTGAGAGCGTCTTGATTTATCGAGTGCCGGAAACCATTGCCGTGTTGGAAGCTCTCAAACAGCTAGGTGTGAGTCTCAGCATTGATGATTTTGGGACCGGTTATTCATCCCTGAACTATCTGTATCGTTTGCCCGTCGATTATCTCAAGGTTGATCAGTCCTTTATCCAAAGGATGGGGCAACGGGGTCGCAATTACCGCATCATCGAAACCATCATCACTTTAAGTGACCAATTGCAATTAGCGGCGATCGCGGAGGGCATCGAAACCGCAGAACAACTGCTTGTGCTCCGCACCCTCGGCTGTGAACTCGGCCAGGGCTACTACTTTTCGCGCCCGGTCAGTGCTGAGCAAGTTGCCGCCCTGCTCACTTCAGGACGGCTGATCTTGCCATAGTTGCCCTCCCGCTTTACCGACGGAGCGTATCGAGATTCTCCAGATACCAGGCGTAGGTTTTTTCAATTCCCGTTTTGAGCCCCGTTTGAGCTTGCCAACCCAAGTCTTTCAACCGGGAAACATCCATCAACTTGCGGGGGGTGCCGTCGGGCTTAGAGGTGTCAAACACTAAATCACCGTCGTAGCCGACCACCGCTTTGATGGTGAGCGCCAACTCTTTGATCGAAATCTCTTCGCCCGTGCCGACGTTAATGAATTCGGGGCGATCGTACTCATGCATCAGGAAAATGAGGGCATCCGCCAGATCATCAACGTACAAAAACTCCCGCAGCGGTTCGCCAGTGCCCCAAACCGTGACGGTGGCGGCGTTATCAGCCTTGGCCTCATGCACCTTACGAATGAGGGCTGGCAGCACGTGAGAATTCGCCAGATCGAAGTTGTCATTCACGCCATAAAGATTGGTCGGCATGGCCGAAATAAAGTTGACGCCATACTGCCGACAGTAGTTTTCACACAATTTGAGACCGGCGATTTTGGCGATCGCATAGGGTTCGTTTGTCGGTTCCAAAAAACCGGTCAGCAGCGCCTCTTCTGGCATTGGTTGCGGGCACAGCTTGGGATAGATGCAGGACGACCCCAAGAACAAAAGTTTTTTGACCTGATGACGATAGGCACTGTGAATAATATTGGCCTCAATCATCAAGTTGTCATAGAGAAATTCTGCCCGATAAATATTGTTGGCCTGAATGCCCCCCACCTTTGCGGCGGCTAAAAAGACATAGTCAGGCCGGGTTTCGGCAAAAAAGTGCTCGACCGCAGCTTGATCTCGCAGATCCAGCTCTTTGCTCGATCGCAACACGAGATTGGTATAGCCGCGCGCTTGCAAAGCGCGGACAATTGCACTACCAACCAGACCATTGTGTCCAGCGACAAAAATTTTGGCTTGGGTGTCCATCATAAAATTCGTTTAGGTAAACAAGGTATAGAGGGTAACTGTAATCGGCATGCAGGCGCTCTGGAGGAGGGTGTAGTCGCTAAAAGACCCGTGTGCATTAAACAGCACTCTGGCAGCGACAGACAGTTGACCAAAGCCGGGTAGATTCAACTGGGAGGGCCGAACCGCCAGCCCCTTTAAGTTGCTGCCGCGTTGCTGCAGGCGGCAGTCTTGCAGAGCCTATCTCTTTAATCAGAATGCCCCATCCGGCCGCCATTCACACAGCTATGCACTAGAGCACCGGTACAGGATGGCTAAAAACCCGGTTTCTTCGTCGCTGCCCTAACGGCATCACTGACCTTCTGGCCAAGAAACCGGGTTTCCGTACCGATGTTCTAGGCGCAGGAACTGCGGAACATCAGGCCGATCAGTAGCCCTAACCCGCCGCCGCCCAATACCAGTTGCCAGGTCGGCACCTGAAAGCGAATCAGCGCGATGTAAGGATAGGAAACCGATGGCAGCAGCGATCGCCCCCAGGACGGCAGGCCGCACCGCCTTGAGAAACGCCTGTACCCAAAGATTTTGGCGGATGCGCAACAAAATCGGCGCTCCCGCCATGATGAATAAAAAGGAAGGCGTAAAAATGCTGATGCTCGCTACTAACGCGCCGCGTAAGCCCGCCACCTTGAAGCCGATAAAAGCCGCCGTCAGCACCACTGGGCCGGGGCTCAGTTGCCCGATCGCAATGCCGTTAATAAATTCGCTGCGGGTCAGCCATTGCAGCCGCTCTACCACCTCGTACTCCAGCAGGGGAATGATGACCAGCCCGCCGCCAAAGATCAAGGTACCGGTTTTGAGAAACAGGGCGAGCAACGGGCCAAAATAGTCCCCAATGCGCTCCCAGCCCCAAAAACTCGATAGGGTCAATACCTCCGGCGGCACCGTAGCCAAGGGGAGGCCAGCCATCACCCCGAACGACAACCAGACCGCTGGGGGTGAACCGCCAGCTGGGGTCGATAGTGCACCAGCCCCAAACAGCCCGCGAGCAAGAAAGCTAAGAGGGGATTGAGGCCGCCCCAACCGATCGCCAGTCCCACGGCGATCGCGATCGCAACGCCCTGCCAGTCGCGCACCGACTTTTTGCCCAGCTTCCAACAAAAGCCCAGAATGATGGCGATCATGACCGGGGCGATGCCCAAAAAGAGGGCATCGAGTTGCGGCAACGCCTGGAACCGGAAGAAAGCCCACGACAGCGCCACCACCATCACAAAGGCTGGGGCAATAAAGGCTAATCCGGCCACCAGTGCGCCCAACTGCCCGGCCCGCAGGTAGCCGAGATAAATGCCCATCTGGGTAGAAGCGGGGCCGGGCAACATTTCACAAACGGCTAGCCCGTCACTAAATTGCTCTTGCGTTAACCACTGTCGCCGCACGACCGCTTCATCGTTTTGCATGGCAATGTGGGCTTGCGGTCCCCCAAAGCCCAGAAACCCTAATCGCCCAAAGATGGTGACCAGTTCTCTCAAGCGATCGCCCAGAAGAAATGCAGCGGGGGGGAATGTAGACAGAATTAACCGAGAAAGTTTTTGCGGCTAGAACGAGCGGATGCTGGCAGGGGGAGGCGTTCTCGTTCCGGCTTAGGATTGCATTGTGGAACGGCGGGTCGCGTTCGCTAAGTTATCTAAAACACATTGACCAGGAATTTTGCCGCCGGCAGGGATAAGGAGCGCGAATACATAAGTTTGGTGGTGATCGGGCGGTTCTAAAAGGGCGCGCGGGGATGGGCCTGCACCGAATTTATCCATTTGCTTGAGGCCTAGCCTTCTCTGCGCTTAAGGAGCGATCGCCTCACCGAGTCCAAACTTCTATAGCTGGAATCTTAAAGAAATCTGCATTCAATTGAATGATTGAAGATAGCTGGATAGATTGGACGCTATACCAGAAGCTAGATTTCGCTGAATGGTACCGATAAATCGACTTCACCATAGATTCAAAACCCGAAAATGTGACAATTCGATAGAATTTGGTCTATGATGACTTTGGCGCACACTAAGGGGATTTAGACCGTTGTTTCACGCCACGCTACACCAGCTGAAAGTTTTTGAAGCAACTGCCCGTCACGGTAGCTTCACCCGCGCAGCCGAAGAGCTTTATTTGACTCAGCCAACGGTTTCGATTCAAGTTAAGCAGTTGACCAAAGCGGTCGGCCTGCCGCTCTTTGAGCAAATTGGTAAGCGGCTGTATCTGACGCAAGCTGGTCAGCAACTGTTAGACACCTGCCAGCGCGTCTTTGAGGGCCTAGACCAGTTTGAAATGGCGATCGCTGACATCAAAGGGATGAAGCAAGGCCAGCTCAAAATTGCCGTCATTACCACCGCAAAATATTTTGTACCACGGCTGCTGGGGCCATTTTGCCAGCGCTTTCCCGGCATTGACATTTCCCTCAAGGTGACCAACCACCAAAATATTCAAGAGCGGATGGCCAACAACGAAGATGATCTCTACATCATCAGCCAAACGCCGGAACAGCCGGACCTCAAGATTCACCCCTTCTTAGAAAATCCGCTGGTGGTGATTGCCCCGAAGAATCATCCGCTCGTGGGTAAAAAGAACGTGCCCATTGAGGCGCTGAACGGTGAACAGTTCATCATGCGGGAACCTGGCTCCGGGACTCGTCAGGCGATCCAGTCGCTATTTGATCAGCATAATGTAGAGGTCAAAGTGCGGCTTGAACTGGGCAGTAACGAGGCGATCAAGCAGGCGATCGCGGGGGGGCTGGGCATTTCCGTGCTCTCGGTGCACACCATCATCTCTGAAGGGACGACCGGCGAATTTGCCATTCTCGATGTCGAGCAGTTTCCCATTGAGCGTCATTGGTATGTCGCAAACTTGGCTGGCAAGCAACTCTCTGTCGTCGCTGACACGTTCCTCAAGTATTTGCTAGAAGAGAGTCACGCGATGGCTCAAAAGCTCTTGCCTGACATTCAACTCGCGACTTCCATCCCTGTAGAAAACGGTGATACCGAATTAGCTCTATCGGGTAAGTAATAAGCTTTAGTGGGGCACAGCTGTTTGCCAACATTTAACTGGTGGCTATGCATGTTGAAAATAGCGATATTGAACTAGCGCTCACTGAAAAGTAGCAGTCTGAAAGCTACAGAAAATCAAAAAAGCTTATCTCCAGTACACGTTTCCAGTAGCAGTTTGCTGGAGGTTTTCGTACTCGACGACTTTAGTGCTTCTGACAAGTTCAGTCTGGTACAACGGTAGGGCTTCTAGTATCAACGCTGTCAAATCTGTGTCCTGGACCTGCATCTGCAGCGTCTTCACCAAATTCTTCTTGCATAATTTGTGTGAAATAATGTCCTCGATCACGATTCAGGAATGAAGCCACCTGAATGGCATCTGCTTTCGTATTGTGAAAAGCATCAGCACAAAAATTTTCACGAATTATATTAAGTCGCTCTTCTGTATAGTTGACATATATCGGATACATCGTTGTTGGATATTCTTCAGGATTTAAAGGTTTGGCATCTCCACAACTTGCAAGTGGAAATAAAGATCTAGGGAAAAAATTGTCATTTCCTTTTTGCAAATTGTTTTCTTGGACACTTGAGCTAGCGAACTCATCTTCTCCAATACCTACTCGGCTATTTTCAGAGTAAATTAATTGGCCTAGAATTTTTTTGGAACTTTCAATTTCAGCAAGTTCTTGTGAGCTTAATAAAAGAGCTCCATTTTCGTCTATCAGACTAAAATTCATTAGCTTCTCTTTTGCTTCAGGGTTTTCTCGAAACACTAAATAAGAGGCAATATAAGATACTCTGGCTTTTTCCTTATCGTTCAAGTCCTCATATACTTTTCCCATGTCTAGCCATACTCGACTTCTAAAAACCGGATTGTAACCAGGCTCTTTATCAAGTATTTCTTCATATATCTGGAGAATTTGACCTAAATCTTGGAAGAGGTCTTCTTGGTTCTTTCTCCTATGCTGAGTGAGAAGCGCATTCCTGTAGTTACTTACTTGTCGAGCACGAGCGTCATAAGCTCTTTCAACATCAAAAGGAAAGTCAGAACTTCTTAATCGATTCTCGTTGACGGAGTATGCGTCAAAAAAACTGGAATGTTCCAGATATATGTCGTAAGCTTTTCCAAAACTTTTTGCAGCATTTCTATACTTTTTTAATCTACTTAAGACAGATCCATATCTATACAGAATCTTTGCTTTGTAGTAAAAGTACTCATTATGATCCCCATTTTTTGGGCGGTTAAATTTCCTAAGCACTTGCTCGTAATATTTTTCTGAATAAGTATCATCCGGATCATCTTCAGCCGCTAAGCCCGAAGCAAAAGCTCTATCAATAGTCTCGACTTCGTCTATATTTCCAATAGGCGAAGCCAAATGCTTAGTATAAAGATCGTGACTGATAACCGAGAAAGAACCTATTATCAATGTAATTGCAATAAAATCGATTAAGGGAGATCTGTTTTTGCTTGTTACACCGCCGCCTTGAAAACTAAAACTCACCCTTGTGATCAACAGCAAGATGAGTCCGGCTATGATCAGCAGAACCTGAAACAAATATGGTTCGATGGGGTGCAGTGATTCTTTAATGACTTCTTCAAAAGTGAATTCAGTACTTTGTAATAATTGCAACAAGATAATATTTTTCACATCAAGCCTCCTGGCTGAAAGACATGGATTCTTGGCTGGCAATGAATGCGGACATAATCACTGGTTGTTTATATATCCATATTACTGAAGGAAATTGCCCAATGCTTTATAAGATTTGACGTTTTTAACAATATTCTAAAAACACCTCTTTTTGATAGTGGCGCAACAGGTTGACTAAGTCTTCCACCAGATTGCGCCGGATTGAAATGTTTTTCGGCAGTAACGGGTTTTGGTAAAACTCGTTAATACTTTGCCCGACCAAAAAGTGGATGGCGTCAGCCTGCAAGATTTCGCGAGCCAGCAAATAAGCGCCGTTGTTGTCAAAGTGCAAACGACTTAAGTCGCACTGGCAAGTTTTTACATATTCCGTGGCCTTAGATAGGGTGAGAATGCCCTCAGTGACCAGGTCAACACAGCTCAACATGCCAATGGGCGGCAACTCGCGGCGCATCGTGGAGAGATCCATCTCGATGGTTTCGCCCAGATAGCTCGCGATGATATTGCCCGTAGTGCCGCCACAGATAGCTTTGCGCCCTTCAAAATCTAAGAAGCGATCGACGTATTCTTGATCTTTGTCTTGATCGAGGGGTGGCCCCGTAAAAATCATCAGCGGATTTCTCTGGCGCACATAAATGCCCACAAAGGTGGCATCGTCTCCAACCACGCCGCGATACAGGTCGTAGGTCTTGCCGATGACATCCCGGACGATGGTGCGAGCCGTTTGGGCCTTGTGTTTCAGCACCGTCTCGATGTAGTCGGCGATGTTGTCCCACCCCCAACCAAAGTTCAAGGTAGTGCCCATCCCGGCATATAGCACCCCATCACTGACGGCTCCCAAAAAGTCTCCGCGCGACAGGTAGCCTTCCGCCACTTTGATTTTGCGCCCCAAAATCTCCTGTACCTCCATATCCAGGGGCACCACCTTGCCGTTGTGGACGTACAGCGGGGGGGGATTGTCAAAATTGATCAGCTTGAAGCGGTTGGTGGCGCGATCGACCTGCAAAATCGTAAACGTGGAATAGGCGATCTTCCGAGTTTGACAGATGGGGAGGGTGGCGATTACGGTCTTGAGCACCTCTTCCAGCGGCACATCCGCATTGAGCATGGTGATCAGGATTTCCGTCGTCAGGGTTGCCAAAATGTTGGCCTTGACTCCACTGCCTAAGCCATCGGAAAGCACGACGATCGATCGCTTCTCTCCCTTGAGAAATTTGACCTTATCGCCGCATAATTCCTCGCCCTTTTTGTTCAGGCTCGTTTCATAAATATCCAAGAAATTATCAACGGTCATCCGCTACTTTGCCTTATTCCTCTGGTTCGACTGGATAAACCGACACATTGACTTCTTCATGTTGGATCATCTCGATGATTTTGAGTAAACTAACCTTCGTTTCTGCGGTCGTTTCACCCAACAGGCCGGCAATTTCTTGCACAACTTTCATCTGATTATCAACGACCTGATTAACCTTTTTAATCGTTTCTTGTTTGAGTTGAGAAAGCTCTTTGCGCTGGTCTATTTCATGGCTAAAGTCCACCATGATACAGGCGATGATGCCTTCGTCTTCAATGGGGAAAATGACTTGCTTGACGTAGAGTTTGCGGTGCAGATATTCCTTGGGTTTACCGCGAATAACTGTGCCCGTATTCCAAACTTTGGTAAAGTCCTGCATGTCATCCAAAATCGTTTCGGCAGGTTGCCCAATAACGTCTTCTGCTTCGACCCCAAACATCCGACAAAAAGCAGGATTCACCAATTTGATATACAGGTCGGCATCGACCACGACGAGGCCGTTGGGATCGTATTCCCACAGCAGTTGCCAGAGGTGGTTAGGGGGGTGGTTGGTGACAACGTCGGAAGCCATGAATGCGGTCGTTTAAATAAGGATTTCGAGGTGGAGATGTAAAAAAGGGGGGGAGGTTTTGGGTGCTGGGTGGGTAGTGAGGCTGAGGTTTTATGTTTTTGAATGGGGTATTTAAATGGGGTAATTAGAGGTGAGTTGAAATTTGAGTTCAGAACCCAAAGTGGGTCACGCAGGACTTTGGGTTAATGAGTGGGAGCCAGAGTTTGCTGAATGAGGGGAACAATTTCTTCTGCAAACTTGATGTCAACGTTTTGGGGATTGATGTTGGAGAAACAAGTGTCATGGAACTTCATGACAATGCCGTGGCTACAGGTTTCTAGACAAAAAGAACCTTTGAGCTCGATCGCCTCCTCTAATTCATATTCCACAATCAGCTCTTGGAGTCTGGGCAGCACGTCATAGACCCCCAACTGGTGGCAGGCCGACCCCATGCAGAGAAACAGATTTTCTTTCGCCATTGCGATCGCGTCCTCGTTGATCTCTACATTCTGGTTTAGCTCACATTGCTGGCGGGCAATAAGCATTGGCAGAAAGAATTTAGGTTTGTATTGCAACCTGTTAATGCCAATGCCGTCCGATTTCGGCCCCCAACCACCTGGTAAGGGCGAGGCATTTTCGTCGGAATCGTTACCCCAAACCCAAACCGTGATTTCGAAAATGCCTCGCCCCTATATGCCGAATCCCTAACCGATCGCGCCCTGGTCTTAATCGCGCACCAATTGCCGCATCACCTCGCCGCTGGCGTTCACGATTTGGATCTTGAGGGGCATCTGTCCCGCCGCGTGGGTGGAGCAGGAGAGACAGGGATCGTAGCAGCGAATGCCCGCCTCGACCCGGTTCAAGAAGCCTTCCTGGATGTCTTCACCGTGGATGTAATGCTGGGCGATTTGCTTGATGGTTTTGTTCATCGCCAGGTTGTTGTTGCCTGTGGCAATGATCAGGTTGACCTTTTCGAGCAGGCCATTTTCGTCCACTTTGTAATGGTGGAACAGGGTGCCGCGCGGCGCTTCACTGACGCCGATTGCTTCCAATTCGTTCACGCCCGCTTCGGCCCGACAGCGATCGGACAGGAGATCGGGATCATCCATATACACCTGGATTTGTTCCAGACAAGCCAGCACCTCGATTAAACGAGCGTAATGGTACATAAAGGAAGACGTTGCCACGCCGCCCGCAAAATCTTGGAAGGCTTGCAGCTCTGCATTGGCTTCGGGGGTGGCAATGTGGGTGCAGTTATTCAGGCGGGCCAGTGGTCCCACCCGATACAGCCCGTCAGGGTAGCCCAACGCCTTGTAGTAGGGGAATTTGAGATAGGACCAATCTTCCACCGCTTCACCCACGAAGTCCGCGTAGTCGTCTTCGCTGAGGTGGTCCTGCACGATATGCCCGTCGCTGTCGGTAAAGCGCAGGTGCCCGTCGTAGTGCTCCCACGCGCCTTCCTTGCCCACCAGACTCATAAACAGGGACGGGAATTTGCCAAACACCTGCACTTCTTCCTTCAGTGGGCCGTTGATCAGATTTTTGAACAGGTCAAGGGCTTGGCGCGTGGTGTCGAGGGATTCGGGGAGACGCTCCAGAATCCAGTCGCGACCTTCAGCGGAAAGGGGCGATCGCACCCCGCCAGGTACCGTCCAAGCCGCGTGGATCTTCCGTCCACCTAGAATCTCGATGACTTGCTGACCGAATTGGCGCAGGCGAATCCCCGCCCGTGCCAGATCGGGATCGGCAGCGATCAGGCCGAAGACATTGCGCTGGGCAGGATCGCTGTCCCAGCCCAGCAAAAAATCAGGACTGCTGAGGTGGAAAAAGGACAGGGCATGGGACTGAGTGATTTGCGCCAGGTTCAACAAGCGGCGCAGTTTGTCCGCCGCTTTGGGAATTTTGACGGCGAGAATTTTATCCCCCGTTTTAGCGGCGCAAATCAGGTGGCTAACCGGGCAAATACCGCAAATGCGAGCGGTAATGCCTGCCATTTCCGTAAAGGGGCGGCCTTCGCAAAATTTTTCAAACCCGCGATACTCCACCACATGAAAGCGGGTGTCGGTGACCTCGCCCGCGTCATCCAGCATGACGGAGATTTTGGCGTGGCCCTCAATGCGGGTGATGGGATCGATAAGAACTGTCTTAGACATGGATGATGGCCTCCCGGCGACGGTCGGTGTGGGGGAATGGTTGGGGCGGTAGAGACGCGAATTTTCGCGTCTCTACAACGGGTTTAGTCTTCGTACATCCGAGCTTCAGGGGCGTCGGGGTTTTCATCGACGTACTTGTCGAAGTTGCTCTTTTCGGGTGCCTGATGCTGGTGGGAAAGTTCCGCCTGCATTTCTTCGACGACATCCCAAGCGGCGGCACATTCAGGAGAGCCGTCGCCCTTGTCAGCACAGATGGCGCGAGCGTCGGCGCGAGCCTTTTCTAACTTGTCGTGAAACTCTTTACTATCAACACTCATGGATAACTCCTCACGGTCTAGAGCGAATTTACAGCAGTCGGAAAGAGGGGATTGAAACTCAAACTGGGAAAATCATGCCCTCCCGGTGGCCTCGGTAGCAGACTCAAAGAGCCGCTGAATACCGAAGTCGCCGGGCGTTTGCCAATCGCCTCTAACCAAACTTGATCATGTCGCGACCGACCATTTCCGGTTGTTTGCCCTGCAACAAGGGTTCCAGGGTGGCGCGGATACGGTCAGCCGAAGGGGGACACCCCGGCATAAAGATATCAATCGGGATCACTTCATGAACAGGGCGTACCTGATCTAATAATTCTGGAACAATACCGGGCGCATTGGGAAAATGCGGATTTTCGTCGGCGAGTTCGAGGTAGGCACGCTTGAGCACCGGCTCGGCCCCGCCACCCATCATGTTGCGCATAGCGGGCACGTTGGCGGTGACGGCGCAGTCCCCAAAGGAAATCAGGGTCTTGGTTTTGCGGCGGATTTCCAGGGCGAATTCGAGGTTTTCTTCGTTGGCGATCGCCCCTTCCACCAGACACACGTCCACGCCGTCAGGATACTCCTTGATATCAGTCCCGACTGGGCTGAAGACCACATCCACCAGCTCTGCGAGTTCAATCAAAAACTCGTCTAAATCCAAAAAGGACATATGGCAGCCGGAGCAGCCCGCCAGCCAAACCGTGGCAAATTTTATCTTGTCCATTCGTGTTTCTCTCGTGCGGTGGTCAGAAAGGCCAGTTTTTCGCGATCGCCCGTTTTCTCGCCGGTGGTTTCCCCTTTGTGGAAAATTGCGCCCGTGGGGCAGGCATCGACGCATTTGCCGCAGGAGGTGCAGGCATCCACCTCGCCCCAGGGCTGGTCGAGTCCCGCCACGATAAAGCAGGACGCGCCCCGACTACCCACATCCCAGACGTGTGCCCCTTCCACCTCGTCGCAGACGCGGACACAGCGGGTACAGAGAATGCAGCGGTTGTGGTCGATGCCAAATTGCGAGTGGGACAGGTCAACGCCGCGATCGGGAAAGCGGTAGGTAAAGCGGGAATGATCCATGCCGACATCCACCGCCACGTCCTGCAATTCGCAGTTGCCGTTCGCGACGCAGATCGAGCAAACGTGGTTACCTTCGGCAAAGAGTAGCTCGACGGTCATGCGGCGATAGCTTCGCAGCTTTTCCGTCTGCGTGTGGATGACCATGCCTTCGGCCACTTCGGTCACGCAAGCGGGCAAGAGCTTCGGCGTCCCTTCCGCTTCCACAATGCACAGGCGACAGGCCCCCACATCGTGAATGCCTTCCATGTGGCACAAAGTGGGAATGGGCACCCCCGCTTCCTTCGCCGCGTCGAGAATCGTTTTGCCTGCCTCAATAGCGATTTCTTTGCCGTCAATGGTGAGGGTTTTAACTGCCATAATTCACATCTCCATGGGGTCGGCTATACCGAAATGGGTTTAGGTTCAGCGGCATGCCCATTCAGGTAAGCGGGCTGCACCAGCAAGGATTGGTACTCCTCGGGGAAGTAGCGCAGGGTGCTGAGGACGGGGTTCGGGGCGGTCATGCCCAGACCACACAGGCTGGTTTCCTGCACCATGTAGGAAAGTTGCTTTAACTGCTCTAGATCGGCCTCGGTGGCCTGACCTTTCAGAATCTTGGTCAGCAGACCGTAGAGTTGCACGGTGCCCGTACGACAGGGGACGCACTTACCGCAGGTCTCGCCCCGGCAAAACTCCATGTAGAAGTGGGCGATTTCGACCATGCTGGTGCTTTGGTCCATCACCACCATGCCGCCGGAACCCATCATCGAGCCGACTGCCTTCAGCGAGTCGTAGTCTACCGGGGTGTCGAGCAGGTGTTGGGGAATGCAGCCACCCGATGGCCCCCCCGTTTGCACCGCCTTGACCTCGCCATCGGGAACGCCGCCGCCCATGTCTTCCACAATCGTCCGCAGGGTGATGCCCATCGGCACTTCGATCAGGCCGTTGTTGCGGATATTGCCCGTGAGGGCAAAGATTTTGGTGCCCTTGCTATTCTCGGTGCCGATGCTGGCGTACCACTCCGACCCTTCCCGGACAATGTGGGCAATGTTGGCCAGGGTTTCCACGTTGTTGATCAGCGTCGGACAGCCATACAGCCCCTTTTGCGCGGGATAAGGGGGACGGGGAACCGGATTGCCGCGTCCGCCTTCGATGGACTGGATCAGTGCCGTTTCTTCCCCGCAGACGAAGGCTCCGGCCCCGATGCGGATATCCACCTTGAAGTCGAAGGGCGAATCGAAGATCTGGCTGCCCATCAGACCGTACTTTTTCGCCTGCTGGATCGCCTTTTGCAGGCGCTTGATGGCCAGGGGATATTCCGCCCGGACGTAGATATAGCCGTGGTTGGCCCCGACGGCGTAGCCCGCGATCGCCATCCCCTCCAGCACCAGATGGGGATCACTCTCCAGCACACTCCGATCCATAAACGCGCCCGGATCGCCCTCGTCCCCGTTGCAGATGATGTACTTCTGGCCTTCTGGCATCTTGGCCACGGTGGCCCACTTTAGCCCGGTGGGATAGCCGCCGCCGCCGCGCCCCCGCAGCCCGCTCTTGGCAATTTCACTGACCACCTCTTCTGGCGTCATCTCGTAGAGCGCCTTGTACAGCGGCTCGTAGCCGCCAGCGGCGATGTACTCCTCAATGCTTTCGGGATCGATTTTGCCGCTGTGCTTGCGCACGACTGGGGTCTGGTAGGAAAAGAAGGGGTGCCGGGGATCGAGTTGCATCGCCGATGCCGTCCCCTCACCGAGAGTGGCGGTGAGGATGCTGTCGGCATCTTTCGGCTCGACCTGCTCGTAAAGCTGGTTTTCGGGATCAATTTGCACCAGCGGCCCCTGACCACAGAAGCCCATGCAACCGACGCTGACAATCTCGACGCGATCGCCGCAATTGTGGTCTTCGACCGCCGACTCCAGATTGCGATAGACCTCCATCGCACTGGCGGCCCGACAGCCGGTAGACGTACAACAATGTACCCGGACGGGTCGCTGGCGTGCTCTCTCTTTTTGGGCAACTTCCCTGAGTTCGGTTAAATCCATATGCCCGTCTCCTCTCAACAATGGTGTTTGGGCTGACAACGTTGGACGCCATCAGGCAATGATGGCGGTGCGATCAATCGCCCAGGATAGAAATCCGACCGATCGCGTCTCTATCAAGGATTATTCGCGGGATAGCAATGCTTTGATTTTGGCGATCGCCTGCTCTGGCTGTTGTTTACCAGCAATTTCGCCGTCGTATACGACCGCGGGCGCAATGCCGCAGGCTCCTAAACACCGGGCCGCCATCAGCGACACGTTGCCATCTGGTGTGGTTTCGCCCACCTCCACCCCCAATTCCTCCTGGAGAGCCTCCATGACCTTACCGCCGCCTTTGACGTAGCAGGCGGTCCCCATGCAGACCACACAATTGTGAGCCCCGCTCGGCTTCAGCGTGAACAGGTGGTAGAACGTTGCCACCCCATACACGCGACTCAGGGGCAGTTTGAGACCATGAGCCACGTGAGCTAAGACCTCTTCGTCAAGATAGCCAAAGGCCTCTTGAGCCGCATGGAGAACTTCAATCAGCGCATCCGGCTTGTACTGGTTGCGCTTCATCGTGATGTCAATGCGTTTGAAGCGGCGATCGCTCTCGTCTTTTTTAGTTTTTGGGTCCTTAGCTGCAGGAGCTTCAGGATTGTCGTGAACCGTTACAGCAACCGTGGGCATAAGGTAAACCTCACTTGGCATCAGCCCGGTCGGCCCAGGGATGCAAGACCGACGTAGCTACTTAACGTGTTATCTGACCCCCGTGATCCCCAGCCAAAGCCACAGACATTTTTAACCTTCTCGCACGGAAAAGTTACGCTTCTTAGAGAATATTTTTGGTCACTGTTGATATTTTCGATCGCGGGTTACAAACTATCAGCAACTGCGATCGGGTCATTCGCCGCGATCGCCCTAAAGCACGACAGGATTTCAGGGATGAAACCTGTGATCCCCAAGTCAAATTGGAGTGGGATCACCCGATGGGCAATCCCACTGCGATACGGATCCGCAGGCAAAAACCACCAGCACTTTTAAGCTGGCGGTCAACGGGGCAGGGGGGGGCGCAACGGAGGCTTACTAGGCGGCTGAGGGCAGCACCCGATCATTGCTCAAAATGTCGTTGTAGAAGCTTACGAGCTGTTGAGTCGCGGCATTCCAGCCCCATTTTTCCGCTTCGATGCGGGCATTGCGGCGCATCAACTCGCGCTCGGCCCCTCGATCGAGCAGGCGTTGGGTGGCCGCGATCGCCCCCCCCTCATCCTTGGGATCAAACAGATAGCCATTTTCGCCATTCGCGACAATATCGGGAATGCCCCCCGCATTCGCCGCGACCACCGGGCAACCGGCTGCCATTGCCTCCAGCAGCACCAGCCCCAAGGTCTCTGTCCGCGAGGGAAAAACGAAGGCATCCGCTGAGGCATAGGCTGATCCCAGCGCTTCACCCGCCAGATAGCCGACAAAGTGAGTATGGGTATCGGCGAAATGCTTCTCAAGTTCTTCGCGGTGGGGGCCATCCCCCACCAACGCCAACCGTGCCTCAGGGATGGATTCCAGGACGGGCTTGATGCGGTCAACTTCTTTTTCCGCCGAGAGGCGACCGACATAGAGCAGAAGGGGGGCATCGGGATGGCCTTGAGTGAGGCGATCGCGCATCTCCCGACTCGCCAACTCGGGGCGAAAGAGTTCCGTATCAACCCCACGCTGCCAGACCTGCACCCGCTCCACCCCATGGGCCGTCAGTTCATCCTGCATGGCGGTTGAGGTCACCAAGTTGAGCCGCGCCTGATTGTGTACTGCTTTGATCAACTCCCACATCAGCCCCTCAAACATGCCTAGCCCGTAATGCTCGAGATACTTGGGCAGATGGGTGTGGTACGACGCCATCAGCGGCACATTCAGGGTTTTTGAGTAAAACAATCCCGCCATGCCCAAAACTGCCGGATTGACAATGTGGATCACATCCGGCGCAAACGTTTCTAACGCCTCACCGATCGAAGGGCGAGGCAAGGCCAATTTTAGCTCTGGATAGAGAGGAAAAGCCAGCCCCGAAACGCCATGAATCAAGGCTCCTCGATACGACTTCAAGCCCCCCTCAGGGCAAAAAATCATGACCTCATTGCCAAGCCGTTGAAGATGTTCGACGGTGTGCTTGAGGCGGGTCACAATGCCGTCGACTTTGGGCAAAAAGGTTTCAGTAAATAGGGCAATACGCATGGGCTCGTAGCTCGTAGCGAAGGATGGAAAAAAGCGACTCATCAACCAAAAAGAGATTAGACTTTCCCCTTTTCAAAAACCCTATGGGGTCTGAAAGATGTGGGAAAATCTAACCTCCTTTACACTTAGCTAAACAAAGCAGAACGTCAACTTAACGACGCCACTTCACTTTGGGAAGAATCTGACTTTGGTCGACGCGCCCCTTGTACTTGGTCGCAAAGTTCAGCAAAGAATCCAGCAGTGAGTCAGACAAATAATGGGGCTGCAAACCTAAGTCGAGCAGACTGGTGTTCTTGGCATTGAAGTAGTGATCTTCGGCCTCAACGCGGGGATTTTCCAGATTTTTGACTTCGACTTTGACGCCCAGCGTGCTACCGGCTTTCTGCACCTGCTGTGCCAGGTCATTCACGCTAAACATTTCGGTGAACTGGTTGAAGACGCGGAACTCTCCAGGATTTGCCGGGTTGCTCACCGCGATTTCGACACAGCGCACGGTGTCGCGAATGTCAAGGAAGGCGCGAGTCTGGTTGCCTTTGCCGTACACCGTGAGGGGATGACCCACCGCCGCTTGAATACAGAAACGGTTGAGAGCGGTACCGAAAACGCCATCGTAGTCGAGGCGGTTGATCAGCAGCTCATCCATGCCGGTTTCTTCGGTTAGCACGCCGTACACGACGCCCTGGTTGAGGTCGGTGGCCCGCAGGCCCCAAATTTTGCAGGCAAAGTGAATATTGTGAGAGTCATGCACCTTCGACAAGTGATAGAAAGAGCCCGGCTGCTTAGGATAGGGTAAGGTATCTTTGCGGCCGTTATGCTCAATGGTGATGTAACCTTCTTCGATGTCGATGTTGGGAGTCCCATATTCGCCCATGGTGCCGAGTTTCACCAGATGGCAGTCGGGGAAGTGATCGCGCAGGGCGTACAGCAGATTGAGGTTGCCGATGACGTTGTTGGACTGGGTCAAAACGGCGTGCTCACGGTCAATCATCGAGAAGGGCGCAGAGCGCTGTTCGCCGAAGTGTACAACGGCATCGGGCTGGAACTGAAGGAGCGCTTTTTCCAGATAAGGGTAGTCGTTCAGGTCGCCAACGAAGAGGTCAATCTCTTTGCCGGTTAGATCCTTCCAGCGCTGCAATCGGGTTTGAATGGGGGCAATGGGGGTCAGGGTGTCGACACACAGTTGTGCGTCCCAATGACGCCGTACCAGGCTGTCAAAAATGCCGACTTCATGGCCTCGATTAGACAAATGAAGCGCCGTTGCCCAACCACAATATCCGTCGCCGCCGATGACTAAGACTCTCATATGAATCCATCAAACACTTCGCTAATACCCGCTTAATGTATCAGCTTTATGGCCCCTAAACATACTTTCCTGAAAAAGTTGCGAGGCCCAAGAAGGCGGGGAGGGTTTTCTTTAGGGAGAGAGATTGCAGCCAAATCGTTGGGCTTTAAGACATGCCGGGGTTGGCGCGATCGCCTCATCAGAAACCGCAATTGGGGCGATCTTTTTTTCTGAAGTGGGCATCATCCTATGATCAGATTTATCGGGCGATCGCAAGTCGAAATAACCACACCTGAGTCGTCTGGTCATCATCAAAATTGTCGTCGCTGAGCAGCCACAGACTAGTGCTGCCGTCTGGCAGTGGTGGCCCCAGGGTCATCCCTTCCAAATTATCGATCGTCGCTACCGGCAAATCCAAGGTCGAGAAGTCCAGCACCAGTTGCTTTTGAATGGGGCTGATATTCTCCAGGGGCGGCAAGTTGGTCGAGGTCGATACATCGGTTGCCCCCCCGGTCGCCAGTTGAAACAGCTTCACCTCAAAGCCGCGAATGCCATACACCCGCTCCAGCGCTAAGAAATGCCCCCCTTGGTCAATGGCGACCAACTCGGTCAACCCATTGACCACGGCTCCCAGCGGTTCCAACTCCAGCGGATAGGCGTATTCGGCGATCAAGGTGGATTGGTTGGGGCCGAGCAGATAGTGCAAAAACCGACTGACGAGGGGATTCGCCGGGTCAGCGTCATAGTCCTGAGCCAGGGCCGATTCCGTCCCCATAAATACGCGAAAGGGTTCGAACTCCCCGGCGCTGGAGGTCGGCCCCAGGGTTAGCGCTTCGAATCCCAAATTGTTCCGCACGCCGATCGCGGTGCCGGTTTGCTCAGTGGCGGCAGCGGGGATAAAGCGCTCGGGCAGGCGAAATGCGGTTTTGAGCCCCCCCGTTTCCAGGTCGTATTCATTCAGGGCCGGGGGTGACTGGCTGGCGGCGACCCCTTCGCTCGCGATCAGCAAGGTTTGGCGGGGCGAGAGCACTAGGCCTTCGGGGTCGAGGCGATCGCGCTCATACTCATTGCCTTCGCCATCCTTCAGGGTGGTCACCGCAGTGACGGTGACCGACGCGATAGTAGGGGCAGCGGGATCGGTGAAATCAGGCTCAATGTCGAGGGTGTAGAACCGCGGGGGGGCTAAATTGCCGCGATCGTCCGACAGGGCGTAGAACATATCGCGCTGGCGATCGTACGCCAGCGCCGAGAGGCCACCCACCGGGGTGTCGGCAAAGGTTTGCTGGGGCAGCGTCGCGACATCCAACAAATCCACTTGCACCGGCAAAAACAGCCGGTCTTCCGCACTGACTTGGGGTAAGCGGCAACCGCTCAGCGGGAGTAGAAAACCGCCGCACAGGAGCGCGATCGCCACCAGCGGCCAGGGGTGTTGGCGCGATCGGCCCATCCGATGAAATTTAGTTAATGCTGTCTGCAACCAATCTTTGAGCACGGCTCTCCCCTGGGGAATGAGAATTATTGAACAGCCATTTTTTATAGAGCCTACCGTTGGACAGCCGAGACGGCGATCCAAGTCATCAAGGGTTGGCATTGCCCAACCCTGAAAACAGCATTTCTGGGTTGGGTATGCTGTCTGAGCGCAGTCTGTTTACCAGTAATATCGCAACTTTTGCTGCACCAGGAAGTTTTGCAGGTCGCCCATCTGGTCGGTCACTACAATTTGAGCCGGAGTGAGGTTGGCCGGTTGCGCTTTCTCCGTCAGCCACCCTGCCGTGGCTCCCGCCGCTGCCCCCACGCTCCACTCGCCATAATGCACCCGTGTCATGGCGTTGACAATGTGAGAACCGGCAATGCTCTTACCGCCAATCAGCAGATTATCTACCCCGACGGGCACCAGCGCCTCCAGCGGAATCGGCAGGGGGCGGGCAAGGCGTTCGTTGACGCTGGCGCGGGTCGCCTCAAATGACGGCTGCCAGTTGCGATAGCGACAGCCGTGAATGTCGATGTCGTAGTGGGTCAGGGCGATCGCGGTGGGGGCAAATTCTCGCCCGCCGTCAATATCGACCCGGAGATCGCGCTCGGTCATCATAAATTCTTCCTGACCATAGGCGGGGCGACCGATGATGCGGCGTCCCTCGCGAACGTAAGGCACCATACTGAGGCCAGACTGAGTCCACATGGGGGCATCAGGACCATACAAAAAGGTTAGCGGAAACTCCGGGGTGGCTTGATTATCGATCAGCCATTCGGCAAAGAGCAGGGCGTGGTTTTCGCCATTTTTCAGCGCCTGGATCGAGACTCCCCCCATCCAGTTCTGGTACTGCCCCGTGTCTTGCAAAACATCTTGGGTCATCACCAGCGGATCGTCCATGATGTTCCAGTCGTTGCCCTGGGTCCAGTTGATCATGGACAATTCGCCCGTAGTGGTACGACCGACCGTCCCGTCGCCGGTATGCCGACTGATGATGCGCCGATAGTTAAACAAGCCGCGATCGTGGAACATGGGAAAGCCTTCCATGCCAAACATCCGTCGATGCTCGTCTTTGGGTACCCCGGTTTCTAGACGGGCCAGGGCTTGTTTACTGCCCCCCTCGTCATCCACGATCGCCATCACAAACGGATAGGTAAAGGCTTGGGTACAAGCTGGATTAGAGCGAATGGGGGCATTGGGCTCACCCAGCACATCCTGACCATCCGAGCCCACCCGAAAGGGGACTCGCGCCCAGGCGACCAACTCCCCCGTATCGGTAGCATCAATCACGACCATCCGCTGACCGGGGGGCGGTTGCAGGCGAATGGGCTTTTTGTCATACAGCTCACTGCTGGACCAGGCATACCAGTCATACAGCTCTTCCGATAGGCGACCCCGAGGGAGATAGTTCTCGTTTTTGGGAGTCCGCTGCACGGCATACACAGCGGTAATGTTGCGACCTGAAGTGTCAAAGGCCGCGCCTTTAAAAGCCGTCGAGGTGGCCCAGCGACTACTGGGAGAGGCCGCTTGGGCCGCTTGCAAAAATTGCTTGGCGGCATCGGCTCCCGCGCGCGGCAAAAAACACAGCGACCCCACCCAGCAACTGTTGGTTTCATACATAAACTTGCGATCGCTCATCCCCGTCCACCCCGGCAAACTCAGGGGCTGACTGCGAATCAGGCGTTTGAACTCTCGCCAGCTTTCCGAAAAGTTTTGCATTTGGCGCATCGAGCGCGACTCGTCAACCGCCGACACCCCTTGCGAGCTGATCTGACCACCGAGCCAGGGCGTCAACTCAATCAGGCAGGTCTGCGCGCCTGTCCGCATGGCATGAGCGGCAGCAGCTACCCCCCCGAGGGTCCCCCCAACGACGACCACGTCACATTCCCACACCTCTTGTGCTTGGGGTAGCGGCGAAATTTGCGGGCGACCGTTAGCGGCTTTGACATCTTGCAGCCCAATCAGGGCAGAACTGGTGGTGAGCGTTTCCCCTAATCGGATGGTGCCCAAAGTCATCGGCACTTCTAGATAGCCCACAGCAATGTGAAAGGCCTGTAGCAGTAGCGCCCCGCTGGCCAACCCACCGACCGCCACAATCGACAGAAAAGTGGCTCGACGCTTGCGTTGTCGACGCTCAGCAGCAAGGTTGCGGTACAGACGACGCGTGACCATCGGGGCAGCAGTCTCTCAATCGGTCTAAACGTCTCAGAGTGTAGCAACAGAAACCCGATGTGGTGCACTTTTCCGCAAATTCCGACCAAAAGCTAAAAATTCTGAGTTAGCAGCTTTGCTCGGGGCGACGGCGAGGGGCGATCGCTCTCCCCCCATCACCCCTTGCCAAACACCATTCCCTTCCGTTCCCGCCTCTGCGCTAACGCTTAAGCAGGCAGGCTTTGTGGTCACTAGAGGATATTCTGAAGCGCCGATTTTTCTAGGGGCAGCAATGCCCAACCCCTACTCCTGAACCACCCAGCCACCCAACTACCCAGCCACCCAACTACCCAGCACCCACCTAACCCCTGCCATCAGGAATCTCATTTCCCGCCAATTCCTACGGGCAAAATCGATCGAACTGGCCGCTTAAGGTCATAAACCGCGCACCCTGGGCTTTGACCTGACCGACTGAGTTGGCCAATCCTTCAATCAGGCGAGATTCGGCCTCTGTGAGGGGCGAGGGGCGAGGCCACTGCCCATCATGAAACACAATGATCTTGCCCTGCCCAGTGAGTACAACCTGGGCAATTTCAGCCGCCGATGAACTGCTGTCCGTCGAAATTTCGTTAAACATCGCCACACACATGCCGTAGTGGTGGGCAATGTCGACCACCTCTTGGTCGTAGTTGCCATAGGGGGGCCGAAACCAGCGAATCCTCAGATCGGGAAAGTACCAGTGCAACAGCGACAGACTGCGGGCAATTTCCGCTTCTTTTTGGTCCTGAGTCAGGGTCAACAGATCGGTATGGGTCTGGGCATGGAGCGCCAGTTCGTGACCTTCGGCCACCAGGCGGCGCACAATTTCGGGAAAGCGCAAAGCGTTGCGCCCCAAGACAAAAAACGTGGCCTTGATGTCGTGCTGCTTGAGCAAGTCCAAAATCACGCTGGTGGCTTGGGGGCTGGGGCCGTCATCAAAGGTCAGAAAGATTTCGGGGGAGCGATCGCTCAACCAGCGGCGCATGAAGGCATCATCTAGATCTTGCCCACCGGTGATCGGGGGCTGGAGCTTAAGGGGAATTTTGGGGAACAACGGTTGCAAATTACGCAGTGGTTCCCGAGTCACATCGATCGTCATCGGCTGGGCGGGCTGATGGGCGATCGCCTGAGGCCCGGCAATAAAAAATACTCGGTTACCTAATAAAAAAAAGAACACCGAGATCACCGTCACAAAGACGAGTTTCTTAATCGATGACATTTCTTTAATGAATCAATGAATGCGGCTGAGTACAACCATTGAGAACTGATTGAAAGTCCCCAAAATGCCTATTCATTATGCCGTAGATACTAATAGGCAGATCATTGATTTATCAATTTGTGGCGATAAGTTGAGTACTATCAGCGGAGGTGACGAATCACCTCAGTAAGTATCAGAAGATTTTGTCAATGTCACAACTTTGACCGACGGTGAGGCGGCAGCCACTCCGGTTACGGCGGCAGACTTTGCCCGCGCCTCATACCGGCGTTGCTGAATAGCGGTATGATTTTGCCGCCCTGCCCTCCAATCCTGCTATCCTTTTGGCACAAGTCGACCAACGCTATACCAGACGGTGATTTCGGCCTACCTTTAGGTGTACAAAACCTCACCGCCTGCGGCACCTCTCCTTGTGAAGGCTGCCGCTTATACACATCTCGATTGCCACCTCAACCGACGCACTCGCCCCCCTTAGTCCCCCCAATTCTGGGGGGAGACCGGAGTTTGAAGTCCCCCAGAATTGGGGGATTTAGGGGGCTAAACCACTGAAAGCAGTCAGTTAGAAACTTATGTATAAGCGGCAGCCTTGTGAAGGAGAGGTTGATTCACACGCTGGTGAACCATTGGTCCCAAATCTGACAGGGTTCCGGTTCCTCTCCTTCACAAGGAGAGGTTAGGTGAGGTTCTACAGCCCGTAAAACGACCGCGATCGCTCCTTGAAACCTTCTGAGAGTCAGTAATACAGCGACTTTTGGATATAGCCATCCTGGGGGGGATCGATCTCTGAAGTCCTTCAGAATTGGGGATTTAAGGGGCTGACAAAATCTATCCGCTGCACCGATTCATTCCTGGATTCAGCAACGCCCGCAGCGCATTCTCTGGCTCTAGCCTCCTTGTCCATCATTTGCCAGGCGCAGGTTCATAGATCGGGCGATCGCTCTGTAAACCTTCGCTGCACTGGCTTGACAAGGTCCGCTTTCGCCCCCTAACTTGGGCCATACTCTCGTATGTTTGAGGTGCCTACCCGTTTGCCAGACCACGCGCTGTCCAGGATGGATATCGGGCAGACGATTGATGTCAATGCTTCCGTTTGAACAATCAGCTTCTAAAATAGGGCGATCGCGATTCCTCGCCCGCGCCGCAAAACTGAGGCATGGGTAAACGGGACAACTCTCTTCCTGGTTGTGAGTGATGTTTAAGGCTTTTACCAAAGCTGACTATCTGATTCGAGAAACCCTGCTGGGATTACGGCGGGGCGGTTGGATGAATTGGGCCGCCATCAGCACCATGACTGTGCTGTTATTTCTCTTTGGCATTAGCTTGCAAGCCAGTTGGCAACTTGAGGGCTTACTCAATCAATTTGGCAGCCAGCTAGAAGTCTCCGTCTATCTCGACAGCGGGGTGCAGGCCGCCTCCCTGGAGGAGGTCGTGTCAGCCCTACCCGAAGTCACTGCGGTGGAATCTATCTCGAAGGAGGTCGCCTGGGAAGAGTTGGTGGCCGATTTGGGCATCTCCGACATCGCCGGAGCCACGGATCAGCTCAAAGGCAATCCCTTGGTCGATGCCCTGCGGGTCAAAGCGAGCCGTTCTGAGGCCGTGCCCTCACTCGCGGCGCAGCTTCAAAACATGCAAGGGGTCAGCGACGTCCTTTATATCGACGAAGCCGTCAAACGGATTGAGCAGCTCAATCAAGGGTTGCGGTGGTCGAGCTTTTTTGTCATTGGCATCTTGAGTTTGACCGCGATCGCCGTCATCACCACCACGATTCGCCTGATTGTCATGGCCCGTCGCCAAGAAATTGAAGTCATGCAACTGGTCGGCGCGACCAATATCTGGATTTACCTGCCCTTCATCCTCCAGGGGGCCTTTTTTGGGCTGGTGGGGGCGGGCGTTGCTTGGGGCCTGTTGACCGGCATCCACCAGTTTCTCTACGAACTGGTCAACCAGCAGCCCGACTTTATCCAGTTCGTCGTCAATGGTCTGCAGCTCACCCCTCAACAAACCATCCTGCTGCCGTCTGCCCTGCTGGGCTTGGGCTGCCTTATCGGCCTGTTAGGCAGTCTGGTCGCCGTGCGCAAATATGCCCTGCGATAGCCGCGATCGCCTCTGGTAATGTTCACAAATGAGGACTCAAGCTCAAGTCACCGGTTTCACAGGTAACCGTTTTCCCAGAGGGTCCCCATCCCTGGCGGGACAAGGAGACTTCTGAAAACGAATTTACCTGTCGCCCAAGGTTGCAGACATTGCGCCCCTACTCGGGGAGATTATTTTCCTGTAGCTTGCCTAAATACTTGCGGTGCAGCTTCACCCAGCACCCAAGACCAACACCTTTCCGACCTCCCTACCGATCCTGGCATGCCCTGTCCTACACCTGCTCTTCCTCATCCTCTTCGATGTAGGTCGTCTCTTCGACATCGGTGGTGTTCAACTCGTCCTTAAAGCTGCGCAAGGTTTTGCCCAGAGCGTTACCGAGTTCAGGAATCTTTTTGGGGCCAAAAATGAGCAGCCCTACCCCCAACACTAAAATCACTTCCGTCCAGCCGATATTAAACATGACCTGCCGCTCCGTAGGATGTCTTCACTGTAGAAATTGTAGGGTAGTCCTGCTTGGGGCGAGCATGGGAGAAGAGAATTCAGCAGCGATTATCTTGTCAAAGCAGCGTAAATCAGCTGTCGCACACGATTCCAGAAGATGAAAAGCATGAACTCAGCATCTCTATTCTCTGAGTTCTGAGTTCTGAGCCTGCTGGGGCGGCTTCGGGCAATGGCTCATCGGCTTAGCTGACGGATTTGTTTGAGCCCGTCACTATCGCGATCGCTTCAACCGGGCGATCGCTTAGCGCTATATTTTCTCACCACAGAAGGCGATCCATCGCGGGGTGGTGTCTCCATTTTGAGCGGCAGAGTGACCAGGGACCGGATGGACGTGAAACGCCTCCGGTGCAAACCCAGCCTCTAAAGCGTAGTGGGGAAAGTCCTCAAACTTGGATGAAGCTAGATAGGGCTCCGAATTCGCCCAAACCTCTGTGTCTCGAAAATAACGGGCCACTAGATTGGGCGGATCCATGAACATTTGACTTTCTAAATGCACCATGATGCCCCCTGGTTTGAGCAAGCGGTAACTCTCAGCGAAAACTCGCTGTCGCGCCACCCCTGGAATTTCATGGAGGAGGATATGGCTGACCACCAAGTCGAAGGACTGATCCGGGAAATCGGTACTTTCCGCATTCTGCTGAGCAAACCGGACTGATTTCCCCAAAATCCTCGCCCGCGCCGCTGCATAGCGTAGCAGCGAAGCTCCCAAATCAATTCCGGTCACTTGGGCATCGGGATAAGCCGAGGTATAAGGCAACGTGCTGTGACCGACCGCGCATCCTAAATCCAAAATATGCTGGGGACTCAGGTGGGGGTAGTGCGGTGCCAGCACTTGATAAATCAACGTCTGCCCGAGCTCGTCATTGAGGGGGCCAAACCAGCCTCGTCCATACAAAAAGGTGCCGTGGTCGTATAGCAAGCCAGTTCCAAACGGATCGGCGTCCAGGTCTTGGTGATAGCCCCCTGGCATGCGATGAATGTCTGCCTTGCGCTGATGCAGGGGCACATCGAGGTTGGCAGCGAGTGCTAATTCACCGCTGCCCGCTTGATGGCTGGCATAAACTGTTTCGAGACGAAGGCGATCGGCCTCAATTTCCTCCAATACTTTCGCCCAGAGGCGGTCTTGCCACTCCCCGCGAAGCTGATGCATCGTCATGATCTCAGGACAGCTGTCCAGAGTATGGCGAATTTGCCGATACAACTGCTCTTCGTTTTCCACAGCCGGATGAGCCGCCATGGTTTCAGTCATTTTCTGCTGCAACAGCCCAAACATCGATGCTCGGAACTCCTTGATCTGACTCACCAGGGCCAAATCTTCTGCCGACGAATGCGCCTGCGGGATCAAATCATGTTGAAGTTGCTTGCAAAGAAACACCATGGGGTATATCCCGTGCCGAGGAGGTAATTCCTACTTAACTTAAAAGCGGCTTGAAGGGCTCTAAGTGGATGACAATCTTAACCATAACCATCAATGTTAACGCTGCTCCACGGGAATCTGAATATCGTTGCGCTTGAGAAAGTCAGGCACAAATGGCCCATCGTAGAAAAAGCGCCGGGGTGGGCCAGCGACCACATATTCGGGATGCTCGACCAGCCAAGCCTGTAACTGTGCGATGCCATTAATGTAGTTGTCGTAGCTATAGCCACCGCGCATCCCCAAGCTCACCACCGTCATGGGCGGAATGTCTTCTACCTGGACGTCTTGGGCAATTTCCTGGGGCACAATGTCTAAGCTGCGATAGAGAAATGACACGGCTGTTTGCCCTTCTGTCGAAGCGTCTGCCTGCAGGGTGGTGGGGGGATAGCGCGTTTCGACCGGAGCGGTCATGGAGATGTCGTTGCGGCTGATGTGATTAAACAGGGGCGAGAATCCTTGGGACGGTGCATCAGCTAGACGTCCCGTCACCTGAACTGTCGCGGCCCGGTAAGCTGGGTACTGTTTGATGGCGATCGCGCCATCGGGGGTCGGCTCTGGAAAGCCCTCAGGCAGAGGAGCTGAAGCCGCATTGTACGCTCCCAAAAGCAGCGCACCAGCCAAAATTGCTCCAACTCCGATTAGCACCAGTCCTGTGTTCAGCTTCATATCAACCTGACTACGCTGCATAATTTCAGTGTAGCGCCCAGTTTTTGGATGGTTTTTGCAAGTTCAGGGTCTGGCTTATACCCATTCTCTGAAGTTCGACTACCCATCTTGATCAAACCGCTTCCCCCAACACCTCTTGATCAAGGGGGTGGCAACAGGGGGGACTCTTCGATCTGTAGCGCTATTTTGCAGAATTGTTACTAGAACTTCGGTACAGAAACCCGGTTTCTTAGCCAAAAAGCCGGTTATGCCGTTAGAGCCGCGCCGAAGAAACCGGGTTTTTAGCCATACTGTACCGGTGCTCTAGGTAGGTAATAAAAAAGGATATGGGTGTGAAATCTCTGGCAAAGAACGATTTTGATTTATTTCAAGGACATCGTTGTCTGCTTGACTCGTTTTAGATGAGCGTCAGGGCGGTCAAAAAGGCAGTTGTGCAAGGTGCCCGGAAAGGATGTGTTGATAAGTTGCGATCGCGCGTTCCGCGATCGCGGTCCAACTGTAGTGATCCTGGGCGCAGTGCTGGGCGTTCAGGCCGCGTTGGGTGCGCTCTTGAGGAGCTTGGAGGGCGGCGCGGAGTTGCTGAGTGAGGGAGTCGACCGTGCACTCGCAGATCCAACCGGATTCCGTATCCTGAATGGTCTGCCAGATGTGCACCTGGTCAGAGATGACGACGGGCAATCCGGCCAGCATGGCCTCGGCGACAGCGATGCCAAAGTTTTCATAGTAGGAGGGCAGGACGAACAGGTCGGCGGCTTGCAGCAGGGCGGCTTTGCGATCGCCGGAAACGAAGCCGGTGAGGGTGGCGTGCGATCGCAGCGGTGACTGCTCCACCCGCTGGTGGACTGACCGTTCGTAGTTGCGATCTTGGGGATTTGCGCCGCACATGACGAGATGAAAGTTCAATCCCTCCTGCTGTAAGGTTTCTAGGGCGGGCAGCAGCAGGTCGATGCCTTTTTTGGGATCAAGGCGCGACATAAAGAGCAGGAGGGGGCGATCGTGGGGAATTTGGAACTGCTCGTATACGTCGATCGCGGTGGTGGCGGGCGGCGGCGGCACGACGCCCAGCGGTAGCACGATGCCCGGCGTCTCGGTGCCAAAGCGTTCGGAGATGTGCGCCTCTTGCTCGCTGGTGAAGTGGATGGCGGCGGCCCCGGCAAGGTTGGGCCGTTCGAGGACGGCGGCATAGAGCTGTTTGAACTGCTTTTTTTTGCGGAGGTCGGCGGGGTCGAGGGTGCCGAGGGGGCGCATCAGGTAGGGGATATGACGCTGGCGGAGGACGGTGGCGGCGAGGGAACTGACGGGGGAAAAGAGGGCGTGAACGTGGGCGATGTCGTAGTCCGGGGCGTGCTCCCAGAGCCAGCGCAGCAAGTCAATGGAGAATTTGTAGCGGCGAAAGGGGGAGCAGCGGAAGTAGTAGACGGTGTAGTTGTCTTCTTTGACGGGGATGCCGAGGGGCCTGTCGAGGGGGGCTTCGTCCACATCGCCGTTGGAGTCGGTGGTGAGGATGGTGACGTCGGCTCCGGCGGCGGACAATGCTTGGGAAAAGCCGCGTACCATCTGGCTGGGGCCGCCATAGACAAGGGAGATGGAGGGGACGATTTGGAGGATTTTGAGGGGCTGGCTCATGGTTGGGAGGGCTCGATGGCGGGACGGGTGGGGGGTGGCTGGCGGTCACATTTTGGTTTGGGGCCTGGCAGTCAGGTAAGGCGACCATTCGGGGCTTCCCCAAGCCGTTGCGACTGGGGGAAATTTTGCTTTCCCCCAGACCCCCATCAACCAGGACGTTCCGCCGTCCTGGACCTCACGAAAGTACATTTTGGTGGAGTGTTTGTGGCGATCGCCCCGGTTAGCGATCGGTGATGCAGGCCTACAGACCGCAAGCGGTTTTCCAGGATCTGACAATAGCTGAATGGCCCTAAACAAGTTATTTGCCATGGCTGAAACCCTTGATTTACCGTAGGGTGGGCACCGCTCACCAGCCTTAATTCTGTATTCATGCCACCAGTTCTCGGTAAAAATTGAGGGCTTGGTGGGCGAGGGCGCGGTTGGTGTATTTTTCCATCGCTAGGTCGTAACCTCGCTTGCTGAGGTCGGTGCGGGTGTCGGGGGAGTCCATCAGGGTGCGGAGGCGATCGCTCAGCTCGTCGGCGTTGCCTTCGGGGAAGACGAGTCCGGCATCGCCGATGACGTGGGGAATTTCGCCGGAATCGGAGCCGATAACGGGTATCTGACAGGCCATGGCCTCGATCAACACATGGCCGAACTGCTCTTTCCAACCGACGGCGGTCATGGTTTTGAATTTGTAGGTAGTTTCGGAGGGCAGGATGAGGGTGGACATCAGGTTGATATAGCGGGGCACGTCGTCGTGGGGTACGCTCTCGACCCAGCGCAGGCGATCGCTGATCCCCAGTTCCACCGCCTGTTGTTGCAAGTCGTCTTTCAGCGGGCCGCGTCCCAACAGCAGGCATTTCCAGGCGTGGGGGTGATCTTTCAGCTGCCCGAGGGCTTGCATCAAGGTCAGCAGTCCTTTTTCCTCTACAAAACGTCCGACAAAGCCGATGACGAAGTCCTCAGCGCCGATTCCCAGTTGTGCCGCCAGTTCGGGCTGGGGTTGGGGACGGAAGAGGGTTTCGTCGACGCCGAGTTGGGGCATGACGCGGATGGGGCCAGTGTAGCCGCGATCGCGCAAAATATCGGCCCCGTCCTGGTTACCGGAAATGATGCCGTCGGTGCCGCTGAGGTTGTATTTTTCCAGCAGCGAAATGGGGAATTTCAGCTTGTAGGGCAGGTTCCACCAGGTGAAGAACAGCATTTTAGCGTGCAGCCCCAGCAGCCGGTTGAGGGTGATCATTTCGGCGTAGGCCAAGCCCTTAGAGCCCTGCTCGACTTGAATGACGTGGGGGCGAAACTCCCGTAGCAGCTTCACCAGGTCCAACCCAAAGGTCAGCATGCCCTGATTGTTCTGGCTGAAGTTGGAAATCGGCACGACGCGAAAGCGGCCATCTTGCCAGGCTTTCTTCTCGATGATGCGGTTTTGCACGCCGCCGGGTTTCCCCCGCTGGGGGATG
>Ga0081526_100108_pt1 | contig 59834 bp, 51 predicted proteins | sample HotLakmasection2_FD_70991 | JGI IMG/M metagenome (GOLD analysis project Ga0081526, IMG submission 70991) | Hypersaline microbial mat communities from Hot Lake, Washington, USA - Section #2 (SPADES assembly) (version 2) | ecosystem: Environmental > Aquatic > Non-marine Saline and Alkaline >... | reverse complement strand
GAACCGGGGGCTGGTAGGCAAAGGTGGTGCCAAAGTTAAAGTTGTTAACCACCTGCCAGAGCCAACGAAAATACTGTTCCCAGACGGGGCGATCGAGCCCAAATTGTTCTTCCAACTGTTGGATGGTCTCTGTCGAAACTTGCGGATTTTGGCGATAGAGATCCAAAAAGTCACCAGGCGATAGCTGGATGATAAAAAAGCTGAAAATCGAGGCCAAAAACAGCGTTAATAGTGCCTGCAAAATTCGCTTAAAAATATAAAGACTGGTTTCGCTCGTAAAAAAGTTTTGAGCGAGGTACCAGACTTCGACTGGCGATCGCTGGGGACGAGAGGGTTGAGACGGAGTCATACAGCCACAAGACGAATGATGAACCCATGTTAATACTGCACCAGACTGATCACGGGTACCTGGGGTAACTTTTTGCGACCTTCTAGGGCCGACAATTCCACTACGAAGCCAAATCCCGCTAGCTCACAACCCGTTTTGGCAATCAGTTCGGCTGTGGCCACAGCGGTGCCCCCAGTCGCAATCAAATCATCCACCACGACAATCCGGCTACCTGCTTCAAAAGCGTCTTGATGCACTTCTAAGCGATCGCAGCCATACTCTAGTTCATACTCGGCGCTATGGGTAGGGGCGGGTAGCTTGCCCGGCTTACGGACGGGGGCAAACCCAACATTCAGGCGATCGGCCAGGGGCATCCCAAAAATAAATCCCCGTGATTCGATCCCCACCACATAGTCTGGCTGCATCTCACGACAAGCAGCCTCTAATTGATCAATGGCGTGCCTGAGCGCTGCCGGATTGCCCAAGAGCGTCGTAATGTCTTTAAAGGAGATGCCAGGTTTAGGGAAGTCAGGGATTTCTCGAATGATCGACTTAAGATCCATAGCAGGGTTAGGAATAGCCATGAAGGAGGAGACCCTATCTGTACGTAAAGCAACGTGATTCTACCACTGCCAGCTATGCCCGACTGCGTTAGCCCCAAGGCGGCGATCGGAATGCGCCGGTCAAAAGGCAACGTTCGGGGCTTGAGAAGTCAGCCTGGGGAAGACACACCAACGCCCAACCCCCTCCATCCCTGCATATCAATCCCTTTCCGGCGGCGTAGAAAAGTTCTCAAACCAACCCTGTTTCCAAAAGAAGATGAAGAGGACGATCGCGATCGTTCCCATTACCCCCAAGCACCACGGATAGCCCCAATACCAATTGAGTTCCGGCATATTCAAGGGTGAAGCCTCAGGATTGAAATTCATCCCATACACCCCAGCAATAAACGTTAGCGGAATAAAAATAGTCGAAATCACCGTCAGCAGCTTCATCACATCATTCATCCGATTGCTCACTGACGACAGATATACATCCATCAAACTAGAAGACACTTCACGATAGGTTTCCAATATGTCCAGTAGCTGGATGATATGGTCGTAAACGTCCTGGAGATAAATGCGATTTTCCTGAATCAAAAAGTCACTGCCATCGCGAATCAAACTATTGACCACGGTACGCTGAGGCCAGATATAGCGTCTAAGCATCAGCAGTTCCCGCCGCAAATCGTGGATTTTCTGCAGCGTTTTGCGAGTCGGGTGTCCCACCACCTCATCTTCTAACGCTTCAATATATTCTCCATACTGCTCCAATACAGGAAAATAACCGTCTATCAGGGTATCCAGCAGGGTATAAGCCAGGTAGCCCGCCCCCCGCTGCCGCAAGAGGCCCAAGTTGCGTTTGAGGCGATCGCGCACCGGATCAAACGGATCCCACAAACTCTCTTCCTGCATCGTCAAGAGCACATGATGCCGCAAAACAAAGCTCACCTGCTCCGCCGTAAATCCATGTCCTCGTCGTGCAGGGCGCACCATATGCACGATCATCAGCAAATGGTCTTCATAAAATTCCAATTTGGGGCGGTGGGGCACATTCACCACATCCTCTAATAGCAGTGCATGCAGGCCAAAGATACCGCCCACTTGACGCAATACCTCCTCCGTCCCAAGTCCCCGCACATCGAGCCAGCACACCATGTTCTGCTCCAGATAGGGCAGACACTCTTCTGGCGTTTGCAACCGCTTTTGCACTGACTGCTCAGCGTCATAGCTGATCAACACCAACTCAGTCGGCTCCGCATCCTCAGGAATATGCAACGTTCCCGGCAAACTGCCCGGCAAATCATAGTTGTAGTCCAGCAGGTCCATTTCCGCTTCTTCATTCTCAGGTTCTTGTAACACAGGCAAGGTGACCTGCACGGCCTGACCAGTTCCGCTAGCTGACTTGGACCTTCTTAGCTGTCGTTTTCTGCCCATATCCTCTCCTTCATGCGTCCGCCTTGAGCATAAAAGAGAAGGGGGAGAGACGTCCTGAATTTTTATCTCAGCAACAGAAATCCGTCCCACTAAATATCATTGTCATCAACTTTACAACTTCTCAGTTGAAAGCGTGAATTTACGGAGTCTTAACAGAAAGTTCACAAAAGCGAGCGCTACTTTGTCAAAGCAATATAAAACCACTTAAGAGCAAATGCTATCACTTGTAGATATAAATACAGAATGATGTAAGGCGAGGTGCTTTTAGGAGTTAACTCCCTCCAAAAAAGATCAGGCTTTGCAAGAGTTCTCTTTGGAAATCAATACTAACTACCTTGAATCGACGTTAAATTCGATTCCCCTTCAACTTAAGCCGACTTTAAAATTCTTGAGGCCAATTTAACATGAAGATTCAAAATCTTAGGATTCAAAATAATCGTTACTTTATTCGGGCTATTGCGAGCTTGACCTGGGAAGACTGCGCCCGTAAAGCCCAGGAAATTTACTTCGAGGTTCCTAATCGATATGGACATTTGCTTGCCTGTAATCCTGATGCTTTTTTTGTGGCCTGTAGTATCCCAGCCATGTATTACGGTGAAAAGAGAATTTATATGGAAGAAGCTATCTGCCCGGAACTTAAAGCGAGTATGCAGTCAGCACTGACATGGATTTATCAATGGTTTCGAGTTGGGAATCCAAACTTAAAGTTGGACTGTCCAGTTCGCGATCGCATCGAGCCTCTAATTCCCCCTCGACGGACGGGTTCTTTCTTTACAGGGGGAATTGATTCTTGGGCAAATTTACTGCAAAATCATAGTCAATATCCCTCGTCACATCCTCGACATATAAAAGACTTCTTTATGGTCTACGGTTTACAGCGTATTAGACGTCATAATTTTGAAAGAGCAGTCGTTCAGTTCCAAAATATAGGAGATTCTTTAGGTGTTGACTTCATTCCGGTGTACACCAACATTTATGCCCACCTTATCAATGAAGATGTAAATTATAGCTTTTGGAAAGATGCTTATAACGGTGCAGCCTTAGCAGCTATTGGACACGCCTTTCATCAACATTACGATACTATTTCTATTGCTTCTAGCCATGATATTGCTAATTTAGTGCCTTTAGGAACCCATCCTAATCTCGACCCAAATTACAGTAGTTATAATCTTCGTATTACTCACGACGGCCTCACTCTATCGCGCCTAAGTAAGACAAAATTAGTTTCTCAGTCAGAGATCGCACTGCAGAACTTGCGTGTTTGTGATGATCCCAACATCCCAGATAACAAGCAGAACTGCGGTGCTTGTGAAAAGTGTGTACGGACAACGGCAACTCTAGAGGCGCTTGATTGTCTGAAAAAAACTGAAGCTTTTCCATATCAGACCGTAACTCCCCAAATTGCTAATGGTGCTTATGTCAGAAATACAGGGATTGAGCAAATCTATCTTGATCTCATACCTCTATTAGAAGCTCGTGGTAAACGGGAAATAGCTCAGGTCTTAAAGTCAAAAATACGCCGTTTCAATCTTGAACGGTTGGATCAAAAACTTTGTGGAGGACTTATTTTTGGCTTCGCTAGACGGTTGAAATCCCTACTCTCCCGTCAAGCAAATAGTATTTTAGAGAGTGAAGTTGAAATTAATTTGTCTCCATCCTACGAAGAATAAGCTGCTTATGATTTGAAAGTCAAAGCTTTGGTATTCGGGATTATTTACTTGACTTAATTTCCAATAAAGACTTAGTTGTAGCAGCGACTAACGTCAAAATCATAGATTCCGATTTGTAACCGCCCCAAAAACTACACTGGCTGAGCGAAGTCGAAGCCAAAACCCAGCTAGAACTCCCCTTCGACTCCGCTCAGGGGACGGTTACTCCGATTTCAACTTTTGTTTCCCAGAATCAGCCTATCCTGCTGGCTTACATCAGTCATTTCAAAATACCAGGTCGTGCAAATTGAGCTTGGCGTATAAACTCTAAGGAGAGATTTATAGATGAGTCTTGTTATGTTTAATTGTCAGTTTTACACTTTAATTATGATGTTCGGATAAGCTTTACATGTTCACAAGAAGATTAATTAATGAGACACCTTTTAGGTGAGCTTATTTGCTTGTTCTTTAGATTACTAACGTGTGTCCAAGATGAATACTTCTAATGTCCTTCCCATTCAAGAAAGCACGTCTGAATTGCTTGAACTATTTTCAATTCCTCTGTTCAAGTTTCGTTCGCCGCACTGTGAAATATTAAATAAAGAACTTAAAGAATTAATATTATCTCTTGAGAAGCAAGATTCAGGAGTCCAGATCACCAATATAGGAGGCTGGCACTCACAAAAAGATTTGCTTTCTGAAGAACATGATTGTGTATCAGTATTGCGCTCCCATATTTTGACGGCAGTTGTAAGCATGACAGAGCAAGTACTCGGCATTCATGGCCTAGAAAATCTTGGTCAGTGCCATGTTGAAGCCTGGGCCAATATCAATCGTTATGGAGACTACAATAGGTTCCATGATCATAAAGGGAGTATCTGGTCAGGTGTTTATTACGTCGATATTGGCAAGGATCATTCCGAGCAACTAAGCGGCGGAGAACTGATATTTGAGCCTCAAGGTTATGTGAAAACCAAAGAAAATGGCGAAGGTTGTCGATATGTTGTCGAGCCCGAGTCAGGATTAATGTTTATTTTTCCATCTTCTTTTTGGCATAAAGTTATGCCTTACCACGGTTCATCCAGTAGGATCAGCATTGCTTTTAACTTGAAATTTTCTAATCTTGAGATGCTTGAGCATGAACACCCGGATACCCGAGGATGGCTCCGTAAACATTTTCCGGGACTATTCATTCCCATTGATTATTGCCGAAAAAAAATCAAAAGCTTTATCAAGAGTCTTCTATCGCATGTCTGAGTGTCTACTGCAGACTGAGCTATTCTGATCAATTCTCCCATACTCAGTTGGAGCCAGATTAGTCTGTACATAACACCAGATGAACCTTAGAGTTTTACTCAGTATTGGAATGATTTGGTTCATTACGCATCATAAAAGTTAATAGTTTAAATCACTTCAAGAGAGGAGAAATTAATGGGAAAAAGTTTCTATCAGCTTCCATTAACTTATGATCTGGACAGGCTCATGGGAGACCTTTCTGCCATTCAAGATTCGGACTGGATTCCTCACTTTGGCATCAATTATGAAGACGGCTGGAGCGGGGTTTCATTAAAATCAACGGATGGAAGTGCTTCTAGTTTGGAGCCAGGATCGGAATATCTAGATACTCCGATTCTCGAAAGATGCCCGTACTTTCGAGAGATTCTGAATTCATTTCAGGCTCCACTTAAGCGCTGTAGATTGCTAAAGTTATCAGCTGGCAGTGTAATTAAGGAACATATCGATCCCGGTACTGGAGAGTGTCAATCAGTTGTTCGGCTGCATATACCGATTGTGACAAGTCCACAGGTATCTTTTTACTCAAACGGTAAGAGAGGTATCATGGAGCCCGGATATCTTTACTTTGTGGATACTAGCTATCCCCATGCAGTATTTAATGCAAGTACTATTGACAGGGTTCATTTAGTTATTGATTGTGAAGCTAATGATTGGGTACGTTCTCTGATGCCCGGATATTTTTCTCATGCGAATTGGAAACGTCTTTTAAGTTACAAATTCCGAGTTGTTCGCTTTATGTTAAGAGACCTTTGGGTGTTGAAAAATGATATACGCTCAAAGGAATTCCACCGTCGCCTTTGGATCTTGAGAAACGAAATCAATTTCTTTAAAAAAGCCTAAATTGACAGATAGAGATTTCTTGCAGGATGTATTCCAGTTATGCATTAAGCTAAAATTCTTCCCCTTAGAGAGCAACACAAGAGCTGAGCTTTTGGGCACTGGTCGGCTAAAGTGGGAGGGATTGAAACCCTCTGGAATTGAGGAGTTCGTGCATCGTGATGGGTCGAGAAATAAAGCCCATCGCCATCGCTGGCGTCACCTTGCTCCCTAATCCCCAGTGAGGTCTTACCCAGTTGTGGATCAGCCGCTGCACATCGAGAGTCCGTTGCAACGCCATTTTGACTTTGGCATAGAGATTTTGGCGTCGCCGATAGGCGCTACACCGTCGCCTCAAGGTGGCATTGTGCGCCTCGTTGTGGTTGGCATGGACTGCCGACGAGGGACTAATAGCGGTAAACGGATGGTCGACTTTGACCCCTTCCACCCGCGGCTGGCCTTAGGACCCTTTGATTTTCATCGCCACTTCCAACCCTTCCCGCCAGATCTGGCGATAGGGATAGCTCATCGCCAGTCCTCGGTCAGGCAAGTACTCACTGGCCAGCGGCCATAGCGCCTGGCCATAACCTCGTTCACCGTCGGTGAACTAGCGGATTGAGTCCGCCCCTTGCGCCTAGTGCCAGGTGACCTCCGTCCCGCGGTCAAACAACTCCTCGTTTTTCTCCCCTGCCAAGGCGGTTACCCAATAGCGACTCTCGCGTTCGAAAAAGGTTAACGTCCACCCTTCACTATCAGAGGGGGGAAAGGTTCTCGCCCACGCGAGTGTAAGCTTCATCGCCTTCTAACGTCACGTCGCTGCCCTCAGGCGCAGGGGGTGACAGGCGTCAGCCACCGCGGCTAAGCGTGCTTCCCACCGCAAAACCGTTGTATGCGACTTGTCGAACATCCGTCCCGTCGCCCGCGCACCCAATCCCTTCGGAACGGTTCTTCAGTGCAAACTCCACCCCATTCGACGGGATTCGCAGCCGAGCCATGGGTGTGCCCGTGCGTTCGTTAAAGTTCCGATGACAGTCTCGACAGCGATAGGACTGCACGACCGGCTCGTCTTGGGGACGGCGAGTGCCATTTTTGACGACGGTTTCGCTATGGCAATGGGGACACTGCAGGGACATAGCGGTGGCGACATATCCATTTTAGCTATCCCACTGGAATGGGTCAGTGTCGGCTATTGCGTTGGCGAAGCCAGCCCGAAGGGCTGACGACTCGCCTGGAGCGAACCCCTACCCACCGCAACGGCGAATACATCAGCGTCATGACCCGCAAACGCCCCCTGCCGTAACGGGTCGGGCACATCGAGCACTCCAGTTTCTGGGATCACAGTTTTACCCACTGGTCAAACCTGAACCAGAAGCCGGGGTTCTGAGCGAGGTATGCGATCGCCCCTCATCCACCCATCCACAAATACAGTTGTATCCAGTGCAGCGGTTGTGGTCCTGAACGGGCGTAAAATAGGTAGCACTCAGCAAACCTGACCCAGGTTTGACCGACGCTAACCAAGAGTGCAAAAGACGTTGCCCACTAGACAGACGACTTTGACCAAACTCTGTTAGTGAAAGGTCTTAAGCGCAGCCTGTCCAAAACAACAATGCCGTTCCAACTGATATCGCCTCCCAGATCTAGAATTCACGAGGATTTTGAGGTTTGTGTGCGGCTGAGGTTTGGAGCAATCAGGCGTTAATCAATCATATGGGAGCGATGCAAACATGACAGTGTGTGATTTCAAGCCCGGTTTAGAGGGGATTCCAGCGACCCAGTCGTCGATCAGCTATGTCGACGGTAAACAGGGCATTTTGGAATATCGCGGCATCCGCATCGAGGATTTAGCACAGCAGAGCACTTTCTTGGAAACCGCCTACCTGCTGATTTGGGGCGGACTACCGACCAAGCAAGAACTGGAAGAATTTGAACACGCCATTTGCCATCATCGGCGGCTAAAATATCGTATCCGCGACATGATGAAGTGCTTCCCGGAAGGGGGGCACCCGATGGATGCGTTGCAGGCTTGTGCCGCTGCCCTGGGCCTGTTCTACTCCAAACGGGCGCTGAATGACCCGCTCTACATTCAAAAGGCAGTCGTGCGGCTGATCGCCAAAATTCCCACAATGGTGGCAGCCTTTCAACTGATGCGGAAGGGGAACGATCCCGTGCGCCCCCGCGACGACCTGGATTACGCGGCGAACTTTCTCTATATGCTTAACGAGCAAGAGCCGGATCCCCTAGCGGCGCGGATTTTCGACATTTGCCTCACCCTGCACGCCGAGCACACCATCAATGCCTCGACCTTTTCGGCAATGGTGACGGCCTCGACCCTGACCGACCCCTACGCGGTGGTGGCGTCAGCGGTAGGCACTCTGGCGGGGCCGCTGCACGGCGGTGCCAATGAGGAAGTCATTGAAATGCTGGAAACCATTGGCAGCGTCGATAATGTGCGCCCTTACGTGGATGAGTGCATTAAGCACAAGCGGCGGATTATGGGCTTTGGTCACCGCGTCTACAAAGTCAAAGATCCCCGCGCGAACATCCTGCAAAAGCTGGCGGAGCAACTGTTCGAAAAGTTTGGCACCGACGAATACTACGAAATCGCCGTTGAGCTAGAGCAGGTAGTGACGGAGCGGTTGGGGGAAAAGGGCGTCTATCCCAACGTGGACTTTTATTCGGGGCTGGTGTATCGCCGGTTGGGCATTCCCACCGATTTGTTTACGCCGGTATTTGCGATCGCCCGTGTGGCTGGCTGGCTCGCCCACTGGAAGGAGCAGATCCGCGAAAACCGGATCTATCGACCCACCCAGATCTACACTGGCACCCACAATCAGCAGTACGTCGCCCTGCCCGAACGCCCCCAAATTTGGGACCGTGACCTAGCCCCTAATGGCAAGCTCCCCTGAGGAGTCGGTGGGAAAATCACATCCCGGTAACGGCAGTGGCTGGGTAGCTGGGTTGGTTGCGAGGCGGGAGTCGGTACTTTAATGGCCCATACCCCTAAGGGGTGACTCCCCTCTATGCACCCACAAGATTCCAGCGCATATTAGACCCAGTGACGATTTTCAGGAACTCCGATCCCTTCACCAATGTGGAGGGATTTTTATTGGGTGCTGGTCAGCCTCGGTACAAACGCAGTCAGAATTTGAATTCGGAATGCAGAACTCGGAGATCCCACGTTACGGAGCGGTCTCCCAAAACCACCCTGACCGACCACCGCCGGATACGCACCTCACCGACCCAGCCACCCTCACACTCCTCAACTCCCCCTCACCGAATGTCATAGCCAAACAAATTCGGGTCCACATCCTGCAAATCCAGATCCCCCAGGCCATATTCCGCCCAGCGACGATCGACCAGCGCTGCCGTCTCGGGGTCGGGCACGAGTTCGTCATTCCAGGGGCGATCGGTCTCGGGGTAGACCTTGGTAGTGGCGTCGATGCCCATGCGGCTACCGAGGCCGGGTTTCTCCGTGGCAAAGTCGAGGCGATCAAAGGGATTGTCTGGCAGGATGAACACATCACGCGCTGGGTCAACCTTAGAGGTGACGGCCCACATCACCTGCCGGGGATCGCGAATATTGATGGCCTTGTCCACCACAATCACAAACTTGGTGTAAGTGAACTGGGGTAATGCCGTCCAAAAGGCCAACGCCGCCCGGCGCGCCTGTCCCGGATAGCTTTTGTCAATGGACAGCACCGCCGCCTTGTAGCTCAACCCCTCCATGGGCAAGAAAAAGTCGATGATTTCCGGCACCTGCATCCGCAAAATCGGCGTGTAAATGCGGTTCAGCGCCAGGGCCATCATGGCGTCTTCTTTGGGCGGGCGACCGCTAAAGGCCGTCATGTAGATCGGATTTTTGCGGTGAGTCATGCAGTGAAAGCGCAACAGCGGCGCATTGTCGCGCTGGGGTCCGTAGTAGCCGATGTGATCCCCCGCTGGCCCATCAATGCCGGTTTCGCCAGGGGTGATGGTGCCTTCCAGCACGATTTCCGAAAGGGCGGGCACTTCCAGATCCACCGTTTTGCACTTCGCCAGGTTCACCCCCGAACCGCTGTAGAGACCGGCAAACAGCCATTCCGACAGGTCAATGGGCAAGGGCGTTGCGGCGGCGAGAATCAGCAGCGGATCGACCCCGATCGCCAAGGCCACTTCTAACTTTTCCCCGCGCTCGGCAGCTTTGCGCAGGTGGCGGCTGGGGCCGCGCACCGAGAGCCACTGCACCGTCGCGGTGTTCTTCGACTGCATCTGCAAGCGATAAACACCCACATTGGGAATTTTGCTCTCCGGGTCTTTCGTCACCATCAGCCCCAAGGTGATGACCTTGCCCGCATCACCGGGATATACCCGCAGCAGTGGCAGTTTGCCCAAATCCACGTCATCCCCTTTCAGCACTACCTGATGGCAGGGGGGAAACAGGTCGCGATCGGGCTTCGCTCTCACCACGTCAAACAGTGCCTTGCCCATTTCCACCGCTTGGGAAAATTTCTTGGGGGGACGCGGTTGGTAAAGTAATGCTAGCTTCTCGCCGATCGCCTCCAATTCCTGGGGCGACTCTAGCCCAAAGCACCAGCAGACCCGCTCCAGGGTGCCGAGCACGTTAATCGCCAGGGGCATGTCAGCGCCCTTCACATTTTCAAACAGCAGCGCCGGTCCACCCGACAGCAGCAGCCGGTTGGCAATTTCCGCCACTTCTAAATCGGGATCGACAGGGGCGGTGATGCGCCGCAGTTGTCCCCGGTCTTCCAGCCGCTTCAAAAAGGCTTGCAGGTCTTTGGCCATGGTTAAAGAAATGTAAAGCTTCCTCATTTCATTATGGAGGAAATCGGCAGTGCCTTTGGGGCAAACCGTTAAGCTGGTCTTTACTCGTTTTCCTGAGTCACTGCGTATAGTTAAGAAAGTGATGAGTCAGCAACGGGACAACAATGCGGGCAATTTTTCGCGGGGCGCTGTGGGTGGGTGGGCTACTGACGCTAACCGGCTGTTTTAACCGGCTCAATACCACCCCCGTGGAGCAAGAAATTGAGGCGGAAATTGAAAGCCAGAGTCACCGACTGTCCATAGCGGAGATGCGCTGTCCGCGTGATGTGTATCGTCAGGCAGGAGCTTATTTTCGCTGTGTGGCCTATCTGCGGCCCGAGGGCGAGTTCACGGTCAATGTGGTGCAGCAGGATGCCCAGGGCAGCATCGAATGGGACGTGCCGAATTCCGCCGTGATTTTGAATATGGCGAAGGTGGAAGATCAGTTGCAGCAAGGCTTTGCTCAGGCCTTTGCGAAGCGGGCCACGGTGAACTGTGGCCCGCTGTATCGGCTCAACCAACCGGGCGAAGAATTTGAGTGTGAGGTGGTGGGCGGCGTCACCGTTGAGCAAGATCAGGTGACGGCGCTGGTGGTTAAGGTGGATCCGGAAGGGAACTTGAACTGGTACGAACTGCGGCGAGCGATCGCCCCGGCAGTGCCCGTCTCTAATCCGGCTGGCCCTAACCCCAACGCGGAGACGCCGAGCGCTCAACCGGCGGCCTCTGGGGAGGCCCGCAGCGATCAGACCCAGGGCGATCGCCCCAAAATCGCGGGCACTCGCAAAGTCGAACGGCCCCGTGTACCTAACGACGACGATTAAGGGTTGCGGCTGGCCCTAATCGGATGGGGGAAGCAATGGCGGGGCGGGGGGGTGGGGCGTCAGCAGGGGGCAGCAGAGCCCCCCAAAGACCAACAGCGAACCCATGATTTCAAACGGGCTCAGGCTGTCGCCCAGCAGCAAAACCGCAAAGGCCATCCCGAATATCGGCACGAGCAAGGAAAACGGAGCCACGCGGTTGGGCGAATAATGTTGCACCAGATAGGCCCAGAAGCCAAAACAGAGCAGCGACGAGATCAGGCCCGTATACAAAATGGTGCCGATGCCCAGGGGCGTCAGCGATCGCAGGGCGGCCCATTGGCCCGACTCAAACTGAGCCGACAATCCCAACAGCGGCAGCGGCGGGATCACCGCCATCCACACAAACAGGCGAAAGCCGTTGCTTACCTGGGCGAGCTTGATGCAAATGTTGCCCACCGCCCAGGAAATCGCCGCCCCCATCACCAATAACAGCCCGACGGTAGAGGCGTGACCACTGCGATCGCAGGCGATCGCCCCCATCCCCGCCAACGCCAAACCGACCCCGAGCCACTGTTGTCGTCGGGGCACATCCTGCAACACCCAGGTCGAAAACAGCAGCGTAAACATTGCTTGCGACTGAATCACCAGGGAAGACAGGCTGGCCGGCATGCCATTTTCCATGCCGACGTACAGCAGCCCGTACTGAAACGTGCCCATGGCCAGCCCTACCGCAATAATCCACCGCCAGGCAATGCCCGTGCGCGGCACAAACAAAACTGCCGGAAAGGCGACAACGACAAACCGTAAAGCGGCAAACAGGAGCGGCGGAAACTCGCCCAATCCCAGTTTGATCGCCACGAAGGTAAAGCCCCACAGCAGCGCCGCCAAGACCGCTAACAAGGTATGTCGAAGACTCATGCTGCAACCTGAATCACTGACTGGATAAGTTGCTCAGTGTAGCCAAAATCGCCCATGAGTCGTCTGCCCGCCACCGGGGATATCAGTCGGTGTCGGGGTCCAAGATGCAAGCAATCACAACCATTACCCTGACTTTTGCAACTGAGCGTAACGGGATTGGATGTCAGCAATTGAAAACAAAGCTACGAATTTCAACCCTTGAGACTGGTAAAACTCACTGCCCCCCTGTTGGCGATCGACCAGAGCCACCACGGTATCGACGGCATACCCAGCATTTCTCAGCCTTTCTACCGCTTGCCAAGCGGACTGGCCCGTGGTGACGACATCTTCCAGCACCACGACCTTGCCCCCTGGCGGCAGCGTTGGCCCCTCGATGTAGGCCTGAGTGCCATGGCCCTTGGCTTCCTTGCGGACGATGAGGGGGGTGATGGGGCGATCGCGATAGGCCCCCACAATGCTCACCCCGCTGACCATCGGGTCCGCCCCCAGGGTCAAGCCCGCCACCGCGATCGCCTCCAGCGGTATCTGATCGAGCAATAATCGTCCCACCATCACCCCCCCTGCCGGATGCAGCGTCACCTGCTTGCCGTTGATATAGTAGGTACTTTTTTGGCCGGAAGAGAGGGTAAAGTCGCCCTCTTGATAGGCGACTTCGCAGAACAAATCGAGCAGGCGATCGCGCAGCTCACTCAAGGGCAGAGTCGTCAGGGCTAAAACTGAGGCAGAGGGGCTCGAAGTCATAGATCAAAATAAAGAAAAACTGCGCCGTTTTGGGTAGACTGCGCTATAAATGACGTGCGTACAAGCGTATCTAGTCTAAATTGACACCAGATTAGTTTACGCCGCAAACACGCCAACCCAGCACAAAAAGGATCAGCCCCAGGTTGATTACCGTGATTCAGTGGAGTGAGGAAAGCGAAATGGCCAAGTTTTTAGTCCGAACCTTAACCGCAACTGCCGCAGTCGTTTCAGCAATCGCGATCGCATCTACGGCTCAAGCCGATGAGCCCCCAACGACTCGGTCAGCCGCCATTCCCGAAGCGATGAACGAAATTTTCTTCAGCTATGGTGGCTCTTTCAACATCAATCGGTCACTAGGGGGACAATTGGGCACGATGTTTGGCCTGGGCGGCTTTCCCGAGCAAGACATCATGAATGATAGCTATGCCATTTCGAATGCGACGAAATATTTGCTGGAGCAGCAAAATCAGTCCGATCCCACCATTCGGGTGCCGGATTTGATGAATCCCTATCAGACCTCGGTACAGTTTTTGCCCACGGCGTCCGCAGGCGCAGTTTCGGGCAGCGAATTTATTTTTGAATAGGCGTTTGCCACCCTTTTCGGAGATTGGCAGATTTTCTAGCCGGATTTGTTGTTGGATGCTGGCCCTACTCAATGACCGTTCATTCCAGCGCGATCGCCCTTGGTAGCAATCTCGGAGACTCACTCACGATTTTGCGCGGGGCGATCGCCGCTTTAGATCAGCATCCCCAGGTCACGGTAATTGCTTGTTCGAGCGTTTATCAGACGGCTCCTGTAGGCCCACCGCAGCCCGACTACTATAATGCCTGTGCATTGTTGCAAAGCGATTTGCCTCCAGAGGCTTTGTTGCAGCTACTGCTATCGATTGAGGCTGAGTTTGGTCGGGTGCGGCGAGAGCGATGGGGAGCCCGCTTGTTAGATCTAGATCTGCTGTTATTTGATCAACAGGTCATCGACACCCCGACTTTGGCGGTGCCCCACCCGCGCATGGGGGAGCGGGCCTTTGTCCTCGTGCCCCTGGCCGAAATCGCCCCCCACTGGCCCCATCCTCGCTCTGGCAAAACGGTGGCCGAGTTGTGCGCCGCGCTCTCTGATCAGGACATCACTCCCGTGCAAGCTGCGCAATCGTTCTGGCAAAAGTGCTGAAAAGAGTATGGTACGCTAAGCCTCACTCGTCGCCAGTGACAGCGGCTGAGGTTGCCTGATCTGTCCGTTGAACCTTCACAACCAACCAGAGAATATGCCCCTCGGTAACGAACCGCCTCAATTGCTCAAACAGCGTCTACTCGTGAAGGGACGCAAGTTTAACTTTGAAATCAACAGCTTGAGGTTGCCCAACAAAGCTGAAGGCGAATGGGAATGTATCCGGCATCCGGGGGGGGCGTTGGCGGTTCCGGTGACGACCGAGGGCAAACTCGTGTTGGTGCGGCAATATCGGTTTGCGGTGCAGGGGCGATTGCTCGAGTTTCCTGCGGGCACGATAGAACCGGATGAAACCCCGCTCGCGACCATTCAACGGGAAATTCAAGAGGAAGTGGGCTATGCCGCCAAAACTTGGCAGTCCCTGGGGAATTTTCCGTTAGCGCCCGGCTACTCGGATGAATATATTTTCGCCTTTTTGGCCACGGATCTAGAAGCGATCGCTCAGCCCCCGGCAGGCGATGCCGACGAAGATATTGAGGTCGTTTATCTGACGCCGCAAGCGTTTGAACAGGCGGTGGTGAATGGGGAAGGGGTCGATGCCAAATCGATCGCGAGCTACTTTTTAGCAAAAGCTCACCTGCCCCCCTCGTAAAGCTGTAGGTCGACTAAAGTCCATCCTGGCCGCTGCCCCTCAGGCCTCTGGCAAGCGGTCCGCAAAGGGATAGGGATGAGCCAGCAATGACTCTAGCTGAGCCCCTGGGAGCGGCTGGCAAAAGTAGTAGCCCTGACTGTATTCGCAGCCTACCCGTTGCAGATGTTGGAGTTGGTCCAGCGTTTCGCCCCCTTCCGCGATCGCGATCATGCCCAGGCGATCGCTCAGCGCCACGATCGTTTCAACGATCTCCTGGTTCACACTGCCCAGTGGCATATTGGAGGTAAACGATTGATCAATTTTGAGGGCTCCCAGGGGAAATCGATGCAGATAGCTCAGCGACGAATACCCCGTGCCAAAGTCGTCCACCGCCAGCTTGACCGACAATTCTTGAATTTCCTCGACTAGCTGCAATATCTGCGGCGTATCGCTCACTAACAGGCTTTCGGTCATTTCTAAGACCAGATATTCTCCTGTCAGTCCCGACTCTGATAAGGCCGAGCGAATGCTTTCTACCATGCCGGGATGATGCAAATCTTGCGCCGACAAATTGACACTCACACTGAGTTGCTGAGCCCCCGAATAACGAGTTTGCCACTGCTTGAGTTGCTGACATGCGGTCTGAATGGCCCACTGGTCCAGCTTGACGATGATTCCGGTTTCTTCGGCAACGGGAATGAACTCCCCCGGCGAAATCAGCCCCCGCTCCGGATGTCGCCAACGCATCAGCGCTTCGAGGCAGTAAATTGAGCCATCGCGGAGGTTGACGATGGGTTGGTAGTGCAGCTCTAGCTGTTGTCGGGCGATCGCCCGGCGCAGGTCATGTTCAATCTGCAATCGTTCTGTGAGTTGCTCATGCAGGGCTGGATCAAACAAGGCATAGCTATCCTTGCCGTTGGCCTTGGCGCGATACATCGCAATGTCAGCGTCTCGCAACAATTCTGTCGCGTTGCGGTAGTCCAACGTCCCAATCACGATGCCAATACTCGCGGTGGTAAAGACTTCTCGCTGTTCTAGTGGGAGGGGCTGCCGCAGGGTGTGCAGCAGGCGATCGGCCACGGCCAGCACCTCCGTCGTATCGTGAATGGCCTCTAGCAAAATGACAAACTCATCGCCCCCCAGCCGCGCCACCAGATCCCCCGGACGGACTAAATTGCTGAGCGTTTGGGCCATCGTCATCAACAGGCGATCGCCCGCCAGGTGGCCCAGCGAGTCATTGATGAGCTTGAAGCGATCGAGATCTAAAAACAGGACGGCAAACTGCTGATGGGGGGGGCGTTGCATGCGCTCTAAAGCCCGCTCTAACTGAGTCATGAGCAGATTGCGATTGGGCAGTTGGGTCAGGGTGTCGTGCAGGGCATGATGCCGCAGTTTGGCTTCGGCCTGCTGACGTTCGACTTCGAGTTGTTTGCGATCGCTGATATCCCGAATGATGGCTGCCAACACCTTAAAGTTGCCCCGCTCATCCCGAATGATGGAGACCGTCAGATGCACCCACACGATCGTGCCATCGCGCCGCACATACCGTTGCTCAGTGCTAGATTCAGAGCCCTCGGCCCGAGCGATTTCTAGAAAGAGATGGCGGCTAAGATGCCGATCTTCCGGATGGGTGAGCTGCCCCAGCGACATCGATTTGAGCGCTTGCTCGCTGTAGCCCGTAATGGCGCAGTATTTCGCGTTGACTTGCAAAATTTGCCCACCTGACTGGCAAAACGCGATGCCCAGTGAGGCCTGTTCGTACAAAGACCGAAAAAACGACTCCTGTTCTCGGAGGGCTTGCTCCGTCAGTTGGCGTTTTTGCAGTTCGACTTGAGCCGCCTGAAACAACGCCGCCTGGTGAATCCCGATCGCCAGTTGATCGGCAATCCGACGGCTCAGTTGCTCCGCTTCTGGCATCCAGTGAGGCTGCGACTTGCACAAGATCAAACTGCCCCAGGTGCGCTGAGTGATCCGCAAGGGAACGATGAGCCACGCCCCCGGAAAGAGTTTGGCCAGCTGTTGGTGGATGGGATCGACCAGCGTAGCGCTATTGTCCACACAGATGACTTGGCCCTGTTGCAGGTGCGTGGCGACAGGGCTGGCGGCAGGGGGCAGGGCTAACTCCTCGTTGGGGGGGCAGTGGTCATTGCGGCAATAAGCGGCAAGCGGTTGCCAACTTTGGGATTCCTCGTGGTATCGGGCGATCGCGCCATAGTCCGCTTCTAACAACACACCGATATCTTCGAGGGCCAGCGGCAAAATGGACTCAATCTCAAAGGATTGGCGCAACAAATTGACGATGTTGTTGACCATGCGTTCTTGCTTGGCCTGGCGGCGGAGGGTCTCTTGAGCCCGTTGCAAATCAGTTACATCGCGCAAGGTGGCGACGATGCCACTAATCTCGCCATCGGAGTCATACAGGGGAGAATAAATCGCGTGCAGATGGCGAGCGGGGCTATTTCCACAGTTAAACCAGTGGCTATGGCGCACCACTTCCCCTTGCAAACAGCGCTCTAACTGGGGTTTGACGACCTGCTGAAATACTTCCTGGCCCACCACCTCAGCGACCGTATGCCCCACAATTTGGTCACGGGGCTTTTGATGCCAGTCGAGATAGACCTGATTCACCACTCGATAGATGTAATAGCGATCGAGCAACACCATGCCTTCTAAGGTCGCGGCGACGATCTGTTCATACTGCCGCAGCCGGTTTTCGTTCATCCGCCGCCGTTCTAATTCTCGCTGGAGCTGTTGGTACGTTTCAGCCTTATCGATCGCGATCGCCAGTTGAGCCGCCACCTGTTGAGCTACCTTGATTTCGTCCGGCTGCCAATCGACATATTGATGCAAACGCCCCAAGGTCAAACTGCCCCAGACGCGATCCCCAATACTGATAGGCGTCAGCAACCAGGCTCCGGGATCTGATTCGGCTAGCTTGCCATTAACGGGGTCCACAATTTCGCGGGTATCGTTGATTTGCACAACTTCTAAGCGCTTTAACCGCTCCGCCAAAGGATTATTGGCATCCGGAATAATGTCGTTCTTTTGGGTGACCGGTTCTTGATGAGGATTAAAGACAATGCGGTGCACCCAGCACCGCCGCTGGGGCAAGTACTGCACGATCGCCACCTGCGCTTGCAACAGTTCAGCGATGTGGGCTGCCGACACCGAAAAAATGGTGTCTAGATCGAGGGATTGATGAATGGCATTGACGACTTGGGCCAGCATCTGCGCTTGCTGGGTCTGGTGAATCAAGCGGTGCTGCGTCACCCTGGACTCACTAATATCAGTTGAAACACCAATAATGCCAACCAGATGCCCTGCCGAGTCGTAGATGGGATCATTATTGACCGACACGGCAAATGCTCGCCCGGCGCGATCGCGCACTTGAAATTCGCCCGACCAAGACTGCCCCTGGCGCAAATGAGTCATAATTTCGGCGGCCTGTGCCTCCGTTCCCAACGCGGGGATGACCTCTAACACTGATTTTCCTAAAGCTTCTGAGTGCGTCCAGCCGTACAGGGTTTCGGCTGCGCGATTCCAAAACTGGATGCGCCCTTCCAGGTCGGTTGCAATGACTGCCTGATTAACAGCATCTAAAAGCAACGTTTGCAGTGGGTTCTGGCCAACTTGATTCCAGTGATGCTGCCACTGAGTCGCCACTAATTGCTGACCTACCCTTTAGTTATGGATTGCAATAACTGATATTGATCGCAATTTACGGGTGTTCGCATCATCCTTAACGGTGATTCTCAACCTCTCAGGAGAGCCCCTAAGGCTTCACCGATAGTAAATTGCCAAATATCGCAACGTTTCTCACCTAGTCTAATCAGACTTGATTATTGAGTCATCGGAGTCGACAAAAAAATCAACATATCAAATTTTATGGAAGTAATAGTGAATCAGCGGAACCAAATATCTGCTCCCAATTCTATCAAGGAGCGCTACAGCCAAGGGGCGTTACCGATCGAGAATCCCCGGCTGTCGCTGCCCCCTGATTGTTAGCCAAGCCTTAGTGCCGCCCTGCCCAGAGGGCAAATACGGAGGACTTTGCCGTTGGATTCCCCAGAATTAGGGGGACGAATGCGCCTGTTGAGGTGGCCATCGAGATGGGGATAAACCGTAACCGTAGTCCCACCGCCTACAGGTCTGCCGCCCGCCGAGCCGCACCAATCAAGCCCACCTGCGGATTTAGGACCACCCGCACCGGAATATTTTCTAGCAGATCGCTCATGCGGCCCTTGTGGGTAAAGGCATCTAAAAAAGTGTCTTGGGTCATTAGCGAGAGATTTTTGGCGGCAATGCCCCCGGCGACGTAGAGCCCTCCATAGGGCAACAGCTTGAGTGCCAGGTTGCCCGCCTCTGCGCCATAAGCCCCAATGAACAAATTCATCGTTTGCACAGCGAGATCATCTTCCCCTGTTTGGGCCGCCTGGGAAATCGCCGCTGCTGGGTCAACCGTTTTCGGACGACCGGCTTCCTTTTCCCAGGTGCTAACGATCGCCCCCAGTTCAGGCGTTTCTGAGGCGATGCCGCGATCGCGCAAAAATTGGTAAATTGCCACGACCCCCTGCCCCGAGACGACCCGTTCGGCAGAGACCCGCGTAATTTGGTGTTTGTCCAGCAAGTATTTCAACAACTGAAATTCCAATTCCGAACGGGGGGCAAAGTCGGCGTGCCCCCCCTCGGAGGCAAACACCTGAAACCGCTTGCCCTGCTTGATGAGAAATCCCTGACCGAGGCCAGTACCGGCCCCGATAACGGCAATGGGAGCCGCTTCGCTGGGGGTACCGGGCTGCAGGACGTAGAGATCCTTTTCCGTCAGCCCCAACACCCCATAGCCAACGGCGGCAAAATCGTTGATGAGTTCGGCTGATTCCAACTCCAGGGCGTGGGCGAGGCGATCGCCCTCCAGATTCCATGTGAGGTTGGTGAGCTTGGAAGTGTTGTTGACCACCGGCCCCGCGATCGCAAAACAAGCCCGGCTCGGGTTACCGAAATCCGTCCCCTGCACTTGCGCGGCCGCCAAAAAGGCCTCTACCATCGGCACTAAGTCGGGAAACGCTTTGGAAACATATTCCTTTTCATAACAAGTTTTGAGCGCCGCTTGGTCAGCCGCGACCAACCGCAAAATCGTTTTAGTTCCGCCAATATCTCCTGCCAGGAGGTACCTCATGGCCCACACACCTCGTTTGAGAAAAATCGCTCTACCGTGACATTACCCTATCTTTCCTGGCAGAATTCACCCAATTTTCTAAAACCTGCCCACTGGTATAAGTTAGTTTTTGGGATCGCCCCAGCACTCGTGAGCAATAGAGCGGCAGCGGCAGAACGGGAGCGTCTCCTGCGGGGGCGATCGCTCATCCCTCCCAACAGCTACTAAGTACACATGAGTTGTCTGTAATAACTTGCCAGCAATCTCGCCCCCTTTTCTGGTACGCCCGGAGGGCTTTAAGCCCCCAAATTTGGGGGACTTTGAACTTCGGTCTCCCCCCAGAATGGGGGGGACTAAGGGGGGCAAACGCCGCATTTTGAGGGAGCAATCAAGATGTGTGTACTTAGTAGCCCCCAACAGGGACTCGAAAGATCTCCCGCAGCATCCCCACCCACCCTCAGTCGATAGCCCCTCAAAGACCCTTGTTTGCGGGGATCAACCCCGGTGCATAACGTTTTTTAACCATTAACTCCGTGATTTTGAGGGAGATTTACCAAATCTTGTCAAAGCCGCTAGGTGACCCTGGTGTGAACTTCTCCACGCCTACGGGCATCCTCTGATAGCATGTGCTTGTCTGAGACGGCGCTGCATCGCCGGGTCGGTTTTTCCATAGGCCTCAAGCTTGATCTTGTCGCTCCCCGAAATTCCCCACTCAGGCCTGTATTGCTCTTATAAGTTGTATTTTTAAGTTCACAGCAAGGGATGCCTTATGAAAGCCATGATCCTGGCCGCTGGTAAGGGAACGCGGGTTCGGCCGATCACCTACACGATTCCGAAGCCGATGATTCCGATATTACAAAAACCCGTGATGGAGTTTTTGCTCGATCTGCTCAAACATCATGGCTTCGACCAGATTATGGTGAACGTGAGTCACCTGGCCAATGAGATTGAAGGCTACTTTCGCGACGGTCAGCGCTTTGGGGTGGAACTGGCCTACTCCTTTGAAGGCCGCATCGAAGATGGTCAACTGGTCGGCGATGCGCTAGGTTCCGCTGGCGGCATGAAAAAAATTCAAGAGTTTTCGCCCTTTTTTGATGACACCTTTGTGGTGCTCTGTGGGGATGCGCTGATCGATTTGGATCTCACCGAAGCCCTGCGCCGCCATAAAGAAAAAGGGGCGATCGCCACCATCATCATGAAGTCGGTGCCCATCAAACAGGTGCCCAGCTATGGGGTCGTCGTGACGGATGAAAGTGGCCGCATTAAGTCCTTCCAAGAAAAGCCCAAGGTTGAAGAAGCCTTGAGCACCGACATCAATACCGGCATTTACATTTTTGAACCCGAAATCTTCAACTACATTCCCGCCGGTATGGAATACGACATCGGCGGCGACCTGTTCCCTAAACTCGTCGCGGCGAATGCCCCGTTCTACGGCATTCGCATGGATTTTGAATGGGTGGACATCGGGAAAGTGCCGGACTACTGGCAGGCGATCCAAGATGTGATGACTGGACAGGTCAAACTGATCGACATTCCCGGTGAAGAAGTCAAACCTGGCATTTTTACCGGCCTCAATGTCAAGGTCAATTGGGACAAAGTCGACATTCAAGGGCCGGTGTATATCGGCGCGCGCGCTCACATCGATGATGGGGCAACGATCATTGGTCCCACAATGATTGGCCCCAATTGTGCCATTTGTCGCAATGCGATCGTCGATCGCAGCGTGATTTTCGAATACTCGCGCATTGGTCCGGGGGTGCGTCTGGTCGATAAGCTGGTGTTTGGTCGCTACTGCGTCGACAAAACTGGTGCCTCCATCGACATGCAGGCCGCCGCTCTGGATTGGTTGATCACCGATACCCGCCAGGCCGAACTCGCCAAACCCCCCATTGAACATCACGAAATTGCCGAACTCATGGGGCAATAGTTTCCGGTAGCCACGCTACAACACTGCTTCATTAAATGGGTGCTCCGGCCCCGCAGATGCCTAAAGGGTGCGTCTGCGGGGCCGGATTTTTTCCCAACCCGCTAAGAGTAATCCATGCAAATAACTATCCGTCTGGCCCTCATCCCCCCACCCCTTCTCCCATTTTGGGTGAGGGCACCAATCGGATGCTTTTTTAGTTGGAATACTCTAAACCTCATCTAGATTCAGAAGTGGAGTGTTAACATTTGCCCGAACCTCACCGCCTGCGGCACCTCTCTTTTGTAAAGCTATCCTTTAGGTACAAGTCGACCAAAGCTATACCAGACAGTGATTTCGGCCTACGCTTGGGGGGCAAAACCTCACCGCCTGCGGCACCTCTCCTAAGCCCTTCGGGCAGGCTTTGCCCACACAAGGAGAGGTTTATTCACCCTTTGGTGAACCATTTGTCCCAAATCTGGTAAGGCTTCCGGTTCCTCTCCTTCCCAAGGAGAGGAGAGGTGAGGTGAGGTTCTACAGCCCGGAGAACGACCGCGATCGCTCCTTGCAACCTTGCTTTGGGTGAGTAATCCAGCGACTTTTGTCTAAGGAATAGCTTTGTCAGGAGAGGTTTAAGGACAATTTGGTTCCTCTCCTGACGTTTGGCGAAGCCTGCCCAGAGGGCTTAGGAGAGGTGAGGTGAGGGTTTTTCGATCACGCAAAACTCCAGTTCTCAACTTAGGCGTGGTTTAACGTTGAACGACACCTCAGGGCGAGCCCCAGGACAAGTGCCCCTTCGACAGCCGAAATAAACCCGCCAAGGGTCAGGGGAATCAAGTATCTTGAAAAAGCACGACCAGACGCCGTCCCGCCGGGGATGCTGGTGAGCACAATTGAGCAAGTGCAAGCGTTAGTTAGGAGAGAGCGATCGTGACAGAAGCAACCAAATACGTCACCTTGACCGATGAAAACTTTGAAAGCGAAGTGATGCAGAGCGATGTGCCCGTCGTGGTCGATTTTTGGGCGGCCTGGTGCGGTCCCTGTAAGTTGATGAATCCGATCATTGATAATCTGGCAGAGGAATTTGACGGCAAAGCCAAGCTCGCCAAGATCAACATCGACGACTATGACGGTTTAGCTAGCCAGTATCACATCATGGGGGTGCCGACACTGCTGTTCTTTAAGGATGGCAATCTGGTCGAGCGCACCGAAGGGGTCATGGCGCAAGGGGCGATCGCGGACAAAATCAACAGCCTGCTCTAAGCGGCAACTTTGACCGCTGGGTTGGGTCGCGGTCACCCGATTCAGCACCCTCAGAGCCCCTCCCGAATCGCCATCTAGTTCGTAGAAGGTTGGCTTTCCCGTTTCATGCCCGGAAGAGTCACACGGCATCATGGAGCTTTGCTGGGATGGTTCCCAATAGCGCAACGATTGTGCCTTTGTTCACTCAAAATGGGTTAAGGGCTGAGGCATCAGCGATCGATGCGCCCCCTTCACTAGTCAGGCGCAGCCAGCGTCAGTTTGCTAAATCTCACAAATATCAGCCTCATGATTGAGCTTTACACCTTTCCTACCCCTAACGGGCGGAAACCGGCCATTCTGCTGGAAGAACTGGGCTTGCCTTACACCGTGAAAACAGTTCACATTGGTCAAGATGAGCAATTTAAACCCGAATTTGTCGCCCTCAACCCCAACAGCAAAATTCCGGTCATCGTAGATACCGAGACTGGCCTCACGGTGTTTGAGTCAGGCGCAATCCTCATTTATTTGGCAGAAAAGGCCGGTAGTGAACTTTGGCCCCCAGACTTGCGCGATCGCCTGGCAGTGTTGCAATGGCTGATGTTTCAGATGGGCAGCGTTGGCCCCATGATGGGACAACATGGTCACTTTCGGCGCTCTGCGCCGGACAATGAATACGGCATCCAGCGGTATCGGGCGGAGACCTTACGGCTGTTTTCCGTGATGGATGGGCAATTGGCGACCCGAGACTATATTGCCGGACCGAACTACTCCATCGCTGACATCGCCATTTACCCCTGGGTCATGACCTCTGAGCATCAGGGGCTGACGTTGGACGATTACCCCCACCTGCAACGCTGGACCGCGTTATTAGGCCTAAGGCCCGCAGTGCAAGCAGGAATGGCGCTCAAGCAGTAGCATTACCGAGATTGACCGTGGAAAACATCTGGCGACAACCAGGATCGCGCCTGTCCGGTAGGCAGTCAGCCATGAGCCCTGACTGGAACACTGCCGCTACGCGGTAACGGCGAGCCACGGCATGATTGTGATGGCCATCGCCAGTCTAGGAGGTTGTAACGACAGCATGGGTGAACGGGGACAGCGACAAAGGCAGCGGCACAGACTCCGGAGGCTCCCAGCCAGCGGGCGATCGCTCAAAGCCATTTTATTAATGATGGCCTTGTGGTTGGGGTTGGTCAGCGGCGTGCTTGCTCAACCGTTGACGCTCAACAGTGCACCCGTCGTGTTGGATGGTCGACCTTTGTTTAACATTGCTTCGACTAGCCAGATCAACGCTGACGAACGGGCCGAAGCCATTAGTCAAGAGTTAGAGGAGCAAATTGCCGAAAATGAAGACCTCTTGGTCACCACGGAGACACGTAATAGTGCGCCGGTAATTTTGGTGAACGGTCGCTACCTCATGACCGTGACCCAAGAAGATGCTCAGATCAATAATATCAACTCACCGCGATCGCAAACTCAACAATGGGTCAGGCAACTTAATCAAGAACTGGCAACAGCCCAGCAGGAGCGCAGCGACGCCTTTAGAAAACAGCGGACTTTATTGTCGTTAGGGCTTTTGTTGCTGACCCTGGCTGCCCATAAATTGATTGGCTACCTCTGGCGGCGATCGCTCCGGCCCCTACTGGAAAACGTCACCACCCCCCACGATGATGGCCAAACTCCCCCTGCCGGGCTGAACTTGCTGCTGTCGTTGCTGCTCAGTCTGATTCGGTTTGTGCTGTGGTTTGGCGTTATTACCTACATCACGACGCTGTTTCCCTTGACTCGGCGCTGGAGCTACTTTTTGCGCCGCCAAGCCCTGGTCGGCTTTTTGGAACCCAACCTGCGCTTAGGACAAAACGAATTTTCGCTCCTCAGCCTGTTGATCCTCCTGGGGATGCTGCTGGGCGTTGTCGTGGTGTCAGGAATTTTTACGAATTTTCTGCGATCGCGGGTGCTACGGCTCACCGGCATCGATCGCGGCTCCCGCGAGGCGATTTCCGTTCTGGCCAAATACAGCCTGATTTTTGTCGGCACCGTGGTGCTACTGCAAATTTGGGGACTTGACCTCAGCTCACTAGCGCTGATTGCCAGTGCCCTCGGGGTCGGCATCGGCTTAGGGTTGCAAAACATCGCCAAGGATTTTGGTAGTGGTCTCGTTCTCGTATTTGAACGTCCCATTCAGGTTGGCGATTTCGTGTCCTTTGGGGATTTTCAAGGCACTGTAGAGCACATTGGCAGTAGAAGTACCGAAATCAAAACGCTCGATCAGGTGTCGATTATTGTGCCCAATTCCCGCTTTTTGGAACAAGAGATCATTAACTGGAGCCACCGCAATCCCGTCTCGCGTATTCGGTTGCCGGTCGGCGTCGCCTATAGCTCAGACCCCAAAGTGGTCAGAACTATCCTAATCGAAGTGAGTCAACACCAGCCCCAAGTGCTCTCCAAGCCGCCGCCATTAGTTTTCTTCACCGGCTTTGGCGACAGCTCCCTCAACTTTGAACTGTTGGTGTGGATTGCTGACCCACCTAAACAGTTAGTCATTAAAAGTGATCTGTATTTTGCTATCGAAGCAGCCCTGCGAGAACATAATATTGAAATTCCCTTTCCCCAACGCGATTTGCACGTGCGCAGCGGTCAATTACCCATTGATCTGGCTGATAATTCTATGTTGCAGCGATCGCCTCAGGCTGGCGAAAACTAAAGCAGCTGCTGACAAGACAAGCCTAGTAGCAAGTTAGCTAAATGGTTACTCGCTCGCTATATACAGCGGTATTGAGAATGCAAAATTCGGACCGCAAGCTGCCGCACCGGTCGCCCTAACCTGAATGTCACTGAATTAAAGCCGGTGGGCACTGCCCACACTACGGTAGAACAAGGCTTTCGGCGATCTGCGAGGGGTGAATTTTCGCTTATTTCAGGCCATTCACCCTAACCTCTTTCGAATGAAGGGGATAAGTCAATATGGTAACCGTCCCCTGAGCGGAGTCGAAGGGGAGTTCTAGCTGGGTTTTGGCTTCGACTTCGCTCAGCCAGCGTAGTTTCGGGGACGGTTACGTCAATATGGATTTGACATTCTGGGGCATCAGGGGGGCGTTTATTGATCCAAGACTTCAAGGTTCTGGCAACGCCAAAAAATATAAATGCTATATCGTTTCCTGTCTATTTTCTTAAGACGAAAAAGATAAATCTTAGACTTGAGGACTTTGGTTATCAAATGCTTTCCATGGGCTTCTAATAGGGGAATGAGTTCAAGATAAGTATTCTCCAACACTGGATGCTTAATGTAAGCATTAGAAGCTATCTGGGGCGTCACTTTTTGGCGTTGCTGAATAGCGGTATGATTTTGCAAAAATTTGAACGAGGTTCCAATACCTAAAGAAATTGGTTCATACCTGGAATCAGCAACGCTAGTCTGGCATTCGGCCAAGGAATTTATTGCAGGACGATTATTTGAAAACATTGATCAGTTAAAAGACTTGCTGGATAGATTGCTGAACCAAGGCGAATTAGAGATTCGATGGAGTAGAAAGCTGAAAAACAAAGGAAATCTTGTCAACGCAATTTAAAAGCGTATCAGCTTATGTCAATGCTAAGTACGAGCCGGTGGAACGGCGGGCACAGGTATCTGCGCCAAAAAAAAGCGCTTAACGGTGGAGTGTGACGAAGCATGGTCATTCGTGGGGAACAAAGGTCACAAACAATGGCTCTGGTTGGCGATGAATCGTGAGACCTGTGAAATTGTCGGGGGGCCTGTCGGTGATCGCAGCCGCGACGGTGCCCGTGCCCTGTGGCGTTCTTTGCCCCCGGTTTATCGGCCATGCGCGGTCTGCTACAGTGATTTTTGGGAGGCTTACGCAACCGTGCTACCCAGCAAGCGGCATCGGGCGGTCGGCAAGGAGAGCGGTCAAACCAACCACATTGAGCGGTTTAACTGTACCCGACGCCAACGAGTTTCAAGATTAGTCCGGAAGACCTAGTCCTTCTCCAAGAAGCTAGAAAATCATATTAGCGCGATCTGGTATTTCATCCACCACTACAACGCATCCTTACAGGCTTAGGACTACCAAGTTATGTATCCTAGCGTAAAAAAATGTAATGAAAACTCTCAGTAAACCCCTTTACTGTAACGGTTATGACGTTAAATCTTTATTTAGACCCCATCGCCAAATTTTGGCCTGCATACCCATTGGACTATTTAGTATGAGCAGTAACCTCGCAAGTCAGCTTCGAGAAGGCACCAAAAAAGCACACACCATGGCGGAGAACGTCGGCTTTGTCCGATGCTTTCTGCGGGGCGTGGTCGAAAAGAATTCCTATCGCAAACTCGTCGCTAACTTCTACTTTGCTTACACTGCAATGGAAGAAGAGTTAGAGCGCCACAAAGATCATCCCGTGGTGTCGAAGATTTACTTTCCCGAGCTGCACCGCAAGCAAAGCTTAGAAGCCGACCTGCAGTATTACTACGGTGCTAACTGGCGAGAGCAAATCAGCACCTCACCCGCTGGGCAAAAGTACGTCGATCGCATCCGCGAAGTTTCCAACACCCAACCGGAGCTGCTCATCGGCCACTCCTACACCCGGTATCTGGGCGACCTGTCTGGCGGTCAAATCCTCAAGGGCATCGCTCAGCGGGCCATGAACCTTTCGGAGGGCGAGGGCACAGCGTTTTACGAATTTGATGACATCGCCGATGAGAAGGCCTTCAAAGTCACTTATCGCCAGTCTCTGGATGAGATTGAGGTGAGCGACGAGATGGCTAACCAGATTGTGGCAGAAGCCAATGACGCCTTTGGGGTGAACATGGAGATGTTCCAAGAGCTGGAAGGCAATTTGGTGAAGGCGATCGGTCAAATGTTGTTCAACACGTTGACGAGCCGCCGCCGCCGTGGCAGCACCGAACTGGCAACCGCCGAATAGCTGCCGGAACGGCGCGACCTACGAGCGCGTGACTAGACGTAGCGGCGTGATCGATTCTGTTTGCCAACAGGGTTGATCGCGCCGCTACCCGTTTTGGTCCACGATTTCGACGGTGCCAGCGCGACCGTCAATGCGAATGACTTGCCCATCCTGAAACTGCTGTGTGGCCTGGGCCACGTTCATCACCGCCGGAATCTGGTACTCACGCGCCACGATCGCCCCGTGGGACAACCGCCCCCCGACCTCCGCGACGAGGCCCGCCGCCTGGGCCAACACCGGTGCCCACCCCGCATCGGTATACGGCACCACGAGGATGGTATTGGGGGCGAGCTGGGCCGACAGTTTCAACGAGGTCAGCACTTTGACAGGGCCTTCGACCTGTCCCGCACTGGCCCCGATGCCCTGCAAAACGCCAGATTTTAAGGGTTGGGATGCTGCGATCACGGCAGGATCCGGCGGTGGATTGGAGCCATACACCACAAACGGGACCGACGAAAATTCCTGATGCTGGGTGAATTGCGATCGCCGCTCCGCCACGATCACCGGCATGGCCTGGGCCGTGACCAGACTCGTTTTGAGTTCGTCGTAGGTCAAGAAAAAGGCATCGCCAGCTTGGTCAATCAGGGCTTGGGCGATCGCGGCTTGTTCCAGCGCCAGAATACTCCAGCGCAACTCCGCCAGCAGGGTCAGATACACCTCGGCCACCCGCCCTTTGAGATTGAGCCGCTGTTGCACCTGTTGATACTGCCAGCCAGACGCTTTTTGCGCCGCTGCCGGATCGACGTCGGCAGCTTCGGGCTCCGGGGGCGGATTCTGCAAAAACTGTAGAAATAGGTCGCGCACCGGCTGCGGATCTTCGTACCAGGTGGGCACGGCGATGTCAGTGCCCACTTCGCTCAAGTAGCCATACCGCTGAGCGATCGCGTCTAGCGATTGGCGTAGGGCTTCACCGTCGGGGATTGCCGCCAACTGCGGCCAAACGTCTGGGGGGGAAGCTGCCGCCGCGATCGCCCGCACTTGCTCAGCCAGTTCCGGCGTCTGTTGCTGGGTCGATCGCGCCAGCTCCTTGACCGCCTGTACGGCAGCCACCTCGGGTTGCTGACTCTGGTCGAGGGCCGTTTCCGAAATTTTGAACAGGCTCCGGCGCAGGGCAAACCCCAGGGGCGCGAGGATGTTGTAGTAAGTCGCCGGTTGCAACTGTGCCAAAATCAGCTCCACTCGGCTCACTAGCTCGTCGACTGACAGAGTGTTACTAGGGTGTTGCCGTAAGTGTTCCAGAGTGGGGGTAAAGACGTCGCGATCGTCCCGCTCAAAGTCGGGCAGCAGTGACCATTCGCGCCCCAGCAGCCGCAGCAAACCGGGCACGTTGCGCAGGGTACTGGCGATCGGGGGCTTGCTAAACTTCGCCCCCAGGGTCAGAAACTCCAGACTCTCGGGCGGTAGCCCCATGCGGCGAAAGATGTCGCCTAGCAGCGTCGCATTGAAATAGGCGCGGGAATAATGCAGCGTCGCCGTTTCCTCAAAATCCAGTCCTGCCGCCCGTGCCCCCAGCACGACGGTAAAAATTTGGCCCCACACGCCGCAGGTCAGGGGCCGATTGATTGACCAGGTGAGGGGACGAATGACGCCGGGAATCACCTCCGCCGCAATTTTGCGCGTCCAGATCGGCGTCAGAGTCGTAATCGGTCGCGCCTGCAACAGCCACAGCATCTCCCCATCAAAACTCCACTCAATGTCTTGGGGAATGCCGTGGTAGTGCCGTTCCAGATGGCGCGCCAGGACTGCTACCTGGTGAATGAGGACGGGCGGGATGGCTGTCGCCGTTTCGGTGGGTTGCGGATCGGCGGGCAACTGCGCGAGGTCAGCGGGCGATCGCTGACCCAAATCGGCCTCATCAACCTCAATGCGGTATTGCTCTGGCGTTACCTGCCCCGACACCACCTGGTCGGCTCCCCCCGCCAACGCCTCTACAATCACCGCCTCACCCTGATCCACCGGATCGCGGCTAAAAGCCACCCCCGAATATTGCCCTTCCACCTGCTTTTGCACCAGCAGCGCCAGCCCCGACTGATCAGGCAGGCCGCGATCGCGCCGATACTGCACCGCCCCCTCGCGGGAATATGCGGCCCGACAGCGCTCCACGGCCTGGGCTAACGCTGCCGGACTGGTGACCTGGGCGATCGATTCATACTGTCCAGCGCCAGAGATTTCCAGGCTATCTTCATCCAACGCCGACGATCGCACAATCCACGGCTTTTGCCAGGGAGCGGCCTCGACCTTGGCTAAATGCTGGATGAGCGATCGCGCCGGAGTGCCCACCGGCAGCACCCAGCCCATCGGCACCGCATAGCCCACTTGCTTAAGCTGGGCCAGGGTGGCGGCTTTTTGCCCCATTTGAGCGATTTGCGGTTTGTCGTTGAGCGACCCAATCACATCACGGCCTCGGAGGTACTGAAACATCTTATGAGAACTGGCTTCGGGCGAGGGTGCCGACAGCGCCAAATCATCGGGCATTTGCTGATAAATCCAGGCAATGAGCAGACTCAACCCCGTCGCCGCTGCCACCGCCGCCGGTTGGTCAGGACGGCGCACTGCCTCCAGCAGGGGAATCAGCGCCAGTACGCCCAAACGGGCCAGTTGCCGACGGCGAATGAAGGTAAACAACGCCCCCGACAGCACAAAAATGGTCACGGCAATCACCCAGTCGTGGGCGACATAGCCCCATACCACGTTGGTGGTGCCCGCTCCTCGCCCCAGGGTAAAACGTCCCCAGACCAGGGCCATCAGGGCGACAACTTCCCAAGCGGCTACACCGGGCAACAGCGATCGCGCTAACAGCACGACCCCAATACCTTTCAGCGCTTCTGACAGCACCGCTAGCAGGCCCACCCTGGTGCCCCCGTGGTAAAAGGCCGCCGAAACGCTGAGGTTGCCGGTACCCAGATCTGCCAGTCGCTGATCGGTTAATCCCTGCACGAGCCAGGCAATAAGCGGCAACCCGCCCAAACCAAAGGCGATCGCACACAGCAATAGACCCATCTCAATAGACACTAGCGTCATCATTCCCGCTGCCAGGGTTGCACTATGGACACCGTACCCCAAAAGGACTGGCTGGCTGGGAATTGACAATTAACCAGCCGATGCCCTGAGGCGATCGCCGCTAAACCCATCCCGTTGGCCTTGGGGCCAGCCCTAAAATCCATTGTCTGCTGGAAATATGGGTCGATCGCTAGAGGCGATGTCTGTCGAATCCCGGAAGTGGATCCCTCCCAATCTGGGTCACGATCAAGATCGCTGACACCCGGAAGAACATTTATGCAATTCCCCAAACATTCTTTAAGTAAGGCTGCCACGGCTCTAACGGCGGTGCCGGCATTATTGATGGGGATGGCCCACAGCGCTGATAGCGCGATCGCGTCGCCCCCAGCTGAAGTCAGATTGGCTCAGGCTAACGTGGTGCCAACGAGCAGTATTCAGCAAGAGACTTTGTATCTGAACAACGACCGTGCCTACTCCTACAACCTGAAAGTTGAGGAAGGCGTTAACGTCGGTGGCCTATATTTACCCCCTGGAACCGAAATTCGCGGCCAGTATGTACCGGCAGAAGGAGGGCTGCGATATGACGCCAGTGCGGCGATCGTCAATGGTCGCCGCTATCCCCTCAACGCCAACTCCCCCGTCATTGAAGACGTCAAGGATCCCCGTGATACTGGGGCAGGGGCAATTGCCGAAGACGCCGGTATCGGTGCCGCTGCCGGAGCCATCTTAGGCGAGTTGTTCGGTGATGCGGGAGCCGGTGAAATCATCGGCGGCGCGGCAGCGGGGGCCGCAACGGGTAACGTGACCGCCGATCGCGTTGTCGTCATCGAGCCAGAGCAGCCCATTAATCTTTACTACTGATGTGCTGGCTAAAAAGTCGAAAACCGAGTTTCAGGTCACAGAGATGAGATTACCGTCCCTGCAAAAACCAAAACTCGGTTTTTGCAGTTTTCTGATCGTCTTAGGGCAGGCCAAAGAAAAGATCATCCCATCTGGAGGGGGGAATTTTGTGGGTAGCGACTAGATTCGTCCTACAGAGACTTGGCTGAACCCACCCGCATCGAACAAGTTTTTTTAAGGTTCTCTCTTAAGTAATTTCTGAAAAAGAACACACCCGTGTCGTAGGGACGAGTTTAGCCAAAGTCTCGCTGTAAAGACCGACCGTATTCAGCTAAACCCGCCCTTATCGGTACGTTTAGACCTCATCCAGATTCAGAAGAAGTGGAGTTTTGGCAATTGCCCGAACCTCACCGCCTGCGGCACCTCTCCTTGCAAAGGAGAGGTTTAAGCACACTCTGGTTCCTCTCCTTTATCAGGAGAGGGTAGGTGAGGTTTTTTCGATCACGCAAAACCCCAGTTCTCAACTTAAGCGGGGTTTAGTTCTGGAGATCTCTTTAGGTGCCAAAGTTTTCGATCAGGCGCTGCACAATCTGCACGCCCGTAAACGCTTGCCAACCAAAGAGCCCCACCAAAATGACATTGAGCGCGATATGAGCCGAACGAGCCGTCTCGTTACCTTTTTGCATGAACGGGACGAGGGAGGCCGAAGTCGCGATCATGCCGGTCATGCCCAGACCGACCAACAGGTGTGGCCCGACGAACAGCTTGCCGTTGCTGATGTAGGTGGCCCCCATGCCGCCGATGCTACCCAAGACCATCAGCGCTAGCAACGCCGATCCCCACTGGTGATGACGAATGTTGAACTTGCCCTTAATCAGCTCTTTCTTCGCGTCGCCTTCAGCCGATCGCGTTTCGCGAATTTTGAGTCCTAGATATAAGGCATAAAGGCTAATGGCCAATACTACCCACATAAATATGGGGTGAAAGAAATCTAAATAAGGCTTAAGCGGTTCTAATGCGCCGAGATCCATATTCCGTCCTGACTACTTATTCTCTGACATAAAAATTATAAGTGGCTAGCTGACCAAGAGCTACCTTTCGGGAGGTCCCAAAAGTGGCCTTTAGGAAGATGCGGTTAGCGCTCAATAGCGTCAAGCGTGAAGAAGTGCGATCGCCCCCATCTATTCCCATCCGAACCCGTTCCCATGCGAACCAGTAGCTGGTCGCGGTTAACCACCGGGAGACTCAAAAATATCAGATAGGGCGAATTCGACGGCAGCGGTAGCGTGTAGGGCCGTGGTATCAAAAAGCGGGATGGTGAGATCAGTCTGGTTAATCAGCAGCGTAATTTCTGTACAACCGGCGATAATGCCCTCGGCTCCTTGCTGCTGAAGGGTTTGAATGATGGCGAGATAGGCGTCGCGAGATGACGACTCGATTTTGCCGAGACAGAGTTCGTCGTAAATGATGCGGTGGATGGTGGCGCGATCGCTGGCCTCGGGCACTAGCACCTGAAGCCCGTGTTGCTCGGTCAGCCGCTCTTTATAAAATGCCTGCTCCATGGTGAATTGGGTGCCCAGTAAGCCGATGGTTTTGAGTCCCTGAGCCTGGATGGCAGCCGCCGTGGCAGCGGCAATGTGCAAAATTGGGATGGCAATTTCAGCAGCGATCGCGGGCACGACTTTGTGCATCGTGTTCGTACAAATCACCAGAAAGTCGGCCCCGGCAGCTTCCAGCGATCGCCCGGCCTGTGCCAGCATCGCCCCCGCCGCATCCCAGTCGCCCTGGCGCTGCAATTCCTCAATCTCATGAAAATCGACGCTGCATAGGACGATTTTGGCGGAATGCAGCCCCCCCAGTCGCGCTTTGATGCCCTCGTTGATCAGTTGGTAATACGTCACCGTACTCTCCCAACTCATGCCGCCCAATAGCCCGATCGTTTTCATTCACCTAACCTTTTGTCGCAGTTTGTCGCAGTCTGCTCCCTGCATCATCGCAAAGCCTGCTGTTGGAATGAGGAAAAGTGCGTCACATTACGGCAGGATGAAGAGAAGTCACAGGCAGGTGAGTTATGGATGGGTCGGAAAACACCCGAAAAGGCGGCTGGGGGTTGGCGATCGCGACCCTGATCGCCATTATCGGCACCTTGGCCATTAATACGCTTTCCAACATTTATCCCCCCGGCGGTCAAAACGTGGGGGAAATTGCCAACACCATTTTGTCAGGGGTGCTGATTACTCCGGCAAATTATGCGTTTGCAATTTGGGGGCTGATTTATTTGGGCCTCATTGCCTACGGCATCTACCAACTCGGCCCTAACCAGCGGCGCGATCCGATCATTCGCCCAGTGAATCGGCTGCTGATTATTGCCTGCATTGCCCAAATTGCCTGGATTTATCTCTTTACGTTGCAGTATTTTAGCGGGTCGATTTTGGCGATGCTGGGCATTTTGCTATCGCTGATCGGGGCATACGGCATCTTACGGATGGATCGGGTCGATCGCCGTCGCCGCTGGTTTGCCATCTATCCCTTCAGCATTTACCTGGCCTGGATTTCCGTAGCGACCATTGTGAATGTGGCATCGGCGCTGTATGTAGCGGATTGGCAAGGGGGGCTCAGCAGCATCACCTGGACAGTAATCATGATTTTGGTCAGTGCGGTAATTGCCCTGATCGTCATTTTCACTCGACAAGACATTCCCTTCACCCTGGTGTATGTGTGGGCCTATGGCGCGATCGCGGTGCGCCATACCGATACCTGGCCGATTTGGGTGATCGCGATCGCCGCTGCCCTGGGGTTGGTGGCGGTGCTCGCCGTCGTGCGCTGGCAAACAGCGTCGCCCCTCAAAACAGGCTGAGCTGAGCAGCGGGTTGGGCTAATGAGTCCCACGGCAGGGCGGGCAGGGCGGGGTAAGCACCCTGGAGCGTGTCGTAAAAATAGCGGGCAATGACGGGCGATCGCGCCTCATCGGGGCAGTGAATAAACAGATATACCGTTTTGCCCTGGCGCAACCAGTCCACCAGTTTCGGCACCCATTTCAGGATGTAAGGTTCATTGAAATTTAAATCAGGGTGGCTGATATAGCGCACTAGGGTGAAGTTGGCAGTCGTCACGGGCTGCAAGGGCACCTTGGGCTTCCGTCGCTCGGAGGCCAACTGCGGATCGGGCAGGCCATCTTGCTGACCGTCGTACATGGTGCGCGTGTCGAGCAGCACCCGACCGACTGCTAGCTGTTGCAGCAAGTCGTTTAACCGTTGAGCCTGCCCCTTTGCAAACCAGCCCAGGTGACGCACCTCGACCGCAAGGGGAGCGACGTCGCGGGGCCACTGGGTCAAAAATTCCTTCAGGTCTATAAAGCGCTCAGGGCTGTAGCTGGGGGGCAGTTGCAACATCACTGGACCCAGTCGCGGCCCCAGCCGTTGCAGGGTTTCTAGAAACGCGATCGCCGCCTCAAGGTGGGGCATGAGTGCGCCCTCGTGGGAGTAACGGCGGGGAATTTTGGGGCAAAAGCGAAAGGTTTCGGGAGTCTGGGCCGCCCAGCGATCAACCGTAGCAGCATCGGGGATGGAGTAAAACGTGGTGTTGCCCTCGACCGTGGTGAGGCGATCGCCATACAACCGCAAAAAATCTGGCGATCGCGCCCCCGCTGGGTAGAAGTCGCCCACCCAGTCTTTAAAGGCCCACACGGCACAGCCCAGATAAAACATCTCATCTCCCTATCCGACGGGAGCAATCATCCCGTCTGCGTTCTCTCAGGGTAGATTAGCGGATCTCATGGTTGCATGGTGACACAATGGCAGCGGTGGACCTGATTTTCGGATGGCAAATGAAGGAATGGGTGAGTTTTTCCCTGGAAATCCCCCTCCTCTCAGGTACCCGATCCCTGAGGCTCGACCTTGAGGTCAGCTAATCGATCTTTAATTTGCATGGTTGAGTCTTGCCGACAGCGGAGTTCAACCCCCAAAATACGCAAAGTAGGTGAGCTTTAGCTTATCAGTGGCCCTGACAGGGATCGGGAGCCTCAACTTCAGCCGCATTGCCCGCTTTTCATCGTTTGGCGGGTCGCGATCGCCGCCTGAGCCATTGCGAGAACCCCGGCCCCTGACCGGATGGCCGACATCGTGGGGCCACTGCCAAGGAACCGGGTGCCGCTCAAGATTTTCCATGACCGAGCGATCGCGGCTCCAGTTCAGGTGGCTCGAGCGGGCTGCTGAGTCACCTTGCGGGCACTGGAGGCGGTGGATTCGGCTTGCGGATCGAGCGCTACGAACTCGATATGATTCACCAGGGTCGTGACGAAGGCAAACAACAGGAACGGCAAGGACAAGACCAACACCAGCCCCACTGACACCAGGGCATAGAGCGGTTGGCGAGCGCCCATCAGCCCCATGGCGGCCGCCAGGCTAATGAGCAGTACGACCAACCAGGCGATGACCTGACCATAGATGTCGCCAAAGGTGAGGGTGCAGTTGAAGCGATATCGTTGTAACTTGTCCATGATTTCTCTGAGATAGATAAGTCCTTGGTTATTTCTCAGGATATAAGCCCAGCCTTAGAAAGCAGTATTTCTCAATATTTTTGAAGATATTGCAGCAAACAGTTACATCCATTGACGCTATTTTGCAGTGAGGACTCAGTGCCAAAACCGGGGAAGCGCGATCGCCGCCAGACTCGCCCACGCCGTTTCGGGCACCCGCCGCTCGATCAGCCCGCTCGATACGTGATTTTTTACAAGCCTTATGACGTGTTGAGCCAATTTACCGATAGCCAGGGCGATCGCGCTAACCTCAAAGACTTTATTCCCATCCCGGACATTTATCCCGTCGGGCGGTTGGATCGCGATAGCGAAGGACTGCTGCTGCTGACCAATCATGGACAACTGCAACATCGGCTCAGCAGTCCCCACTATGGCCACCCCCGCACTTACTGGGTGCAGGTAGAGCGCCTGCCTGATGACACCGCGATCGCGCAACTGAGTCAGGGGGTGATCATTCAAGGACAGCGCACGCGACCGGCGCAGGTCACACGCCTGGTGGGCGAACCCGAGTTGCCGCCCCGGGTGCCGCCCATTCGCTATCGCAAATCGGTACCGACCTGCTGGCTAGAGCTGGTGCTGACCGAGGGACGCAATCGCCAGGTGCGGCGCATGACGGCGGCGGTGGGCCATCCCACCCTGCGGCTGGTGCGTTGGGCGATCGGCGGCCTCACGCTGGCGGGTCTCAGTCCGGGGGAGTGGCGATCGCTCTCCCCCACCGAAGGACATCAGCTATTGGTCGAAAATGGTTTGGCCGCAAGTTCCTAAAGAGATATCAAGACCTGGTCAAGCGCCTTAAACTTTCCGGATGGCGATCGCCCTGAGTGGAAATTTTGGAGGAATTGCTGTTGTTTTCCCGCGTTGTTGTCGGGCACACTAGTACCTCAAGTCGGCTGAATTTGTGCGAATCAACTCACTCCGGATTCTTCGGGTAAGCTAGGGTGATAAAACTTTGTCAAATGCTCCGCCAGATAGCTATTTAGGTCCCTGGCCATGTTTGTTTGTCCGCATTGTCAATTTGAAAATCCCTCTCAAAATCGGTTTTGCCAGCGCTGCGGTAACGCTTTGAGGGCCTTGCGGGCGATTATCATTCCGACTGGCTCAGACCTGGAGCCGCGACCTGAAGCTAAAGCAAAGGAGACAACTGCACCGTTAGCAACCACAACGGCACCCTCCCTCACGAGCCAATCGGTGTCAACAGTAGCCGACCTGTTGACCGCCAACCACCAGCTCAAAGAGGAAACTCGTTATCAATTGCGATCGGAGGCGGATGCCCAGCAGCCTTTGAGCGGGGCCGAAATGGTTTTGCCAGTTTTAGACTGTCAGCCCGCCGATGATTCCCCGTTGTTGCAGTTTTTAGAAGCGGTGCCTGACGATATCGGAGAAGCCGATATTGATAACTTGATTCCGCCGATGGCGTTTCCCTATTGGAAGTTGCAAGAGCAGCTTTATCCCGTGGTGCCAGAGCTACAAGCCGCCTGGCAGACGGGGGAATACACCATCACCGTGATAGAAGACCGCTCCACCTGGCGCACCCTGACGGATTTGGCTAAAGCAGGCGTAGTAGAGCCTCTGGAGTTTGTCCACTGGTTTTACGAAATGCTCACCTTGTGGACGGCGCTGTCGACGTTTGAAGCCGAATCGAGCCTGTTAGATCCGGAGAATATTCGAGTTGATGATGATCAGGTGGTGTGTTTGCAGCGCTTGCTCTTTAACCTCAGCGATCGCCCCCCCACCTTGAAAACGCTGGGACAGTTTTGGCAAACCTGGCTGACCGATCTGCTGCCCTCCCAGATGGTTACTCTGAATGATCTGGTGAAGGCGATGGCTCGCGGAGAAATTCGCGAAGTCGCAGCGGTCAAAGAGCACCTTGCCAAAATCGCCGACCAACTGCAAGAGATCGCGGTGACGGCGAGACCAGGTACTGCCCCGCCCCCCGCCCCGATGGCCGACGCCAGTGCATTGGACTCCGTTGCGATCGCCCCGACCGATACCACTGCTGCCGATACCACTGCCGCTGAGACCAGCGCCGGGGCCGAAGACGCCAGTGGCGCTGATGCCATGCCCATCCTCACCATGGACGAGTTGTTAGCCACCAGCGACTTAGAAGACTTTGAAGCGACCGCTGCCGTTGACGACGGCAGCGACGACGGCGAACTGAACGATTTGCCGACGATGGCGCTGCCGATGAAACTTTATCGGTTAGATGAAGTAGGGCGCACCCATGTCGGACGGCAGCGATCGCATAACGAAGATTCCTTTTTTGCGGAGACTCAGTTAAACCGCCTTGACAGTCCAGCGGGGACGGAACTGAAAGCTCGGGGTCTTTATATTCTGTGCGACGGCATGGGCGGACACTCGGGGGGCGAAGTCGCCAGTTGTTTGGCCGTCACGACATTGCGCGACTACTTTGCCGAGCATTGGCAAGATGATCTGCCTGATGATGAGGTGATTAAAGCTGGCATTCTCCAGGCGAACCAGGCCATTTTTGATGAAAACGAGTCAGAGGCGCGCTCCGGCAGTGCTCGGATGGGCACCACCCTGGTCATCGTGTTGGTGGCTGATCAACAAGTGGTTGCGGCCCATGTGGGCGATAGTCGGCTCTATTGCTTAAACCGTCAGGGGTTAACCCAAGTCACCGTCGATCACGAAGTTGGTCAGCGCGAAATCAATCGCGGGGTGGAACCCGCGATCGCCTATGCGCGACCCGATGCCTATCAGTTGACCCAGGCGCTCGGTCCCCGCAGCAATCAAGAAGTGATGCCCAGCATTACACGACTGACCGTGAGCCAAGACACCCTGTTTTTACTTTGTTCCGATGGGCTCAGCGACAACGACCTTCTAGAAACTCATGTGGAATCGTACCTGGAACCCATGATGCGATCGCGGGCGGATTTGGAAGAGGGAATGGCTAATTTGATTGACCTCGCCAACGAGCACAACGGCCACGACAACATTACAGCGGTCGCAGTGCGGTTCAAGCTGCGACCCAATTTAGACGCGACTTGAGCATTCAGTGACCACGGAACGGGCGGTTCTATCGAGCGAATGGGGATGCAGGCAAGGGATAGCGCGGATATCACCGCTCTAACTGCCATCACGACCCACCCTACCCCATCTCCAAAATCCAGATCCCTTACTCCCCTGATTTCGCAGTGGACTGAGAAGAGCGGGGTGGGGCATTTAGCAGCGGCGCGATCGCCTGGTAGGTCAAAGAACCCACAATCATGGCCGCCACAAAGATGAACGGATTGGCAATGCCCAGCACCATCGCCGTAATCGCTGGCCCCGGACAGTATCCCGCGAGGCCCCAACCAATGCCAAAGAGGCCCGCGCCAATCAGCAGGTTGCGATCAACATCGTTGCGGGTGGGCAGATAAAACTTCGCGCCAAAAATCGGATGGGGACGCTGCAGTACAAACCGAAAGCTGACCAGCGTTACCAGGACCGCTCCGCCCATCACAAATGCCAGGGTCGGATCCCAGTCACCCGCCACGTCTAAAAACCCGAGCACGCGCTCGCGATCGATCATCTGCGACACGCCGAGTCCCAAGCCAAACAACAGTCCTGCCATCAGTGCCAAAACTTTTTCTCGCATCTGGTTAATCTCCTGCAATGAAAGTGAGGTGAACTGGGCCTAAACCGCTAAAACGTGGCGCGTGATCAAGACCGTAATCGCCGCCGTGACCATAAACGTGATGACAGCCACCAGCGATCGCCCCGACAAGCGCCCCAAGCCACAAACCCCGTGACCACTGGTGCAGCCGTTGCCCATCCGCGTGCCAAAACCGACAATCAAGCCGCCGATGATCATGGCCCACGGCGCAAAGGTAGAAGTCGGCGTCGGCTGCGGGGCCAGCCCATATTCATACAGGCCGCCGCCCCCCAACATGCCCGCTAAAAACCACCACCGCCACTGTTCGGCATGGGCGAAGCTGATCGCCCCGTTGACCATGCCGCTAATGCCCGCAATCCGACCGTTAAACGCCAGCAGCACGGTCGCGCTCAGGCCAATCAAAATACCGCCCAGCAGTCCAGCAACCCAGCTTGCTTCCATATGGCTATCCTTTCCTTGTGGAGACTTGATGACTATACAGTAATACTTTTGCAACGTCGATGTCGATGTCGAGGCCAGGCCGATGACCGTTCTGCCCCTCAGGGTCGGGCGGGATCCCTCCCAGTGGCCTACTTGTATACATATTTCTGAATCAAGCAATACGGGCAGATCCCCCGCTGTCGCCGCCCCCTTGAAAAGCTGCCGCTTATACATAAGTTTCTGACTGACTGCTGCCAGTGGTTTAGCCCCCTTTTCTGGTATGCCCGGAGGGCTTTAAGCCCCCAATTCTGGGGGATTTCAAACTCCGGTCTCCCCCCAGAATTGGGGGGACTAAGGGGGGCGAGTGCGCCGGTTGAGGTGGCAATCGAGATGTGTATAAGCGGCAGCTTGAAAAGGGAGCTATTCACCTCTCGTTTGGGTCTGCCCCCCTTTTCAAGCTAACCTTGTAAGTAGGTGGACATAAATAAACGATGTCGTAGGGTGCTGTTAGGCAAAGCCGTAACGCACCATGCCACAGGGATTTGATGCGTCACGCTGGTGCTAACCCATCCTACAAATAATTCAGCCCATCTACTTAGGGATTTCCTAGAAACCTAACGCCACAGAACTTTCAGCCTCTGTAATGGCGGCGATCCCGATTTCCCGTTGGCTCAAGCCCCGTCGAACGCCGATCGGGTAGGCTTCCCAGCCTGACCTCATCACCCGTCTACTCAAAGACGCTAGCCACTCAGGACGGCCAGGATGGCCATCCACCCAGAGCGCATTGGACCCATTGATATCAGAGCAGCATTTAAACCCCCTACAGGATTAGCTTTTCAAGGGGGGGCTCTAAACCCTGACAACCACCCAACCCGAAACTTATGGGTACACAGCAGCCCAGTGGCTGGGAGTAGCTGAGTGGGGAGATCGCTGTCCTACTGGGGAGATCACCTCACTGAGCACCACCAGATGGGGTCGGTTGACGGTTTAAGGGGTTAACCGATTGAGGATATGGAGACGTTTCTAGTCCTCTGTGGCAAAGTTGCCTACCCTGGTGCGGCGTTCCCCCTTGAGCCGTGAACCCGACACCCAACACGGCGGATCTTCACAATTTATGCAGGATCGCTACAAGTTTCCTGCTGGCGGTAACGCAGGCTGTTTTTAGCTGCTTGAGCCTAATTTTAATTGGGCCGGATCAGAGCGATTATTTAATCAGGCGAGAGGGAAAAAGTTTTGGCAATTGTGCCTGCTATCGCATGGAGAATGTAGAGCTAAAGGAATAGCACGATCGCGGCTGATGCTAATACAAATCACAAGAAAACATGAAATAGCATTACAGGACACAAAAAGTATCTCGAAACCGGATATCTAAAGAATTAAACTCAGATTGAATCAGCAAACTAGTAGGCAGTTTATTTTCTTTTTAGACAAATTTTTGTCAAGATAGTTTTCGTGAATGTCAAAGTGCGTCAAGTATTGCAAAGCCCTTAGCCCCTCTGCAGTTTGCCGCTTAAGTTAGAGTCAGCGTTGAAAAGAGTGACGCTAAGCCGATCCTAGAGATTTGCCAGGCTCCTGCGTTAGGAAAACCTAACAGAAAGAATTAAAGTTTAACTAAAAAGCCGATAGCCATTTTGATGGGAGTGGCACCATATAAATGAGTCAAAATCTGAGGACTCGATAGAGATGTTCATTTAAAAAATTCTTTGGTTTTGGAAAACGTTTCAACGGAGCGATCGGCGAACAGATTTGTCAAAAGTTGGTTTCGTGAGCATGTGGCTTTTGGCAAAAGAAAACCGTTTTGAAGTCTGATAGTTTCGTTTTTTGTAGATCTGAAGTTGATCTGAGAACTGGGCAAAAAGTCCTGCGATCGCGCAAGCGTGCCTTTTTGCCATCTAAGACTTTGTAGAAAGAGGCTAAGTCATGACCGACCAGATTTTTGCCACGCTTGATGGAAATGAAGCAGTTGCTCGCGTGGCGTATCGCCTCAGTGAAGTCGTTGCCATTTACCCCATTACGCCGTCTTCGCCCATGGGCGAATGGGCCGATGCGTGGGCGTCGACTAATCAGCCCAATATTTGGGGGACCGTACCCGCTGTTGTGGAAATGCAGAGTGAAGGGGGGGCGGCAGGGGCCGTACATGGAGCCCTGCAAGCGGGATCGGTGACCACGACCTTCACAGCTTCCCAGGGGCTGATGTTGATGCTGCCCAACCTTTACAAAATTGCCGGAGAGCTAACACCCGCTGTGCTGCACATTGCGGCGCGATCGCTGGCGGCTCAAGGACTGTCCATTTTTGGGGATCACAGTGATGTGATGGCGGCGCGGATGACCGGCTGCGCCATGCTCTGTTCGGCGTCGGTGCAAGAGGCGCAGGACATGGCGGCGATCGCCACCCGTGCCACCCTGCAATCCCGCATTCCCTTCCTGCACTTTTTCGACGGCTTCCGCACCTCCCACGAAGTGCAAAAGGTGACGCTGATCCCCGATGCGGTGTTGGAACAGTTGGTGCCGCTGGAGCTGGTGCTGGCACACCGAGAGCGATCGCTGACCCCCGATCGCCCCGTGATTCGCGGGACGGCGCAAAACCCTGACGTGTACTTCCAGGGGCGCGAAACGGTGAACCGCTACTACTACGACTGTGCCGACGCAGTGCAGCAGGCGATGGACGAGTTTGCCGCGCTGACCGGACGCCAGTACAAAGTGTACGAGTATCACGGGGCACCGGATGCCGAAAAGGTAATCGTGCTGATGGGGTCCGGCTGCGAGACTGCCCACGAAACAGTGGACTACCTCACCGCCCAGGGCGAAAAAGTTGGCATCCTCAAGGTGCGGATGTATCGGCCCTTTGACTCTATTGAGTTGATGAAAGCGCTACCCCAGACAGTGCAGGCGATCGCGGTGCTGGATCGCACCAAAGAACCAGGCGCTCCCGGCGAACCGCTCTATCTGGATGTGGTGCACGCCATCCACGAATTGCCGAAAAAAGAAGGCCGCGTGCATCTGGAAGGCGACGAGGAAAATCCTCACTTTGTTTATCCCCGCACCTCTTATCCCAAAGTGGTGGGCGGACGCTACGGGCTCTCGTCTAAGGAATTCACCCCGGCGATGGTCAAGAGCGTCTTCGACAATTTGGCCCAGGATGATCCCCAAAACCATTTCACCATTGGCATCCACGATGACGTCACCCTGACTTCTCTGGAATGGGATCCCAGCTTCACCATTGAGCCGGATAGCGTGGTGCGCGGCATTTTCTACGGTCTCGGGTCGGACGGCACCGTGGGCGCGAATAAGAACTCCATCAAAATCATCGGCGGCGACACCGACAACTACGCCCAGGGCTACTTTGTCTATGACTCGAAAAAGTCGGGATCGGTGACGGTGTCGCACCTGCGCTTTGGCCCGCAGCCCATTCGCTCCACCTACCTGATCGACAGCGCCAACTTTGTGGCCTGCCATCAGTGGGAGTTCTTGCAAAAGCTGGAAATTCTGAACGAGGCGAAACCCGGCGCGACCTTCTTGCTGAACTCGCCGTTTGATGACCCGGAGGAAACCTGGCTGCGGTTGCCGCCCGCCATTCAACAAACGATTATTGACAAGCAGTTGCAGGTATCCGCCATCAATGCGCTGAAGGTGGCGAACGAAGCGGGGATGCGGGGCCGCATCAACACGGTGATGCAGACCTGTTTCTTTGCGCTGTCGGGGGTGTTGCCCAGGGAGGAGGCGATCGCCGCCATCAAACAGGCCATTCGCAAGACCTATGGCAAAAAGGGCGAAGAAATCGTCGCCATGAATATCAAAGCGGTGGACAGCACCCTCGGAAACCTGTACGAGGTCCCCGTGGGGACGCCGACGGCGGAAGCTGAGCCCTACACTTGGGTACCCGACACCGCGCCCGCCTTTGTCAAAGACGTGCTGGGGTCGATCATGGCGCGCCACGGCGACGACCTACCCGTGAGTGCCCTGCCCGCCGACGGCACCTACCCCAGCGGCACCACCCAGTACGAAAAGCGCAACGTGGCGCAGGAGATTCCCGCTTGGGATCCCGATGTGTGTGTGCAGTGTGGCAAGTGCGTCATGGTGTGCCCCCACGCGGTGATTCGCTCCAAGGTGTATGAGCCAGGGCAACTGGAACATGCCCCCGCCACCTTCAAACACACGGAGGCCAAAGACAAAGCCTGGTCCGATTTGCAGTTCACCATTCAGGTGGCGGCGGAAGACTGCACCGGCTGTACCCTCTGCGTCGAAGTGTGTCCCGCAAAGAATAAGGCGGAACCCAGTAAGAAAGCGATTAACATGGTGGCGCAACTGCCCCTGCGGGAGCCCGAGCGGGAAAACTGGGATTTCTTCCTGAAGCTGCCGAACCCCGATCGCCAGGGCTTGAACCTGAACAAAATTTCCCATCAGCAAATGCAGGAACCGCTGTTTGAGTTTTCGGGGGCTTGTGCGGGCTGTGGCGAGACGCCGTATATCAAGCTGGCGACGCAACTGTTTGGCGATCGCATGTTGATTGCCAATGCCACCGGCTGTTCCTCCATCTATGGCGGCAACCTGCCCACCACTCCTTACACCCACAACGCCGAGGGGCGTGGTCCCGCCTGGTCAAACTCCCTGTTTGAAGACAACGCCGAGTTTGGGCTGGGCTTCCGGGTGTCGGTCGATAAGCAGAGTGCCCAAGCGTTAGAACTGTTGCAGCATCTCGCCTTTGAGATGAACGGTGCGTCCCCAATTCCCCGTGATTTGGCGACCAATCTGGCAAATAACGCGCAAAAAGACGAAGCCGATATCGTCGAGCAGCGGGAATGGGTGGAAGCGCTGCAAGGCCACCTCGATAGCTGGCTCGCCGCCCTCGAAGGGAATGGCGAAGCGCCCCCGCCGGGACTCCGCAATCGCCTGCTCAACCTGAAGTCGCTGGCGAACTACCTGGTGCACAAGAGCGTGTGGATTGTCGGCGGCGATGGCTGGGCCTACGACATCGGCTACGGGGGTTTGGATCATGTCCTCGCCAGTGGTCGCAACGTCAACGTGCTGGTGATGGATACCGAGGTGTATTCCAACACGGGCGGGCAAATGTCGAAGGCGACGCCGTTGGGCGCGGTGGCGAAATTTGCCGCCGGGGGCAAACCCGCGCCGAAGAAGGATCTGGGCCTGATGGCGATGACCTATGGCAACGTCTACGTCGCTAGCGTGGCGATGGGTGCCCGCAATGAGCAAACCCTGAAGGCGTTCCTGGAGGCGGAATCCTACCAGGGGCCGTCGCTGATTATTGCCTACTCTCACTGCATTGCCCACGGCATCAATATGGCCAAGGGCATGGATCAGCAACAGCTCGCCGTCGAATCGGGGCGCTGGCTGCTGTACCGCTACGACCCCCGCCGGGCGGAGCAGGGCGAGAATCCGCTGCTGCTGGATAGCCGCACCCCGAAGCGATCGCTGGAAGAAAATATGTACAGCGAAAATCGCTTTAAGATGCTGCTCCGCAGTAATCCTGAGGCGGCGAAAACGTTGCTGAAGCAAGCGCGTGAGCAGGTCTCGACCCGCTGGCACATGTACCAGTATCTGGCGGCGCGGAACCCCGCTGAGGAACCGGAGATGCCGACGCGACGCGGCTATCAACCTCGGAAGGAAGCCACGCCGGGGGCCTTTAAGCCGGTCAAAGCGCAGGCAGCCGAAGCCCAGGATTCCCAGGAGTCTGGATCAGATTCGGCCCCGACCTCAGCCTAAGCGCTGCCAGAGAACCCCGGCTTCTGCCAGAAGCCGGGGTTCTTCACCCAACTAATTCTTGATGGAGAACGAAGATGGACTTGACGACGACCTATCTGGGCCTGACGCTGAAATCCCCGCTGGTGGTCGGGGCCGCCGCGCCGTTGACAGAAGACCTCAGCAACATTCGCTGGCTGGAGGACTCGGGGGCAGCGGCGATCGTGCTGCACTCGCTGTTTGAGGAGCAGATCCGGCGCGAGCGGTTGGAACTTCATCACCATCTGGAGCACGGCACGGAAAGTTTTGCCGAGGCGTTGACCTATTTTCCCGAGCCGGAAGTTTTTCATGTGGGTACAGAGGCGTATCTCGACCACATTCGCACCGCCAAGGCGATGGTCGATATTCCCATCATCGCCAGCTTAAACGGCTTCACGCTAGGCGGCTGGACGGATTATGCCCAGCAGATGGAGGAAGCCGGGGCCGATGCGATCGAGCTGAATATTTACTGGATTCCCACGGACTTGAACCTGTCTGGGGCGGACGTGGAGCAGCATTATCTCGACGTGCTGCAGGCCGTCGAAGCGGCAGTGGATATTCCGATCGCGGTGAAGCTCAGCCCCTATTTCAGCAATCTGGCGAATATGGCGAAACGCTTGTGTGATGTTGGGGCCGCTGGACTGGTGCTGTTCAACCGCTTTTATGAACCGGATATCGACATTGAGAATTTGGAAGTGCAGCCCAGCCTGATTCTCAGCCATCACTCTGACATGCTGCTGCCATTGAACTGGATCGCCATCCTGCACGATCGCCTTCCCGCTAGTCTCGCCGCCACCACGGGCATTAGTACCGCTCAAGATGTCATCAAACTGTTGATGGCGGGCGCGGACGTGACCATGCTCGTCGCGACCCTGTTGCGCCACGGCATCGGCCACATCAAGAGCATCGAAGAAGACCTGATCACCTGGCTCCAAGAGCACGAGTACGAGTCGCTGGATGTCCTGCGGGGCAGCATGAGCCAGCGCAACAGCCCCAACCCCAGCGAATTTGAGCGGGTGCAGTACATGCGGGCAATTCAGTCCTACCATCCGCTGTGGAGTGCGGAGATTCCGACGACGTCCTGAGGGCTGGGTAGTTGGGTGGCTGGGTGGTCGGGTGGCTGGGTCAGTTGCGAGTTAGAAGTTAGCATTCTTGGCCGATCGCAGCCCTAAAAACCCGCTGCAGAAACCCGGTTTCTGCGCTCAAAAGCCCCCAATCTCGTTCGTTAGTTCCTCAAGACTCCTCAAGAAACCGGGTTTCTAGCCGGATTGAACCGATGTTCTAGCCTTTCACAGTGTGGAGACTGGCTTGGCTTAATCAGACGCTGTTCCGATCGCTGGGGCAGCGTCTTTTTTAGGGGGTCTTTTTGGGGAGCGATCGCTTAGCCCCGCTATGGGCAATATCTGCCGGTAGAAGGACGGAGATCATCGCGTCCTCTTTTTACGCTGACAGCAAGTTCAAGCGTGAGCTTGAGCACGGCTTTTCTGAGCAACTGAGTTTGGGTAAGTGCTCAATCCGGGCAGCGATCGCGACTATCAGAGCGCAACTCAGGTTGTGAAGAAAGCGGCACCACACCAGGAGGGATTGAAATGGAAAATTCCATGAGCACGCAAACGCCGATGGATAAGCAGGCGGGTGATCTGGAGCGCTGGGCCTCGATGATTGGCGGCGGTGCCCTGGTGCTGAACGGGCTGCGGCAGCGATCGCTGCGGGGCATTCTCACGGCGATCGCGGGCGGCGGTCTGGTTTATCAGGGCACCCAGGGCAACAGCACCGTTCAGCAAGTCAGCGATGCCGTCGGGCTCGATCACGCCATCCGCGTCGAAAAAACCGTCACCATCAACAAACCGGCTGCTGAACTTTACACCTTTTGGCGCAATTTTGAGAATTTGCCCACGTTTATGAAGCACGTCAAATCGGTGCAGGTCAAAGACAACACCCATTCCCATTGGGTCGCGAACGCGCCGCTGAACCAGAGCATCCAGTGGGATGCTGTGATTGTCAATGATGAACCGAATCACCTGATCGCTTGGACCTCGGAAGATAGCGCCGAAATCGAGAACTCTGGCTTTGTGCGCTTTCAACCGGCGACGGGCGATCGCGGCACCGAGGTCAAAGTCGTGATGGAATATCAGCCCCCCGGCGGTGTACTGGCTGCCGCGATCGCCAAACTCTTTGGCGAGGAACCTGAGCAGCAGATTGGCGACGAACTCAACCGCTTTAAGCAACTCATGGAAGCCGGGGAGATTGCCACCATCGACGGGCAACCCAAAGGCGGGTGAGAGTTTTGAATTTTGAATTTTGAATTTTGAATCTCGCCAACTGACGTATTTTTACAAATTTTATGTTTTCCATTTTTCGTTTTCGATACTGGCTATCCCCCTTGCAGAAGCTTGAACTGACTGGCCGTTGGTTCTCCGATTGCGTCGGTTTCTGGAATGGGGTAGCACTGCGCCGGGGCCTGGTGATCGGGTTCTTGGCGATCGCCCTCTGGTGCGGCACCGCGATCCCCGCGCCGGTGGCTCACGCGGCGGCAACCCCCGAGGCCGAAGCCTACGATGCTGGACCGATTCGGCAGACCCGGAATCCCCTCAGTGGCGAAAACTTTCAGGGGGGCGTTGACGACTCCGCGTTAGAAAAAACGGAAAGCCGTCGCCAACCCGAGGATGACGACAAAGGTTTACTGGAAACCTTGAAGGACAAGGTGACGGGCAACGCTGCCCAAGAAGCCCCCGCCGACCTCAAAACTGAGAGAAATCCCACCCTGGAGCGATATCCCCAATCGCTGGACTAGAGGCGCGATCGCCAGTTTGAGCCGATGGCTCGTTGGCCCTGACTGCTAACCATTTGATCACCTTACTCAACCACTCAGGAGTCCCCTGTTATGAAAGCTGTTTGCTGGCACGGTTCTCAAGATGTCCGGGTCGACACCGTCCCCGACCCCAAAATTTTGAATCCCCGCGATGCCATTCTCAAAGTCACCTCGACGGCGATTTGTGGGTCTGACCTGCACCTCTACGATGGCTACATTCCCACGATGCAGTCGGGCGACATTCTCGGCCACGAGTTCATGGGCGAAGTGGTGGAAACCGGGCCAGCGGTGCAGAATCTCAAGCAGGGCGATCGCGTGGTGGTACCCTTCACCATCTCCTGCGGCAACTGCTTTTTCTGCAACCGCGATTTGTGGTCCCTGTGTGACAACTCCAACCCCAACGCCTGGATGGCGGAAAAGTTTTACGGCCACTCGCCCGCCGGTCTGTTTGGTTACTCTCACCTGATGGGGGGCTACGCCGGGGGACAGGCGGAATATGTGCGGGTGCCCTTCGCCGATGTGGGGCCGATCAAAGTGCCAGAGGGGCTGACCGATGAGCAGGTGCTGTTCCTCACGGACATCTTTCCGACCGGGTACATGGCAGCAGAAAACTGCGACATTCAGCCTAACGAAGTCGTGGCGGTGTGGGGCTGTGGGCCGGTGGGCCAATTCGCCATTCGCAGCGCCCTGATGCTGGGGGCCGAGCGGGTCATCGCCATCGATCGCATCCCCGAACGGCTGGCCCTGGCCGCAGCGGCGGGGGCGGAAATCATCAACTACGAAGAAATGGATGCTGGGGTGGCCCTGAAAGAAATGACCGGCGGACGCGGGCCGGACTGCTGCATCGACGCGGTGGGCATGGAGGCTCACGGTACCGGCGTCATGGCGCTGTACGACACGGTGAAGCAAGCCGTTCGCATGGAAACGGGGCGCGCCATGGTGCTACGACAGGCGATCGCGGCCTGTCGCAAGGGCGGTAAGGTCTCGGTGCCGGGGGTCTATGGCGGGTTTATCGACAAGATGCCGATGGGGGCGTTTGTGAACAAGGCACTGACAATGCGATCGGGCCAAACCCACGTCCACAAGTACCTGAAGCCGCTGCTCCAGCGCATCCAAAACGGCGACATTGACCCGTCTTTTTTGATTACCCACAAGCTGCCGATGGCGGAAGCGCCTCGGGCTTACAAGATCTTTCGCGATAAGGAAGAGAACTGTATCAAGGTGGTGCTGAAACCTTTTGCAGAAGCGGCGTAATGCCGATTTGAGGCAGCGCCAGTAAGCGGCGAGCGGGGCCTAGCGCGATCGCTCTGCCCCGTGCTCTCTACCCACCCCCTTTTGGAGAAACCGGATCGCAGGAGTCTTGTCGTGGCAGAAGACCAAAACTATCAACCAACCCAACTTTCGGCAGCCGCTGATCAAACCCCCGGTGCCCGCACCGCCACCGTTCACCAAAACCCCGAAATTCTGGACGAGCAGGCCCAGAATGCGAATGAGGGCGATCGCCCCAATGCTGCTGGCGGAGCCGGTAAACCCGGTGACGTGGAAGATCATGTGCCCAGTCGTTCCCATCCTTCGGCAACCGACATGCCCACCTCTAACGCCCCCCACCCGGAGGATGCCAACCCCAAAAATCCGAACGCGACTTGAGCGCCCAGCGATTTTTAGCACATCCGTTCAGTGCTTGTTGGTTGGGTAAAAGGCGATGGCCCCCAACCTTGGCAAGCATTTCATTAGGGGCGTTGCCGATTCACCGAACCGTCAAGCACTCGCAGGATTCTGCCAAATTGAGACCAGTGACCGCGATCGCGCTCCTTGAGAAGGGCGATCGCGGCTCGTTTTGCGGCTCCCCCATCCTCAAGGATTTTGATAGCTCGCCACGCGAATCACCAGTTCCCCTTGTTGCGGATGGCGGGTAAACACAAAGGCTCCGCTCGCGGTTTCTTGGCTCGACAAAAATTCCAGAATTTGTTCCCCCGATTCCACGACGGTGCCGTTGATGCGTAGCTCAGCCACCACCTGCACCGACTCGGCGGTTTTGCCCCCCGCATTCCTCACCTCAAAGGGCACATAAAACTCGCCCTGAGACTGGCGAATTTGCGCCTGCGACACTTCCAGGATCGGCGGTTGCCGTTGGCGATCGCTGGCCCACAGCCAGCCCACTAACCCGATCACCCCGACCAAGAGCGTCGTGGCGATCGCCAAACTCACCCACTCCGCGATCGAAGCGGGTTTGGTTGAACGGGGCTCTGCCGAACGCCGCTGGGCGGTTTCAGTCGGGGGGGAAGACGGTTCTGGTGCGGTCATAGCGCTAGCCTCCCGGCGGCTCCGCCAATGGTGGCGGGTAAACCCAGCACCAAAACATGGCGAAAGACCACCCCCCAGGGCGTGCTCCAGCTAAATTGTTGAAAAAAGGTGAGCATCACCGCCGCCGCCACCAACGACACTAAATAAGACATCACCGTTTCGCTCATCGGACTTTGAAACAACCCTTGCTGCATCTGCCGCGCTTGCTGCCGCGTCAAGTTGGCCTGAAACACGATGATGTAGGAAATCCCCAGGGAGACCAGCACGATCACCAGCAACCATGGTCCCTGCACTGCCCCGACCAGAGTGGGAACTTCCTCCGTCGGCGCAATGCTAAACGCGACAATCAAGGCCCCGACCAGGGTGGCCCCAATATCGGCCAACGTTTCGTTGAGATTGTTTTCGGGAAAAAACCGCTCTAAGGCTCCGTTAACGGGCGATCGCGATGCTGGGGGCGCTGCCTGGTCGTCGTCATTAGCCGTGAGAAACTGATTGGCGAGGGCGGCTCCTAGCGCAAAAGGCACACTTTCAAAAATAACTTTGCCGAGGGATTCGCGTAACTCCGTTTGCAGCGTGATTTCTCGCAAAATGACGAGCAAAAAGGCGGCGCTGATGAGGCCAATCGCCATCGCATTCAACGTATCCTCCAAAGCTTTGAAGGGGGCCGTGGCACGAGTTTGCCGAAAGCCCGCCGTCAGACTAAGGCTAAAGACCACCAATAGGGTCACGGCGATCGCCATTAGCATCATCGGCGGACTCACTGACGAACCGATCCACCACACTTCCATGGTGTAAAGCAGCGGCACCCCAAACAAGAAGCCCCCGGCGGCGGCCCGCAATAAGTCTTGCCATTCCCGCCGAAAGCCGTAGCGGCGATGGTAGCCAGAGCGACGACGATGACGCATGTTCATGGGGATACCGCTTAGATGGGCAGCAGATTGGGCGCATTGTAGGTGCGATCGCCAAGCGTGGTGGGCAATTCCTGGTGATAGGCCCCCGAGGGCAACACGCCACAGCCGCCAAACCGTTTCAGCAGGCGCTGCTGCACCAACACATCCTCACCACAGGCATGGGGGGGCAGGTCTTGCCAAAACTCAAAGCCGCCGACGGCCAGCAATTTGGCGCGATCGTACAGCACGCAGCCGCCAATCCAGGCGACATGATAACGACAGGGATGGGCAACGGTGATTCCCATTTTCTGCTGCAAATGATAGGGATTGGCCGCGTTGTGCAGACGCCACCGTTCCCAGGCTGGCGTGTGTTTTTGCACCACTTCTGGCTGCACTGGCCCGATCCACGGCTCAAAGGGGGCCTGCTCTTCAGGCCGCACGTCATCGATATAACTCGGCCCCACCAAAGGATTGCCCACAAAGCCACACCCCTCCTGGCGCAGCGTGTGGAGCAGCAGTGCCAACACCCACGGCTCCAACAGCACATCATCATCTAAAAACAGCACGTAGGGGGCGATCGCCTGCTCCAGCAAAAATTGCCGCTGCTCTATAATGCCGCGTCGGGGCAAATGCTTCAAAATCTGGGGGCGATGCCCATGCAACGCCAGTACCCGCTGCACCGTCTGAATCGTGCCCACCTTGGCCATATCCTGCGTTTCCGTCTGATCGGAAATGATGACCCGAAAATCCTGATAGGTTTGCGCACAAAGCCCCGTGAGGGTGACTGCGAGCGCTGCCGAACGGTTGTAAGTGGGAATGAGGACGTCGAGGGTGGGCATTAGGTCGATGAGGTCAGTAGGGGGGCATCTGTGGGGGCGAGGCATTCGAGAGAACATCTTGGCGATCGCCCCTCACGCTGCATCAAGACTGCCTCGTTCCCGCCCCGTCCAAACCTTCGGCAATCTGTTAATCCATTCCTGGGCTCCTAACAGCGCAAACGGGTGGGCGATCGCTTTACCCATTCCGGTCGCGGCTCCCGTGACGATTGCCCCTTTGCCTTCTAAACGTTTTGCCATCGGCCATCCTCGTCAGCGTCTTCACTCTTCAGCATTCCAAGCGATCCGCAAATTGCCCTCTATTAGCGGAAGGATTCTGAGCGATCGCCCCCTACTTCCCTGTGGCGATCCCCCGTCATTCGGCAAAGGCGAGCACGCTCACGGTGGGCTGCTCCAGGGTTTGAAACTGGGCGGCGGTAGCCTCGATCGCTTGCAGTTGCCCCATCGCCCGTCCACAGGGAAAGCCATACTTCGCCCGCACGCGATCGCTGGCGATGTTCAAAGCGGTGCGCGATTTTTCGAGAAAGTCGCTCAGGGTATAGGTTTCTCCCACCTTTAAATAGTCTTTGATAACTAACGAAGGGGAATAGCAAAACGTCTCGCTGCCATCGGGCCAGCGAATCTGGAATTGCATCTCGGGCATCGTCTCACCTCACCTCACGGTCGCAGTTGATCAATTCATCCTTGGGAATTTAGCAGGCTTTGGTACGCCTGAAGGTGCAGTTGAGCAGATTTTTGCCAGGTGTAGGGGGGCAAAATTTCACGGCTGTGGTGGATGAGGGCCTGCGATCGCTCCGGTTGCGAGGCCGCCATCATGCCCTGGGCAATCTGCTCGACTTGGTCGGGACTCACTAAAACCGCTTGTTTTGCCGTCAGGAATTCCGTAAACGGGGTTTCGTTGGCGGTGACCACGGGGAGTCCGGCGGCGATCGCCTCCAGCACCACCAGGCCCCACCCTTCCTTCACCGAGGGAAAGCAAAAGACATCGGCACAGCGATACAGCACCGGCAGGTCGCGATCGGGCACCACTCCCGGCAGCACGAGGGCGTCTTCAATTTCCAGCGCCGCCGCCCGCTCAAAGAACTGCTCCCGATAGGGCCGATAGTCGAATAGGGTCGCGCCGCCCGCGATCACCAGTTGCGCCTGGGGTTGTTGCTGGCGCACTCGGGCAAATGCTTCGAGCAAGCGCAGGGAATTTTTGCGCGGTTCGATGCCGCCGACCGTCAGGTAAATGGGCGTTCCCGTCAATCCGTAAGCCTGCTTCAACGCCGATTCGGCCCCGGTGGCGTGGGGCGAAAAGCGCTGCTGATCGACGCCGTTCACCACGCGGGGGGCCTGGATGCCGTAATCGCGGCGGAGGGCCTGCTGCCAGCGATCGCTGACGCACAGACACAAATCCGGCAGGCGGATCGACTTGTCCTGACAGTCGCGCAAATAGACGCTCTCGTAGTCTTCCACATGGTGCACCGTGCGAACGATGCGCGTCTCTCGCCCCTGCTCTCGCAGTTGCACTAGCGCATTGGCCCCGATGCAGTCCTGCGCGTGGTAAATGTCGTAGCGTTCATCGGTGGTCGCTAAATAATCGACAAACTCTTGAATGCGCTGGCGAATCAGGGCGTCGATCGCGGCGGGAGCGGGGCGCGCCGGAATCAAACGGGTGGGACAGTCGAGTGGGCGGTGCGGGGTAGGGGCGATCGCGGCGTTCTCTGTGGCCGGCTTGGCATCTTTGTCCAGGGCATACACACAAACCGTATGCCCTAACTGGTGTAGCGCATTCGCGAGTTCCCAGGTATGCACCACGCTGCCACGGGGCTTAGTGGAATAGGTTAATAGCGCAATCTTCACCCAATTACTCTTGATCTTGATTTATTGGTCTATTTGATCTCTATTTGATCTGCCAGTAAACCGCAGTTCGGTTTAAAGAAGATTTTACAAAGTGATCGAAATTGCATTGACCGCGTTGTTGGGTAGCGACCCCGGCGAAGTTGCCCATCTCCAATCGGGATAAAAACAGGTAGTATGTGGATTAGCTTTCTGTAACTTACCAAGCAATTTTACGTGTTGGCAGCATGAGTGAATACAGCATTTTTACCTCGGAATCGGTATCGGCAGGCCACCCCGACAAGATGGCAGACCAGATTTCAGACGCGATTCTGGATGCCATTCTTAAAGACGATGCTCATGCTCGGGTGGCGGTCGAAACCCTGGTGAAAACGGGAATGGCGGTGATTGCGGGCGAAGTGCGCACCAGCACTTACGTCGATTTAGAAGATGTCGTGCGGAATGTCATTCTCGACATCGGCTACAACAGCTCTGACGTGGGCTTTGACGGCGCTTCCTGCGCGGTGTTGAATGCGATCGGCAAGCAATCTTCCGACATCGCGATGGGCGTGGACGAGGCGGCAGAAAAGGATCTGGGCGCAGGTGACCAGGGCCTCATGTTTGGCTACGCCACCAACGAAACGGACGTGCTGATGCCCGCACCCATCTACTACGCCCACCGCCTGGTCGAACGGCAAGCCGAACTGCGCCAGCGCAAGATTCTGCCCTGGTTGCGCCCGGATGCCAAGAGCCAGGTGACGTTGCGCTACGAAAACGGTAAACCCGTAGCGGTAGATGCCGTGGTGCTTTCCACCCAACACGAGCCCGATATTGCCCTGAGCGATATCCGCGAGGCGGTGATGGAAGAAATCATTAAGCCCGTACTGCCCCAGGAATGGTTTCATGTGGAAACGCAGTATCACATCAACCCGACCGGCCAGTTCATCATTGGTGGCCCGGTGGGGGACTGTGGCCTGACCGGACGCAAAATCATTGTGGACACCTACGGCGGCATGGCGCGCCACGGCGGCGGGGCCTTTTCTGGTAAGGATCCGTCGAAGGTCGATCGCTCGGCGGCCTATGCCGGTCGCTACGTGGCGAAAAACATCGTCGCCGCTGGTCTGGCGGAGCGGTGCGAAATCCAGGTTTCCTATGCGATCGGGGTGTCAGAGCCGACATCCATCTCGATCAACACCTTTGGCACCGGTAAAATCGCGGATGAGCATATCGTCAAACTGGTGCGCGAGCATTTTGATCTGCGCCCGCAAGGATTAATCGATATGCTGGATTTACGTCGTCCGATTTACCGTCAAACGGCGGCTTATGGTCATTTTGGCCGCGAACTGCCGGGCATGACTTGGGAACAGACCGACAAAGCGGAATTGCTGAAAGCCGCTCTCTAAATTAGCGGCAATGATTGCTCAATCACTGAAACTCACGTTAACCATAAGGATTCAATGACTGCACAAGTTCTGAAGCAAGACTACAAAGTTGCCGATATTTCCCTGGCTGATTGGGGCCGCAAGGAAATTGCGATCGCGGAAAGCGAAATGCCCGCCCTGATCAAAATTCGGGAAAAGTATCGGGCCAGCCAACCCCTCAAAGGGGCCAAAATCATTGGCTGCATCCACATGACCATTCAAACCGCCGTGTTGATCGAGACGCTAAAAACCCTCGGCGCTGAGGTGCGGTGGTCTTCCTGCAATATCTTCTCCACGCAGGATCATGCCGCTGCTGCGATCGCCGCCGCTGGTACCCCCGTCTATGCCTGGAAAGGGGAAACCGAAGAAGAATACCTGTGGTGCATCGAGCAGACCTGCCGCACCCCCGCAGGCAACCTGTGGGATGCCAACATGATTCTCGATGACGGGGGCGACCTGACCGGCTACATCCACGAAAAGTATCCGCAGATGCTGGACCAGATCCACGGCGTCACTGAGGAAACCACCACCGGCGTTCACCGCCTGCTGGAAATGCTGGAGCATGGCGAACTGCGCGTACCCGCCATCAACGTCAACGACTCCATCACCAAAGCGAAGAACGACAACAAATACGGTTGCCGCCACAGCTTGAACGACGCCATTAAGCGGGCGACTGACCACCTGATGGCTGGTAAAAAAGCGCTAGTCATCGGCTATGGCGATGTGGGTAAAGGCTCCGCTGCGTCCCTGCGTCAGGAAGGCATGATCGTCAAAGTGGCCGAATGTGACCCCATCTGCGCCATGCAGGCCTGCATGGATGGCTATGAAGTCGTATCGCCCTACCTCAACGGTCAGAACGACGGCACCGAAAGCAGCCTCGATCGCGATTTGCTGGCGAAGACGGATCTGCTGGTCACCGCTACGGGCAACGTCAATGTGTGCAATGCGCCTATGTTGGCAGCGCTGAAGCGGGGCGCGGTGGTGTGTAACATCGGCCACTTTGACAACGAAATCGACACCGCTTACATGCGTCGCACCTGGCGCTGGCAAGAGGTGAAGCCCCAAGTGCATCAGATCTACCGCAGCGACGATCAGGACGATTTCTTGCTGCTGCTGGCGGAGGGCCGTTTGGTCAACCTGGGCAACGCCACTGGTCACCCCTCTCGGATCATGGACGGCTCGTTTGCCAACCAGGTGCTGGCTCAGATGTTCTTGTTTGAGCGCCAGTTTGCCCACAAGTCTCCTGAGGAGAAAGCCGCGTCCATCACCGTTGAAGTGCTGCCCAAGCATTTGGATGAGGAAGTCGCCCGCTACATGGTGGAAGGCTTTGGCGGGGTCATCACGCAGCTCACTGAGCAACAGGCCAAGTACATCAACGTGCCCCTGAGTGGCCCGTTCAAGCCCGACAGCTACAAGTACTAAGGAATGCGGATCAAATAATATCCAGATTGTTGAGGGCAGGCAGCTTGCCTGCCTTGGGACAGCCGAGACGGCCATCCCAACTAAACCACATCCAAGTTGAAAACTTTAGGTTTGAGCATCGCCAAAACCTCACCTAGCCTCTCCTTCTCAAGGCTACGGTGTATACACAACTCATCGGCCTCACGGATGGGCGAGTTTCCAACCTAGGAAGATGCCCTCAAAGATCTGTAACCCTCGATAGAAGGTCACGATACCCGGAGGTCTTTGACTTTGATAGCCCGACCATCCGCCGAGACGAGCAATCAACCAAGCCGCCCACGCTAATGAAAACCGGGGATGGGGATTTTGCTGTTTGCGAGTCCGTCCGTTGAGGCTGGGGGCCAACTGCTCTAGACAAGCCTGCTGTTGGAGGTTGAGGACGACGGTCGCCTCAGCCTCGGGATGGTCGCGCCCCAGGGTGAGTTGGAGGACTTGCAGGGCGACCGAAAGCGCCAAGACGGTGAGTTTTTGGAGGGCGGTGACCGACTCCAACTGCGAGGCCTCGATGTCGAGTCCCCGCCGCTTGAGAATGGCAAAGAGTTGTTCAATGTGCCAGCGCCACCGATACCACTGAATGATGGACCAGGCTTGCTCATAAGTCGTCACCGCATGGGTGGTGAGCAATCGCCAATGCACGGGCTCAACCCCATCCGGGGGATTGAGTTCCACCGCTTCGACGGCATACACCCGCACCTCAGCCGGATAGTCCTCACCTAAGCGAGTCGGTCGTTTGAGGTGGACTGGGGTAGTTCGTACACTCAGGGTCGCCGAGCGGGCCTCGCGGTGGACCCGTGGGTCAGCCAGCAAGTCAATCGTGTACGTTCCGAGCACGGGTTGCGCGGCGAGGTGCTCAAACAACGAGGCCTCACAGTCGCTGAGCAAGCGGTCGCGACAGGCCCGCACCAGCAGGTGGCGGTTCGTCTGCGGCATCTGGAACCAAGGCTCATAGATGTCGGACTCGCTGTCGCCCATGTAGGTCACCTGAGCCACACCCCCGGCTTCAAACACCGCCTCACTACCCTGAGCGGACTTAATCCACTTGTACGACTCTTTCGCTTCTATCGGCTGGCGTTTGTAGTGGCGCTCGGCTTTGCTCGCCCGCTCTGCCGGACGATGCCACACCTGAACGGTGCTTAACCCCAACGGTAGACCCGTCTCACTCTCGACCACTAGGGTGGGATGGATGAAAAAGCCCACATCATGGTTGTTGCCCACGACGCCCACCCCCTCTGGCTGCAAGCGCCCTTGATGGGCTTGAAGATTGATTTCGCTACTATCACTAATGGCCAGCACATGGCGGCCCTCCAGGTGCCCTTGGCAATCGACCCTGAGGCTCTCGATGACCTCATCTAAGGTCACCTCGTCGTTCCCGAGCCAGCGGTAATCCCCCATCTGTTCTGCCCTATCGCGTGAAATCGCGCGGATACTCGTGGTTCGATGCTGGCTTAGGGCCTCGTACAATTGCGCCCCCCTTTTTTCCAGTCGCTGATCCCCAAAGGCAGCTGATTGGCGAGAACGGGCATAACTCAAAATGGGGTTCGTCGGCATCGCCATGGTCAATCTAGGAGGTCGTCTATCGTTACGGTAGATCAATGCCTCCCTGGGCCGCTAGAAAACCCATCGGCGTCTTGGCTCCTAGCGGCTCCAACCCTAGTCAAATGAGGGTTCCGCGATTTGTGTGTACACCGTAGCCTTGAGAAGGAGAGGTTAGGTGAGGTTCTGCCCGATCATACAAAACTCCAGTTCTCAACTTAGACGGGGTTA